>Ga0209033_1000067_pt1 | contig 46949 bp, 41 predicted proteins | sample LauGreFa1BDMLBDN_2_FD_188218 | JGI IMG/M metagenome (GOLD analysis project Ga0209033, IMG submission 188218) | Freshwater lake microbial communities from Lake Michigan, USA - Fa13.BD.MLB.DN (SPAdes) (version 2) | ecosystem: Environmental > Aquatic > Freshwater > Lake | place: Lake Michigan, USA...
CGGAAACATCCCATTTTAATGGTGCCCGCTCATTCCATACTGATTCAAACTCTTCAAATCCGGGTATTGATTTTGCGGCCATAGTTTTAATCGGCCCTGCAGCAATCAAATTAACTCTGATGTTTCTCGGACCAAAATCTCTAGCTAAATAACGACTCGTTGATTCAAGGGCAGCCTTTGCAACACCCATCCAGTCATATTTTGGCCACGCAACAGTAGCGTCAAAATCTAAACCAACTATTGACGCACTTTCTCCAAACAACGGAAGCGCTGCCATTGATAAGGATTTAAATGAATAAGCTGAAACATGTAGCGCTGTAGCCACATCTTCCCATTCAGTGTTTAAGAAATTTCCACCCAATGCAGCTTCTGGTGCAAACCCAATTGAATGTACCAATCCATCTAAACCAGAAAGATGTTTTTTTACTTCCGCAGCAAGATTCTCTAAATGCTCTTTATTGGAAACATCAAGTTCGATAACTGGGGCAGTTTTTGGCAACCTAGTGGCAATCCTTTGGGTAATGCTCATAGCCCGACCAAAAGAGGAAAGTACAATTTCAGCACCTTCTTCTTGGGCGATCTTTGCAACATGGAAAGCGATTGAAGAATCAGTCAGTACTCCAGTAACTAAAATTCTTTTGCCATCTAGTATGCCCATTTGATTAATGCCCCATTCCTAATCCACCATCAACCGGGATTATTGCTCCCGTTATGTACGCAGCTGCAGGCGACGCTAAGAAAACTGCAACATCACCAATTTCATCGACAGAAGCAAAACGGTTGAGTGCCACAGCATTAAGAATTTCTGCTCGGCGGTCTGGAGTTAAATCTCCAGTCATTTCGGTTTCAACAAATCCTGGTGCAATCACATTTGCTGTAATTGATCTTGATCCTAATTCCCGCGCAATGGATCGTGCCATACCAACTAGGCCGGCCTTAGTTGCTGCGTAGTTAACCTGACCAGCAGATCCAATAGAACCGACAACGGAACCTATGAAAATAATTCTTCCCTTTTTAATTTTCAACATTCCTTTTGATGCCCGCTTAGCGCAATAAAAGGCGCCTTCTAAATTTGTCGAAACCACATCTCTAAAATCCTCGTTGCTCATTCGCAACATTAAATTGTCTTTCGTTATTCCTGCGTTCGCGACAAGTACTTCAACACTTCCCCACTCTTTTTCAATCAAATCAAAAGCAGCATCAACACTTGCTGGGTCTCTCACATCAATTTGGACATCTTTAAGATCATTTGGCAGTTCACTTGGACGTTGCGGGCTTCGGTGTCCCGCGATCACAACATCTCCTTGTGATGCGAAAGCTTGGGCGATCGCTGCCCCTATGCCGCGATTTGCGCCTGTGACCAGGACTACTCGACTCATAGAAGAAAACTTACTCGTTACTGGTGCGTAAATAGGTATCTAAAGGTGCGTCATGCGTAAAAACTCTCTAGCGTTACACCTATGGACACCTCAAGTGAAGAAATCTTCTCGATTACAAATGCCCAGAAAGGGCTAGCCGAGGATCAATCCGGACGTCAACGCAGGTATTTATATTCAATGATCATCAGAACTGTCTGCTTTTTACTAACCCTAGTTTTGCCGGATCCGTATCGCTGGTTTACTTTGGCAGGAGCGGTATTTTTGCCTTACATTGCAGTGGTTATTGCAAATGCTGGACGCGAAGGAATTAGAAAACCACAAGCATTGCGCTCACCTAATCGACGAGCTATATCGAATAATGAAGATTAAAACTTTTCTCTACCCTAAATCAGTTGCAATTACCTTATTAGCTATTTTCGGAATTTATATTTGCGTCACCGCTGCCCAATGGCAATTTAATCGCGGTCAGAGTCGTCAGGCTGAGAATGTGAGAGTCAAACAACTACTGACCCAGAGTCCTGTTGCGTTAAATGAGAATGGAAATTTTCCTACGTGGAGCAAAGTAAAGGTAAAGGGTAAGTTTGATAGCAATCATGAAATCCTAGTCAGAGGAAAGTACCGCTCAGATAAGTATGGTTTTGATGTACTTACACTTTTTCGCCCTAGTAATACCAAACCCATTTGGGTAGATCGCGGTTGGGTAGAAGCCATAGGAGATGCCACCGAGATTCCAATTCCTCCTTCCGCGCCAACTGAAAACTTAGAAATAATTGGAGTCTTAAGAGCTTTCGATGAAAAAGAAAGCACAACTGGTTCATTGATCGCTTTGCCTGCTCCAAAAGTAGGAAGAATCCAACTATCAAAGTTAGATGAAAACTTCAGTTCACCAAGATTCGAAGTGTATTTGCAATTAACAAGCGACCTAGGAGATTCACCGATCCCTGCCGCTCTTCCGACATTTAGTGATGGCCCACATTATGCATATTCATTTCAATGGTCATTTTTTGTACTTTTGATTTTGGGAGGAAGAATTTTGATAGGTCGTGAAGAGTTAAGAAGTAAACTGTCGAGCGTACAACTCTGAATACAGTCCACCAGTACTAATCAATTCTTCGTGTGTTCCACGTTCGACAACTTTTCCATCTTCAATAACCAAAATTTGATCAGCTGAAATAATTGTCGACAGTCGGTGTGCGATCACCAAGCTAGTTCTATCCTTTAGTACTTCTCGAATAGCACTTTGTACCAGCGCTTCATTTTCTGAATCAAGGTGAGCAGTAGCTTCATCAAGCAGGACTATCTGTGGATTCTTCAATAACAATCTAGCAATAGCCAAGCGTGCTTTTTCTCCACCTGACAATCTATAGCCACGCTCTCCAACCATGGTGTCCACACCGTTTGGCAAAGAGAGAATTAAATCCCAAATCTGTGCTGAGCGACATGCGGCCTCTATTTCGCTAGCCGTTGCATCAGGTTTTGCATACCTAAGATTTTCGTCAATCGTGTCATGGAACAGATGTGGATCTTGCATAACTGAACCAATTGCATGACGAAGAGAATTTAGTTTTAAGTCACGTACATCAATTCCACTAACTGAAATTGAACCACTAGAAACATCAAACAATCTTGGCAGCAAAGAAATAATTGTAGTTTTCCCTGCACCTGATGGTCCGACCAGAGCAACCATCTGTCCTGGTTCTACAGTAAAGGAAATTTCCTTTAGCACTTCTCCTGATGCGATCGTTTCACTTTTAGCAGCACTCTCAAGTGATGCCAGTGAAATCTCTTCTGCTCTTGGATAGGTGAATGCCACTTTATCAAAAACGATTTTTGGAGAAGTGCTAGGGAGATCCTTTGGGTTATTGCCATCACGCACCATTGGCTCTAAATCCAAAACTTCGAAAACTCTTTCAAATGAAACCAGTGCCGTCATTACATCTACGCGAACGTTAGCCAAAGCAGTCAACGGGCCATAAAGCCGGGCCAAAAGTGCCGAAAGTGCGAGCAAAGTACCCACTGACATACTTTTGGAAATAACTAACTGCCCACCTATTCCATAAGTGATAGCAGTGGCTATAGATGCGACTGTCATTAAGCCAACAAAAAATAATCTGTTTAGAAATGCCATCTGTATTCCAATATCAGCCACTCGTCGAGCCTTTTTGCGAAAGGTTTTTGACTCTTTGTCGTAGCTTCCATACAGCATGACTAGTAGTGCACCTGAAACGTTAAATCTTTCATTCATGTTGGCGCCCATTTCGGCATTGCCTGACATGGCATCCCGAGCTAACCCTTGAATTTTCTTTCCAATCCAACGGGATGGAATTAAAAACATCGGAACCAGCACCAGTGAGATCACAGTTATTTTCCAAGAAAGAAAAAACATCGCTCCAAGAACCAAGACAACACTTAGGCCATTTGAAACTACACCTGATAATGTCGAAGTAAATGCCTGCTGAGCTCCCATCACATCAGAGTTGATTCGTGAAATCAGTGCTCCAGTTTGAGTTCGAGTGAAGAAAGCAATTGATTGCCTTTGTACATGATCGAATACTTGCGAACGAAGATCGTAAATCAATCCTTCGCCAACTCTAGAACTTAGATACCGCCCAATTAAACTTACAGCTGATTCAAGTAGAGCTAATGCAGCGATAACAAAGGCAAGAGTTGTGACTAACTTTCCATTTTGAAGCAACACGCCCTTATCGATAAGTCGAGCGAAAAGCAGAGGCGTTGCGATCACTAGTACAGAATCAATGATTACAGTGAAGATAAAAATAGATATTTGCTTTTGATACGGTTTTGCAAACTTGAAAATTCTTTTGATTGTTCCTGGTTTTAAAGATGCATTTTTGACTGATTGATCTTGCGTCATTGCACGCAAAGTCATCCAAGGTGCATGCATCGACATTTCGTTAACCCTATACGGTGAATCCCAGAGCGCGTAATTGCTCTCTTCCTGAATCAGTTATTTTGTCAGGTCCCCAAGGTGGCATCCACACCCAGTTGATTCGTACATCATCAGATAATCCATCTAATGCACGTCTAGTTTGATCTTCAATCACATCTGTCAAGGGACAAGCTGCTGAAGTAAGTGTCATATCTAAAGTGCAGATATTGGCATCATCGATACTCACGCCATAAACCAATCCAAGATCAACAACATTTATTCCTAATTCTGGATCCACAACATCTTTCATTGCTTCAGTTAGATCCTCAACAGATGCGGTCATTTACTTCCTCCAGCTCTCAAGAGCGCATCTTTCAGCGCCATCCAACTTAGCAAGGCACACTTTACCCGGGCCGGATAGCGTGCAACCCCTGAAAATGCAACGGCATCCTCTAACTCTTCTTCATCTGCTTCAATCTGGCCTTTGCCTTGCATTAATTCAAGGAACGATACTTCTAATTCCAAAGCTTTTTCGATTGAAATACCTTGTGTTAACTCGCTCATGACAGATGAACTAGCTTGAGATATCGAGCAGCCAACTCCATCCCAACTCAGTTGCTTGATAATCTGATTTTCGACCTGCACTCGAAGGGTTATTTCATCGCCACAACTTGGATTGTTGTGGTGAACTTCTACTGAGTAGGCGTCTTGCAAAACCTTATTCTTTGGTCGTTTGTAATGATCGAGAATAATTTCTTGATAGAGGGATTCTAAACTCATATCTAGACCTTAAAAAATTTCTTCACTTGATTTATGCCGTCTAGGAAAACATCGACTTCTTCTGGAGTGTTATAGAGATAAAACGAAGCTCTAGTTGTTGCATTCAATTTTAACTCTTGCATTAGTGGCCAAGCGCAGTGATGGCCGGTTCTAACAGCGATCCCCAAGTCATCCAACACCTGTCCAACATCATGCGGATGCACCCCTTCGATTGTGAAAGATATGGCACTTCCGCGGTTTACAGAATTTTTGGAACCAATAATTTCCACTCCTGAAATATTTTGCAATCCGGTCAATGCTCTTTCAACCAAAATCTCTTCATGCGCATGGATTTTTCCCATACCTATTTTGGTTAAGTAATTTAATGCTGCCCCTAAACCAACTGCTTGCGCCATGTTTGGAACACCAGCTTCAAATTTCTTTGGTGCGTTTGCCCAAGTTGCGCTTTCGATAGTGGCATGGTCAATCATGGAACCACCTGTAATCATGGGCTCCATTTTCTCCAGCAACTCACTTCTCCCCCAAAGAACTCCAACACCAGTCGGCCCAACAGCCTTGTGGCCAGAGTAAGTCAGGAAATCCACATCTAACTTATTAACATCAACCGCCATGTGTGGCACAGATTGGCAGGCATCTAATAGGAGGATAGCTCCAACTTCACGAGCTCTTTTCACGATCGGCTCTAATTGAGTGATTGCTCCTGAAACATTTGATTGATGAGTTATTGCCACGATTTTGGTTTTTTCATTAATAACTGATTCAATATTTGAAATATCTATCTGAGCATCTTTTGTAATTCCAAGCCAAGATAATTTTGCTCCGCTTCTTTTCGCTAACTGCTGCCAAGGCAAAAGGTTCGCGTGGTGCTCCAGTTGTGTGACGACAATGTTGTTTTGCTCATTAATGTAAAACGGATCGTTCTTCGGAAGGTGATTTGAGAATCCGTATGAAACTACGTTTATGGATTCGGTAGCACTCTTTGTAAAAACAATTTCTGAACTTTGCGCAGAAATAAAATCTGCAACTACTGCGCGAGCTCCCTCAAATGCATCTGTTGCTTCTTCGGCCAGTAAATGCGCACCTCTATGTGCGGCTGCGTTGTGATTTAAGTAAAAATTTCTCTCAGCATCGAGAACGCTCAAAGGTTTTTGGCTTGTGGCAGCACTATCTAGATACACCAATTTTTTCCCATTGCGTACAGTTCTTCCCAAGATCGGAAAATCTTTACGAATTACATTCGTGTCTAGTAACGCCATTTTAATATTCTTTACGCAGTCGTATATTCGGCGTAACCGTTTGCCTCAAGACGATCAGCAAGATCTGCGCCACCTTGTTCGACAATTTTTCCGCCCGCAAAAACGTGCACAAAATCTGGCTTTATATATTTCAAGATTCTGGTGTAGTGGGTAATCAACATTACGCCCATATCGTTTTTCTCACGAATGCGGTTTACTCCTTCTGAAACAATTCGGAGAGCATCAACATCTAATCCTGAGTCAGTTTCATCCAAGATCGCAATTTTTGGTTTAAGCAATTCAAGTTGCAAGATCTCATGGCGTTTCTTTTCTCCGCCAGAGAAACCTTCATTAACGCTGCGCTCGGAAAATGCTGGATCCATACCTAATGCACTCATCGCATCTTTGACTTCACCAATCCAGGTACGAACTTTTGGTGCTTCTCCTCGCATTGCTGTTGCAGCAGTTCTTAAAAAGTTTGAGACAGATACTCCTGGCACTTCAACTGGATACTGCATCGCCAAGAACAGACCGGCGCGAGCACGCTCATCAACACTCATCTCTAAAACATCTATGCCATCGAGTGTTACTTCGCCGCCAGTGATCGTGTATTTAGGGTGACCAGCAATTGAATAGGCGAGAGTGGATTTTCCAGAGCCGTTTGGACCCATGATTGCATGTGTCTCTCCGCTATTGATAGTTAAGTCAACTCCGCGCAAAATCTCACGCATGCCACCATCTGCATTTACTGAAACTTGTAAATTTTTAATAACTAGAGTTGTCATTTATTTTCCTTAACTTGGGTATTTGAATGAGTAATTAATAATCGATCGGAATTTCTTTCAACAAAAAAACGCTTAAGAGGTGCGACCGCCGGAGGAACTACTGCTTCCCCTGTTCTGACATCAAACTCGGCACCATGAAGCCAGCATTCAATTCGATAGCCATTTAATTCACCTTCGCTGAGTGAGGCATCTGCATGAGAGCAGGTATCTTCAACAGCAAAAACCTCATCTTTAATTTTGACAAGGCAAACTGGAGTTGAGTCGACCATGATTTTTATGGGCTTACCCTCGACTAATGTATTGAAGTCAACTTCGAATGCACTCATGAGGAAACTTTCCCCAGCTCGCGATCGATGTGATCGATCAATCTTGTTTCGATCACTTCATTTTTAATATTTCGAAGCAGCTCAGCAAAAAAACCACGAATAACCAAGCGTCGTGCTTCAGTCTCATCGATTCCACGAGCCATCAAATAAAACAACTGCTCATCATCAAATCTTCCTGTGGTGCTGGCATGGCCTGCTCCGACGATCTCACCGGTTTCAATCTCTAGATTTGGGACTGAGTCTGCGCGTGCTCCATCAGAAAGTAACAAATTCCGATTTACTTCATAAGTATCCGTTCCTTCTGCTTTAGCGCGAATTGCTACATCGCCAAACCAAACGGTACGTGCGTTTTCCCCAAGTAATGCACCTTTATAACTCACGCGCGAGCGGCAATTTGGGGTTGAGTGCTCGACATGGACGCGATGCTCTAAGTGTTGCTCGCTTCCAGCAAAGTAAAGACCATAAAGATCCACTGAACCACCGCTGCCTTCAAAATCAACGCGAGGAAGTAAGCGCACTAATGAACCGCCCAATGAAACTTCAATTGAAGTTAGGTGAGCGTCTGGTCCCACAATCGCTTGATGGCGGCCCAAGTGAACAGAATCATTTGACCACTCTTGTAAAGAGATGAAGGTTAAGTCGCTGCTATTTCCTAACTCCATTTCAATATCTTCAGCCAAATTTGCAGAACCACTATTTTGAATAATTACAGTAGCTTTTGAAAAAGCGCCAACCGAAATAATTATTCTCTCGTAATTTGCTCCAACATTCGAAGACCCAGTTCGATCGATAAAAATTGGTTCAGCCACTGATGTCTCTTTCGAAATTTCAATTTTCAAAACATCCGTAGCATTTTCAATAGTTCTCAATGCAACTGCGTCAGTTGGAATAATCTTGGAGGGAACGCTCTGGTTGGGAATTGTTGAAACTAGAACCCCACTATTTTCAGAAACATTTCGAACCATTGGAGTTCCAGTAACTGCACTTCCATCATGCAACCCTGCTAAACGATTAAGCGGAGTGAAGCGCCAATCTTCATCGCGTGGTCCTGGAGTTAAATAATTTGAGGCAAGAGCTGTCATTAACCAACAGCCCCTTCCATCTGCATTTCAATTAGGCGATTTAATTCAAGCGCATACTCCATTGGTAATTCGCGAGCAATTGGCTCAATAAATCCACGGACGATCATCGCCATCGCTTCATCTTCGCCAAGACCGCGAGACATTAAGTAGAAGAGTTGGTCATCACTAATTCTTGAGACTGTTGCTTCGTGACCCATCTCAACATCATCTTCACGTACATCCACATAAGGATAAGTATCAGATCTTGAAATGGTGTCGATTAGTAGTGCATCACATTTGACGGTGCTCTTTGAATGATGTGCACCTTCTTGCACTTGAACCAATCCACGGTAAGAGGTACGTCCTCCCCCACGTGCAACGGATTTTGAAATAATTGTTGAAGATGTATAAGGCGCTGCGTGAACCATCTTTGCGCCGGCATCTTGATGTTGTCCTTCTCCTGCAAATGCAATCGAAAGTGTCTCGCCCTTTGAATGTGCACCCATCATGAAAACTGCTGGGTATTTCATGGTGACTTTAGATCCGATATTTCCATCGATCCATTCCATGGTTGCGCCTTCGTGACAGACAGCACGCTTGGTTACCAAGTTGTAAACGTTGTTAGACCAGTTTTGAATGGTCGTATAACGCACACGTGCATCTTTCTTTACAATAATTTCCACTACAGCAGAGTGCAAAGAGTCAGAAGAGTAGATAGGCGCTGTACAGCCTTCTACATAATGAACATATGAACCTTCATCTGCAATGATCAAAGTACGTTCGAACTGTCCCATGTTTTCGGTATTAATACGGAAGTACGCTTGCAATGGAATCTCGACATGAACGCCCTTGGGGATGTAAACGAAAGACCCACCAGACCATACGGATGTATTCAATGCAGCAAATTTGTTATCGCCGACCGGAATTACGGTTCCGAAATACTCTTTGAAAATATCTTCGTGCTCGCGCAGTGCTGTATCTGTATCTAAGAAGAGCACTCCTTGAGCTTCTAAATCTTCACGAATTGAGTGGTAAACAACTTCAGACTCATATTGCGCAGCTACGCCTGAAACTAATCTTTGTTTTTCTGCTTCAGGGATTCCAAGACGGTCATAGGTGTTTTTGATTTCATCTGGAAGATCTTCCCAAGTTGCAGCTTGCTTTTCTGTTGATCTAACGAAGTATTTAATTTGATCAAAAAATATTCCCGAAAGATCCGATCCCCAGTTTGGCATTGGCTTCTTTTCGAAAAGTTTTAATCCTTTTAATCTCAAATCAAGCATCCACTGCGGTTCGCTTTTCTTCGCAGAGATATCTCGAACAACATCTTCGTTCAAGCCACGTTTTGCGTTTGTACCCGCATCGCTCTTGTCTGACCATCCAAACTCATAATTTCCAATACCGTCTAACTCTGGATGTGCGATTGATGTCATTTTTTTCTCTCTCCTGGTTATTTAGCAGTGCTTGTTAAAGTTAATGGAACGAAAGTCGTGCAAACACCGTCGCCATGGGCAACGGTGGCCAATCTCTGAACGTGAGTACCAAGTAATTTTGAGAACAACTCTGTTTCGGCTTCACAAATTTCCGGAAATTCAGAAGCAACGTGGGCTATTGGACAGTGATGTTGGCAAAGTTCAATTCCGGCGCCCATTTCATGCGAACTGGCTGCATAACCTTCTGCATTCAAGAATTCAACTAAATCACTTACAGAAACTTGACCGTCACTAGCAAGTTTCTTTTCCATCTCTTGGGCGCGATGTTTTGCGAAAGGAGCAACGCCTCCAGATGTGCCAGATGCGGTTGCCATAAATCTGAGAGCAGAAATAGCTAAGTCGTCATACGAGTGCTCAAATTGCGATCTTCCAAAGTCGCTCATTACAAATACTTTTGCCGGGCGGCCTCGCCCAATGGTGCTACTGCCGATCTTTGGTTCTCTAGCTTCAAGGGTTCCTTCACTTACAAGTGAATCTAGGTGCCGTCGGATGCCAGCCGGGGTAATTCCAAGCCGATCTGCCAGTTGGGCAGCGGTTGCGGGGCCATTTTCAAGAATGGCGCGAGCGATAACCTCTCGAGTCCGGAGTTCATCGTTTTTCACAACGATAGTGTTGCGTAATTCACTTACTCCTGCAACCTGACTCGCACTAGGGTTAGAGCGTGCTCAAAAATCGGTTAAACCGCCTTCCTGCTTTACTCCTAGGAGCGCAGATCGCATTGATCATCACTGGCGGAGCCGTTCGGCTGACGAAATCTGGATTGGGCTGTCCAACTTGGCCTGAATGCGCAAAAGGGTCATATCTCCCCTCTGAACATCAAAGTGAGCCATTAATTAATATCTGGATTGAATTTGCGAATCGAATGCTCACTTTTGTTTTAGCTGCATTAGCAATCGTGACTTTTGGTTGGGTCTTGAAAACTGGCCGCAAAAACTTACGTCTTTTGGCATTCCTGCAAATACTTGGAATTTTCGGTCAAGCTGTTTTAGGTGGCATCACAGTCTTAACAAAATTAAATCCCGCTGCTGTTGCTAGTCATCTCCTACTTTCGATTGCATTAATTTATGGCGCAGTAGTACTCAATGAACGTTCCCGCGATTATCCAAAAGCATCCCCATTGACTCACGCCGGAGTTCTCTTAGTGCGGGCGGTTTTTTCACTCACCCTTTTGGTGATAGTTGTCGGAACAGTTGTTACCGGTACGGGACCGCACGCAGGCGACCAAGCAGCGCCTCGCTATAACTTTGATATTCGAGTGGTTACCTGGCTCCATGCAGATTTGGTGATCGCTCTTTGCGGTGCGATTTTGGCACTCTACTTACTTCTGAAATTGGCGCCGATAAGCAGCTCCCCTGAATCTCGAGCCGATCACCTCAAATTGGTTAAAACTTTTATAATTTTGGTCTTGATTCAAGGGGGAATTGGGTATCTCCAATATTTCACGGGAGTCCCTATTATTTTGGTCGGCTTACACCTGCTTGGATTGTGTTTAGTTTGGCTAACGGCCTGCAAATTGCTAGTACGTACCAGCAGTAAACGCGACGCAAAACTCGCCTGATTCTAAGTTAACCCTCCTTCCTCTTTGGGTTAGATAGGCTTTCAAATATGGCGCCTAGTGCAAATAAATCAGAAATTCTTGGGTGGACTGACCTTGATGATCAGGCCGTTAAATATGCTCGAGCACTAGCGGCTGATGCAGTGCAACGTGCCGGAAATGGTCATCCGGGAACTGCCATGGCTTTGGCTCCGGTGGCATACCTTTTATTTCAGCACCATCTTCGTCATGATCCTCGCGATCCAAATTGGATTGGACGCGATCGATTTATCCTTTCATGTGGTCACTCTTCATTAACTTTATACACCCAACTTTTCTATGCCGGATATGGATTAACTCTTGATGATTTAAAAGAGTTCCGTAAAAAAGATTCGGCAACTCCAGGACATCCTGAGTACGGTCATACAGCAGGAGTAGAAACAACTACTGGTCCACTTGGTCAAGGAATCGGAAATGCCGTAGGTATGGCGATGGCCGCCCGGTATGAGCGTGGGCTTTTTGATCCGAACGCTGCGCAAAATTCATCAGTCTTTGATCATCACATTTATGTTCTGGCATCTGATGGTGATCTTCAAGAAGGAATTAGTGCAGAAGCGTCTTCAATAGCGGGCTTGCAAAAGCTAAGTAATTTAATTGTGATTTACGATGACAACAAAATTACTATTGAAGGAGATATTGAACTTTCATTCACCGAGGATGTGAGTGCAAGATATCGTTCTTATGATTGGAATGTAATTGAAGTTGGAACTTTGCCAAGTGGTGAAGTTGATTTAGTTTCGCTAAATCATGCAATTGATCAGGCCAAAAATCAAAATGTTGCACCGACTTTGATTCGATTGAAAACAGTAATCGCATGGCCCGCTCCAAAACTACAAGGAACTTCAAAATCTCATGGTTCCGCACTTGGTGCTGAAGAAGTTGCAGCAACCAAGGTTGCGTTGGGATTAGATCCTAATCAGGATTTTGCAATGCCAGAAGAGGTTCTCACTCACGCCAGAAAAGTATTAGACCGTGCAAGTGCTTCCAGAAATGAATGGAACAAGAGATTCGAGAATTGGCGTAACGACAATAAGGCAGCAGCCGAATTATCTGACCGCTTAGTAAGTAAAGAGTTGCCAAAAAATTGGCGTTCGGCGCTACCTGAGTTTTCTAGCGAAAAAGAAATTTCAACGCGTAAGGCTTCGGGAGATGTAATTCAGAAATTAGCAGCGCTACTACCCGAAATGTGGGGAGGTTCAGCCGATTTAGCTGAAAGTAATAACACCACAATTGAAGGAGCAAAATCTTTCCTTCCTGCCTCACCTTCATCTTCCTCATCTTCTTCTGATCCCTATGGACGCGTTATTCACTTTGGAATTCGCGAACATGCAATGGGTGCGATTATGAACGGAATTGCACTGCATGGTGGAACCAAGCCGTTTGGTGGGACATTTTTAGTTTTCAGTGATTACATGCGTCCTTCGGTTCGCCTAGCTGCTCTGATGAAACTGCCAGTTACTTATATTTGGAGTCATGATTCAATTGGTTTAGGAGAAGATGGCCCTACCCATCAACCCGTAGAACATGCCGCAGCACTTCGTGCCATTCCCGGTCTTGATGTAGTTAGACCTGCAGATGCAAATGAAGTGGCTCAATGCTGGGGACAGATTATTGAAAATGCCAGACCTGCAGGATTACTACTATCCAGACAAAACTTGCCAGTCTTTGACCGCAGTAAATGTAATTCTGCAACCGGCGCCACAAAAGGTGCATACATTTTAAGAGAACCAGCATCCGGAGAAAAACCTAAAGCAATATTGATCGCAACTGGCTCCGAAGTTTCATTGGCATTGGCAGCACAAGAAGAATTAGCAAATAAGAAAATTCCGGTGAGAGTTGTAAGCATGCCGTGTTGGGAATGGTTCCGCTCTCAATCTGCCGAATATCAAGAAACCGTGTTACCAAAAGCCATAAGCGCGCGAGTAAGTATCGAAGCCGGAATTTCCATGGGTTGGGCAGAATTTACTGGCAGCTCTGGTCGGTCTATCTCTCTTGAGCATTTTGGCGCCTCTGCTTCAGCAAAGGAGTTATTTGCCGCCTTTGGATTTACCACCGAACGAGTTGTCGCACTCGTTGAAGATGTTTTGTAATGTCAAACGCACTACAGAATTTATCAGCGCTCGGAACTTCAGTTTGGCTTGATGATCTATCTAGATCCCGCCTGATAAATCCTGGAAGTGATTCTTCGCTAAAGCACTTAATCGAGAACTATTCGGTCGTAGGCGTAACCACCAATCCTTCAATTTTTGATAACGCTTTAAAAGATTCACAAACGTACGCGGATGCATTTGCTGCATTGAAAAAGGCCGGCGCTTCAGTGGATCAAGCCATTAGAAAAGTAACAACAACAGATGTTCGAGATGCCTGCGATCTACTACTAGATACTTTTCGTAAAACTAAAGGCATAGATGGTCGAGTAAGTATCGAAGTTGACCCAAGACTCGCCCACAAAACTCAAGAGACAATCGATCAAGCTCGTGAACTATGGAAAGAAGTGGGACGCGAAAATCTTTTCATTAAGGTGCCAGCCACTTTGGCAGGGTTGCCAGCAATAGAACTTTTAATTTCTGAAGGAATTAGCGTGAATGTGACCTTGATTTTCTCAACCGAGAGATACGAAAAGGTTTTACTCGCCTATGTTTCTGGATTGGAAAAACGATTAGCGACCGGTGCTGATGTTTCAAAAATTCAATCTGTTGCATCCTTTTTTGTAAGTCGAGTTGATACCGCAATTGATCCGATTTTAGATCGCATGTCATCTGATAAAGCCGCTCTCCTGCGAGGAAAAGCAGCGGTGGCCAATGCACATTTAGCTTATGAGATTTTCTTAAGTTTTTCCCAAAGCGATCGATGGAAAAAATTAGAGACCTCAGGAGCATGGCCGCAACGCTTACTTTGGGCATCTACGGGCGTTAAAGATCCGACATACAGTAAAGATAAATATGTCACTGAATTAGCCGCTCCATTGACTGTTAATACGATGCCCGAAGCAACATTGAGAGCGGTACACGATCTTGATCCAGTTATACAGGATTATATTTCGACTGAAATATTTAATGCACACATTGTATTGAGTGACTTGAGCAATTTAGGAATTGATTACAACAAAATTGTGAATGATCTGGAAATTGATGGGATTAAGAAGTTCGAGGAATCTTGGCATCATCTACTGCAAACAGTTGAGCAAGCACTAGCGTGATCTCGATATCTGGCTTGCCGATTGATTCGGCAGCTAAAAGTGTTCTTCTTGAGAAATTAAATTTAGCTAATGAGAGATTACTTAATCGGGATTCCCTGCTTTGGGGTAAGGCTGCTAAAAATGAAGCGCTAAATCGCTTGGGGTGGATTGATTTACCTGAAAAATCCACTCAACTCTTACCCAAATTTGATGCGATTGCTGCACGGCGCCGCAAAAATTCAATTGATCGGATAGTTCTCTGCGGTATGGGCGGATCCTCCCTAGCACCTGAAGTCATTTCAGCGTCAAATCTAGAATCAGAACTTCCTTTGATAATTTTGGATTCGACTGATCCAGCAGATTTGCTTCCAATTCTAGAATCAGATTTGAGCAGTACGTTATTTATATTTGCTTCTAAATCTGGAAGCACTGTTGAAACTAACTCTCATCGTGCGCTCTTCCATGCAGAGTTAATAAAGCAGAAGTTAGAAATTCGTAACCATCTTCTCGTTATAACTGACCCTGATTCCGCTTTGGAGGTTTGGGCAAAAGATCATGGTGTGCAAGTACTAAATGGATTTGCTGATGTTGGTGGAAGATTTAGCGCCTTATCTGCGTTTGGACTAGCACCAGCAGCCATTTGCGGAATTGATGTATCAATTTTACTTGATGAAGCGCACGATATTGCTCTGGAATTAGCTAAACCAAGCAATCCCGCTGTTTTACTAGCGTTGGCAATCTTTCATAACGGTGCGAGTTTTATTTCGTTGCCAGATACGCCTTTGAGCCAATGGATTGAACAATTAATTGCTGAATCAACTGGCAAAGAAGGAAAAGGCGTTTTGCCGGTAATAGAAAGTAAGCGCTCGAAAAATTCTGACGCTATCAGGATTGTCTTCACTCCCTCCTCAGGTGAAAATCAAAAGAATGATGTGTACTTGAATACCTCACTTGGCGGCCAATTTCTTTTTTGGGAGTGGACTACTGCTCTCCTGTGTTATCTCATCGAAGTTAATCCCTTTGATCAACCAAATGTAACTCTTGCGAAAGAGCGCGCAACTTCGGCTTTGGGAGAAAAGCAAAGCCCCACCGTCACAGTTCCAGACGATCAAGTTCTGACTTTATTGAAAGATTTTGTTTCAAAGATTAACCCTATTGGCTACCTTGGAATACTTGCTTTCTTGCCCAGATCTTATGAAGAGCAGATCAATGAATTTGAAGGTGAATTAAGAAATCGATTTGATTTTCCAATCACTGTTGGATGGGGCCCGAGATATCTTCACTCGACTGGTCAATTCCACAAAGGTGGAGTTCCTACTGGATCATTTCTAATTCTCACTCATGACGTTGAAGAGGATTTAGATATTCCCGGACAGAGTTACAGTTTTGCAGAATTGCAAAAAGCTCAAGCCCTGGGAGATGTAGCTGCTTTAACTGAAAGTAAGTTAAATGTTCTATGTCTGACGTTAACGAAGGATTTAACTCTAAATAGAATTAATCAATCTCTCCGCGAAGTCTTTTAAGGGCCTCTTCAAGTAAAGCGGCACCTTCGGTATCAGTCCGGCGCTCTTTTACATAAGCTAAATGTGTTTTATACGGTTCGTTCTTAATTGGTTTTGGTGGAGCGTTACGGTCGCGACCGGCGGGAAATCCACAACGAGGGCAATCCCACTCATCAGGTGGTGTAACTGAACCGTCGTCGGCAAAAGATGGTCTGGTCTCGTGGTCGTTTGCACACCAGTAAGAGATGCGAAATCTTGCTATTGCATCGCCACGTTCTGCTTCACCCATTGGGCCTGCTCCGACGCGACTTCCGCGAATTGCGCTTCCACCAGCCATTTACTGCTCCTTTTGATTACCTATAAAAAAGTTAGTTAATTCTTTAGTAACAAACTTAGAGCGACGATCGATGTAAACCACAAACCGCCAACAACAATTGTGATGCGATCAAGGTTGCGCTCTACAACAGATGAGCCGCCGTAGTTCGAGGAGACTCCTCCACCAAAAAGGTCAGATAGTCCGCTGCCTTTTCCTTTGTGAAGCAAGACCAACAAAATCATCAATGCGCTCAAGGCCATCAAAAATATAGATAATCCCAAGACCATTGCAGCTCCCTAATTTTCCTAATCCGCTGGCTTTAGACCCTAAGCCAGGAGGTGTGAGTCTACCGGTGAAATTTGGCGATTCGGGCAAACTCCTCAGGTTCAAGGCTCGCTCCCCCTACCAACGCGCCGTCCACGTCAGCTCCAACCATGATTTCACGAATAGTTCCAGCTTTAACCGATCCGCCATAGAGGATCCGCATACTTTCCCCAATTTCAGCCCCGGCCGATTTTGCAATTTGTGCCCTGATGGCCTGCGCCATGTTTTGCGCATCTTCAGGGGTTGCCACGTTTCCAGTTCCGATCGCCCAGATTGGTTCATAGGCAATTACAATTTTTTTAACCTGTGCAGGTGTGATCCCGCTTAAAGCTGATTTCAATTGTGAAATTACGTGAGCGACTTGCCCATTTTCTGCTCTGATCGCAGCGCTTTCGCCAACACACAAAATTGGAGAAATTCCATTTGCAAGTGCTGCCTTAATTTTGCTATTTACGATCGAATCATCCTCATTGTGATGTTCGCGTCTTTCGCTATGTCCGACAATTACAAATGTACAGCCAAGTTTTGCCAACATCGCTCCGGAAATATCTCCGGTGAATGCGCCTGAGGTTTTTGGTGATAAATCCTGTGCTCCGTAGAGTAAGCGCAATCGATCACCATCAATCAAAGTTTGCACCGAGCGGATGTCAGTAAAAGGTGGAATAACGGCGACATCCACAGCTTCGAAATCTTTGTCGTCAACCATGAAAGCCAACTTTTGCACGACGGCAATCGCCTCAAGATGATTTAAGTTCATCTTCCAGTTACCAGCTATTAAAGGCTTTCGAGACATCAAGACTCCAGTGCAATTAATCCAGGAAGGAGTTTTCCTTCAAGGTATTCCAGTGATGCTCCGCCTCCGGTTGATATGTAACCGAACTGCTCATCATCAAAGCCCATCGTACGGATAGCGGCCGCCGAATCTCCGCCACCCACGACACAAAACCCAGAAATTTCACTAAGTGCTTGTGCCACTGCTCTAGTTCCGTTCGCAAATGCTGGGAATTCAAAAACCCCCATCGGCCCATTCCAGAAAACAGTTTCACAACCTTGTAAAGCTAAAGCATAAGCTTTTGCTGAATCAGGACCTATGTCTAACCCCATTTGATTAGCAGGAATATTGTTAATAGAAACCACAGTAGCTGGAGCCTCTTTTGAGAAAGTTGGAGCTACGACCACATCTGTTGGAAGCAACAATTTAACATTCAATTCTTCTGCACGCTTAATTAGCCCTTTAACATTTTCAATCAACTCTACATCGACCATGCTCTTACCAATTTCATGACCAAGGGCGCTAATAAAGGTAAAGACCATGCCACCGCCGATTGCAAGAACATCAACTTTCTCAATTAAATTTGCAATAACTCCAATTTTGTCTGAAACCTTGGCACCGCCGAGAACTACCGCATATGGTCTTGCTGGGTTCTCAGTTAACTTCTTTAATACTTCTACCTCAGCCGAAATCAACCTACCTGCAACGTTTGGTAGCAATCTTGGCAATTCGTAGACAGATGCGTGTTTTCGATGAACCGCACCAAAACCATCTCCGACGTATATATCGCCAAACTTAGCTAAATCTTTTGCAAAATCTAATCGTTCATCTTCATCTTTACTGGTTTCTTGCGGGAAGAATCTAATGTTTTCTAACATTTGGACCTTATTTGCTGAATTTGAATTACCACTTAAGTCGGATAACTCTTTCGCGAGCACAACAGGAAGATCTAACAGCGCACTCAATCTGCTAGCTACGGGAGCAAGTGAAAAAGAATTTTCAAAACCATTTTTTGGACGCCCTAAATGAGCCAAAATCGTAATTCTGGCACCAGCATCTAAGAGATGTTTTATAGTAGGCAAAGATGCTTTGATTCGGCCATCATCTGTGATCAGATTCCCATCTAGTGGAACATTTAAATCACAACGCAAAATAACTGATTTGCCTGAGAAGTCAACATCGTCGAGAGTTCTCATTCTCTATTGCTACCTATAACGATTTAGCAACAAAAGTTGTGAGATCTACCAAGCGATTTGAATATCCCCACTCATTGTCATACCAACCGACAACTTTTGCAGTTTTACCTATTGTCTTTGTTAATTGACTATCAAAAATGCAAGATGATGGATTAGTCACGATGTCTGCTGAAACTATCGAATCTTCCGTGTACTCAAGCACTCCCTTTAGAGAACCTTCGCTAGCTTTCTTCATTGCAGCATTGATATCTGCCGCTGAAACTTCTTTGCTGAGTTCAACAGTTAGATCTGTCACTGAACCAACTGGCACTGGTACGCGCAAAGCGTATCCATCAAGTTTTCCCTTTAGTTCAGGCAAGACCAAACTAATTGCTTTGGCTGCACCGGTACTGCTTGGAATTATCGAGATGGCAGCTGCGCGACCTCGACGTAAATCTTTATGTGGTAAATCTAAAATAACTTGGTCATTTGTATATGCATGAATTGTGGTCATCATTCCACGTTCAATTCCAAACTCATCTTGCAAAACCTTAGCCATAGGTGCCAAACAGTTTGTGGTGCATGATGCATTTGAAATTATGTGGTGATTGGCTGGGTCGTATTTTAGATGGTTAACACCCATTACTACAGTTATATCTTCATCTGTTGCTGGAGCTGAAATAATTACTTTTTTTGCACCTGCTGTTAGATGTTTTTTAGCATCTGCCGCTTTAGTGAAAATGCCAGTTGATTCGATAGCGATATCGACACCTAAAGCCGACCATGGCAATGCTGCAGGATCTCTCTCTGCTGAAACTTTTATGGTTTTCGATCCAACTGTCAAAGAATCTGAAGTGAATGAAATTTCTTGGCCTAGACGTCCAAGGATTGAGTCATATTTCAAAAGATGAGCCAGGGTGGCAGTATCGGTTAAATCATTAATTCCGACAATTTCAACTCCTGAGTTAGATGCAAGAGCTGCGCGGAAATAATTGCGGCCTATTCTTCCAAATCCATTGATTCCTACAGCAACCATGTGAAACTCCCTAAATTAAATTGCAATCACTTCAAAAGAATCTTTGATCAAATGCTCAAATACTCTGTAGATTCCACAATCTTATCATTTCAGCAAAACCCACTGCTCGCTTATTCTTGTGAATCCTCTAGCAATTCAGGAGGAATTCCGGCCTCTGTATCTGCAATTCCCAACTCTGTGGCTCTTTTATCTGCCATTGCTAATAAGCGACGAATTCGGCCAGCAATTGCATCTTTTGTCATTGGTGGTGTTGCCAGCGAACCAAGCTCTTCAAGACTTGCTTGCCCATGTTCAATGCGAAGTTGACCGGCTTCTAGAAGATGTTGCGGAATATCTTCGCCTAATATTTCAATTGCGCGAGCAACTCTTGCCGCAGCCGCAACTGCAGCTCTCGCTGATCTACGTAAATTTGCATCATCAAAGTTTGCTAATCGATTTGCGGTCGCACGAACTTCGCGACGCATTCTGCGTTCTTCCCATGCAAGAACACTTTCATGTGCTCCCATCAAAGTAAGCAGTGCACCAATTGCATCTCCATCACGCAGAACAACACGATCCACGCCTCTAACTTCACGAGCCTTTGCAGTAATTCCCAATCTCCTTGCAGCGCCAACCAAAGCTAATGCCGCTTCTGGTCCAGGTGCAGTTATCTCTAACGCGGAAGATCTTCCAGGTTCAGTCAGAGAACCATGTGCCAAAAATGCTCCGCGCCATGCTGCTTCTGCATCGCACTTAGCAGCTGAGACAACTTGCGGCGGCAATCCTCGAATCGGCCTGCCGTTTGAATCGATTAAACCTGTCTGCCTAGCAAGAGCCTCTCCTGTTTCAGCAACTCGAACCATGTACCTACTGGCCTTGCGCATTCCACCCGGCGAAACAACAGTTAGGTCGCTTTCGTGGCCATAGATTTCAGAAATTTCTTTTCTGAGTCGTCGTGCACTTTGTGCGGTATCTAACTCAACCTCTACGACAACTTTTCCACCTGTTAAATGCAATCCCCCAGCAAATCTAAGTAGCGCGGAAACTTCTGCTTTTCGACAGCATGGTTTTGAAACCGCTAAGCGGCTCAACTCGTCCTTAACTGCTGCTGTCATTGCCATAAAATCGGCCATTTTGTTGCCATTTATTTATCCAATCAATTTCTTTAGGGTGGAAAGTACCTTGAAACGATCATGTTGATCGCTTCCTGGATGGTGGGCTAAATCACTTAGGATTAATTGAGCTTGATACTTCTGCGCAATTGCCTCGAGTCCAGTGGTTTTTATGGAGTTGTCAGCGACAAGGTAGTCGATTTTTACCTCTGGTGCATGAGTTTTCAGAAATTCAATTTGAACTTCAGGTGAAAGGGCGCTTGCTTCATCTTTAACGGTCCGAGCATCAAGGTTCAAAAAAACCACAATTTTGGCGCTTGAATTAGATAGAGCTGTCCGGATTTGTGGAACAAGGAGATGCGGTAGCACGCTGGAATACCAAGAACCAGGTCCAATTGTTATCCATTCTGCATTTTCGATTGCTTCTAGAACCTCAGATAAAACTGGAGGGGAATCCGGAATTAAGCGCACGCTAACAACTTCTCCTGCTGCCTCTGCAACTTCAACCTGCCCGCGAATTACTCGTCCTGGCTGACCACTAGAGAGTGGTTTTAATGTTGCTTCAATCTCAATTGGAATGGCTGCCATTGGGAGCACTCTTCCGACAATACGCAACAGTTCGCCAACCTTGTCCAAGCCAACTACGGGATCATTATTTAAATTCCACAGAGCGGTAAGTAGTAAATTACCCAACGCGTGACCATTTAATGGCCCTTCACTTTCAAAGCGATGTTGCAATGCCTGCGCCCAACTACTTCCCCATTCATCATCAGAACATAGAGCCGATAATGCCATGCGTAAATCTCCTGGTGGCATTACTCCAAATTCAGATCGAAGTTGACCGCTAGACCCTCCGTTATCAGCAACGGTTACAACAGCAGTGATTTCACTACTGATATCTCTCAAAGCGCTTAACATCGCCGCAAGTCCATGTCCTCCACCAAAAGCCACAATTCGAGTGTTCACTAGCGATCCAAATCTCGATGATTCAATGTTGTGTCAATTTTTTGATTTTTAAACTCATTAGCTAAAAATTCGCTGACTGCAACACTACGGTGACGTCCGCCTGTGCATCCAATTGCGATAGTCAAATACCTTTTACCTTCTTGTAAAAATCCATCTTTTGTCCCGTCGAATAAATGCAAAAAATTGTTAATGAAATCTTTAGTCGCAGGATTGTCTAGAACCATTTTTGCAACTGCGCCATCTTTCCCTGACAAAGGCTGTAACTCTGGAACCCAGTGAGGGTTTGGTATAAATCGACAATCTAAAATGAAATCCGCATCATAAGGAATTCCATATTTATAACCAAAGGAAAGCAGAGAAAGATGAATGCCCCGATCACTCAGTTGCGCAAACACTTCACCAATTTTGTTTCCAAGTTGATGCACATTTAGCGCGCTTGAATCCAACACAATATCTGCTGTCGCCCTCAAGTCACCAAGCAATTTTCGCTCTCGCGTAACTCCATCAAAAATCCGATCACCGGATTGCAACGGATGTGGGCGACGAGTCGCTTCATATCTTCTTACCAAAATCTCATCAGCAGAATCTAAAAATAGAATTCTTGCATTAACTTGCATCTTCTTAAGCGCAGAAAGAGATTGAGCTAACTCTTCAAAAAAGGCCCTGCTACGAACATCAATTACAACAGCAACTTTTTGATGCTCACCTTCAACCTCTTTTATTAGCGGAAGTAACATCGCAGGAGGCAAATTATCAACAACATACCAATGGCTATCTTCAAGCACATGTGCTGCGGTAGATCTACCAGCACCTGACATCCCAGTAATAATTACAACTTCCATTGCCACTCCTCACCTTTACTCTGGGCTTTAATCTCGCCCCTCTGACTATCATCCTCGGCTGTCAAGTATCTCCCCTGTGGCCATATCGATTCCAGAAACCATCGAAGGCTCTCTTGTTGTGGCCGATCCTGCTAAATACTCCACAATTACCTTAGCCAACTTAATTCCAATGCCCGGGAGTTGGGCCACCTGTTCCTCGGATGCTGCTTTGAGCTTTGCCACAGATCCAAAATGGGTGATGAGTGAACGAGCTCTCGCTTGGCCCAATCCTGGAATATCTTCCAATGTAGATTCCAACATCGCTTTTGACCGCTTTGAACGGTGGTACGTGATCGCAAAACGATGTGCCTCATCACGAATACGTTGCACCAAATACATCGCTTCGCTGTTACGTGGGAAAATTATTGGATCTTTTTGATTTGGAAGCCAAACTTCTTCCAACCGTTTAGCAATGCCGCAAAATGCAATGTCAAATCCCTCCAGAGCTCTTGCAGCGGCACTAACTTGAGGTTTGCCTCCATCGACAATGATTAATTGTGGTTTATAAGCAAACTTTTTGACCAATTTTTCATCCGTATCGCTCTCATCTAAATCATTTTCAATCTTCAAGCGATTTAATCTTCGAGTCAATACCTGATTTATCGCAGCAGTATCATCAAGAGTTCCGTTCTCAGGAAGATTGATTTCAAATCTTCGGTACTCAGATTTTTTTGGAACTCCATCTTCAAACACCACCATAGAGGCGACCATTTGCGTACCTTGCAAGTTGGAAATATCAAAGCACTCTATTCGCAGCGGCGCTTCTTTCATTTCAAGTGATTCTTGTAACTGAGCTAAAGCCTGAGTTCTAGTACCCAAATCACTTGTTCTTTTTAATCGGTATCGATTAAGTGCATCTTGAGAGTTCCTAATAACCGTTTCATGTAATTCCCTTTTCTCGCCTCTTTGAGGGACTCTGATTTCCATGCGATGTCCACTTCGCTCAGAAATAATCTCCTCGACTGACTTGCTAGATTCTGGCAAAAATGAAACGAGTACTTCTCTCGGGAAATCCTCCAAACCGTCTGCCAAGTAATGATTCAACAGGATTTTTTCCATAATTTCTTCTGGAGATGATTCATCTGGTCGTTCAACAATCCAGGATCTAGCGCCAAGAATTCTGCCTTTGCGAACCAAGAAAAGAGTGACTGCCGCATCTATCTCTTCTAAGTGCAAACCGAAAATATCTGCGTCGGTTTGATCGGGCAAAACCACTGTGTTTGTTGTTGAAATCTTTTCCAGTGCTGCGACTCGATCTCTAACACGAGCCGCCTTTTCGAACTCTTCTTTTGCAGACAAGGCTTCCATTTCTTTTGTCAAAGTAGTCATAAGTTTTGTTGGATCTTCGGAGAGAAAATTCACTAATTCTTTCGAGAGTTGAACGTGTTCTACCTCTGAAATTTTTCCGACACATGGAGCGGCGCATTTATCGATAAATCCAAGTAAGCAAGGTCTCCCCGATCTTTTTGCCGAGTTAAAAACTCCAGCACTACATGATCTGATCGGGAAAGATGACTGAACTAGATCGTAGAGTTCACGCAAAGCCCAAGCGTGCGGATATGGACCAAAATACTTAACATCTTTTTGTTTTTCTTTTCTGGTAATGAACAATCTCGGGAATTTGTCTTTGCTGGAAACTGCCAAATATGGATATGACTTATCATCACGGAAAATGACATTAAATCTTGGAGACTCACTCCTAATCCAGGTGAACTCTAATTGCAACGCCTCTATTTCGTTTTTTACTATAGTCCAATCAACACTAGAGGCTGTCCAAACCATTTGTTTTGTTTTTTCTGGTAAGTTTTTTTGGAAATATGAGCTTAGTCTTGAACGTAAATTTTTTGCTTTTCCAACATAAATAATTTTTCCCGCTGGATTTCTAAACCTATATACGCCTGGCTCTGTTGGAATATTTTCAGGTCGGTAGGAAAGCGGATCAGCCACTACTTCTCCCACTTAGAACTTGCTTTAAAAATACGCCAGTAAAACTTTTCTTGTCCTTGGCTACATCTTCAGGCGTGCCTTCAGCGATGACACTACCTCCCCTTGATCCACCTTCAGGACCAAGATCTATCACCCAGTCTGCACATTTAATAACATCCAAATTATGTTCAATGACGACAACCGTGTTCCCTGCATCAACTAAACGGTTTAGAACTATAAGCAATTTACTTACATCTTCGAAGTGAAGTCCAGTTGTTGGTTCATCTAAAACATAGATAGTTCTGCCAGTAGACCTACGCTGTAATTCAGTGGCTAACTTGACTCGTTGAGCTTCACCACCAGAAAGAGTTGGTGCTGATTGTCCTAGTCGAACATAACCAAGTCCCACATCACATAAAGTTTTTAAGTATCTAGCAATTGCTGGCACGGCTTCAAAAAATTCATTTGCTTGCTCGATCGGCATATTTAAGACGTCCGCAATAGTTTTACCCTTGTAATGAACTTCTAAGGTTTCACGGTTATATCTAGCACCATGGCAGACTTCGCATGGAACGTATACATCTGGCAAGAAATTCATTTCAATCGTGATGGTTCCATCTCCAGAACAGTTCTCACAGCGTCCACCTTTTACGTTGAATGAGAATCTTCCTTGTTGGTAACCGCGTACTTTGGCTTCATTTGTCTCGGCAAATAAGGCTCTGACTTTGTCAAACAATCCCGTATAAGTTGCTGCGTTAGATCTTGGCGTTCTGCCAATTGGTGATTGATCAACGTGGACGATTTTGTCTAACTGATCAACGCCCGTAATCGTTCGATGTCGTCCTGGAACCATCCGGGCACCATTTAATTTATTTGCTAGCGATGTGTAGAGAATTTCGTTGACTAACGTAGATTTTCCGGATCCACTGACTCCGGTAACCGCGATAAAAGTCGATAATGGGAAAGCGACATCAATATTTTGTAAATTATTTTCTCGTGCAGCCTTCACTACTAATTGTCTTTTTGGATCTATATCTCTACGCTTTTTAGGTATCTCGATACTTTTTCTGCCAGATAGATATGCTCCGGTTATTGATCTTTTCTCTGAAAGCAAGGATTTGTAATCTCCTGAAACAACAACTTCTCCGCCGTGCTCTCCCGCTCCAGGTCCAATATCTACAATCCAATCTGCAGCTCTAATGGTCTCTTCATCGTGTTCAACAACAATTAGCGTATTTCCGAGATCTCGTAACCTTGTGAGAGTTTCGATTAATCGGACATTGTCGCGTTGATGAAGCCCAATACTTGGTTCATCAAGAACATAAAGAACTCCAACCAGACCGGAGCCAATCTGAGTTGCTAATCTGATTCGTTGCGCTTCGCCACCCGATAGCGATCCTGCTGGACGATCAAGTGACAAATAATCAAGACCCACATCCAAGAGAAAACCAAGCCGTGCGTTGACTTCTTTCAATACACGTTCAGCAATTTGACGCTCCCTTTTGCCAAGCGTTAATTTCTGTAGAAATTTGGCACATTCATTAATTGGCAATGCGCAAAGTTGGGCAATATTTAAACCGTCGAGTGTTACGGCCAATATTTCACTTTTAAGCCTTGCGCCCTTACATACAGCGCATGGAGTCTGACGCATGAACGCCTCAAGTCGATCTCTACTTTGGTCGCTATCTGTTTCACCATGACGGCGCTCAAGGAATGGAATTACGCCTTCAAATCCTGTTGTGTACTGACGAGTTCTTCCATAACGATTCCGGTACTTAACATGAACCTCATAGTCATAACCATTGAGAATTGCATCTTTAACCTTGGCGCTCAATTTCTTCCAAGGTGCATCCATGGAAAAGGTTAATTCCTTACCTAATCCTTCTAATAGCCTTTCGAAATATTCAGAACTTGTGCCAAGCGACCAAGGCGCGATAGCACCTTCAGAGATTGAAATAGAATCATCTGGAATCACCAACTCTTCATCAACAACTAGTCGGGTTCCAATTCCATCACATTCTCCACATGCTCCAAAAGGAGAGTTAAAAGAGAAAGATCTTGGTTCAAACTCCTCAATAGAGATCTCGCACTTCATGCAAGCCATTTTTTCGCTGAAGCTTTTTTCTCGATTTGGTGATTTAACTGGTTCATCAACAAACTCAAGAATCACTATTCCGTTAGCAAGTTTTAGCGCTGTTTCTACTGAATCAGTTAATCTTTGTTGCGAACTTGCTTTTGCACTTAATCTATCGACCACAACCTCAATGGTGTGTTTTTCTTGCTTTTTAAGCTCTGGAATTTCATCTAACGTAAATACTTTTCCATCGACCCTGGCTCTTGAAAATCCTTGTAAAGTTAAATCTTTAAACAAATCTACAAATTCACCTTTACGTGCTCGGACAATTGGAGCAAGCACGTGAAATTTAGTTTCATCAGGAAGAGCCAAAATTTGATCTACGATTTGTTGGGGTGACTGACGAGAAACTTCATCTCCACACTTAGGGCAATGAGGTTTTCCTGCTCTTGCATATAACAACCTAAAATAATCATAAACTTCAGTGATAGTTCCAACAGTTGATCTTGGGTTACGGTTTGTAGACTTTTGGTCAATTGATACAGCTGGTGAAAGTCCTTCAATGAAATCAACATCCGGTTTATCTAATTGCCCTAAAAATTGTCGAGCATATGCACTTAAAGATTCAACATATCTTCGCTGTCCTTCTGCAAAAATAGTATCGAAGGCTAAACTAGATTTACCAGAGCCAGATAATCCGGTAAAGACCACAAGTGAGTTTCTGGGAATTTCAATTGAAATATTCTTTAAATTGTGTTCCCGTGCTCCTCTTACAATCAGGTGGTCGCTCATAATCCGGCCGTCTCCATTCCGCGCAATTCGCGTTTTAATTCATGAATCTCATCTCGCAAACGCGCAGCTAACTCAAAATGGAGGTTTTCGGCAGCTGATCGCATTTGAGCGGTCAAGGATTCAATAAGATCCAATAACTCCATCTTAGGTAATGCTGCTCCACCTTTCCCGGCGAGCAGGTTCTTGCTTTTGAATCCCCCTATAGACGGTTCTGACCCTCGATTATTCCGGTTCGCTTTCGCCAATAATTGCTCAGAATCCTCCTCTTCCCTTGCTATGGAATCGGTGATGTCAGCTATCCGCTTACGCAGTGGTTGTGGGTCCAACCCTCGCTCAGTGTTATACGCGACTTGTTTTTCTCTACGTCTATTTGTCTCATCGATAGCTCTTTGCATGGAATCTGTGATTCTGTCGGCGTACATATGAACTTCTCCGGATACGTTTCTTGCTGCTCTACCGATAGTTTGAATTAGCGAAGTAGTGGATCTTAAGAAACCTTCTTTATCAGCGTCAAGAATAGCTACCAGGGAAACCTCGGGTAAATCCAATCCTTCGCGTAATAAGTTAATGCCAATTAAGACGTCATATTCTCCTAGGCGTAACTCTCTCAAGAGTTCAACTCTTCGCAACGTATCTACCTCTGAATGTAAATACCTAACTCGAATGTCCATCTCTAACAAATAATCAGTTAAATCTTCTGACATTTTTTTAGTCAAAGTTGTTACTAAAACTCTTTCATTTTTTTCGCTTCTCATTCTTATTTGGGCAATTAAGTCATCAACCTGACCTGTAGTTGGCTTGAGAACTATCTTAGGATCAATTAATCCTGTAGGTCTGATTACTTGCTCAACAACTCCATCAGCAACGCCCAGTTCATATTTTCCTGGAGTAGCTGAGAGATAAACTTTTTGGTCAACTCTTTCTAAAAATTCAGCCCACTTCAATGGGCGGTTATCCATTGCACTTGGCAATCTGAAACCATGTTCAACTAATGTACGTTTTCTAGAAGAGTCACCTTCAAACATTGCTCCTATCTGCGGAACAGTTACATGTGATTCATCAATAATGCATAGAAAATCTTCTGGAAAATAATCTAATAAGCAGTTAGGCGCCGATCCCGGAGTTCGTCCGTCGATCTGCCTGGAATAATTCTCGATTCCAGAGCAATACCCCAATTGCCTAATCATCTCGATGTCAAAAGTTGTCCGCATGCGAAGACGTTGGGCTTCTAAAAGTTTGCCTTGCTTTTCGAAGAGTTCTAGTTGTTGCGCCAGCTCGCCTTCGATTTCAGAGATCGCCCGCTCCATCGTTTCTTTACTTGCCGCATAGTGTGATGCTGGGAAAATGAATGCCTGGGTATCTTCTGCTAAAACTTCTCCAGTAATCGGGTGAAGAGTCAGGATTCTTTCAATCTCATCACCGAACATCTCGATACGTAGAGCGGTCTCTTGATACACCGGAATAATCTCAATCGTGTCTCCTCGCACTCTAAAAGTGCCACGTTCAAAAGCCACGTCATTTCGCGAATACTGCATATCTACAAATCGGCGTAAAAGTTTATTTCGCTCAAAAGTATCTCCGACATTGATCTCGAGCATCGCATCCACATACTCCTGTGGTGTTCCTAATCCGTAAATGCACGAAACGGTCGATACAACTATCACATCCCTGCGAGTCAATAGAGAGTGAGTTGCCGAATATCGCAAGCGCTCTACTTCAGAGTTTATGGATGAATCTTTTTCAATAAAAGTATCCGTCTGTGGAACGTAAGCCTCTGGTTGATAATAATCATAATAAGAGACGAAGTATTCAACTGCTGCATCTGGCAATAGTTCTCGAAACTCATGAGTTAATTGCGCGGCTAGAGTCTTATTTGGTGCAAGCACTAATGTTGGACGTTGTAGTTTTTCAATCAACCAAGCAGCCGTTGCTGATTTTCCAGTTCCGGTAGCTCCTAGTAGAACAACATCTTTTTCTTTATTCAATAATCTTTGAGTTAATTCAGCAATCGCAGTTGGCTGGTCTCCAGCTGGTGAAAAATCACTGATTACTTTGAATGGCCGCATTTTACGGCTGATCTCAGGACGCATCTATCAACGCTACTTTACTTAGCAATCTCTGGTGAAATGAATTTACTCCACCACTGAGAAAGTGCATTTATTAATTCTTCTAAAGATCCCTCGTTTTTGATTAGATGCGTTGCGATCTCTTTTCTTTGCGCATCCGAATACTGATTAGCAATTCGCAACTGTGCCTCTTTTGCACTCAAACCGCGCTCAATTAATCTGGCAACTCTTGTCTCAGTTTCACTCTCAAGAACAATTACATGGTCGAAATCTAATTGCTTTTGTCGCGATATCGATTCTGCAAGCAAAGGAATCTCATAAACAACCACGGAGTTCTCCGGCAAGCCACGTGTTTCCGAGACAAACTTCGCTCTAATCAATGGATGGGTAATGGATTCCAGCACTTCCAGTTGGTTCGAGTCATTGAAAACTATTTCGGCCAACTTTTTTCGATCAATTTGGCCCTCATTGAGGATCTCATCTCCGAAGTAAGCAACAACTTCGTTATAACCATCTTCACCTCGCTCAAGCACCTCACGAGCTAACGTATCTGCGCTGATTGAATGAGCACCAAACTCCTCGAGAATGGCAGCGGCCCGGGACTTGCCCGAGCCGATGCCGCCCGTTAGGGCAATGAGAATCACTAGTACAAACTACTCAAGTACCCAAGTACTCGACCACTTAAACCGTCCAGACCGCAAATTACCTATTCAGCAGCAGGGGTTTCAGTGCTTTCTGCAGCATCTGACGTTGCTGCGGTAGCAGCTTCGCTGGCTTTTGCTTCGTCACGTTGCTTTTTGTGGGCAATAAAACGAGCTTGTGCCTCGGTGTATTGACGTTCCCACTCTTCGCGTTGGGTTTCAAATCCTGGCTTCCATTCCTGTGAATCAGGATCGAAACCTTCTGGGTAAATGAAATTACCGGCTTCGTCATAACGTGCTGGCATTCCATATTGAGTTGGATCAAATGCTTCGATCTCAACTTCATGTCCTTCATTGGCTTGCTTCAATGAAAGTGAAACACGACGACGCTCAAGGTCAATATCAATGATCTTAACGAAAATATCATCATCAACTTGAACTACCTGCTCTGGAATTTCGACATGGCGCTCTGCAAGTTCAGAAATATGAACTAAGCCTTCAATTCCTTCATGCACTCGAACAAATGCACCGAATGGAACCAATTTAGTTACTTTTCCAGCAACAACCTGGTCAATCGTATTTGTGCGTGCAAAGTGCTGCCAAGGATCTTCTTGAGTTGCTTTAAGTGAAAGTGAAACGCGCTCGCGTTCAAAATCTACTTCAAGAACTTCAACAGTTACCGGCATGCCAACTTCAACGACCTCGTTTGGATGATCGATGTGCTTCCATGAAAGCTCGCTTACGTGAACTAGACCATCAACTCCGCCAAGATCAACAAATGCACCGAAGTTAACAATTGATGAAATTGTTCCGGAACGTACTTGACCCTTTTGAAGTTGATTCAAGAAAGTCGTACGAGTCTCAGATTGGCTTTGCTCAAGGAATGCACGACGAGACAAAACTACGTTGTTGCGGTTTTTGTCGAGTTCGATAATACGAGCTTCGATCTCTTTACCAATATATGGAGTTAAATCACGGACGCGGCGCATTTCGACAAGAGATGCTGGCAAGAAGCCACGAAGTCCAATGTCAACGATTAAGCCACCCTTAACAACTTCAATGACTGTTCCTTTGACAACTTCGTCACGCTCTTTCATTCCTTCAATGGTTCCCCATGCACGCTCGTATGTTGCGCGCTTCTTGGAAAGAATTAAACGTCCCTCTTTATCTTCTTTTTGCAAGACGAGAGCTTCGATGCGATCCCCCACTGAGACAATCTCATGTGGATCAATATCATGTTTGATTGAAAGTTCACGAGAAGGAATTACACCTTCTGTTTTGTAGCCAATGTCTACGAGAACTTCATCTCGATCAACTTGAACGATGATGCCTTCTACAAGGTCTCCATCATTAAAATTCTTTATTGTTCCTTCAATTGCGGCCATAAAATCGGCGGCTGATCCAATGTCATTAATTGCGACTGCAGGTGCGTTGCTCAAGTTGCTCCGAAGGTAGTGGGTAGTAGGAATAGGGACAGCGGGCAAGGCTACGGCTAGGCGTAAGAGCAGGTCAATTTCGGGATATTTCACTTGAAAACCCCGCTCAAAAGCCGGATTCGGCGATCTAATTAATGGGCTGCTAGCTCCCAGTTGGCGCCCAGCCCAATATTCACAGCCAAGGGTGCATTAAGTGCAAATGCATCCCCCATCTGGATTCGGACAATTTCGGAAAGAAGTTTGGCTTCCCCTTTAGCAACTTCTAAAACCAGTTCATCATGAACTTGTAACAAAATTCGAGATTTCAAATTGGCGTCAGAGATTGCGCTTCCAACTTTCAACATCGCCAATTTCATGATGTCAGCAGCCGAACCTTGAATTGGTGCATTTAGCGCCATCCGCTCTGCAATATCTCTGCGGGTTTTTACATCGCTTTGCAGATCAGGCAGGTAACGACGACGCCCTAAAATAGTTTCGGTGTAACCGACTTTGCGTGCTTCAATAACAACATCTGCTAAATAATCACGGATGCCGCCAAATCGCTCAAAATAGTTATTCATCAATTCTTGCGCAGCCACTGGAGAGATTCCAAGTTGTTGCGATAAACCAAAAGCCGAAAGACCATATGCCAATCCGTAAGACATTGCTTTTATAGTGCGGCGCATTTCCGATGTAACTTCACTTGCTTTAACTCCGAATACTTGCGCTCCGACTGTTGTATGTAAGTCTTCACCAGAAGTTAATGCTGCAAGAAGTGCTTCATCTTTTGAAAGATGAGCCATGATGCGCATTTCGATTTGGCTGTAATCGGCTGTCATTAACTCTTCAAAACCTTTTCCAGCAATAAAACAACTTCTAATTAGACGTCCTTCTTCACTTCTAATTGGAATATTTTGCAAATTTGGTTCGGTCGAAGAAAGTCTTCCAGTTGCGGTAACCATCTGCTGGAAAGTTGTGTGAATTCGTCCATCTGCCGCAGTAGCACGACTTAAACCTTCAACCACACTTTTTAACTTTAAAACATCTCGGGATCTCAAAATCTGGTCGATTACTGGATGCTTAGTGACCTCTTGTAAGTGCTGCAACGCTTCAGCATCAGTTGTGTATCCAGTTTTAATCTTTTTACTTTTAGGCAATTGCAGTTCATCAAACAAAACTTCCTGTAATTGCTTTGGAGAAGAAAGATTAAATTCATGCCCCACTATTTTGTGGGCTTCTTTCGCAGCTTCTACGCTCGCTTTAGCAAAAAATGTTTCTAGCCTTGCAATCTCCTTGATATCTACAGCTATTCCAATGCGTTCCATATTTGCTAAAGCGATTGCCGTAGGTACTTCAAGTTCGGCTGCCAACTCAGTTGCCTTAGCTTGGTCGGCTCTTTGTAGGAGAAGTGGATAAAGCTCCAGAATGGCTTGAGCCTGCATTTGCAGCGCTGTTTTATCTATCTCTAAATTTGGTGCCTCAAAATCCAATTCCATCGGCAATTCCACTTCAATTTCAAAGGATTGACCGGCGATCTCGCGTCCAAGTAAAACTCCAACAACTTCACTTAGTTCAGGGGTTCTGGCTCCAGGGTTAATCAAATATGCAAGTAAAGCTAAATCAACACACTCCCCTGAAATGCCATCAACGGCCCGAATCGCCAGCGGTTTCAAATCAAAAAATATTTTTTTGTATTTCTCGTTCTGTAACCAATTCGCAGCCATCTCATTTCTGAGGAGAAAGTTCTTCTCCGCCCCCTGAGATATCAGTATTTCAAATTGCCGCTCACCCTGGAGCGCGTAAGAAACTGCACTTGATTTCGACTGATCAATTAAATTTAAATCTTTTAAATTTTCAATAGTGGTGATCTTGACATTTTCCGTGATTTTTTCTTTCTTCGTAATTGGCGGACTGATTGATTCACTGGAATTATCCATTTTATTTATGCGATCTTTTAATGCCCGAAACTCAAGTCGATCAAAAATCTGTCGAAGTTCTTTAAAATCTTTTGTTGCGACTTCCAAATCTTCAATTTCTAACTCAACATCAACATCTCTAATCAAATGCGTTAACTCATGATTTAACTTGACCTGCTCAATTCCAGCACGCAACGATTCGCCAACTTTTCCACTTATCTCATCTGATTTCTTTAGCAAAACTTCTAGTGATCCATATTCCGCAATCCATTTTGTTGCTGTTTTTTCACCAACTCCGGCGAGAGATGGGAGGTTGTCACTTGGGTCTCCACGCAGTGCCGCAAAGTCGGGATACTGTTTTGGAGTTAAACCATATTTTTCAAAAACTGCTTCAGGTGTCATTCGGGCTAATTCGCTAACCCCTTTTTTTGGGTAAAGAACTGTTATGTGATCTGTTACCAATTGGAAGGTGTCGCGATCCCCTGAGCAAATCTCCACTTCAAATTTTTTGGCGACCGCATTGGTTGCTAAAGTTGCAATCAAGTCATCAGCTTCAAAACCTTCTTTTTGAATTCTTTTAATTCCTAAAGCATCCACGACTGCAAAAATTTCAGGCATCTGAGATCGAAACTCATCTGGTGTTTTTGCACGGTTTGCTTTGTACTCAGGGAAACGCTCAGAACGAAAAGTTTTTCGCGAAACATCAAACGCGACTGCGATATGAGTTGGTTCGATATCTCGCAATAAATTAAGCAACATCGTGGTGAATCCATATGCCGCATTTGTGGGAAATCCATTTGAAGTTTTGAAGTTTTCTACCGGCAATGCGTGAAATGCCCGATATGCCATTGAATGGCCATCGAGCAAAAGTAGCCGTCGCTCGCTTGATGAGTTTGGCGAGTTTGGTGAATTCGATTTCCCCATATCTGGATCCTAGGTTGAGCGCGTAGGATTGGCAGATGAGCGCACTTAACAAAGACAATAAATTGAGCGATGAGAATTTGGCGGCCTTAAATGAACGAGGTCGCGGAGCTTTAGACCAAAAAATGGGAATCGAGATCATTGAAGCCTCCCCACAAAGAATGGTCGGCACCATGCCGGTTAGTGGGAATACCCAGCCTTTTGGGCTCTTACATGGCGGAGCGAATGTCGTGTTGGCCGAGAGTTTGGGCTCAATTGGCTCCCATCTGCACGCTGGCCTTGATCGCCGCATTGTTGGAATCGAAATAAGTGCCACCCATCACCGAGCAGCCAAAAGTGGGATTGTCACAGGGGTGGCTACCGCCATATCTTTGGGCCGAACATTGGCCAGCTATGAAGTAGTGATCACGGATGAAGATGGGGTGCGGACCTGTACCGCTCGGATTACTTGCTTAATTTTGAGCGAGACCAAACCTGATAAGCCTGAAAAGTCAGAGTCTAAAAAAGAGAATTAAGCCGTTCTATTTTGGCCTTCTCTGTGTACGCTACCGATCACTTAAGGGAAATGAGTGAATAAAGAATGAAGATGGGGAAGGCTCAATTGGTGCGCAAGATTGCACTGGGATTGGCTAGTTTCTTCCTGATTACTTCTTTTTCGACTTCAGGGTCGGCCATTGCCGCTGGCACATCATCAATTCTTGCCGGTGAGATTAAGGATGCAGCCTCAAATCCTCTAAAAGATGTGCGTATCGACATAACTGGACCAAATGGTTTCGCAGCCCAACTTACGTCTGACGCTATGGGTAAATGGCAAGTCGAAGTCGCTTCAACTGGAATCTATGAGGTCACCCTTGATCAAGCATCACTTCCAAGTGGACAAGCATTAACAGATGTTTCAAAAGGCACGCGCAAAGTAAATGTATTGATGCTCGGCAACACTCTAACTATTTTATTTCCGATCGGACCCGGCGCTGAAAAAACTCCAATCCTTGATCAATCGGTGCAACTACTTGCTGATGGATTGATCCTTGGCATCATAATTGCCCTCGCTGCACTTGGCTTGAACTTAGTGTTTGGTACAACTGGATTAACAAATTTTGCACATGGTGAACTTTTAACTCTTGGTGGATTACTCACTTACTTCTTTAGCACCATCGCGGGATTGCCAGTTCTTGCTGCGATTCCCATAGCTGTCGCACTCTCTGCGCTCATCGGCGGTTATTTACAGGATCGATTGCTCTGGAAACCATTGCGAAAACGTGGCACTGGCTTAATTGCAATGCTTGTTGTCTCAATCGGATTTGCAATATTTATCCGGTACGTTTTCCTCTTTATATTTGGTGGATTTACCAGACAGTTGCCGCAATTTGCCGGACAAGAGGGTCTAGAAATTGGCCTGGTAAGCATCACCCCTAAATCAATAATAAGCACATCTGTTGGAATACTTTTGCTTGCCGGAGCCACGTTTTGGTTACTACGCAGCAGAATGGGTAAAGCAAGTCGTGCTGTTGCCGACAATCCCGCTCTCGCCGCCGCATCTGGAATTGAAGTAGAAGCAGTAATTAGATCAGTTTGGATTTTGGGCGCATTATTAGCAGCCTTTGCAGGAATCATGGTCACCTTAAATCAGGGTGTCAGCTTCTTAATGGGTCAAGATATGTTGTTACTGATTTTTGCAGCAGTAACTCTCGGCGGCTTAGGAACTGCATACGGCGCCCTTGTCGGCTCTCTGGTTATTGGCGTATTGATTCAACTTTCTACTTTAATAATTCCGACAGAACTTAAATACGTTGGAGCATTGTTCGTTTTGATCATAATTTTATTGGTACGTCCACAAGGCATCCTCGGTCGGAAAGAGCGGGTTGGCTAATGGATTTCATTTTTATCGCGCAACAATCAATTAGTGCTGCACTTGGTGTAAATACAATTATTTTTGCACTTGCGGCAATTGGTTTAAATATGCATTTTGGATATACCGGATTGCTTAACTTTGGCCAAGCCGGATTTTTAGCAGTCGGTGCTTATAGTGTTGCGACTCTTGTCGTTTCCTTTAATTTCCCACTTTGGGCTGCTCTACTAATTGGAATACTTAACTCCATAATCCTCGCCCTACTACTTGGTTTGCCAACTTTAAGATTACGTGCAGATTATTTGGCGATCGTTACTATTGCCGCTGCTGAGATTATTAGGCAGATTGCTCGCTCGGCTACTTTCAATGAATATCTCGGTGGTTCGGATGGAATTACTGGAAAATTTGGTAAAGATTTCTTCGATCTAAATCCATTTAAAGATGGATTAAACACCCCATTTCTACGTTATACCGCCAATGATTTGTGGGTCGTTGTAACTGGGTGGGCGTTAGTAATCGTGGTTCTCTTTGTAATGTGGCTGCTAGTTCGCTCTCCTTGGGGACGGGTGCTTAAAGCCATCCGCGAAGATGAAGAGGCTGTTAGATCACTTGGTAAAAATGTTTACTTGTATAAAATGCAATCACTAATCATCGGCGGCATTTTTGGTTCTTTCGCAGGTTTTGTTTACGCTCTTTCTCGTCAATCTGTACAACCAGATAATTACGGAACTGCGCTCACCTTCTTTGCCTACACCGTTTTGATTCTTGGTGGAGCAGCCCGCGTTTTTGCGCCAATTGCCGGTTCAGTTATTTTTTGGTTTTTGCTCGTCTTTATTGAGCAAATGTTGCGCCAAGCGGTTGATGCTGGATACATCCCTGAATGGCTCATTGGAGTTAATCAAGTAGGACAGATTCGATTTATGCTAGTTGGTCTTGGATTGATGATGTTGATGATCTTTAGACCGCAAGGAATTTTTGGTGACCGAAAGGAGTTGGCTCTTGATGCCCGCGCCTAGCCAAAATAATTCACGTCGCGACATTGCCTTAGCCGCTCTATCTGGAATTGCGCCAACCCCTGGAGTCAGCAAACCTGATCCAATTATTGTTGCCGATAATGTTGTTCGTAAATTTGGTGGCTTAACTGCGGTAAACGTTGGCCACCTTGAAATTCAAAGAGGTGCGATTACTGCACTCATCGGCCCTAACGGTGCTGGCAAAACTACTTTCTTTAATTTATTGACCGGCTTTGACCAAGTAGACGAAGGTTCTTGGACTTTCAACGGGATAAAGATTTCTGGCACTCCTCCACACAAAGTGGCGCGGATGGGAATGGTTCGGACTTTTCAATTGACCAAAGCTCTTTACCGTTTAACTGTTATTGACAACATGCTACTTGCGGCCACAAAACAAAAAGGTGAATCAATTTTGCGTGCTGCGCTTCCATTTCTTTGGAACGCGCAAGAGAAGGCAGCGACTGCGCGAAGTGAAGAGCTTTTAACTAGATTTAAATTGATAGATAAACGCGATGATTTTGCAGCTGCACTTTCTGGAGGTCAACGCAAACTTCTTGAGATGGCCAGAGCCCTAATGGTTGAACCAGAGCTTGTAATGCTTGATGAACCAATGGCAGGTGTGAACCCTGCGCTTAAGCAATCACTCCTTGGACACATCAAGGATCTACGCGAAGATGGAATGACCGTTTTATTTGTTGAGCATGACATGGACATGGTGCGCGATATCAGCGACTGGGTAATCGTTATGGCCCAAGGTGAAATTGTTGCTGAAGGTCCGCCAAATGTTGTCATGCGCGATAAAGCTGTTATTGACGCTTACCTTGGTGCCCATCATGATTCCACTCTTGAACAGGATCGAGGCTAGTTAAATGGAACCTACAAAATTAGCTGGTGATGATCTATTACTAGAAGCCGGCGGGATAATCGCCGGATATCTTCCTGGCATTAACATTCTTAATGGGTGCGATCTTTATGCAAATGAAGGTGAACTTGTTGGAATCATCGGCCCTAATGGCGCTGGAAAATCTACATTGCTAAAAGCGCTCTTCGGTCTGGTCAAGGTAAGAGATGGCTTTGTGAAATTGCGTGGAGAAGAGATCACAAATAAGCGTGCCGATGAGTTAGTTAAAAAAGGAATCGGTTTTGTGCCACAGACAAATAACGTTTTCCCATCGCTAACTATTGAAGAGAATCTTCAAATGGGTGCCTACCAAGCCGCTGATCAATTCAATGAACGGTTTGATTTCGTAACCTCCCTTTTCCCAACGCTAGGTGACCGTCGTAAGCAAAGAGCTGGTTCGCTCTCTGGTGGAGAACGTCAAATGGTTGCAATGGGGCGGGCGTTAATGATGAACCCTTCAGTTTTGCTCCTTGATGAACCAAGTGCAGGCCTATCCCCTGCTTTGCAAGATGAAGTATTTGTAAGAGTGCGCGAAATTAATCGCACTGGAGTTACTGTAATTATGGTTGAACAAAATGCCCGTCGTTGTTTGCAAATTGTTGATCGAGGATATGTCTTAGACCAAGGTAGAAATGCTTACACTGGAACTGGAAAATCACTTGCTAATGATCCGAAAGTAATTGAGTTGTACTTAGGAACCCTCGCAGCAAACGCTTAAATTTAATTATTGCGTTTGAATACCGCTAAGTAAGCCGGGTGAATCGGCCAAATCTTGGTTAGGAATGCTGGGAAGTGTGGCAAGTAAGAATCTCGCAATGTTTCAAAGCCATTCGCTTCAAATAACTTACGCACTGTTTTCCCTGAGGGGCGATAAATATGGGTGGGATCTGAATCATAAAGTTTTGAGTATTCCCATTTTGTCAGCCAGTTGCTGATTGTTGGCATATGCACCAAAACAATCGCTCCAGGTTTTGCCGCGTTTTTGATTGATTCAATACCTGCAACTGGATTACTAAGGTGTTCAATGATGTTGATAGCCAAAATCAAATCAAACTTTTGTGCAAACGGACTTGGATCATGCAGATCCCCTTGCTTAAAAAACCGATTTGGTTTTCGATTTGCAGCAACTTCAACCGCGTGATGAGCGATATCCACACCACATAAACTTTTTGCGCCTTCAAATGCATCTAATAACCAGCCATAGCCACAGCCAACATCAAGAACATCTGAAGTCGCTAAGTTGTGATCGCTATATTTCCTAAAGGCGTTAACCAACATTTTGTCACGCCATTTATCAAAAATAGTTTGTTGTGGTTCACCCTCTGCTGAGGTGGCACCATAAAGTTGAGAGAAGTATTCATGACCAGCATGCTCTTGGTTGTGCTCCATGAAACTTTGCTCCCTTCTCTTAAATCACATTAAGTATAAATATCTGTCGTAAGAATAAGAAAGAGCCCCACCGTTAAGCGGGGCTCTTTCTCGCATACTTACTTATTCAGTAAATATGACTTAACTTGATTTATTATTCAGCTGCAGGTACTGCGCCTGTGATGAATTCAGCTGCACGGGCTTCGTACTTGTCATTTGCTACGTACTCATAGACACCCATGGTGGCTACAGATGGATCTCCATTAGCATCGAATTCAATTGCGCCAGAAACTCCGTCGTAATCGATATCAGTGCCAGCAGCGATCAATGTTTTGCACTCTGCAAATGTGGTGCACTTTGTTCCACCTGATGAAACAGATGCGAGGTTGTCTCTGATGGTTGTTCCATCAGTTCCCTTGCCCTGCTCAGCGGCGAGCGCAATTAGCACTACAGCGTCATATGACTCTGGTGCGTATGAGAAGTCGGTCAATTTAGGATCGACACCAAGTAGACGCTTCTTTAGATCATCATTTGTGAATACGCCAGGAAGTGTTGCCTTAACGCCCTTCATGATGTTCTTTGGAAGATCCTTGTATGCACCTGATGAAAGGTTTCCATCAACAAGGTAGGTCTTAACCTTGTTTGGTCCAATTCCTTGCTTGATCAATTCGGTAAGAACCTTTGTGGTCTCTTCGAATCCGATGATTGCAATTGCATCTGGCTTTGCAGCCTTTGCCTTTGACACATCAGCAGAAAACTCAGCAGCTTGTGGGTTGTAAACAACCTGTGTTGAGGTTCCGGTGAATCCGGCAATACCGTACTTAGCTAGACCATTTCCGTATGCATCATCAAGGTTTAGGAAAACAGCGTTCTTTGCGCCGTTAGCCGCCATCAACTGTCCGAGAACTGCACCTTGGAATGTATCTGAAGGAGCGCTACGGAAGTAGAAGCCATTGTCTGCATAGCTGGTCAAATCTGGGGAGGTGTTTGCTGGTGAGAAGTGAACAATGCCAGCACCTGAGATTTTGTCGATAACAGTTAGTGATACACCTGAAGATGCAGCACCAACAATTGCGCCTACACCAGCTGCGATATGTGAATCAGCAGTCTGTTGTGCAATGTCTGTACTGGTATCTCCGGAATCGCCACGAATGTGCTCCATTGGTTGTTCAAGAACGCCACCTGCTGCATTGATGTCAGCAACAGCTAGGTCGATGCCTGCAAACTCAGGAGGTCCGAGAAATGCGAGGTTACCGGTCTCTGGAAGTAGTGAGCCGATCTTTAGTGGTCCAGTTCCTTTTTCTACAGTAGCTTCCTGAGCAGTCTCAGTGCTTTCTTCAGATGCGGAATCTGAGCAACCAGCAAAGACCAAGCTTGCAACTGCGAATGCAGCAGCAACCTTAAGTTTCTTTGAAATTTGCATTATTTCCCTTTCGGATATTGTCAGCTTTCTCGAAATAGACCCTCGAGATAAGCGTTTTGACGGTGTGAGTATGCCAGCACTTGCCCGATTTCGACACCCCGAATAGCAAAAAATTAAGTTAAAACGAGGTTAACTCCCCTGCTTATAGTGAGCCAGGACCCCTTCACTTACAGCGCTCATTGAGCTGCGTTGATCCATGGCTGCCTTCTGAATCCACTTAAATGCCTCGGGTTCCGTGATCCCCAAATTAGCCATCAAGACCCCTTTAGCCCGATCCACCAACTTTCGGGCTTCCAATCTCTCCCCAAGCTCGCCAACCTCGGCCTCCAAGGCCTGAATCTGAGCGTATCTGCCCAACGCCATCTCAATGGCTGGAGTCAGATCACTAATCGAAAAGGGCTTCACTAAATATGCCATTGCACCTGCATCTCGGGCCCGCTCAACCAACTCTCGCTGACTAAAGGCGGTGAGCATCAAAACCGCAGCCAATTTCTCGCTGACAATTAACTCGGCTGCTGATATGCCATCTATCTCAGGCATCTTCACATCTAAAATCGCCAAATCTGGTTTCAAATGTCGGGCTAATGAGATCGCCTCACGACCATTCGCGGCCTCGCCAATGACGTTATAGCCAGCCTCGCGCAGCATCTCAATTAGATCCATGCGAATGATCGCCTCATCTTCAGCGACGATAATTCTTGGAGCCACCTGCTCGGTATTGGGTGAATTTGCCACTTGCTAAGGGTACTCACTCAACCCCGATAAGATTTGAAATTGCACTACCGGCCTCGGTACTCCAACGGTAGAGAGGGCAGTCTCAAACACTGCATAGTGTCGGTTCAAATCCGACTCGAGGCACGTAACCACGGATTTATCTATTTACCTTGATATCTGAGGTACTTTTAATTTATGAGCAAAGACCTAACTATGGCCCGACTTCGCAAAGTAAATATCCTGGCTGGAATTTTGCACTTAGTGCAGATGACCGCAGTCTTGGCATTAAGCAGTGACTTTGCATTGCCAGTAACTGCAACTTACATGGCCGGTCCCCCAGGTTCTTCCTTTGCGCCTTCTGTAATTCTTTTTAGCACTCCAATCGGATTAGCGGTTGCGCTCTTCCTAGGACTTTCCGCGCTCTTCCATTTTATTGTTGCTAGCCCACAATTTTTTCCTCGCTACAGTGCTGGTTTGTCAGCTCAACGAAATTATTTCAGATGGGTTGAATACTCAATCAGTTCTTCAGTGATGATCGTCTTGATCGCTCAAGTGACTGGCATCGCAGATATAACTGCACTGATATCAATCTTCGGAGTAAATGCTTCGATGATCTTGTTTGGTTGGTTGCAAGAAAAATATGAGACACCAGGAAATGGTGGATGGCTACCATTTATTTTTGGTTGCATCACTGGAATCGTTCCTTGGATCGCACTCGCTTTTTATGTGCTTTCAATCGGCGGAGTTAGTGATACATCCGCCCCGGCATTTGTGTATGGAATTGTCTTCACCATCTTTGTGTTCTTTAACTCTTTTGCGTTAGTGCAATGGGTTCAATACAAAAAAGTGGGCAAGTGGAGCAATTACTTGCGTGGAGAACGTACTTACATAACGCTCTCGTTGATTGCGAAATCAGCTCTTGCTTGGCAGATATTCGCCAATACCTTGATTCCATTGCCGTAAATCCTAAAATTTAAAACTGCCTTCCTTCTGCATTATTAATTACTCACGACTATTCTTTGGCCATGCCACGAATCGCAAGGGATAAGAATGGGTTTCCCCCAAAAACCTGCCTCCGTTGCAATCTTGAATTTGAATGGCGTAAAAAATGGGCAAAGAATTGGAATGAAGTGAAATATTGCAGCGATCGTTGCCGGGGTAATAAATGAAGCGAATTATCTACATTCCCTTTGATCACTTACATCGCAAATTTGGTGCACTTAAAGATGCCGATCCAAAAGCGGACTTAATTGTCTTGGTCGAAAGCGCCCGAATGACTACTGGGCGAAATTGGCATAAAGAGCGACTCTTCTTTTTAATCTCTAGCGCCCGTCACTTTGCAAAATCTCTTGAGGATGAAGGGTTTACAGTTGAATATGTAAAAGCCGCGACCACGGTATCTGGTCTCAAAATTGTTCAAAAGAATTACCCAAAACTTCCAATTACCTGTGCAGAACCTTCTTCCTATCGACAATTTGAAGCACTCAAAGCTCATGGCGTTCTTTTTGTAGAGAATGATTTCTTTCTAACTCCTAGGCCCTTATTTCACTCTTGGGCTAAAGATCAAAAGAACTACTTAATGGAAAGTTTTTATCGGAAACAAAGAACTCGTTTAAACATATTAATGGAAGGTAATGAGCCTGTCGGCGGTTCATGGAACTTCGATAAAGAGAACCGTTTACCACCTCCTAAGAAATACGAAGGACCAAAATACCTCGAGCATCAGAGAGATGAGATTGATAATCAAGTATCACTCGAGATCTCTCACGAACCCACAAACACTTGGGCTACTACTCGCAAAGGCGCACTCGCCCAATTAAAGAACTTTATTGATAATCACTTTGCTGAATTTGGTCCACTTGAGGATGCGATGACCACTGACAACTGGGCGCTTCATCATTCATTGCTATCACCATATTTAAACAACGGACTACTCCATCCAAGTGAAGTAGTCAGGGCGGCTGTGCAAGCATTTAACAAAGGTTCGATACCAATTGAATCTGCTGAAGGCTTTATTCGACAAGTTATTGGATGGCGTGAATACGTAAACGGAATGTATTGGTTCCTTGGCCCTGATTACCGTGAAAATAATCAGTTAAATGCCACCAGAAAATTACTCCCTTTATTTAGCGACCCTGATAAAACCCAAATGAATTGCATCAAACAAACCGTAACTGACATAGAAAATCGCGCATGGGTACACCACATACCGCGGCTAATGTTGCTTTCCAATCTTGCTTTGATTACCGGTACAAATCCACAAGAGTTTTTGGAGTGGATGCGCGAGGTATTTATCGATGCATCTGAATGGGTAATGGTTCCAAACGTGATTGGCATGGGAGTACATGCCGATGGTGGCACCATGATGACAAAACCATATGCAGCAGGCGGTGCTTACATTTCAAGAATGTCTAACTACTGCAAACCCTGTGTGTATGATCCCAAATTGCGCGTAGGTGACAATGCCTGCCCATTCACAACTTTATATTGGGATTTTCTGGATCGACATAAAGAAGCATTTGTTAAAAATCACCGCATGAGCCAACAGCTATTTGGACTGAATCGGCTTTCAGATCTCCCTGAATTAAGAGAACGTGCCATGGATGTTCTTGAAGGATTAGAGGCAGGAACAATTTAAAGGAAACTTGCAATTACCAGGGAATTACGTTCATCTCTTCCCAAAGCACTCCCGTTAATTTCTCCTGATCAGTTGTTCCATTCAAATCAAAGTTTCGATTAGCCAACCACAGCGCTGTCCGAATCCCTTCTTCTGCAGATAGCGGAGCATCTGGTCCGCCCATATCTGTTCGTGAATGGTTCGGACATACGGCATCCACTAAAAACCCACGACCACCTAATCCGGTTTCATGTGCCAAGTTGCGGACTAATGCGTTTACACCTGCTTTGCTAATTCGGTAAGGAGCTAATCCACCAGCATTCCCCAGCCCGGACATTCGACCCAAACAAGCAGAGAAAACAATTACTCTTCCATTTCGCGCTTCAGCCATTGGTGCAGCCAAAGTATTTACAGCGCAAAATACCGAATCTAAATTAATGGCCATAACTCGGCGCCACTCTTGATTGTCTGTTTTCAAAGTCTTAGACATCTTTGCGCTCATTACTCCATGCGCCAAAATTAAAATCTCTGGAGTGCCAAAACTTGCCAATATCTCTTCGAAGGTTTCCTTAGCAGCAACTAAATCGGCTAAATCGACTGCTCGATACTCACAATCTAATTGGGATGCAGCTTCAATCAATCGATCTTTATCTTTGGCAACTAAAACAATTTGGTGTCCTTGGGTTCGTAATGCCTTGGCAGATTCATAGCCAAGACCGCGAGATCCCCCAGTGACAATTACTAATGACATGGTCGAATTGTGCCAAAGTATTCAGGAAAGTGCAGAAGTTCTTACTTTTTCTTGTAGCCACTAGGACATTTAGGGTTAGCTCCTGAAAACTTCTTGGTGACTTTGCCTTTAGCGCAGGTAATTGTGATCGCTTTTTTGGCGACTGAGACAGCTGGTGCTTTGGCTGCTTCTTCCTTCGCTGGAACTATCGGTTTATCTTGCATTAATTTAACTTTAATAGTTGGCGCAGAGAAAGTGAAGTTTTTTGCACTTAAATACAGCCATTGACGAGCCGCATCTTCTCGCAGTGACTCGGTCGCAATATCTTGCGTTGAACCATTTGTGGAAACTACGGAAATTTTTGCGCTAATAGGAGCATTCGAAAACCCATATAGACAACGGGCAAATTCAGTGCGGAGAACTAAATCGTAGGATCCCTTAAATAAAGTAACGCCGTCTTCTAGGTGATGCGCCCCTGCTACTTTGTAAGCGAGTTCACCATTTTCAAATGAGGGAGGATTGGGAAGATAGGTAGGGGCATTTGTAGTGACTAAACCATGAAGTTTGGTTTTATCATCAAAACATTTACTGCCAGTTCCATTTCCGGCTTGCGTGCCAAATCTCCAGATTGAAGTAACCAATGGTCCTGACTTAACCAGATCATCAAAAGCTTGAAAATCAGTCATGGCCCATTCTGGAGCCGGACCCGTATCTATTGTCTCGTTGCTAGTGAAATCAGATGCGGCTAACTGTTGCCGACGTGTTTTCCAGTACTCCTCGATTTTGGGGTATTTACTTAAATCACTTTTCGCTACATACGCATAAATTTTAGGAACATCGATCGGATCTGCCTCAACTCTAAGAAGATTTGAAGTGGGTGTTATTGAAGTCAAATCCAATGTCACATTTTTCATCCGGCCAAAGAGAAAACCAGTTAGTGAATTATCGATTCGCACCGTAAGGGCTGCTCGCGAACCAGGAGCAAAATCAACTTTCTTCACGCACTTTTGTTCTTCACTCCAAAGACAGTTCTGGTTCGCTTCAATACTGGAAGTTCGAATGATCGGATAGACCCTGGCCCTGAAGCCTCGAGTGAAACCACATGGAGAAGTGACGTATTGAGTACACCCTTTGTTCTGGTAATTCTGAAAAGTTGTGCTAACACTTACTGCGTACTCATCTACACCTGAAGCGTTAGGCGATTCTTTAACATTCCACACACTTGCACTTCCCCCGGCAGGGGTATTTCGAATTTTGCTAGCTGGAAACTTTTCTCCTGCTGATTCATAGCCAATTGTTGCTTTTCTCAAAGCACCTTTTGCATCGGAGACCTCAAGAGATTCAATACACATTTCGGTAACAGTGGACGAGCAAGGCAAAAGGATCATTTGCGCGAAAAGTGAATCAGCACCAGCACAAGCAACATCATCAACAGTTGAGCAGGTAACAGTTCGGGAGTAGATGCCACTCGTGGCGCCTTCAGCGTAAGACAACCCAGTCACATATGACTTTGTTTCCATCAAGCTGTCATCGCTGGAAGAGAATCCAATTGAGGGAACTTTTGGCCAAGTGGTTGGCAGCGATGAGGTTGAAGAATGTGCGGGAATACTTCCACCAACAGCGGAGCAAACGACGCTAAATGAGAGCAAAACCGCAAAAACGATTTTCATGCTATTTCTCATTTTTCTCCCCGATTTTTCAGCCTTACTAGTTCTAATTGTAGAACTCGACCTCAACGATAAGCAGGAACAACGCCCGCAACGGCATCCCCGACTCGATGCACTCGCATGGCATTGGTT
>Ga0209033_1000068_pt1 | contig 46686 bp, 51 predicted proteins | sample LauGreFa1BDMLBDN_2_FD_188218 | JGI IMG/M metagenome (GOLD analysis project Ga0209033, IMG submission 188218) | Freshwater lake microbial communities from Lake Michigan, USA - Fa13.BD.MLB.DN (SPAdes) (version 2) | ecosystem: Environmental > Aquatic > Freshwater > Lake | place: Lake Michigan, USA...
AGCAGCAGAACGCGCAGCAATGATCTTGGGAAAATCAAGAACCATTTCCACACGGACGGACTTGTTAAGGTCATTTGCCGGGTAAGCGGCTGTGCCTTTGTTAAAACCGAGAGAGTCGGTATATGTTGCCATGTTAATTCTCCTAAAAAAGTTACGAGAGGGGGCCGAAGCCCCCCGTCAATTACAGAGTAATGATACCTTGTGACAATGCCTCAGGCTTAACCACTTTGTATCCATACACTTGTAGACCACGGATGATGTTACCGAAGGTGGACTCAGAGCGAATGGTTTCCATGTTGGTCATTTGCGAAGCAAAAGTGAAGCCCATCTTGTGACCAGCGATGATGCTGAACTTGCCGCTGGAAACACTGAGGTTGTGGCTCATGTAAACCGTAAAACGGTCGATCATGCCAAGGCGACCATTACGAAGAATGGACACGCTGTCACCAGTCAAAGAAGCATCCTTAAGGTCAGACTTCTTAATCATACCGGCCATCTTGGCAGGGATAACTACGAAGCGGTTACCTTCTGGGCAGTTTGCCTCATCAAGAACAGTACCGATGTCAACAAGGTACTCCAACACGTTGGTCTTGGTAATAGCGATAGGCGAACCAGTCGTACCCAAGTCAATGTTGTTAGAGATGCGACCAGCGGTTGCACCTTTGTTGTCAGCAGAAATGTCCGGCAGAATGTCGGTCAAAACACGTTGGTCAATCTTGATCTTCATACGCTCAGAAGCGTCTTTTGACCAAGTATCCATCAGATTGATGTCCGACTGAACCTTATCCACATCGTCCTCAACGCAAGCGAAGTACTCGCCTTTGTCGATAACAAGTTGCAGTTTAGGTTTGTCAGGATTCTCAACCGACAAAGTTTGACCTTTTACATAGGTCTTGATGGTGATCTCAGGGGTAGTACGGATGTTAACCGTGTCGCCCATGTTACGAATTTCACCTTCGTAATCAGTGTTGGAAATAGCAGCCAACACAGTTGCGTCGTAGAAATTCTCGATTAATTTACCTGACCAAATCTCAGGAATGAAGTTACCCGAATAGTTCGGGCGGCCTGTGGAAACGGGAAATCCCATGATAAAACTCCTCTAATCAAGCGTTAACAGTTATGCGACCGTCTCGCTGTGCAGCGAAAATGTCGCGTTCAATGCGGTCACGCTCTGCTTCACGGCCACGATATTTACCAGACCTAACATCATTAAAGAAACCTTTAATGTCATCAGGGCTGTATGTCTTGGCATTGTTGTTCGCAGGTGTTCCGGTGTTCTTTGAACGACCCGGTGCAACCTGACGCTCCAACTCTGAAGCAGTCGCTGTCCGACGAGTGTTTTGAGCAACATTGGCTTTGCCAGTCAACTCATTCCAAGTTTGGAAGAAACTAGCAACCCGGCGTACATCAAGGATACGTTGAGCATCCTCAAGGTAAGTCTGACGGCTAATTCCAGTTAGCGGGTCAATCTCCAACAACCATGATTGAAATGCATGGTCATCGTTAATTTCGCGCCAATTGGGGGCCGCACTTGACAGGTCAGACCAGAACTGTTGCTCTGCTGTCATTGCTTGTCGGTGCGCCACTGCCTGTACCTGAGGTACGACACTGGTTTGCAACGAGCGAATGATTTGATCTAATTGAGCAATCTTCTGAGCAACCGGATAGAGTTCCTCGCGAGTCACACGACGCATAACGTCAATAGACTCACCATACTCTTGGACATCATTCTCAGTTACCAAAGGTTGAACTTGAGTTTGCTGTGCCGGTTGAGAGGATTGCTGCGAAAGAGACGCAAGCAATTGTTCCATCTGTTGTACGCGACCATTTAGTTCACGATTCTGCGAGTGCAGACGCGGAACTTCGGCGTTGTACATACCTTGTAAAGTACGCCATTTCTGAGCATAAGTCTCAGAATTGGGGTCATCTTCTTGGCCTGTACCACTGGGGGTTTGCTCATTCCCCTGCGGTTGAGCAGCGTTATTCGGTACAGCGCTCTCGTCGGCTGGTGCGGGTTGTGCGGTGTTCTCAGAAGGCGAAGTGTTGCCATCGGCAGGAGGGGTCGCCTCATTGCCATTGTTTTCATCGCCATTGAGTTGCTTGTACAACTCCTGTACGGCCTCGGTCTGTTTACGAATTTGCTCTGGTAGTGCCATGATAAAACGCTCCTATCGGTGTGCGTGGATTAGACGGCGAGTCATATCAGTTAGGACTTTGCCGCTAGTTCAGGGGCTTCTTTGGCAAACTTGTATAGTTCACCCAAAACCTGACACCGCCCTTGTAAGAGTGCCGGGTTGTTAATAGCGCTAGGCAGTTGCTCTAACTCGTGATAGCGCCATGTTCTAAGCCAGTCCAGAATTTCTGGATACTGGCGCATGGCAATGCCAAGAGCCTTTACGACTTTAGGATCGGGCTTAATCATGCAGCCCTCCCCCCAGCACCGGACACTAGATTACCTTCTTGTCCACCTTTGGGAGAACCGTCTGGTTGAGTCGGTGTAGGCGCAGGTTGTTGCTGCGACTGTGCCGCTCTCATTGCCAGAGCATTTTTCTCTTTAGATGGGATAAGTTCATCCAGTGGCATTTGCAAACCTTTAGCCACTTCGCGAAGAATCGCGGCGCGGCCATCCTTACCAAGGATCTCCATATCGATCTGATTGGCGGTTGCATTAAGAAATTCAATACGGCGGACGTTGACGGTTTCTTTGACCGCAAGGTTAACTGCACCTTTGGCGATAACCTCAACGTCGCCTTTAATAGACTCATCCTCGTCATAGCGCATGTTGTAAACGAACTGGCGTTGGACAATGGGTTTAATCACATCATTGTCGATGTGCATGACTACTTGTCGGATTCCCTTGCCAGCCGCTCCCATGAGCATTGACAAACCAGAGGATGTACGCCCAGCACCCTGAACATTCAAGTCTCCATACAGATATGCAGGAACACCTGAGTGGTCATCAGCCAAGCGTGAAAACTTCTCGTACACACCCATGAGGGTCTGTGCGTTATCTTCGGGCTGCGTAAAGCGTACGGCTGGTGCGCTCGATCCTACTGGATCGTTCATCACCTGCCAAATCTTCCAAGGATACATCTGTGTGATGTCCTCGTTGGGAGGAATACGCTCTAAGTTTACTTCGACTTGCGGGCCACTAGAGATGCCCATATTGTTGACAAGCGCTCGCGCAGCCGCGTTACATACGTTTTGAAGGTCTTCAATGATTTCAGGGATTCCTTTACCCCAGAAAGCACCCGGACACTTAATGAATGAAGTTTTTGCATAAGGCTTTTCTCCTAACGGATCATAGTTAAGTACAGCCTTGATAACATAATTGCCAACCATCCAGACGTTTGCATCGTATTCTTGGGCTGGATCAGGGACTTCATCCTCTGACATACCCCAGTCGAGCAGCATCTGTCCGCTAACTTTGCCCCAGAACTCTAGTGCATCAAACACTTCTGTTGGGCGCATGTATGAGTAGAACTTCCGTTCTTCCTCATTCTTAATCAGTTCAACATCTTCACTGATCCATGATTGACCATTACCAATCTCAAGGACTTTACGAATAGCATCTTCGTCATACCCCGGCACACCGATCAGGTCAGACAAATCCATTCGGGTCAGTGGGTGATGTTCAAAGATGTAACCTTCGTTAATGTTTGTAATCCCCGGCTCAGGATAAATACGGAACGGATCGACGCGCTCGTACTCCGGCGCAATGCGCTCAGAGGACTTAACCACGGTACGACCGGATTCGTCTTGTTCCCAACCAAGGTATCTCTGACGACGGACAATCGGCCCTTTAACAAAGGCACATGGGAAAGTCACGAGGTCAGTGATGAAATCGTTAAACGCATTTGCCCAGCCACCTTGTGTAAACTGATCGCTAATCCGCAACTTCATACGGTCTACACGATTCTGGGCTTCTTGCAAAATCTTGAAGCGATAATCTTGGGAAATAATCTCTTTGAGTTCTCCCATTACTTCTTGCGATGGTGCTTCTCCACTACGCTGAATCATCTCCAACACTTTGTTGGCAAAGATGTCTTGAATCTCTTTAGTTGCCTTAGGGCTAAGATCAGGGATAGGAGTAGCGCTCAAATCCCAAGGGGGTGTCCCTGTGTCAAGTAGAATGTCTCTGAGCCAAGACTCCGCTGCGCGGCACTTGACTTCAGTAATCATCATAAAAATTTCTGAGCCGCCTTGTTTACGAATACCTGCCATCTTATCGGCTTCGTATTCGCCATTACGCTGACGCATAGCCATCAACATCTTATTCTCAATAGGCTTCTTGGCTTGCTGGGCTACATCCCAACAGGCACGCAGATACTCCGCCATACCAAGGATAAAGGGTTGGGCTTGACGATCCTCTAAGGCACGATCAGCCAACATCTTCTCCTGACGATTTAACTCGTCATTGGACACTACACGAAGAAGGGTTAGTCCACCGGCCATTAGTCAGCCTCTGGGCGTTTGTTGCCCTTCATCTCATGCACTTCCATGATCTGTTTGATATTCATAGCGGGCATCTTAAACTCCATCTCGTAGAGTTCCATTGGTGCTGGTTTGCCAGCCAAGCCAGAAGTATCCATCTTGGGGTTGTCTGACAGAATCGTGAACTGTTTGCCTGACTTCATAGCGTTCCTCCGGTTGCCGCACTACTACATATTGTAGTGTGGTTATAGCAGCAAGTATACATGCTGTCAAAGAAAAAAGAACCCCCTACGTTTCCGCAGGGGGCAAGAGGCGTGAAGGAGAACGCCAAGGAGGTGAAACTGCATCCTACTATATCACACATTCTAAGTCCAGCCGACTGCCGAAATGGGCTTGATTTCCCGGCGTTCGTGTAAATGACCCCCCTCGCCAATACTAGCGATATGGAGCATGAGGTATTGTAGCGCCTCAGCCACATGGGAGTGTTTATTTTTCTCAATGTCGCCGTCGCCTTTGGGTTTATACCTATATCCACCCATCATGGCAGCCTTGAGTTGAGTGCAACTGGGGTCTACTAGGAAGGCCGGATCACCGTCTACTTGACGCATCAAGTAGTCATCGACCGAGTTAATCCGTGCCGAGATGCTGTTAGTCCTAGCGGGCATGACCCTTAGCCCCTCCGCCTTAATGATGTCAACCGCCGATCTCTCATCTGTCTGCGCCCGCTGGATACCCGCAGGGTCAGTAACCACCAGTATAGGTGCGCCTCCAAACCGCTCGTATAGCAATGGCTTAAGCATTGTCCTGACAAAACGCTGTACTCCCATATCAAACGATACACACTCGCCAAGTATCAGCGCCCGACCACGGGGGTCTTGTTGTCCGATAACAGCCGCTGGGGTAAGCCCCAAGTCCATCCCGATAACAATGGGTCGAACCCCATTGTTGATATAGCGAAGTCTCTCGCGAGCCATATGGTAGTCCGGCCTGAAATACTTATACACCGGCATACCAGCCGAGGACAGCCCGTACTCTCCATCGATGTAAACCCTAATATATTCTTCGCTTCGACCTTGGGTGTCGTAGTAACCTTCGGGGAGGTTCTCGATGTTCTCGGCGTACGCCGAGCGCCCGCTTGGCTGTTTGAATACCGCCCAACCATTATCGTTCGGAGATACGCCATCTTTAGGATCCAGCCCTTCCATCTGGTAATACCACCAAGTGTCCATTGTAGGTGGGTTAGTATCCCCCCACATCCCATGCCATGTCGGCCCCCCGTCCTTTGCCGACGGGAAACGCCCAATACGCTTAGACATCGCATCCATAATGTCAGGGTGAATGTCCCGACACTCGTTAAACCACGCAAATGTCAACTCCAACGAGTTCAAGTTAGCCACATCGTCAGCGTCATCTAGCGCTCGGAACATAATCTCGCACTCAACCTCGCCTACTTTGAAGAAATAGGTCTTGGTTGTACGCATATACTCCCCACAGACCCCCGGCGGGAACCAATCAAGGAAGGTTTTGATCGTAGTATCCTGCAACTGCCGTGCGGTTTCCCGCACAATAGCCGCCCGCGTCTTGCGGATGCCCTGTGCATTGGGGGTTTGTAGGGATGCCCGCCTTACAATCTCGAACGAACAGGTCACGGACTTGCCAGAACCTACCGGCCCCATCAAAACGCGCATTTTTGCGTCCGACTCCATGAACTTCGCCCCAGTTGGCGGGGGTGTGTAGTTAATATCGAGCGCCATTAGTGGGTTTCCCCTACCACCATGACCACAAACTCACGGCCACGCTTCTTATGCTTGCTGATTTTGGTCTTAAACGAGGCTCCCGCCTCCTTTAACGCCAGTGTAAAGTTGTTGTACTCACTTGAAGTGGTAAAAATTGCTGCCTTGAACCCGTCGTAGGTGGAATTAAGCCTGTTCGCTATGCTCAATGGTAGTGACATCCGTCGCCTCTTGTTCAATTACCTGTGCTTCATGGGTCTGACCACCCAAATTGATCGTGATTTTCACGCCTCCCCCTGCACCATCAGATACTTCTGTGTTCTTTGGCTCTAGTCCAGCCCACTTAACTGTCGATTTTATGAGGTCGGCCTTCACCGCAGGGCTAACTGCGGGGTCATGTATCAATAAGTAGGAGGTTGTTAGGAGTTCTTCGGCTTGGGCGCGGGCTTTGAGTTTGAATGTCAGCCCCTTTTCCTGCACTTCAGTCTGGTAATGCTCCACCTTTTTGAGAAAGATAGGGTCTTTGTTGTAGGCAAGCAGGTCTACCGCCGCAATCTTGTGCCGCGTAATTACTTCTTGCAGAGATTCTCCGCTACCTTCGAGCATCAACGCCACATCGAAGGCCAGTCTGTCTGACCACTTCGTGTGATAAAGGGGTAGGTTATCCATAGTCGGAATATAACACAGCAACTTACTTAGGTGTCAATAGGGGGACTCTAGATAGTTTGGAAGTTCCGTAACTTTACACTTGGGTTTTTTGGGTCTTGGTTTAAGAGGTTGCCTACAATAAGGGGGGCGTGTCCAAAGCGCAGTCCATGTCCCCCCCCCTCTCGCTCACTCACTCGCTCGCGCACCGCGCACCGCGCCCGCCCGCAAACCCTTGATGTGGCTTGATACTTGACAATTCTGTCAAGTCTGTTAGTCTGAAATTGTCGATGCAAATGCAGCGACTCAGATGAAAATCTGATTGTTCATTAACAACTTAGGAGAACCAAATGATTAAATCTAATTTAATCGCACGTCCGACCCACGTACGGGTTATCGTAGCCCCCAAAGCGGGATACCTCAAACTTGAGGGATGCAACGCCGATGCTTCAGGTACGGTGTTCCCAGTCGATCAGTCCAAGGAAGTTTACGCTTTCATGGTCAAGAAAGGCAAGGAACTCAAGAAAGAAGTCAAGGTTTGGATCCAGTCCGCTGGTGCAAAAACACCAGAGATCAAGTTTAACAAATACGACGGCCATCCTTACATGGCTCTAGTAGGCGACGATAAACCGAGCAAGACTGCGAAAGTAGTCCTGTAAGGTAGTAGTAAAGACCCCGGCCGGGAAACCGGTCGGGTTCCCCTAACCGATCCTCTGGAGAAAACGATGAAAGAGATCAAACGCAAGACCTTCGTGGTCAAGTACAAGTACGGTTCACAATGGTACGAGTTCCATACCACAACCAAAAACAAGGCCTTTGACTTTGTATTACGAAAGCAAAGTGACCCTCGGATGGGCGTGGCAGTAATCAAGACCAAGTAAACCAAGGGAGACCGGGCGAAAGCCCGGCTCCCGTAACCGGAGAAAAGACCATGAATGAAAACTTCAAGATATTCCTGATAGCCCTAGCAGTCTGGCCTGTGCTGTACCTACTGATGGTGCTAGTTCTATCCCTGTAACCAACGCCCGGCGAAAGCCGGGTTTTTTTCTGCCTTGTTTTTTATAAATAAAAACCCATACGTCGGGGGCTTATAGGTCATCTGACCTTACATCATGCCTCATAATGGGGTGTGAATGGAACTATCTACACTATCTAAACTATACATCGGCCATATGACAGGATTTAGATAGCGTAACTTGACAATGAAAATGTATAGTTTGCAGGAATACCAAGGGATTCCAGAGGTATATGTATAGTTTATCTATCTAACTATCTATATTATCTATCATTTTATGCTACTGTTTGATTCCACATTTGGAAATGTACTTTACATGTAAAGTGCGGTATGATAATACATAAAATTGTAGTGCCTTATTATGCCGAAAAACATAGATAGTTTAGATAGTTGCATTATTCCCCAATCAAATCAATGGCTTACGCTATCCGTAAAGTTAGATAATGCATATATACTTTACATCTGACAGTAGATAGTTGTACCTACTGTTGCACCATCAACCTTACAGTCTTACTTTGAAGTGGCGGGACTTGACAATCGGCTCGGCTTCGGCGAGTCTGGGAGTGTCCCCAACGGGATCAGCGTTATGGCATAACAGCCATAACATTACATTAACTTTCATGGAGATTATGAAATGAAAAAACTCAAACCAACCCACATCAATGTCATCTTACGCCCTAAAGCAGGTGATATAGCAATTGAGGGTACATACAACGCTGATGGTACGCCATCATCTGACGGTAAGTTTAGCGTTGATGATGCTAAGGGCATCTATGCTTACATGGTGAAGAAGGGTAAGGAACTTGGTAAGGCTTTACATACTTGGTCACCCAAGGATAATGCCGGTAAGAACCCTGTTGTAAAGTTCAACAAGTATGACAATGCACCATACATTGCATTGGTCAACAACACCGAAGCATCACGCCAACCTTCAGCAGTCAAGGTTGTTCTTTAACCCCGATGGGAGGATTGTATAAAACACCATACAACCCTCCCTTTTCCTTTTGTCATGGAGATATGAAATGACCCAACTATACACACATACAGTACATATAGATACCAACATGGATCTAGTTGATGAGATGCATTGGGAGGATGTTGCATCTGAACGGGAGTTGTTTGTTTCATTGGAGTCTGAAGGGTTGGAGGAATCGTCAAGCCAACCCATCTTTGGCGGCATCAACCCAATGTCAAACGGCATCTATGCTTACACATCATGGTTCTACGATGGTGATGATTCAGCATTTAGCCCAATCTAATGGAGTGCATATGAAGCAGATAGCCAATGCTGATGCAAGACTTTACATACAACGCCGTGAACCCTTCAAAGGTAGCAACCTATGGGGGGAAAAGCGTATGACTCAAGGTGTATTAAGCACACATGACTATGTGGACTGGGAGGACTCATCAGAGTTGTATGTGGTTTGTTCCTATGGGGTTCACTACCCTATGTGGGTCTATGACTTTTTTACGGGTCAATGGTTCGGCAACCATGACAAATACAGTCGCACTACATCCAAGCATAAGTCACAAACCCAACCATGTGAGGGTACAAGGATTCGATGGTATGACACTCAGACGATGGTGGACTTGATGGTGTATGGGTATCGGGGATTGGCATCACGAAGGATTCTATACGGAGGTAAAGTAGCATGAGACCAAGATGTAAAGTTTGTAATGAGTTGTTTCCTACGGCACGCAAGAAGTTGGGCTATGACAATTGCACCAAGCATGGCAATGCCAAGCGTAACTTTACAGTAGCAATACCATATTCAAAGGGTGCATATCAGTTGATATACAACCCTGACGATATGTTTATGACCAACCCTAAACATATACGGGGGAAATGATGAGCGATACCAATTGGAATGATGGCGTTGCCAACCATATAAGTTCAGCATTGATGGACATGTATGACATACGCAAGGCTCTGTCAAGTAAGGTTAAGAGTCAACCCAAGGACAATGATGGTACGGAAACTACCATCGGGGACTGTATTGATTCGGTCATTGAAGCATTGGAGTACATGGACTTCAGGAAATGGAAAGAGGTCAAGTGATGCCCATGCCTTTACATGAAGCGGCTCAGAACACGGCATGGTTCGTCATTATCGTGGTGGTGGGCATAGCCCTTGTGCTATGGCATGACTGCCGTAAGGAAACTAAGGAAGATCAACGCAAGAAGGAGAAAAAGCATGACTAAATTAATGTGGTTTATTGCCATTGGTGCATTGTTGGGTGCTATTGGTGGGGTGATATTCGGATGAATAAAACTACAAAGACCATCATTGACTTTCTGATTGCAACCATATTCGGTGTACTCGTTGCCATTCTGTTCATGGAATGGTGGGTAGGGTGCGGTGAATCGTATGTCGATGCCAAGGGTATACGGCATATGAATGAGTGTTTGTTTCTTAAACTATGAGGAGTAATGCTATGAAGCGTCTGTTCATGTTACGGCATGGCAAAGGTGGAAGTGTAGTGCGAAGTAAGGAAGGGCAACCGATGTATTACGGGGATAAACCGAGTGCAAAGCAAGCCCGACAGGAGGGACAAGTTGTGTCCTATGGCGTTGACCATCGCAAATATAAAGGAGATTAATATGCGAGCCAGTTTACTTAAAGATACATTGAAGTCGTTGTTTCCCATTCAGAGGACTGTTGCCATTGAAGGCCCTCCCGGTGGTGGTAAGACAACCATTGTGCATGAAGTTGCACAGGAACTTGATGTGCCATGTGTCGAAGTACATATGCCGACCATGTTGGTAGAGGACTTTGGCATCCCGATGCTTGAAGGGGAGTGCATGCAGTACAAGTTGCCCCATTGGTTTCCGATCAAGGGTAAAGCCCCTGAGCGTGGCATCTTGTTGTTCGATGATCGCAACCAAGCAAGTAATGATCTTCAGAAGGTGCTTGCCAACATATGTCAAGCCCGAACATTACATGGCGTACCAATGCCTGATGGGTGGCAAGTTGTATCAACGGGCAATCGTCAGTCCGACAGAGCAGGTGCAAACAAGGTGTTGAGCCATTTGCGTAATCGTGAGACTGCCATTGAGTATGAGACACACCTTGATGACTTCACTACATGGTGCATTGACCACAAGGTTAAGCCCGAAGTGATTTCATTTACTCGGTTCAAGACGGGTTTGTTGCATGACTTTGACCCACAACGGGATCAGAATCCTAGCCCAAGAGCATGGGTTGAGGGTGTATCTGATGTGCTTGGTACTGTCCCTGCTGAAGCAGAGTATGAGTGCTTTAAGGGTGCAGTAGGTGAGGGTGCGGCGGCAGAGTTCGTTGGGTATCTCCGCATTTTCCGTACTCTACCTAACCCTGATGCCATCTTGCTAAATCCTGCAACGGCAGATGTACCCAAAGATCCTGCTACGAAGTATGCATTGGCAGGTGCATTGGCTGATCGTGCAACAGAAGCAAACTTTGAACGAGTATGTACCTATGCAGAGCGTATGGATGGTGACTTCTCAGTACTGACTGTCTCATATGCTTGCCGTAAGAAACCTGAGTTGACCAACACTCAAGCGTTTACGAAGTGGTCTGTAAACCACTCAGATGTATTGTTTTAACTAGCAGTCATGGGGTATAGACACAGCCCTTTGTGGTACTACCGCTTGGACATCACCATCGTTTTGTCTTGCAACCTGTACCACTCGGCAGTCTGTACCCCACCCATAACACAACATAAGGAGTGAAGATGAACCTATCTGACCGCGCATTACTTGTGCAGTTGACCATATCCCAATGGACTGCACGGAAGTATGACAAGAAAGCAACGCAAGAAGTTGCTACGACTTTCAATACATCGAAAGATGCAGGGCGTTACAACAAGTCATTGCTACCTATGAATGACTACCTTGATCGGGTGCATAAGAAAACTACATTCATCCGTGAGAAGTTCTACAAGAACACTCTACCTTGGGGTATGGAAGGCACGATGATGTTGCCCACTACCAATTACCTTGCGTTTATGAATGAGTTCCGTAAGGAAAAGAACGAGTGGTTGACCCTTGTCAATGACTTCAAGTCCAATTACTTGCAGTTGAAAGATGATGCAAAGCGAGTGCTTGGGCAGTTGTATGCCGATGCTGACTATCCTACGGAGAGTGAAGTAGGCAACAAGTTCAAGATCGACATGGCAGTATTTCCTGTGCCATCGACAGACTTTAGATGTCAGATTGCCAGCGATGAATTGTCACGCATCCAACAAGATGTTGAGGCAAGAGTTGCTGATGCTCAGGCTACTGCGATGAAGGAAGTATGGACTCGGTTGTATGACAGAGTGAAACATATGGCAGAGAAACTTGCTGACCCTAAGTCTATCTTCAGAGATACCTTGGTGGAGAATCTGCAAGAGCAATGCGCCATGCTAACTCGTCTTAACTTTATGGATGATCCAAACCTTGAAGCCTTACGGCAACAAGTTGAGGGGACACTTGCATCACATCATCCTGATGCATTACGAAACGATCCTGACCTACGCCGTGATACTGCGGCTGAAGCGAAGGCAATCATGGACAAGATGTCCGTATTTATGGGAGGTCAATAATGACAACACTAGCACCTAGTTCCGTTGTGAACAATACGAAGTACACGGATATGACTCCGCTGACTGATGCTCAGAAGGCGGTGCAACATAAGCGCATCATCAAGGCTCGTACTGCCTTGGTGTTGGAGCATCCGTTCTTTGGCAACATTGCATTGAACCTACCATTCTTTTTCGATGACAAGATTCCTACTGCCGCAACCAATGGCAAGCGTATCAAGTACAACCCACGCTTTGTGGAGTCATTGTGTGAGGAAGAAGTTAAGTTCCTTGTTGCCCATGAGTGTGGTCATCCTATGCTTGAGCATAACTTCCGTCGTGGTGAGCGTAGTCCACGCCGTTGGAATCAAGCAGGTGACTATGTGATTAACCAACTATTGACCAATGAAGGTATTGGCAAGATGCCCCAAGGCGGTCTACTCAACGATGCCCTGTACCAAGCAGGTAATGGTGTAACTGATGCAATCTACAACTTGTTGCCCGAAGATCAAGGTGGCGATGAGGGTGGTGATCCATTGGATGATTGCGAAGATGGTGATGGCAACCCTGCTGACCAAGCACAACAGTCTGCCGAATGGAAAGTCAAGGTAGCACAAGCGGCACAAGCCGCAAAGATGATGGGCAAAATGTCTGCTGAACTAGAGCGATTCGTGGGTAATGTGCTGAACCCCAAGGTCGATTGGCGTGATGTGATGCAACGCTTTCTTGTCAAGTGCAAGTCCGATGATCGCTCATTTGCTAGACCTAATCGTAGATTCTTGTCGCAAGGATTGTATCTACCAACATCGTCAGGTGAGACATTGGGCGAAGTACTGTTTGCCGTTGACTGCTCAGGCTCCATTGGTCAGGCAGAGATAGATCAATTTGCGGCAGAGGTACGCATGGTCAAAGAAGATCTTGTACCAACAAAGATTCATGTGGTGTACTTTGATAGCGAGGTATCACACTACGAATCATACGAACCCAATGATTCATTGAACATTCGACCACATGGCGGTGGCGGTACTGACTTTGCCCCTGTGTTTAAGTACATGGTAGATCACGGCATTGAACCTGTGGCATGTGTGTTCTTGACTGACCTATGTTGTGATTCATTCGGTGAACAACCATCATGCCCTGTGTTGTGGGTATCTACTCAGGCAGACCAAGCACCATTCGGTGAAGTGGTGATGATGTAATGGACTTCACCATTGGCGAGATCATTGTGGGTGCGGTGTACTTTGCTATGGCAGGGTACATCATGTACCTACAACATGTTGTGCAAAGAGTGTCGAGCAAGACTGACTTCTTACAGTTGGTCTTGGTCGATGTGTGCGATGGCAAAGTTGATATACGGAGGACTCGTAATGGATTTGCAATCAGTAAGCGTGAACGGATATAAGTGTTTCTATAAAAACAAAACGGCAGAGGTTAAGGCTGAGACTTCCTATTCCGCTCAACAGAAAGCGGCAGAAATCTTTAAGGCAAAGAGAGCCTATGAAGTGACTGTCGTTCTATGTGAGAAGAATGGTGAGCAAGTTATTCATAAACCTACATTCTAGGGAGGACATAATGGTAATTCAAAGCCCGTTTTATAAGCAGTTGAAGAAGGAGATACGGGTGACTGTGGCAGAAGAAGCAATAACAACCATCAATAACTTGGTGCGTGTGGTGCATGACCTGTACCCCGACCCTGAGTTCGTATCGCAGTATGGTGTAGATGAGGTACTTAACCAAGCCCAAGTGACACTTGGCAAACTTAAAGGAGAATGACATGGCAACAGTACGATTCAGCAAGGAGTTCAAGGACTCCATCATTAAGAAAGCAAGAGAAGTATTCAAGTCCCGTGAGAAATCGGTAGATGATGCATTGCCAAACAAGTGGGGCGATAAGTTATACGACGCTATCTTTGCAAGCCATATCCCTACGCTCAACAATGTACCCGTTGAGTTCCTCAACATGCAAGGCGAGTTGCGTTTTGGTGGGATGGTTGCAGACAATCTGCAATCAGTATCATTCTCTATGCCGTTGACTATGAAGCGACCATTCCCCGTAGATAGCGACAAACTACCTGCTGATCTTCAGACTAAGGTTAAGAAGTCAGGGGGATACTACAACAACGAGTACAAACTGCTTGATGTACCTGAGTTCGCAGACTTCAAGGCTGAGTTAGTTGCATGGGTACAGGCTAAGACAGACCTTAGAAACAAAGAGCGTGAGTTCATTAATGCAGTTGAGAAAGTAATTAACTCACATGCAACCCTCGCCCCTGCTCTCAAGATGTGGCCTCCATTATGGGAATTTGTGGAGGAAAGTTATCGTGACCGCCATCGTGAGGTGGTGGACAGGGTTAAACCATCTGAGAAATTACAGTCATTGGAGGAAGAAGGCATCAATCTTTCTGCTCTAACTGCAACCGTTGTCGCCCACAAACTAACCAAGTAAGGACTAACATGACACAACCTACCGCACATTGGTGGAATAACTGCCCCTTGCGTACCTATGCTGATGCGTTTGCCCACTTCAGTACCGCCAAGAGTAAACCTAATGGTAAACCCTTACGCCAATGGGCGAGGGTGTATATCAACGGCAGTACCCTTGAGTTCTATTATGGTGATAATAAGGGTGTAAAGTTTGGCGAGTGGACACCTGACAACATCTTTACATTTACTTCCTCGCCTCACGAATTGCGTAATACATGCGCCGTTACATTTGCGTCAAGTTTGTATCGTGCCGTGCCATTCATGTGGCAACGGGTGGGTACGGGTAGGTATCGCATCCAACATACTTCAAAGATTCCATACAAAGAATATCGTACAACAAACTATACAGATGAGCGTATGGACTGGGGTTACATGAGGACTAAAGCCCTAAACTACGAGAAAGGATTACGCTTCAACATGTTGACAGGTGAGTGCATTGATGCCCCACCAGAGTACTCTGAACTCGTCAATGATTCTGCCCGCAAGGAATGGCTACGAGGACTACGCAAATTCAAGTACGCTATGAAAGTCAGAGGGCGTATCGGTGCGTTTGACCCCATCATTCAGTCTATCAAGTCAGACTCCAATGCTATGGCAAACCGAGGTGTGCCTGATTGGTCGGATAAGATATGGCTCTATGCTCTTTCTGATGCCATCAAAACAGGTGATATTAGCCTAGAGATTATGCGTGGGTTTGCTTCCCATGCTTTGTTTGATCGTTACTATTATCATCGTGGTTCGATCTCGACTGCAAATATCTTGGAAGTTGTAGATGCAGTATGTAAGACATATAGTTTTGATTTGCGTAAACAGTTCGGAGTGTTCAATGCGGTGTCCCCAATGCAAGAAACGAATGAAGTGTCTCGACACGAGGTGGCAGGAGACAGAGAGAATAACCCTACGCCGATGGAAGTGTGAGTGCGGAGTTCGGGGTAAGACCAAAGAAGCATGGCTCTCTACCCCGACCAAAGTACAACCACGGAAAGCAAAGCCGAAGAAGCAAACCATGAATCAACAAGTTGACCATTTGATGAAGGCTTTTTACGGGGGGCGTGTGTCGAAGAAAGAGAAACAAGTTGTGGTGAAACACACGCCTATCAAATCTATGTTTGAGGATACTGAAGAAAACTTTGGCGATGATATAAAAGACTTAGGGTTAGACATACCTAGAAACTTTGACTAAAGGAGTTTAATATGAATGACATTGAGAGAATGGTGAAAGACTACACAAGAGTAGTTGGCAAGATACAAGATGCCATCTCTCAAGAAAAAGTTGATGACATTATTCCCGCACTTTCTTCTGTACTTGCAGAGGTTGGTGCGTTTTCTGAAATTGAAAAGAAACAGTTGGTGTATTTTGTAGTAGGTGCGATTGATAGGATATACAGAAACCACGAAGGAGGTTCATGTGAGCATCAAGGAAAACCTAATTAGTCTTTCAAATTCGTACAATAGCCCTGCTCTCCGAGAAGCGGCGGCGTATATAGAGGTGTTGGAGAGTGAAGTAAAGATTCAACAAGAGCGTATCAAGTTGTTAGAGCGTGAAGTAGCCTACGCTGAAAACGGCTACAACCAAAAGTACAAAAGCATTGAGGTGAAAGATGAGAAAGAAAACCAGTAAAGCAGAAAAGATTCGCCAGTTCTTAAAGGCTAACCCTACCGCTACACCAAAAGAGATTGCCACGAAGTTCAAGGTCAATGTCACGATGGTGTATGCGCTACGCAAGAAAGCCTTGATCCCTATGGCTCACGCTGTGAGCCACCCCTCGTCAGCCAACCAACAACAAGTTGGTGGATCTCACTACAAAGCAATGCCGATCCAACCTTGGGAAGCCATGCAAGCATGGATGAAACCCGATGAGTTCAATGGATTCTTAAAGGGCAACGCAATCAAATATCTTGCTAGGTGTAATGCAAAGGGGGGCCTCGAAGATGTGAAGAAAGCCCATCACTACATCGCCAAACTAATTGAGGTGAGCAAATGATGGAGATTCTATGGGAGATATTCAAGTGGACTATGTTCCTACTTGGTTGCGTGACTGCGCTAGGTGCGTTAGCCACACTCGTATTCATATGGTTGCAAGATAGGTAAGCATGGAAATAATCACGATTGACTTTGAAACATACTATGACAAAGAGTATTCGCTTTCAAAGATGACTACCGAAGCCTACATTCGTGACCCTCGCTTTGAGGTGATCGGTGTAGGTGTTAAGGTAAACAAAGAGCCTACCATTTGGTATAGCGGTACGAATGTCAAAGGATTCCTGACAGGGTTAGACTACTCTGATAAGGCAATCCTTTGCCATCATACTGCCTTTGATGGGGCAATCCTATCATGGCACTTTGGCATCAAGCCAAAGTTGTGGCTCGACACACTCAGCATGGCACGACCATTCCACAACATGACGGTAGGTGGTAGTCTCAAGGCACTCGCTACACACTACGAGATCGGCGCAAAAGGCGACGAAGTTATCAATGCGTTAGGCAAACGCAGGGGGGACTTTGCGCCTGATGAACTTGCACGCTACGCAGAGTACTGTAAGAACGATGTGGACTTGACTTATCAGTTGTTCAAAAAGATAGGCAAAGATTTTCCAATCTCCGAACTCATGGTCATCGATCAAACCATTCGCATGTACACCGAACCTGTGATCGAGTTGGATGTGCCAACCTTAGAGCAACATCTTGACAGTGTGTTGCAACGCAAAAAAGATTTACTCAACGACATGGGCTTGGGCGATGGCATTTCTGACGAGACACTAACTAAAGCGTTGATGAGCAACAACATCTTTGCCAAGTTCCTTTCCAACCTTGGGGTCGAACCCCCTACAAAAACAAGTCTACGCACAGGCAAGGAAGCCTTTGCCTTTTCTAAAACCGACAAAGCGTTTACCGACTTACTAGAACATCCTGATGAAAGGGTGCAGTCTGCGGTGGCAGCAAGGCTCGGAATCAAATCCACTATTGAAGAAACCCGAACCAAAGCACTAATAGAAGTAGCCAGTCGTGGTCGCTTGCCGATCATGCTCAACTACTATGGCGCACACACAGGCAGATTCTCAGGGGGCGATAAACTAAACCTACAAAATCTACCTGCTCGTGGCAATAACTCTATACGACGCGCACTCAAAGCCCCACCAAACCACAAGTTAATTGCATGTGATAGTTCACAGATCGAAGCCCGCATGGTCGCCTATGTTGCAGGTCAGGAAGAATTAGTCCAAGCATTTGCTGAAGGGCGAGATGTGTACTCGGAGTTTGCGACCGAAGTCTATGGGCGAACAATCACCAAGCAAGATAAAGTAGAACGATTCGTGGGCAAGACCTGTATCTTGGGGCTTGGCTACGGCATGGGGGCTGAGAAGTTTCGGCGCACCCTAGAGATAGGGCAGGGCGGTATCTCCGTGCGGATTGACCTACACGAAGCAGATCGTATTGTGCGCTTGTATCGCCAAAAGAATTGGAAGATAGTTCAGTTGTGGCAGAAGTGTGGCAACGCACTTAACCATATAGTTACAGGGCAAAGCGGTCAGATCGTTGATTGGATTCCATACGATAGCGAGGGAATCATACTGCCTAACAAGATGCGTATACGATACCCTGCTTTGCGTACAGATGGCAGTCAGTTCCTTTATATCGCAGATGCAAGAGAGTATCGCAAGGCGGTACAGAACCGTGTGATAACAGGCGAGATCAAGGAAGTTAACTGGACAAAAATCTATGGCGGTAAAGTCACAGAGAATTTGATTCAAGCCTTGGCTCGTATCGTTATTGCAGAACAGATGACGAAGATCGGGCAACACTATCATGTGGCTTTCCAAGTACACGATGAGATTATCATCACGGCCCCGGTATCCGATGCGTCTAACGCAGAGCAACTTCTTGTACAAACAATGTCCACCCCTCCAGTCTGGGCGCAGGGGCTACCCGTAGCCTGTGAATCAGGCATGGCAGATACTTACGGCGACACTTGACACCCCCAAAAATGTGTGATAAATTTACCTTTCCAAATAAGTTAAGGGTGATGGAAGTCCCATCACTGACAATATGAAACTGAGTCATTCATACAGTTCAATTAAACTGTACGAGAATTGCCCCTACCGCTACTTCCGTCAGCGTGTTCTGAAGGATGTGGTGGATGAGGGGGGTGAAGCCAGTAAGCATGGCGAACGGATACATGCGTATCTTGAGCATCGGCTTAAATCCAACAACTTGTTGCCACAAGAAATTGCCCACTACGAATCTCTTTGCCAATCGGTAGAACGACTAGCCGAGGGGGGTGATTTGCATATCGAACATGAGATGGTGCTGACTGAGAACCTTACACCAACAGGTTGGTGGGAGGCAGATGCTTGGCTCAGATCTAAACTTGACATCCTTGTATTAAATGGTAGCCTAGCCAATGTGATGGATTGGAAAACAGGCAAACGAAACCTTGACCAATTCCAAATGCAACTGTTTGCGGCGCAGGTGTTTCAACACTTCCCTGATGTGCAGACTGTAAGGACTAGCCTAGTGTGGCTCAAGACAATGGAGATGGATACAGAGACCTATTACAGGGCGCAGACGAACGACCTGTGGGCGGATGTGATGAAGCGTATTCAGCGTATATACAAGTCGTTGGAGCATGACAACTGGCCTATGAAACCATCAGGGCTATGTCGCTTTTGTCCTGCCCGACACGACTGTGTTAGTGCTAGGGTTTAACCTTACTTGACAAGAGCGTAAAGTGAGTTACAATACTCCCGAAGGCAAGGTAAAGAAGAAGGTAGTGACCGTATTGAAGAAGCATGGTGTGTGGTATTTCTTCCCTGCTAACAATGGCTTTGGCAAGGCGGGGATACCTGACCTGATAGCGATTGTGAGGGGACAGTTTTTAGGGATTGAAGTCAAGGCAGACAAGACCAAGAAGCCGACGATGTTGCAAGTGAAGTGTGGTCAAGAGATTCAAAACGCAGGTGGTTGGTGGATGGTGGTGTATGACGAGCCAACCCTTGCGTTGATGGAACAAATAATAAAAGAAAAACTTTACAGGTGAAAAGATAATGCTAGTAGTTCAAGATGCCAAAGCGTTGGCATTAAAACTCAACAACCCGAACAGGGTACTTGAGACGATACCAACCGCCAAGCCGTTTGAGTATCAAGGCGTACCCCTTGTGGTTACACCCCATCGTCTTGATGAGGTACGGGTATTGCGTAACCTTGGTATTCAAGCACCATCCCCCATTCTGTATTACTACGACTGGCCCGGCCAGTACACCCCGTATGACCACCAAAAACAAACTGCTGCGTTCTTGACGCTCAACACTCGTGGGCTTGTATTGAATGAGATCGGTACAGGCAAAACCCAATCAGCATTATGGGCGGCTGACTATCTTATAAAGACAGGGCAGATTGAAAAGGTATTGATTCTTTCACCGCTATCTACGCTTGAACGGGTGTGGGGTGATGGTATCTTTACAGGCTTTCCACACCGCAAGTTCTTGGTGTTACATGGCACTGCCGCCAAACGCAAGCAGTTGCTCAGAGAAGAAGCAGACTTCTACATCATCAACCATGATGGCTTCCCGATCATATCTGACCAAGCATTAGGGATGTTCGACCTAGTGATCGTAGACGAAGCGGCAGTTCTGCGTAACCCATCGACACAACGATTCAAGATATTCCGTAAATGGGTAGACATGAATCCATCAATACGTTTGTGGTTGATGACTGGCACACCTACCCCGAATGATCCAACCGATGCATGGGCGTTGGCTAAATTAGTTAACAGTCCGTACTGTACAAAAACATATACTGCTTTCCGTGAGCAGGTGATGATGAAGATTGGGCAATGGAATTTTGTACCACGACCTGAGTCGGTGGACATTGTTAAGAACATACTGCAACCTGCGGTACGGTATACCCGTGATGAATGTTTTGACCTACCCGATACGGTAGTGCAGACACGGCAGGTGGATTTGACCCCGATACAGAAGAAGCATTACACCCAAATGCTCAAGCACTTTGTTTCGGAGGCAACCGAAGGAACTATTACTGCGGTCAATGAAGCAGTAAAGATTCAGAAACTTGTACAGATTTGTTGTGGCGTTGCTTACGGTGACGACGGGCAGAACATACAAGTTGATGCAACCCCAAGAGTTAACTTAGTTAAGGAGGTAATCGAAGAAGCAGGGGAGAAAGTAATTGTATTCGTACCGCTGACAGGTACTCTGCATATGTTGGAGCAAGAACTTGGTAAGCATTGGACAGTTGGTGTCGTGAATGGCGAAGTATCCGCACATAAACGAAATCAAATTTTCCATGACTTCCAACATTCTAAACACCCACATGTGTTGATTGCCCACCCCGGCACAATGGCGCATGGCTTGACGCTGACAACGGCATCAACGATTGTGTGGTACGGCCCGATCAATAGCAATGAACAATACACACAAGCAAATGGTCGGATAGAACGCATTGGTAAGAAGCATGTATCCAATGTGATTCACATTGAAGCAACCGATCTTGAGCATAAGATTTATCAAAGGCTCAGGAACAAACAGAAGTTGCAGGGTTTGTTATTGGATTTAATTCAACAAGAAACTGAGAGGTGATTATGAGTATAACTGTCGATGATGTTGTTGCGGCGTATCTCAAACTCCGCAATAAGAAGGAAGCCCTAGAAGCCGAGACGAAGGATCAAGTCAAGACTTTGAAGGAAAAGATGGAGCAGTTTGAAGCATGGATCAAGGAACAGGCTGACGCTCAAGGCGTTACCAGTTTCAAAACCAAGCATGGAACTGCGTTCTTAACCACGACGGACTATGCGAATGTCGGTGATTGGGATGCCGTACTTGGATTCATTCGTGAGAACGAAGCCTACGACATGCTTGAGAAACGCATTAGCAAAGTTGCAGTCCGTGGATATATAGATGCAACCAAAGCAGTACCCCCCGGCGTGAACTACGGCACGAAGTTGGAGGTGAATATCCGTAAGCCCGTAGCCCGTGTTGAAGACTAACCGCTCACTAAAGGAGAAAACCATGAGCAATCTTGTACCTGTAAATATCCAAGTCCCCGCACACTTGGCAAGCCGTATCGGCACACCATCATTACTTGCACAGTCAATGGCAGGTGGTCTTGGTAATGGTGGCGAATCCATCCCACGCATCAGTATTAAAGGCGGGCGTTTCCGTATTGTCGAGGGTGATACCGAGACTGTATTGGACACCACAACCATTGATGTAGTAATCGTTGGTGCAAATCCTCGTCTGTCAAAGACTTGGTATGCAAAGGCATGGACACCTGACTCTGAACCACAAGCACCCGACTGCTTCTCATTGGATGGTATCGGCCCTGATCCGTCAGCCACACAACCACAAAATGACCTGTGTGCGTCTTGCCCACAGAACGCTTGGGGTAGCAAAGTGACTCCACAAGGTCAGCAGATCAAAGCCTGTGCCGATCAGAAGCGTCTTGCCGTGGTGTCTGCTGATGACCCGACAGGCCCTACCTACTTGTTGCAGGTTACACCTGCCGCATTGAAAGGTCTGAACCAGTACCAAAAAGAACTTGCCATGCGTGGCATTGCCCCTGAGATTGTGCGTACCCGTATCTCGTTTGATACTGATGCGTCGTTCCCCAAACTGAAGTTCGGCTTTGGTGGATTCAATGAGGCTGATGTTCAGGCGGCAGTTGATCCTTTGTTTGGCTCAGCATCTGTCAAGGAAATTACTGGTGAGAATCCAAGGGCTGCTGTTGCAGTGCCGCAGATTGCCTCACCACAACAAGTTGCACCGAAACCCGCATTGAAGGCGGTAGAATCCACCCCCGCCCCTGCTCCTGTTGCGGAACAACCTGCTCCTTTGAAGCGTGGTTTTGGTGCATCCAAACCTGCTACTCCTGTAAAGGCGGCTACCCCTAAACCTGCCGTTGCACCTGCCGCAACCGCTACAAGTGCGGCGGCTTTAGCGGATAGCATTGCGGCTCTTGTCGGAGAGGTAAACTCTGATGATGCCTAAACAACCACTCGACTTTACAAAGGTCGAGGCGTTGCGGAAGCACATGTTGATGACAACAACTGACATGGCATCACTGCTTGGTACATCCCGCATGACTTACTACGGTTGGGTTCGTGGTAAGCCCCTACGGAAAAGCAGTGACGAATATGTTAGGCTGATGCTCAAACGGTTACTTGCAATAATGACCGATCACCAATGGCCTATGCCTGATGTGATTGCGATGGAGCAACCGCAGAGAAAACAACGACTCGACGAGTTATTAACGCAGTATCAATAGGGTGAGGCGGGGGAGCAATCCCCCGCTAAGAACAGGAGCATTATGAACACGCTTGATTTTCTAAAGCGGGTTCTGCCGTCTGAAGGAATATATGTCGCAGTTCTAATTAGAGGTAAGACGACTAAGCAGTTATTCTTTCAAACAGTTGAAGAACTTGCAAACGCAGTACAACAAGGTGATGCGAGAGAGATAGATGCGTACTACGCTATATCGTCTTTCAAAGAAGAAGGTAGTCGGAAGTTCAATAACGCCCACTTAACTCAAGTGGTTGCGATGGACATCGACTGCGGAGAAGGTAAGCAGTATACAAATTGGAAAGAAGGACTCAAAGCCTTTGGTGCATTTGCTACCAAAGTGAATACCCCTGCGCCGATGATCGTGTTGTCAGGCGGTGGGCTACATGTTTACTGGTGTTTGACCGAAGCACTCCGGCCGGAAGAATGGAAACCACTAGCCGAGGGGATAAAAGCCTTGGCTCTGAGCAATGGGCTTGCCATTGACCCAACAGTAACGGGCGATGTATCCCGAATCCTACGCCCCGTCGAGACACACAACTATAAAGATGGCACACCACGCCCAGTTAAGTTACTACTGGATGCCGTACCCGTTGACCCCGACCATCTGCGGTCACTCATTCCTGAGCATGTGTCAGTACCGTCAGTAAATCGACAAGCAACTAGCAGTAAGTTGCTACAAGATATGGCGGTGAAGTCTGACTTCCCGCTATCAAACGGCGAGGCTATCCTTAATAAGTGCCAACAGATTAAATGGATGTACGACAACAGGGCTGACAAGACCAAGGTCAACGAACCCATGTGGTATCGGATGATTGGCGTTGCCGCCTACTGCCATAACGCAGAAGAAGTAGCAATCAAGTGGAGCGAGGGACATCCTGACTTTGATCCACAAGCAACTATTGAGAAGATGGAGCATTGGAAAGAAGGCGCAACTGGCCCATCACTGTGCGAGAAGTTTGAGGAAGTAAACCCCGGCGGGTGCAAAGGATGTAAGTTCAAGGACAAGATTGGTAGCCCTGTACGCTTAGGTGTGCAGTTCCAAGAAGTCGAGATTAGCCAAGATGTACTTGACCCAACCGCCTATGAAATAGAACTACCCAAGCCATACAAACGAACAGACAAGGGAATCAAAGCCACCATAGACGACACCGATATTGATGTATCACCGTTTGATTTGTATCCAGTCGGATACGGCAAGGATGAATCCCTTGGCTATGAAGTAGTACGGTATCACTGGAAACGCCCACATGTAGGATGGCAACCATTGAACCTACGGCAAGCGTTCCTTACCGATGGAAGCCGAGAGTTTGCGAGTGCAATCGCAGACCAAGGCATTGTGTTAACTAGCAAGAAACAGACGGAGTACTTTCAACATATGTTGCGTTCATACATGGATAAACTGCGGCAACAACGCACCATGACCAACCTCTACTCCACGATGGGGTGGAAGAATAACTACACCGAATGGGTCATGGGTGACACAATACTGCGCCGCAACAAAGACGGTACGGTAACAGAGGAACAAATTATTCTGTCATCGGGATCCCAACGATTAGGCAACGATCTGTACGGAGCAGAGGGAACGCTTGAAGAATGGCGTGACTTCACGAAACTGCTTCCGCAGGGCAAGTTCATACCCATCCAATTCATCCTAGGGGTAAGCCTATCCTCCCCGTTCTATGACTTCACAGGACTAAAGAACACAGTTATATCCCTGTTTGGTGAGACAGGTAGTGGCAAGACCTTGGCTCAGTTATGGGGTCAGTCTGTATGGGGTGACCCAATCAAGTTGCACTTTGCCGCCAAGTACACACAGAACGCTTTGTTCTCCCGCTTCGGACTGTACTGCAACATGATGATGACCGTTGACGAAACCACAATGGTGGATGTTAAAGATGTGGGCGACCTAATCTACTGGTTCACGCAGGGTAGGGACAAGGCAAGGCTTAACCGTCATGCTGAAGAACGGGAGTCAAGAGAGTGGGCTGCACCTTCCGTGTTATCCACCAACAAGTCTATGAGTTCTAAACTTGCGGCATCTGGTTTGGAGTCAGCCGCACAAATGGCTCGACTGCTTGAGTTGGAGACCCACCCCCACCCCCTATTTACTAGCAACAGTTCTGCGGGTCGTGAGATTCACAAGTTTGTGACTAGCCATTACGGTACGGCAGGGCGTGAGTTTATGAAACGCCTACTGGAACTTGGCCCTGATTCGATTAAGGCTATGATCGATGAGTCGTTCGCCACCTTCTCCAAGAGATACAACTGTAAGTTTGCAGGTGATGAAAGGTTTTGGGAACAGGCTATTGTCTTGGCTGACCTAGCCTTGCGCCTTGCTTACGAGTGGGGACTGATCCTCTACAAGCCAAAGGATTGCATTGAGTGGGCGTTGATTCAGATTGGCGCAATCCGCAAGGTTGTGGCTGACCAAAAGGTAGATGGTTTAGATATGCTGACTGAGTTCTTGAACGAACATGCAAGCACCGCGTTGACTGTATGGCACACAGGTAACAACAAACCTACACCTGATTTGTCACGCATCCCAAGGAGCGACTTGCGTATCCGCTTTGACTTGTTCCGTAAAGACTCGGCTTCGCCATGTGACCACGGGTCAGTAACCTTTGACCGTACTTTCTATCGCAAGTGGTTATCCCAACAAGGGTATGACTACAAGTCGTTCATGCAAGAGATCAATGGGCAGAGCATCAATGCTACGCCTAAGTCTAATAAGTCTAGCCTTGGTAAAGATAGCCCGATTAAGATTCCACAATGCTATGTTATCAGCGTCAACCTTAATCACCCTAGACTCAAGGCAATTTTAGATGACGCTGATGAAGCGGCTGACAGTACAACCCTAGGCAACTTGGCTTTAGTCGGAGTCGCTCAGTAGTTCAAAGGCGTAGTCCAAGTCATCCCGTGCCGCACGGGATGATGCCCGTAGGGTGCGCTCTTTGGCAGGGAGTCTTGCTTCACGCAAGGCTTTCTGTGAGTTACCTTCAAAGTTTCTAATCTCCAAAGCCGTACCTCTTGCGCCTGTATTCCAGTCCCGTACTGCCTCTAAGACTGCATTAGCGGTGGCAGTATCGTTAGAAATCCTAGCCTTGATATACGCCTGACGGAAACCTGCGGTCACATCTTTTTGGTAATCGGTAAGACGGTTGGCAATCTTGATACCTTGGTAAGACTCAGCCGCAGCCGATGGGTAGAACCCAAGTAGACGGGTAGCGATTGTCCCTAAGTGCATGTCGTTGCTGACTACATAGCCACGCTTGTCAACGATTGCACCCGATTGACTATACGCAATGGCATCACCTAAAGCACGGAAGGCCGTGACAGGAGACTCACGCACCACATCAAGTGCAGAGATACGGGCCGAGAACGGTGCGCGTATAGCATCTGCAAACATGTTGGCAGTTCCTAGTATTGCTGAAGGCGCTGGGCCAGCGATCTCGCCAAGTTCACGAGCCACATCAGCGCCAGCCAGTAGCACACCAGTACCGGGCAACATGTTGCCAAGAGATACGCGACCTGCTACGTCAGCAGGAATCCATTGATTGATAACACCGCCAAGGAGGTAAGAAGAAGAACCGGGAACTATGCCATCGGCAAACTTGGCGATTTCATAGCGGATGCTACCTTTCTTGAACCCTAGTTTCTGAGCAATCGTATCAATTAAATCCTCAAGATCTTCAGCAAACGGTAATCCTTGTAGTCCGGTCAGTACCCACAACGCCGCAAGCATACCGATCTTACCCTCACGAGACAGGTTGGCAAGCATCTGCACGGATGTGGTTGGGAATACTTTGTACATATACATGAACGACTGTATGCCTGATCTCCAAGCCGGTGGTCGATTCAGTACGGAGTACTCACCCAATGTAAGTTGTAGTGTCTTGACCGCAAACTCACTGGCTTGTGTCTGTGCTTCAGTGTCAGATAAACCTGCGGCTTTTACACGGTCATACTGCATACGATACGCTGCTAGACCAAGACTGCGGCGTGACGCTTGCTCAGTCAGATTGAACGGAGCCATCCATCCATCAATAAATTTCTGCTTCAAACCAGAGGTAGCAAGACCACGAGCCATACCAATCATGGCATTAGACTGTGCGGGAATCATTGCACCCTCACGAATCTCATTTGCGATGAACCTAGCCTCATGCTCTTTTAATCCGTACTTCTGCTGAAGTTGGGGGTCTGCGGCTACTTCGTCATAGAACTCAGCACGATTAGCGTCACGGCTAGTCTCGCTCGCAGGATTCATCCCGATCACACCAACTTGTTTAAGAGCAATGTGTAGTTGCGCCATTGACTGACCAAAACCAAAGCCACCGCCAAAGGCAGTACGCTCGTTGTAACTAGATAGGTAGGGTAGCCCGTTGGTGTAGATAGACAAGAAGTTCAGCGCACCTGTGGCAATAGACGCACCCAACTGGATCAGACTGGTTGAGGCACGGATCTGAGAAACCAGTTTGCCCGAACCAAAGTCAGACTCATCTACGTTGCGGTTGCCATCCAAGAACGCCATTGTCTTAGCGGCTTCATTGTAGAACTCGTTGCCACGACGCAGACCATTGACAGGGTTAGTCGTCTCGTACATGTACTTGTATTGCTGGTACTCACGGCGGGCTAGTGTCTTGGCTTCAGGCGAGGCTTTAGGATCAGCCTCTACACGGTCAGCAGTTACACGCAAGGATTCGAGCAGTGCTTTGTCTCCGTTCCACAAGCGTTGGGTTCTGCCAAGGCTGAGGTTCATCAACTCACTAACACGAGGGCGCATCATCATCTTAGCCACGGTGGATGCACGGGACTCAATATGACGGGAGATTGCCATGATGCCATCACGCTTATCGCCGGGGGTAAAGGCACGTTGCAAGCGGTTACGGGCTGAACTGTTCTGACGGGTAAGAGCAACCGTGATCTGCTCCATCTTCTTAGGATTCAGAGCAACGTCAAACTGGCGCAAGCCACGAATAAAGTCGTTGTAGTTTAACTCTGGCGGTGCAGCAATAGCGTCGAGAGCGGCTTCGTGAATGGCTTCTAGTTTGACTTTCCGAACCGCAAAACTTTGGGTGTTCTCATCGTAGACTTCGATCTCATAGTCTTTATCTTCAAACAAATCATTAACGCTGTCTGCCATAGCACGGGCTTCGCTAGGTGTTTCCATCTGCGAGAACACGAACTGCTCGCGATAAGAATCCCGTGGGCGTAGGAGGCGACCAGTCTTAGGATCAATAACTTGTACCCGAACTTGGTACTGACCTTCACGCAGGATAGGGGTATACCCGGTAGCCAACGAACGCTTAGTAAACAGGTCGGCATCCTTAGCGGATATGTCAGAAAGAACAATCTGCTTGACTCGGTTCTGAATCACAAACTTATTTTCAGGTGTGATACTAACTTCCTTACGCATTGCTTCCAAAGACTTGACTGCATCATCAGCCTCTTTACCTTTGAAGAACGCCTTGAATCCATCAATGTCGGCTTGCTTTTGGGCAGGGTCAACTGCGCTTGCAGCAATTGCTTTGTTCAGTGCAACAAGAAACTCGTTACCTAGTGTCATGGACTCAGTGTCAAACTTAGGATAGCCACGCTCGTCTAGGGTAATCTTGTCTGTGTAGATGTCACGGTACTTGGTAATCATGCGGTCAAGGAAAGCCTGTGAGTCCTTGGACATCTGCTTTCCATCGGTCATTAACTCACCAAGTTCACGATAGGCGTTGCCACGTTCGGCAAATGCGCCAAGGTATCTGGCTCGGAGAAGTTGTAACTCCACATCATTGACTGACTCACGGAGAGATAAGTACCCAGTCCACTCAATGCTTTGTTCGGTAATGTCTTTATACCCAGCAAAGCGCTCAGTTTTCTCTACCATCTTGTCGCCTTCAGGGATCATCACGGTGTAGTCAAACCCGTCACGCATCATCTCAAACGTAATCTGCCCCTGCTTGGCAAGTCTGTTGATCTCTAATTGGTTAGCCAATAGGTTGCCGTTATCGTCAAAGGTATATAGCGGTGCGCTACCTAGTTCACTAAGGCGGTCTACACGGGATACTGCCCAACGCTGACCTGCATAGAGGGCTTCGTTAATCCGCTTGGTCTGCTCAGACGTAGTACCACTGAACTCAACAAGGCCAAGGTCTACTGACCGGCCTAGAACCTTACGCAGTTTCTCATTGTTCTTAACCTTGATGCTCATGGAAATGTCACGACCTTGGTCAATGATTCTTTCCAACTCGTTCATGCCGGGGTTAAGACGGGCGCGATAGTTCAGTAGGCTCAAGAAGGTGGCTTTGAACTTATCGTAGGAAGCAAGACTGTCTACGCCCTGAGCCTTGAGGTACTCCCAAGACTCGTTAAATGTTCTAGGTACGCCACCGATGGTGTCAATCATTAGTCCAGCCATACGGTTATCGGCGTAGTAGTCACCTGCCGTAGCAAAGCGACCTGTCCCACTGGTAATCTTGCCGTACTCCACTACATACAGGCGCTTGATAACTTCAGACACATCAAAGGCAATGCCGGGATTACCAGTGCGGTTGTACGCACGGGCTTGGCTAACGAGGTAGCGTACTGCCTCATCTCCAAAACGCATCCCGGTGCGGTTTAGGAATCCCTTAATGGCGTTCCATATCTTAGCCACAATGCTGGTATCTAGTGAGGCGGCGTAGTCAGCCAAGTATTCCTCGACTGCCTCGGCACGGGACATTCCCTCTGCATCCATCGCCGCATCAACGGCACTCTGCATGTATGGATGTTCTTGGTACAGGCGCTCCATCAGACCATCAAACTTGTTGGCAGGAATAATTCCACGCAGACCAAAGTGACCCATCGTTTCGTGGGCAAGTACAAACTTTAACTGCTGGTCTGTTGCGATGCGGTCGCTAAAGATAATGACGTTGCCATCACCAAACGAATAGCCCGCAGCCGATACCGTGTCGAAGTCACCTTGTGGGCGAGCCGCCACAGCACGGGCGTACAACTCAGGGTTGCGTGCCTTCAGGTCAGCCTGATTAGCGTAGGTAAATACACTGGGCTTGCGAGCAAGACGTGACAAGAAGTTGCTGATTGTCTGACGTACCTTCAGCAGCGGCAGCGGGGAGGTAATTGAACTGCCATCATCCCGCTTGTAACGACCAGAGTCAAAGCCACTGGGCTTACGACCAAACCCGTTCCAGTCATCCAACGAGAACGGTGGGGTGTACTCACCCGGTGCTTCTTTTTTCTTCTTGCCTTTACCCTTTGCTTGGACTTCTTCTTGTTCAGCCGCTACTAGATCGGGGTCAACATCCGTATCCAAGTCACGGTCAGCATCCATTGCCTCCATATCCCTGCGGGTTTCTTCGGATATTTCAGAAGAAACAACCCGTAGTTTGGAGTTAACTTCGGTAGTCTTAGGTGTACCGTCAGCATTAAAGTATGCCGACAGCGGTTTGTTTGCGTAAGCCACAAAGGCTTGCAGTCCGTCTTTCCGTACCTGCGCCCACATCTCGGTCAACTTGATAAGCATCTTGGCTTGGGCATCAGCGTTCTGTGCAAAGCCAGTCTTAGTATTGATGTCCTTAATATAGTCCAGCAGTTTGATCGCAGAGTTATCCTTGATCGTATCTTGATCCGGCGTAACTGGGGTATTACCAATAGCCTCGTTCTGATATTGGGCTGGCAGGTTTTGCAAGTTCATAATCTGCTTGGCTTTTTCAAGCAGGTCAGTGGCAATAATCATTTGGAACAACGGCGTTTCATTACCAGCCCTGTCCGTAGCCGAAGCCTCACCCTCAGCAGCACTTTGAGTACGCATGAACCTGACCAGTGCCTTCTTAAAGGTGGCATCTTTTTCGACGCTATCGAGGAAAGCCTTAGCCTCAACATCCAGTTTAGCCTTGCGGTCATTGGAGTCAGGGGTGTAGGCGTATTCCATTACACCAATGAGACTGATTACTTTCTCTGATTCAGACTTGGTTTCTTCAACTGACCGCATTAAATCTTCCATCAACTCACGGGAAGTTTGGTCTTTAGGTGGCATACCCCGTGTTGGGGCTGGAGTAGGCGTAACTGTGGCTGCGGCCTTTTCGTCTGCTAATCTTTGAACAGCCTCGGCAATCTTTGCTTCACGCAGTTTTCTTGCTTCGTCTGTGTCAGTTACTGGAGCGGCTGCCGCAGCAGCCTTACCCTTTTTTAGTGTGGCTCCTTTCTTAGGAGCAGTTACTTCTTCTTGCTTCGCCCCGCGCTTGAGAGCGACGCTGCCACCGCCTGTCGGAGTGCCGCCGCCTTGGTCTTGGGTCGTGGGCTGCTGCCCAGTTTGCCCCCTGCCTTGTACTCCCGCATTATCTTGCTTACGTTTTGTGAGACGACTTTGTTGCTGCTTCCCTTTTTGAGTGGCATCTTGCTTTCCTTTCTTTTGCTTAGCAGGTTTTTGTACTTCCCCTTCAAACTCACCGTTTGTAAACTTACCATCCATAACGGTTCCGTCTACATCTTCAAACCTACCTTGACCATTGGTAAAACCATTCTTCCATTGACCAGTGTAAGTACTACCATCAGGGTAAGTCATTACCCCAGTACCATTTGGCTCATTGTCTTTTAGTTGCCCAGTGTACATAGCGCCATCTTCATACTCGACCGTGCCAGTTCTAGACTTAAGCGTTTCGGCTTTGCGGGCTTTTGCAACAGTGGCTGGAGTAACAGCCTTGCCTGTCGGCTTAGCAATCGCAGCACCTTGTTCAACGGTTGGAGTAATTTTTTGTGGTTTGGCTACGCTCTTGAGTGCCGCTACCGATGGCTGACCACGCTGAGTAAACAACGGGATCTGTGTCTGTGCGGGTAAGCCCGGAATAGCAATTTGATCTGCGGTCAAAGCGGGAGCAACGGGTACTCCAATGCCACGACGCAAGCCCTCGCCTCGTGAAGGACGAGGTGTGCCAGCCAAGGGCTGACCACGGTCAAACATAGAAATCTGCCTAGGCGCACGCTGTTGCGCTTGAACCATTGGCATAGGTTGTGGCGCAGGGGTAGGGGTAGGCGCAGGGGCTTGAGCGGCTAAATCTAATTGACGTTGCGCTGCGGCAACATTGCCAAGGCGCTCAAGGTCTGCTTCTCTTTGTGCTGCTGCTTGCTGCTGAGCCTGTGACAAAGCCTGACGACTTTGCGCCAAGTTCATCTGTTGTTCCATGATCGGATTGACTGACGTTTGTTGATTGGTAAAGCCAACACCCGACGGCGCGGGTGGTGCAAACTGCAATACACCTTGATTTGGATTAACAAATGTTGGTGCTGGCAAAGCCAAGCGATCAGAAGGAGGGGGTGTTATAGCCTGTTGTTCGTACTGCCCAGTAGCCTCATTCCATACCATACGTGGCGCTTGTTCGCCTACGTTCATACTGCGCTGGCGCACCTCACCTACTGTGGATGGGCCAAGGTCTAAAACACCTTGCGGGCCAAAGTCACCGGGGGTAACTTGCCCAAAGAAAGGGCGTTCGCTTGCTGTGCGAGGACGCACCACACTATCAGAACCAATACCACCGATAAGGTCGTTGGCTTGACCTACCCCACCAGTTTGTACGGGGCCACCTTGCATGTCTGCCGCAGGAGAAACGACTGTAAGCGCAGTCGATGTTGACCCTGCTTTTTGTTCCAATAAGTTAGTTGGCTTATTTGTAGGAATGGCTTCTTTAGCACGACCACGCAGAAGTCCAGACGCACCTCCAACTGCCGTACCAGTAATGGCTCCAGCCGCACCGGCTTCAAGTACACGAGATGCGAGGTCAGGTGCTATTTCTCCACCAGCCAAGGTAGGCGCAAGTGCGCCTGTAACTAATTCTTGTCCTGCTTCAGTCAGACCCTCAGCCACAGTACCGAGAGCGCCTTCTCTTAAACCTAATGCTCCACGCTGTCCAGCGGCTTTAAGTTTGGTAGTTCCCGCAGTAACCGCAGGAAGTTTGTTTCCCATGTAACGGGTAAAGAGTAGGAACTCCGGCAAACTTTCAAGAGCAGCGTATGGAGCAGCAGCAAGCAAGGCTGCGTAAGGATTAGCCGCACCTGCCTCCTCAGTGGCAAGATAAGACTCGCCAAAACCAGCGACATAGTTAGAAGCCAGTGATGCGCCAGCGGCGTAAGTAGCCGCAGCGGCTCGTTTGAGTAAGGCTTTTTCTGCTACCTCTAACCCAGCCCAGCCCACTTGGGCTTTCTTTAGTGCAGCGGCTTTGATCTGTTGCTTGACTGCTTCTTTCGCACCAACGCTAAGAACTGCACCGCCAACCGTACCGGCAGGGCCACCTGTTGCAGTACCGATTGCAGCACCACCTAGAGCCACGGCGACAGACTCAAGCAGACTTGGGCCAGCCTGACCAAGCGAAGCAACCGCCCAATCCCATGCTTTAGATCCGCTATCAATCTCAGAAAACTCACGCTGGAATGGTGCAGTCTTATTTAGGTCTGCAATTTGTTGCAGCACAATATCTTTACCAGCAGTCTCAAGCCCTTGAATACCAGTTAAATCACCAATACCTTGCAGCGCACCACCAGCGATCATCTGAAGCGAGTCAACGCCACGGCCAAAATTCTTTTTGAACAAGCGACCTGTTGATGGATTCTTAATAGACTGAAGGAACTGCCCATAGGCTTGTTGACTAAGTGGAACCCAGTCAGCCGTATCGGTAGGCAAACCAGTGCCGGGGCCACCAGCCAAAGACTCAGCCTCTAGCGCAGACGTAGCATCATCCGCAGAGAACCGCATACCATTGACAAACAATTGGTTCTTTGATGGGCTAAAAGCAATTGACGGCGGCTGTTTAATATCAGGTAAACGGAACTCGCTAGTCTTAACTAACCGCTCCCCCAATGCGGCCATGTCAGTAAGTGACGGGCCAAGATTTCCCAAACCCACGTTTGAGGTGGGTGTGTAGGGAGCAAATGGTTGTGGAGCATCGGTAAGCCCCATCGATTCAAATGCAGGACTTGCGAAGGGGGAGTTAGCCATTATCTACCTCTAGCCATTTGTGTTGCAGAAGGCAAACCAGCAATAGGAACTGCGGCATTGCTCTGTATTTCAACTCCATCAACAACTGTCTTAGTACCAGTAGGATTGTAAATATAAGGGGGGATTCCAAGATACGCAGGAGGTATGATAACCCAAGTGCCAGTGGCAGTATCAGGTTTAGCCGTCCACCCTTGCTTCATGGATTCTTCTCTGAGTCTAAAGTTACCCTTAGTGGTTTCAACCATTACGTCTTTAACCATATTGGCTTGGATCTCATCACGCTTTGTAGCAGCACTAACTTGACCCTTGACACCTTCTTTAGCGGCAAACATACCAAGTTCAGTCTGCGAAGCAATCTTAGCCTCACGGTACTTCGTGTCAAACATTTCACGGGCAGCATCACGAATCTGCGCCCTAGTCATAGGCTCTCCAACTTTTTGCCCATTGACCCACATATTGAAGTTACCATCCGAGCGAGGCTGGAACGCAACCGGTTGTCCAACGTAGAAACTCATGGCTGCTGAAACACCACGGGGGTCATTGGAATACTCTAGTTGATAGACTGTACCCATTGCCTGTAAGAGTCGGTTGCCATCACGGTAAGAATTATCTAACTGGGTAATCTGATCTCGAACCAACTCAGCCTCAGCACCCATACCTGCGTTTTGGTACATCTGGAACTTACGAATACCATCTGCACGAGAGCGTTGATACTGCTCATTAAGGATTTTTTGATCGCCAGTAATAGCACCAGTGTTAGCAAGATAGTAAGACGTTGGGCTTTTTGGTTCTTTAGTTTGTCTAACACCCGGAGTAGCCGCAGATGCAATGGGGCCAGCAACCACAGGTTGTGCAGAAGCAGCACCGGGTGCAGCGGGAGCAGCGCCAACAACAGGAGCAGTTACATCAGTAGTAGTTGCGCCGGGAGCAGCAGCCACTTGTACAGGAGCAACACCCGGTTGGTCAATACCAGACAGAATAGTAGCAATAGGTCTAGCCATTGCAGTACGACCAGCCACAGAAGTTGCACCTTTATAGCGATATAGAGCCTGTTCGTAGTTACCGTTTGCTTCTTTAAGGTACTGGGCAAATAGTTGCGCTGCGTAAGGAATAGCCTTTAGCGGATCCATTGCGTCGGCTTGGCTAATCTGTCCTTGCTTCGTGCCTATGTTGGTTGTGTAGATTTGAGCGATACCAAAAGCAACAGGCTTTCCGTTGACGTTGTTAATTGCGTCGGCTTTGAATGACGACTCAGTACCAATCAACCGCTTAAAGACCACGGGATCAATTCCGTATTGCTGGGCAGCCTTGGTCATTACATCATCGTACGGCGTATTAATAGCGTCATACTGAACAGCAGATCGAGCGACCGCCTGAGGAGTAGACTCTTGGATTACACTGCTACGGCCTTCACGACCAAAGTCAATGGTAGGTTGATTACGAGTAATAACTTGATTATTAGAATCAAGTCTTTTTTGATACATATCTCGTTGCTGCTCAAGATTGCGCCGTGCATTAGGCGGTAAATCAGTACGCTGCAAAGTCTTATTAAGATTGTCCACCTGCATCTTATTTAGTTGCGCCATTTCAGTAGCACGCTTAAATGCCAGTGGGTCAGCAGATGGGTTAGGAACCATCTGCCCATAAGGAATATTTGCCGGAGCCTGAGTTACAGCCTGTCGTGTCTCTGGAGAAACTGCCCCAGAGAATTGATTTGGCCCAGAAGCCGCAGGTGCAGGTGCAGCAGGAGGAGCAACTTGCTCAACATCCATAGGTTTTTGTTGACCTACACCCAACAAGTCGCCGGTTGTAACTGCTTCTGGTGCTGGCGCATTGGCTTGTTGCTGGCGCAATGCCTCTTGACGGCGTAGCGCTTCGAGCGCCATAACGTCTTTTTCTTCAGTACGCAGAGTCTGTCGCCGTTTTGTGGCTAAGTCCATGCCAGCATAGAACCCTTCGGTTCCAGCCGCTATATTCCCAAAAGTTAGGGCAGCCATGATCTACTCCTTAACCAAGAACCGAACCGAACAGACCTTGAGTTTCTTTAATTGCTCGGCGTTTGCGTTCGTCAGCGGTGTTATACATATTCTGTAAGTTCTGTGCATAGCCCATAGTACTGAGGCTTGACGCACTTGGGTACAGATTCAGTCCAGCAGTCCTTGCTCGGTTCTGTGCATCAACAGCGCCAAGGAATCCGGTATCGTAGGCAGTACCAACATCACGCCCAGTGCCTAGTCGAATACGGCGTTGCTCGGCTTCACGCATACCGACTCTAGCCTGAGGGATCTTACCTAGTGTTTCCCGCTCAACCCTAGCACCAGCCTGTTGAACTTGACGCGCACGCTGAAGACCGAAGTACTCAGGATCAAAGTAGTTAGCACCTTGAACCAACGAACGGGCGGCATCAAGTTTTTCTCTAAACATTTCTTGGTTTGTAGAACGAAGCGTTTCAAGTTCTTGACGCTGTTGGTCAAGCAATTGTTTTTCTTCGGGGGACATACCTTCAGGTGCAAGATAAGTACCAGCAATTTGACCGGCAGCACGGAGAAGGAAATCAGCCTGTTTCTTAGGATCAGTAACACTCTTAACAAGTTCAGAGCCAGCCTTTTGAACGCCCGTAACAAGACGATCACCTAGTGTGCCAGTTGAACCAGCAGTTTGTGGAGCAGAAGTAGGCGCAGTGCTAGGAGCAGTGCTAGGAGCAGTGCTAGGAGCAGGAGCCGCAGGGGCAGTAGCAGTATTAAGTCCAGCACCCTCAGCACCTTGAACCGCAGGAGTCGTACTAACTATTTGTCCTTCAGTATTTGTAACGATTGTTGAACCATCACCTAAAGTTTGAATAGACGATCCATCATCAAAGGTTTGTGTACCCATCCGATAAGCAGGGGCAGATGTGCCAGATAGTTGTGCGCCAAGATCAGATGCAGTTTGTGCAGCGGCTTGTGCATCTAAACCACCTTGAACAGCCAGACCAGTGGATTTGTCAACAACATCATACAGACCAGTTTCTACGTTATAGGAAGGAGTAAAGCCTGACGTAGCGCTAACAGGGGCTTGAGAACCACCAACGGCAGCACTAGCGGGGGTATTGAGCGCACCCGTAGCAGAGTTAATCCCTTGGTAACCAGAAATACCACCGCCAATAGCGCCAAACAATGCGCCACGACCTGCGTCTTGTCCAGTTACTTTAGCCGCCACAGCACCAAGGGCAGCACCTACGATACCGCCAGCAATTGCACCGGATGCACCAGCGGCAAACGTACCGGCTAGAGCAGTACTAACTGCACCTGAAAGACCGATAGAAGAAGCAATTGCCGGAGCAAAATAAGGAACAGCCACGGCTGCGGCCACAGCCACTACGGCTTTGAACACATTACCACCACCGCCGCCATGCAGTGTAGGTTGTTTGTGCATCAGCGAGTATGCGATGGGGTTTAGTTTATGCGGGCCAGCGCCACCAAAGGCATCAAGCGGCATGTACTCAAGTTCAAGCCCATAAGGGGCGCGGGTAGTAATAGACATTTAAGCCTCCGTCAAATTAAATCTCATGTGTGTATACACATGATTAAATCCATATCGAGAAATGACACGCTCCATTGCTGGGGATACCCATCCCTCAATGGCTCGGACACCGTTCATGTAAGCCCAACCACACAATCTTTTCCAAAACTTTTCAAAAAAGAAGTCAAGATCAGATCCGCCAAGTGCAAGAATGTTCATAGCCGGTAGCCTTGGGTATTGAACGATTTCAAGGACAACCACCAACTTAACGTCAGGTGAGATGCACTTATCATTCTTGACAACAAAAACATAAAACTTGCCTTGTAAAGCAAGTGTGTAAATGTCATCAGCGGTAATCTCTCCATGCATGGATCGTTTGATGCACTTCTCCACAAGTCCTTTGGCTTTAGGCCAATACTTGTCAAACTGTTCCTTGGTGCTAAGTAGTAGGGCATCGTAGTCTTCCAAGGGTATCGGGTCGAATCCGGGTGGGTGCGCCATTAACTAGCCTTTGGTTTATTGGAGTATGCCTCCAACAACTTATCAAAAAACTCTGTGCCTTTTGCTTTTACAACATGGGCAGGGATTACATACTCACCTGCGGACACACGAATCGGGATACTATCGCTAGTGCCTGTACCAGCACCTTTTACTTTACCGCCCATTGCAGCGTGGTCACCAGCAGTAACAACACCGCCGTCACGCATCTGAGGCAACTCAGAAGGATTAATCATTGGTGCAGTACCCATACTGCCACCCATACCCATTTGCCCAATCATCTGTTGTGCAGCACGGAAAGCAATAATAATTGTAATAACTAGACCCTGATCGAAATCAGCAGGAAGATCTTGCTCACTAGCCAGTCCTTGTTGAATTGCAAAACGACGCAGATACGGATACATGTCAGGATTTTGTAAAGCAGTCATAGCCAACTGACCACCTTGATTCATTTCTTCAGGAGTCAACTCACCCGTTTGATAACCAGCCATAATGGCTTGTTGAATCTCAGCCACGGCTTGTGGTTGCGTACGCATAAATTCTTGAATCTGCATCTCAATCATCTGCGGAGACATATTCTCTTGTGGTTGGGCTTGCGGGTTCATACCAGCGGGGCGTACGGGCGCACCGCCTTGTCCGACCATTCCGCCTTGGGCGTATGTGGGTTGAAGTCTGAAGTCGAGTGCAGGAAATTGTGGGTTCACGGCAGTAGTCCCCATAGGAAAAGATTGAATGGCACGCTCATTAACAGCAACTTGTGGAGATCCAGACCCCATAAGGCCGGTCAAAGACGCGGGTAGATCAAGTGAATCAGTAGAAACAGGCAACTCCGTAGGTAGCGCAGATGGCGCTGGAGTCATTACAGGAGCAGGAACACTGCTCAAATTTGTTTGCGCTGGGCCAGCGACAGTAGGTTCGGCTGGCTGAGGAAGCGCAGCCGGAGCCTTTTGTTGCATATTTAGAATTGATAAAACCGGATTCGCAGCCCTAGCCATAACTTACCCTTTCAATTGAACGATCATGGTGTTAATCACTGATCTCAAATAGGCAACATCGTTCGCAAGTTCTTGGACATTTAGAATCAACTTTGCAAAGTCGTCCAAATCTGCTACGTTTTGCCCGCTAATAGTATACCCTTTACCTTCGGCTGTGACACGTTTCATATTCAATTCTCGTGCCTCATTTACCGTAATGTCAGACCGCACAACCGCCCGACTTGCTAAATCCCCTTCCCCCCGAATACCGCAGAGCAACTCCACGTTTTCTTTCATGGTGTTGGACAACTGGTTTTGCCACTCGTTAAGACCAGTTGGTACGGCAGGGATGGCTGTAAATCGTCCGGGCATTAGGCAGTCCTCAATCCATAGGGAGTTTCACCAATGTGGATAGCCCGGACTCTAGCCGAACCAGACACACCAACTTCAAAGGTGTCCGAGCGATACCCAGTGGGGAGGCGGAACACCTCGTCACTACTTACTGTGGCTTGGAACACCAGCACTTTATCGACCCATAACTTAAAGGTCACTGGTAATGTACCGCCAACGTCTTTTAACGACCGTGTAAGGTTATCCCCGTTAATTACGGTGGAGTTCAATGTGCCATCGTTAGCAATGCGAATACCTAAAGAAGTAACTCGGTCGTAGGGGCCATTCATATCCCCTAGTCCCTTAAGGCAGATGACCGTACCAGAAGTATCTGCCGTAGTGCTGACCGTAGTACCCACATCTGCAAAGGTAAAGGTCGTTGAGTTTACGACAGTTATCTCAACTTGTTGGGCATTGAATGTCGAAGCCGTACCGCCGGTAAACCCGGAAATGTCAACCTTTGATCCAGTTACCAATAAATGCGGCGTTGCAGTAACAATGGTCGCCACGTTGGCGTTACGGGCATAAGACGCCGTTTGTGTAGGGGTAGAGTAGTCTTCCCAAACCTGAGTGTTATAGGCTGGAACCCCAGCGTTATACGCCGCAATAGCCTCTGTCTCAGCATCAGGAGTTGCAAAGTCCGCAATAATCCGCGCTGCACCAAGGTTCAAAAAGTCCTTGGTAATAATGGTTTTAGATTTCCATTCCATTGAGGAAAGAGGTTGCGTGTCCAAATCCCATTTGTACAAATTACCTAGGGCGTCCCCAATATAGTAGAAATCATTGGTTAGTGGGTCATACCATGAGGCTGTAAACTTATAGTTAATCTGGACAAAGTAGCCACCGATTCGGTCATCTCGCTCAAAAATAAATGAGTTCAAAGCGTGAGAGCCAAAGTACTTACCATTGTAGAATTTACCCACAATGGTAGAAGGGTCAAGGGCTTCGTTCCATGTATCCCAGTCGTGAACCAGTTTAGTCATTACATCCATACCGGCGGACGGATTGTAAAGCGCCATGCCCCCATAGGTAGCGTAGGCTACGCCATAACCCATGTTGACAATTGACCGTTTAGATACGCAAGGAAGCAGGGTGTCAATACGGGCAAACGCCATTGTCGCAGGGTTGTTACCTGAAACTTGGTATGGATACTCCTCAGTCAAAACAAGGACATATCCCGCAGTAGCGGCAATCCCAACGATTTCGTCTTGGAAAGTTAGGGCATATTTTTCCGGCCATGCATGGGGTAGTCCCGGCTCAGAGAAGTACAACTTGTTGCCAGTAAATCCTACCAAGATGTTATTTTGCACCGCAGTAAGACCTTGCAAATTTTCTGGTGGAGGATCGTAGTCGTCCGTAAGCAGTACATCAAAAAGCAAAGTAGAATCAAAGTCGTCTGTAAAACTATACGATCCGTCACCCCAGTAACGAGCAGTGGAAGTCGGAGGATTTTCAGAGACATCGTGATACAGCGTACCAGTAGTATCAGCCGTTGTAGCCGTAGTAGCAGCCGTCTGAGCGTACTCAAAAGTGTAGTCATCAATGACACTGGTAACTATACCGCCTGTAATGTTAAACGATGTATTAGTGCAACCACTAAGTTTGAATCGATCATCCACCACTAAGTTGTGGTGTTTTTGTAGTTTGACGCGTGAAACATTGGCGGTTCGACTAACTGTGGCAGTTGCAATTGGAAACCACAGGGTCTTAAGTAGATAGTAGTCCGTACCAGAAGTTGAAGGTAAAGTTCTATACAGCCGTACTCCGCCGACAAAGTAGTTAGCCGAAGGAGTAGCCGTAGGCAACCCAGTAACAGTTACTGTTTGACCCTCTTTAATGTACAGCGCCGTAGATGGCTCAGAAGCAATAGACTCCTCCTCCCACGGGGTGTACCAAGTAAACACATAAGTACGGGTTTGGGTATTACCAGCCAGTGAGACACGACCAGCCGAGTCAGCCGTAGTTGAGACTGCTGAACCGGGGTTAAAGTAAGTAAAGGTCGTGCTGTCGACTACGGTTACCTCAACGTTGGTAGCGTTAAAGGTCTTACCCGTAGTCGTTGTAAAGTCACTAATCGTAACGATATTACCAGTACGCAATCCATGAGCAGCAGAGGTAATGATAGTGGCAGTGTTACCAGCATCACGAGCGTAGGAGGTTGTGGTCTTTTGGGTAAAAGACGTTGCGCTTGTAGTAAGCGTTGTCGTAGGTAACGGCAACCCCAGATAGTAATAGTTGTTTGGGTATGGCTCTCCAGTAGCAGTAGCCAGTTCATAGTTCGATACCTTAGGCACACCATCGCCGGTGTAGTAGAACCGTTGTTCTTCGTCGTTAGAGTCAGAAGCCACGGCAATATCCACATCATTGAGCCAAGTCAAAAACTTTAGCACCCCTGTACTGGGAGTGCGTAATGCGTATAAAGTTTTAATCTCACCTGTACGGTTGACATTACCGACGTTAAAAGGTAGACGATAGGGAATCAGATCGCCTGAATACAACTTGACGTTAAACGCCAGTTGAGCAGCAGAGTCCGGCAGCAACTCCGAAGCAATCTTCGGTGCTTCTCCAAGAAACTTAACGATCTTTACTGCGGCCATATTAGGCAACCAATCCGGGTAGATAAACCGTCTTGCCGTCTTTTTTGACAGCCGTTAGGTTTTGTTTTTTTAAATTTGCAGGGTCATACGATACATGCACCCAACCTGAATCAGGGATACCCGGAGTATAGAACTCAAGAATCAGTTGCGTATACTGCAAGTTATCCATAATCCAAATGGCTAAGTCCGCGTTCGGGATGCCGGGGATTTCGATGTCCGCCGCTTGCCCTTTGCAGTGGTCGCTGGTTTTGGAGCCACCGACTTTGGCGTTGACTTCCGGGTGACGGAAGCCGGAGTTGACTTTGACCCCCGTTTTGAAATGCTCTCTAACAGGCTGAAGAACCTGTTCACATAGTCTTTTAAGGTTTTCAATTTCAGCCTCCCCCGGTGTGTTATCCATATCATGCCGCAGTGCAGTCTCTGACTTCACCATTTCAGCAAGGGTAAAGTTAGTGGTCAAGTTCATTTTTTCTCCAGCAAATCGTCAAGTTGTTTACTCTTTTCCTTAGAGCCAGCCGAGGAACCAAAATAGTAAGACAGAATCTGGGTTACGGCAGCAGACAACACTCCAAGAATATAGATCAAAATATCCTTAGCCATTGGTTTAACTTCAATAAAGATTAGTATGGCAAACAGTACGAAGGACAATGTAATTACACCAAGCGCCAGAATAGAGTTGATGTTCTTAGTAACAGGGTGAACATCTGCGGAGGCCATAGCCGCTTCACGACCACGAGCAGAATCACGATCTTTAGCCTCAATCTCCATGCGTTTGACATCGGCTTCAAGGTGGGCTAACTCGCCTTTTTGCGCCAGTTCAAGTAGTTTGGCTTGGGCTTCTGCCTTAGCAGCAGGATCAGGCATAACCCGATCAAGTACCTTTTCGCCAATCTTTAGTATTGTGTCGAGTCCAATCATTACCATGCCCCCGTTACTTTAAGGATTCCATAAATAATTCCACTCAGTAGAAATATAAGGATCCAAGTCAATCTTTCTTCGGCCCGCATCCGCTGAAACTCATGGTCAAGCGTCTGCCTTTCCTTACGCATTTGTGCAACTAATGCTTTTACTTCTCCTACTGCGGCTTTTCCAAATTCACGACCAACTTCTATATACATCTGTTCTTCAGCATCTCTAATCTTTCGCACCTCACGATACTCTGTGGCTGCGTCAACAAAAACTAAATCACCACGGCGCTCAAGTTGTAACTGCTTTTTCTTCCATGCAATCCTTGCTCGTGCTTCCTCATCAAGGAAGGAGTTGACCTCTGCCCCAGCCTGTTTGATTTCCCGACCAACCTTGATTGCTTCCTTGATACCACCAAGGGCTAAACGCGCAACTTCGGCCGGATTCCCCGGATCTGGTAACTGGCTCAAGATTCATCCTCCGTCCCTGATAAGTAGGCTACTACTTGCCTTTTTTCATGCACTTGCCCATTGCCTTACACTTTGCAGCGTTGGGACAGCCGGGACAAGGTTTGAAAGTCATACCACCTTTGGCGTAACCCATTGGCTTAGCGGCGACTTTCTTTGCAGCAGGTTTCTTCATCATTCCGGGCATGGTCATACTCCTTTAAGAACGATAGCCACAAGGATACCCGCCATACCGACTATCAAAGCACCGGCGGTTTTAATCATTAGAGACTCCAGCCGATCAACGCGCTGGATAAAGGTGTTGTACCGCTCTGCACAAACGGCTTCATGCGAGGTCAGTTGCACCTCTAATTCATGCGTTGTTGTTGCCACTTTCGGCCTCCATTACTGCTTGGGTTTGGTCAATTACCGGAGGTAAATCCGGTTCTACGATTTCAGGTTCAATAACTAATACACATCCCTCAGGTACTTCCTCACACCGAGCAAGCGCACCGTTAGGGAACATGACTAAAGGTTTGCGTGTCATGCTGTAAATGTTCCAGATGAAGTAAAGGTGTGGTAGGTATAACCGCCACTAGAAACAACAGTTCCTCCTGTCCCGCGTTGAGAACCGGAATAACGAATAATTACAATGCCGGAACCTCCTGAACCACCAACACCCGATCCTTTGTTGTAAGCACCGCGACCGCCGCCTCCGCCGCCTGTGTTAGCAGTTCCTGCTATGCCTGAACTTCCGTTTGAATCACCGCCGTTACCACCTCCACCATCCCCGCCGCAACCACCGCCGCAGGTAGATCCGTTATATGATCCTCCGCCACCACCGCCGCCATAAAATCCGCTAGCGCCTGTGGAAGTAGCCGATGCCCAAGTAGACCAAGTATTTAAACCGTCACCACCAGCACCATTGTGGTCTGTATTTCCAGCCTCTCCTAATCCACCACCACCGCCAGATGCGCTTGAAGTTTGTCCAGCACCACCAGCCGATCCGTAATGAGCGGTTCCACCAGTACCTTGTGTAGCGGAACTTGCTGAAGCACTATTTTCACCACCACCACCAGAACCTCCGTTTGCACCAGAAACATAATTGCTTACATTTCCTGCACCGCCACCACCTCCATATCCAATCATGGTACTACCGCCAGTTTGGAGCGAAGAGTTAGACCCGCTAGGAGCCCTATCATTTGTCATGCCAGAATTAGATGTTGGGCCTGCGCCACCTGCGCCAACAGTTACTGTGTATGTATTAGACGAAAGCGTTAAATTGTTGTGGTAGGCTGCGCCGCCTGAACCTCCACCACCGCCTGACCATCCATTTGTAGTAAAACCACCAGCACCACCACCAGCAATAACAAGTGCTTCTGCCCCTGAAAGAGATATTCCACTTGGTACTACAAAATTACTAGATGATGTAAAAGTGTGGTAACGATAAGCACCAGATGTTGTAATTGTTCCGCCAGTTGGCAACCCTTGAACAGTCTTGCTAATAGAATTGCTTGAAGTAGTGCCGTCAATATTTATTACTGACAGAGCAATTGTATCTCCAGCAGTTTGACCATATACAGCCGCAGGAACTGAAACAGTAGCAGAACCTGAAGTAACAGTTACATTAGTTACATCTGCTATTGTTGATCCACTTTCAGAAAAACGAACTGTAATAGTATCTGTTGCATTATTTAGTGAAAGTGTAAGGTTAGACGATTGAGCAGCATAAATTGTTCCTGTTACTGAGTTAATAACTGGAATTAAATTTGTGCTAATCCATAATGATCCGTTATGAAACTCAATAGAGCCAGTAGTTGTGTTGTATCTAATCATCCCTGATGCAGGTGTACCGGGACGCTCTGCTGTCGTTCCGGCAGGCAGATCAAAATACCCCGTGCTACTGTTAGCCTGGTCAGATACACCTGTTGGGGTAACACTTACCCCTGCAATGTTAGGCGATGGCTGAGATCCAATGTAAGACATTAGGTAATCTCCAGAACAGATGCAATGACATCGGCAGACGATGATGCTGACGATAAGACCTTGAGCGCATCACCTGATTCCAGCACCAGTTTCTGATCCCCGCCAATTGGCACTAATGAACCGCCGCTTGGTATCACCGCGCCCTTAACAATGTAGTAGTTAGTGCCGCCAATTGTGGTGTAGACATCCACATTGATAGTCGATGCTGTGATGTTAGCAACGGTCATACCGATCACCGTAGTGGCCGCAGATGCCGTTACAACAGTCGCTGCAGATGTACCAACAGCAGCGGACACATAATTTTTAAAAGTATTTGCCATGTTTTATCCCAATGCAATTGCCAAGGCCACAGCAGTACCTGCCGGGTCAGCGTCTAAAGTTACATACTCAACATCTGTCGCACCACTATTTACCCGCACATACTTGCCGCCGTTAGTAGCAAATGCTGGCAGCAGCGCAGCCCTGGCCGCAGCCGCTGTCGTGGCGCTTGTACCGCCCTGGGCAATCGATAACGCCGTGGTCAGCCCAGACAGAGAAGTGATGTCGCTGTTGGCCCCGGCATTGGCTTTGGTATTTAACGCGCCAATGTTGTTAGCAACCGTAGTAATGTCAGCAGAAATCGGCGCAAGTGTCGAGACATCGGCAGACACACCGGCCACCGTGGTGACATTGCCAGATATACCGGCAACAGTAGTCACATTTGCAGCAACCCCAGCAACCGTAGTCACATTGCTTGATATGCCAGCCACCGTAGTGACATTGGCTGCAATCCCTGAAACCGTTGACACGCTAGATGAAATGCCAGATACCGTACTAACGGCTGACGATATGCCTGCCACCGTGGTGACATTGGCGCTGATCCCAGCAACCGTGTTTACATTGGCAATGTTCGTGCCAACAGTATTGATGTTGGCAATGTTATTGGCGCAGACCTCAATCTCAGATACGGCCTCATTGAGATCATTGGCCGTGGTAATAATTTGAGCAATGTCGGTAGCACAAGTATTAACGCTGGCAATGTTCGTTGCCACCGTGGTGACATCTGCTATATCTGCTGCAACTGTTCCAATATCTGTTGCGTCTGCTGCAACTGCTGTGACATTTGCTGCAATTCCAGCGACTGTCGTGACATTTCCAGATATGCCAGCAACTGTGGTGACATTGGCTGAGATTCCTGCAACGGTAGTGACATTGCCTGAAATACCTGCAACTGTTGTGACATTAGCCGCGACCCCAGCAACCGTGCTGACATCTGCAATGTCT
>Ga0209033_1000069_pt1 | contig 46073 bp, 39 predicted proteins | sample LauGreFa1BDMLBDN_2_FD_188218 | JGI IMG/M metagenome (GOLD analysis project Ga0209033, IMG submission 188218) | Freshwater lake microbial communities from Lake Michigan, USA - Fa13.BD.MLB.DN (SPAdes) (version 2) | ecosystem: Environmental > Aquatic > Freshwater > Lake | place: Lake Michigan, USA...
CTGATGTTTCAGAGGAGGTCTTTCCAGGTTTGTTCTAACTCTCATTTGTGGCCACTGCCGACCCTTCGAACGTAGCGACGCCCCTTCCCCGGCGCCGTTACAACACAAAGATCCGTCGGCCGGCAGTGACCAGAGATGAGAGTCGCAAGGAAAGACCGCGGTAAAGAAGTACACAACTAAAAACAATCAATCACAGGAAAAGGGGGAGAGATGACGAATACAACAGAACATATATCCGTTATGCGCGATCGTTGCGTTGATCTCTTGTCCCCAGCGATTGCAGCTTCAAGTAATCCAGTTGTAGTTGATGCCACTTTGGGTCTTGGCGGACATACAGAAGCGTTACTTCAGAAGTTCCCACACTTAACTGTCATCGGCATCGATCGCGACTTAGATGCGATTGCAAAAGCTACAGAGCGCCTGGCACCATTTGCAGATCGCTTAAAGACTGCACATTCAACTTTTGATGGCATTACCGATGTAGTTGCTGGCTTTGGTTACAAGCACATTGATGGCGCCTTGTTTGACCTTGGTGTTTCATCAATGCAACTAGATCAGGTCGAACGTGGATTTTCTTATTCCCAAGATGCACCGCTAGATATGCGTATGGATCGCACTCAATCCTTAACTGCGGGGGAGATCGTTAATACATACGAACCAGGTCAGTTGGTTCGAATCCTTCGCACATATGGTGAAGAAAAGTTTGCAACACGTATCGTCGAATCAATTGTGAAGCAACGCGCTATCGCACCAATGAATTCAACTGCGCAGTTGGCAACCCTTGTAAAAGAGGCGATTCCTGCGGCTACTCGTCGTACTGGTGGAAACCCTGCAAAGCGCACTTTCCAAGCTCTTCGCATCGAAACTAATGACGAACTAGGCACCATTACCCGCGCACTACCTGCGGCGTTAGAGCTTCTAAACGTCGGTGCTCGCTTAGTAGTTATGTCTTTCCAATCCCTCGAAGATCGCATCGTTAAGCAGCTCTTCGTAGCATCTACAACATCTGGAACACCACGCGATCTTCCCTTTGATCTTCCTGAATTTGCCGCCAAGTTTTCAATGATCACTCGCGGAAGCGAGACACCAACCGATGCCGAGCTTGAAGAGAACTCACGTTCTCAATCAGTGCGTCTTCGCGCTATCGAAAGGGTGGCCGCGTAATGGCTATGACCGCACTAGCTCCAGCGATTACTCGCTCAAAAGAAATTTTCGTTGAAAAGACATCACAAGTTGCTCTCAAACTTGTTCCCAATGTCTCCGACGGAAAGCAAGCTGATCGAAAATTCTTTGCAATCTTTGTATCAATCGTTGGTGGTATTGGTCTCATGCTTCTTCTCCTGATCAATACTTTATTAGCGCAAGATGCATTTGAATTAACAAACCTCAAGCTAGAGGCAAAGCTGGTCAGTGATGAACGCGAAGCAATTGCTCGCCAAATTGACAAGATCTCTTCCCCAGAAGCTCTTGCAAAATCTGCAACAGCATTAGGCATGAAGCCTTCTGAAAATCCAACTTTCTTATCACTAGATAAGCCAGTTATTGAGGTACCGGTTAAAAATGGGTAATTTTTCATTAGCGCATAAGCGAATCAGAGGCTTGGTCCTGATCCTTGCGGTAGTTATGTTTATGTTTGGCCTTCGCCTAGTTCAGGTACAGGCGCTTCAAGCAGGCAACTATCGCGAACTCGCTGTTAATGAAATGGAAAAGGTAAGAACTCTTCAAGCGCCACGCGGAGATATCACCGATATCAATGGTGTGCCTTTTGCGCGAAGCGTTGCAGCAACGAGCATCGTGGTGGATCAAACCCAAATCACCGACCCTGCCAAAGTCGCAGCTTTCGTAGCTCCTATTCTTAATATGAAGGTTCAAGAGGTCCAAGCAGCGGTAACAGGTACTCGCAAATGGAACATGGTTGCTCGCAATGCAAAGCCTGCAACATGGTTAAAGCTCTCTGACGCCTTAGACCAGTACAACTCACGATTTAAAGCAATGAGCCCTGATCGAATTATTGGTTTCTTCCCAGAACGCAGCTATGTCCGCGAATATCCATCAGGAAATCTGATTGCATCACTTATTGGCTTTGTGAATCATGATGGTGTTGGCGCAACTGGACTCGAATCCAGCATGAACTCAAAAATTAAAGGTATCGATGGCAAGTATTCATATGCCAATGGTTACAAGGCTGAAATTCCTGGCTCACAATCTGAAATTATCCCAGCACAATCAGGTACATCGATTCGCTTAACTGTAGATCGCGATATCCAGTGGGTAGCGTCAAAGGCAATTGCAGAAGTTGTTAAATCATCTCGGGCACTCAGCGGAACTGTCATTGTTATGGATCCAAAGACTGGGCACATTTTGGCACACGCTACCGCACCAACTTTTGACCCAAATGACACAACTAAAGTTTCTTTAGTTGCTATGCGTAACCCATCTGTTCTCGATGTTTACGAGCCAGGCTCTACCGGAAAAGTAATGACAATTGCCGCAGCGCTAGAGGAAAAGAAAATTACTCCGCAAACAGTTCTAACAATTCCGGACAAGTTAAAGCGTTCAGTAAAGGTGTTTCGTGATCACGAGCCACATCCAACACAGCGCCTAACAACAGCCGGAGTTCTTGCGGTTTCAAGTAACACCGGATCCATCAAAATTGGCGAAATGATTTCTAATGACAAGCTGTATGACTACTTAACAAAGTTTGGAATTGGTTCTAAGACGGGTTCAGGTTTGCCTGGTGAATCACGCGGAATTTTGCCTAAGGTTGCCGATTGGTCCGGAACTACAGCGCCAACGGTGGCCTTTGGACAGGGATATTCAGTAACAGCGATGCAGGCAACAAGTGTTTTTGCCACGATCGCTAATGATGGAGTTCGCGTATCTCCAACGGTTATTGCAGGAACAAGTGATTCCAGTGGAAACTACACACCATCTGCAACTCGCGAGAGCGTTCGAGTAATTAGCCCAGAGACGGCATCACAGATGCGTTTAATGATGGAGAGCGTAGTTTCTGCAAGCGGAACTGCGCCATCTGCAGCGATTCCTGGATATCGCGTGGCCGGTAAGACTGGAACTGCACAACGTATTGATGACACATGTGGTTGCTATCGCGGCTACACCGCATCATTTATTGGCTTTGCACCAGCTGACAATCCTGCATATGTAATTTCTGTAACTATTCAAGATCCTAAAGGCTTGCACTGGGGTGGATACCTAGGTGGTCCAGTATTTAAAAAGGTAATGTCATTTGTGCTTCAGTCAAAGGGAATCGCGCCAACAGGCACCGTCGTTGACCCGCTTCCATTAAACGAAAAAGCACTTCTTGCCGAAAGAAAGTTGATTGCAGATAAGAAGGCAGCAAATGTCAAGGCCAATTGAAGAATTCAAGAGAACCCTTGAATCAGTTGCGGCAATTGCTAATGCACAATTAACCGGAGACCCAACAACAGTTATCACTGGCATCACGCTTTCAAGCAACAGCGTTCAAGAAGGTGACTTATTCATTGCGCTACCTGGTGAAAAGACTCATGGCGCAGAGTTTGCAACAGATGCAATCGCACGAGGTGCTACTGCGGTTTTAACTGATGAAGCTGGTGCTGCCAAGATCTCTGGCGTTCCTGTCATCGTCAGCAGCAATCCACGTCGAGCCGCAGGAGTAATTAGTGCTTGGTTTTATAGCGAGCCAATGCGTGACCTGTATAGCGTAGGTGTCACTGGCACTAACGGAAAGACAACAGTTACAACTTTACTTCACCAGATCATGTCTCTCGCTGGTCGTGAAAGCGGTCTTATTGGAACTGTCGAAACACGTATCGGTGAAGAAGTAATTGCGAGCAAGAGAACAACCCCCGAAAGTAGCGATTTGCAAGCGTTATCGGCGATGATGCGTGAGCGTCATATGCGCAATCTAGTAATGGAAGTTTCTAGTCATGCGATCGCTCTTGAACGAATTCGGGGCAGCCACTTTGCTGTTGTTGCATTTACTAATCTTTCGCAAGATCACCTAGATTTTCATAAAACAATGGAGGCCTATTTTGCGACGAAGGCCAAGTTGTTTACTTTTGAGTTTGCAGATTTGGCTGTCATTAACATTGATGACGCCTATGGCCTCAAACTTAAGGAAATAACTGAGCTTCCAGTGATGACGGTTTCACGCCATGATCAGAGTGCGACTTGGCACTACGCATCCATCACTAAGGATTATGTCGGTGCTCATGTGGCAATTAGAGGCGGCGGGGGAATCCTGATTGAAGGAAAAGTTCATCTTCATGGTGGATACAACTTTGATAATCTCTTGATGGCAGTTGCAATTGCCACTGAAAGTGGAATCGACCCAATTGATATTGCAGCGATCTTGCCGCAGTTAACCGGAGCTGCAGGACGTCTTGAATCAGTTCGTCTTGGACAAAAATTTACCGCCCTTGTTGATTACGCACATTCTCCAGATGCAGTTACTCGCGTTTTAGAGACTGCTCACGAAATTAGTGGCGGACGAGTTATTGCGGTGCTCGGGTGTGGTGGCGATCGCGATGCTTCTAAGAGAGCGCTTATGGGGAAGGCTTTACAAGAAGGCGCAGATGTAGCGATCTTTACAAGTGACAATCCACGATCAGAAAAAGCGGATGCAATTCTGGTGCAAATGACCCTCGGCTTAGAGATTCAAGAACCAAGTGCAGTGATTGAAGATCGTTCCGCAGCCATTAAAGCAGCAGTTAACGAAGCCAAAGATGGCGATCTGGTCATTGTTTTAGGTAAAGGCCATGAAAAGGGTCAAGAGATCAACGGCGTTGTGCAGCCATTTGACGATCGCATTGAATTGGCTAAAGCGATTGAAGATAAGAAATGATTACATTAACAGCGGGTGAAATCGGTCTTTTGGTCGGTGGAGAAATGCATTGCGACAAGGACTTACTTGTATCTAAAGCACCAGTATTTGATTCGCGTAAAGCAACTCCTGGTTGCATCTTTTTGGCACTGCAGGGTGAAGTTGTCGATGGACACGACTATGCAGCTGATGCTTATCGAGCCGGTGCAATGTTTTCATTGACGACTAAGCGCATCGATGGGCCTTGCATAGTTGTAGAAGATGTCATTGAAGCCTTATCGATCCTGGCTACTTTTGTTCGTAAACGTCTGACCAACTTAACTGTTATTGGAATTACAGGCTCGCAAGGAAAGACCAGCACAAAAGATTTAATGTCTCACATGTTGTCTGCGGTTGGTCCAACCGTTTCTCCGGCTGGCTCATTTAACAATGACCTTGGGTTACCAATTACTTTGCTTGAATGCGACGAGAAAACTAGCTTCTGTATTTTAGAAATGGGCGCTCGTCATACAGGTGACATCGCTCGTTTGTGCAGTATCGCGCAACCAAATATCGGAGTTGTTTTAACTGTTGGAACCGCGCATCTTGGCGAATTCGGCAGCGTAGAAGCAATCGCACGCACGAAATCTGAACTCATTCAAGGATTAAATGCTGATGGAATCGCAGTTCTTGGAAATTATGATTCCTACACCCCAGCGATGGCTTCGTTGCATTCTGGTCGAACAATCAAATTTGGGGCAGGGTGTGAAATTCGTGCAACTGAAATCGAAATCCGTGAAGGTCGACCACACTTTGATTTAGTTACTCCTGCAGGCCGTGATGCGGTCGGAATGAGATTAGTTGGCGAACACCACATAGCAAATGCTTTAGCTGTGGCAGCGGTAGGCACCGCACTTGAACTTCCCATCGAATTGATTGCTAGTTCACTATCAACTGCCGAAAACTCCAGTAAATGGCGGATGGAAATTCATGATCTCTTTGGTCTGCTGTTGATCAATGATGCATACAACGCTAATCCCGAATCAATGTCGGCAGCTTTGCGATCTCTTGTTCTATTTGCGCAGGAACGAGGCGGCCAATCCTGGGCATTCCTCGGAAAAATGCATGAACTCGGCGAGTCAAGCCCCGCACATCACGCCGGAATTGGCACCCTTGCACAGGAGCTCGGAATCGATCATCTCGTGGCTATTGCGGCTCCGGAGTATGGAGATTCACTGGGCGGAACAGTTGTTCATCACTACGCCAGTATTGATGAATGTCTATCGATGACAGATCATTTCTCTGCCGGAGATGTTGTTTTGGTAAAAGCTTCACGTTCAGAAGGTTTTGAAGTATTGGCTCAAAAGTTAGAGAGCCTGTGGTTAGACAAGAGCGGAGTTGAAAGTTGAGACAGATCCTTATTGCTGGTGCTTTCGCCCTCATCTTTTCTATCTTCGGTACACGCGTTCTGATTGGCGCGCTTGCTCGCAAAGGTTATGGACAGATTATTCGTGAAGATGGTCCGAGCAGTCACCACATAAAGCACGGTACGCCAACTATGGGTGGAATCATTTTTATCCTTGCGGCAATCCTTGGCTACTTATTCGCTCACCTTGTGACAGGAAATGCAATAACTGCATCAGCGCTATTAGTAATCGGATTAGTAGTTGCTCTAGGTTTTATTGGTTTTCTTGATGATTGGCTTAAAGTTTCGCGCCAAAATTCAAGAGGTTTACCTGGGCGCTACAAGCTGCTAGGACAGGCGATTTTTGCAGGTGTCTTTGGTTACCTTGGATTGCAATTTGCTGATCAGGATTCGTTGACACCTATCTCTGAATACCTTTCTGGTGTTCGTGAAACGGCAATTTACTTGGGACCAGCCCTGGTCATCATTTTCATTATTGTGATGGTGATGTCGGCAAGTAACGGAGTGAATCTGACAGATGGCCTGGATGGCTTAGCAACAGGTGCATCGATCATGACCTTCTTAGCTTTTGTTTTGATTGGAGTATGGGAGTTCGGTCAAAGCTGCGCGCTGAATGCAACTGCAGGATGTTATGCAGTTCGTGATCCACTTGACCTAGCTGTTCTTGCAGCAGCATTTGCCGGAGGTTGCACAGGATTTTTATGGTGGAACACTCCGCCGGCCAAGATCTTTATGGGAGACACAGGATCTCTTGCGCTAGGTGGTGCTATTGCAGGATTAGCGGCAACTTTGCGCGTAGAACTGCTGCTTATTCCACTTGGCGGACTCTTTGTAATCATCACGATGTCTGTATTGATCCAAACCGCGTACTTCAAGATGAGCGGTGGAAAGCGCGTTTTCAAAATGGCACCTCTGCATCACCACTTCGAATTAATTGGTTGGGCTCAAATTACTGTCGTCATTCGCTTCTGGATCATTGCTGGATTGTGCGTAGCAATTGGTCTTGGACTTTTCTATGCGCAATGGGTCGTCAAGTAATTCATGTCTACCGACTTTGCCAATAAAAATGTGCTTGTTCTAGGTGCCGGAGTAACTGGAAAATCAGTTGCTCGTTTCCTGACCTCGCAAGGGGCAAAGGTGACGCTTACCGATGATAATTCTGCTGAGGCAGTAAAGCCTGAAGCGGTTGATGTAAAAAACTTTGATGCCGCAGTGATTTCACCAGGCTGGCGCCAGGATCATCCTTTGGTGGTAAAGGTTCTTAATAGTTCCCTAGAACTTCTGAATGAAATCGATATTGCTTGGAAGCTACGTTCGTCGCGTGCGCCACGCCAAAAATGGATTGCAGTAACCGGCACCAATGGCAAGACAACTACAGTTGAAATGACCGCAGCAATTTTGCAGGCAGCGGGAATCAAGGCAACGGCATGTGGCAATGTTGGTGACACTGTCATTGATGCAGTTGATCGAGATGATGCCTATGAAGTTTTGGTGTTAGAACTTTCGAGTTTTCAGCTGCATTGGGCTAAGCAGGCACAATTTCAAGCTGCGGCAATTCTTAACATTGCTGATGACCACCTTGATTGGCACGGCACCTTCGAGGCTTACGCCGATGCAAAGTTCTCGATTCTAGATCGAGCAGAAATTGCGATTCTAAACGCCGATGATGGGGCGGTAGTAACGCGTGCCAACCGTTTTAGTGGACGCAAAGTTTTCTTTTCTATAAATACGCCTGCTCCGGGTGAAATCGGAGTTGTCGAAGAACTGCTCGTTGACCGTGCATTTGTCGCCGATCCACAGCAAGCATCAATGATTTGCGAGTTAAATGACATCGTTCCAACGGTTCCGCACAATGTTTCTAACGCGCTTGCGGCAGCAGGTTTAGCTCGTGCCATCAATGTCTCGCACGAGGATATTCAAAAAGCGCTGCAAGCATTTCGTCCAGGTCGCCACCGCATCGAAGTAATTCACGAGGCAGAAGGTGTTACCTGGGTTGATGATTCGAAAGCAACTAACCCACATGCCACCGCAGCCTCATTAATGTCCCACCTTTCAGTGGTGTGGATTGCTGGAGGTTTAGCAAAGGGCGCAGACATGGATTCGCTCATTGAAAGATGTGCACCAAGAATTAAAGTAGCAATTCTTGTGGGTGAAGATCGTGGACTCATTGAAGCAGCTTTGATTAAGTACGCACCTACAATTCCAAGAATTCTTATTGATGCCCCTAGCGATTACACGCGTGGGGGAGAGTCCAATTCATTAATGGAAGCAGTTGTTAGTGCAGCATCACAACATGCACAGTCAGGGGATGCGGTTTTGTTGGCCCCAGCGTGTGCATCTATGGATCAATTCATCTCGTATGCAGATCGCGGAGATAGATTTGCGGCTGCGGTTCGAAAGGTGATTGCCCATGAAGCGTGAGGAAACTATTTTCACCAAGCCGGTAAATCTCTATTACATGCTTTTGGGTAGCACTTTGGCTTTGAGCCTTTTGGGTCTCATTATGGTTTTTTCAGCCTCATCAATTTATTCATTGGGTTCCCGCGGTACCACTTACGGTGTCGTAATCCGCCAGTTTCTTTTTCTGCTGATCTCACTGCCGATGGCTTGGGTACTTTCCCGACTATCACTTCGTCAATGGAAATCTATCGCTCGTTTTGGCCTATTGATTTCAGTGATTCTTTTGGCACTTGTTCAACTTATTGGTAAGAGCGTTAACGGCAACAACAACTGGATTAGCCTTGGATTTGTTGATGTTCAACCCAGCGAAGTCGCAAAGTTCTTATTGATTTTGTGGGCTGGACACATGCTGGCAATTCGCGAACGTGCCGGAGCGATTCATAGCAATGTTGTTGTATTGATTGGACCAGCATTTTTGCTGTGCATGATTTTGGTAATGGCCGGTCGTGACCTTGGCACCGCTTCGGTGTTTGCCTTTATCTTGGCCGGTTTACTGTGGGTTTCAGGTTTGCGCCTAGGAATCTTTGGATTTGGTCTGGCCGGTGGCTTAACGGTCATTGCAGTCTTTATTTTAACTGTTCCAAACCGTGCCGAACGTTTTGCGGCTTTCCTTAACCCATTTGCTGAAGATCAGTACAAATTTTCTGGTTGGCAGCCGGCACACAGTTTGCTTGGTCTTGCTAGCGGAGGCCTATTCGGTGTGGGTCTTGGCGCAAGCCGTCAAAAATGGGGCAACCTATCTCAAGCTCATACAGATTTTATTTTTTCAGTCATTGGTGAAGAGCTTGGTTTATTTGGAACTCTGGCAACCCTGGCTCTATTAGCTTTACTTTTGTTTTCAATCTTTAAATTAGCACTACGCGCAAGTGATCCCATGGTGCGTTATGTTTCTGCAGGTTTGGGGTGCTGGTTTGCTATTCAAATAGTTCTCAACATCGGTTCTGCAATAAGCGTGTTACCTGTTGTCGGTGTGACACTTCCACTTGTTTCCTACGGCGGATCAGCGCTAATTGCGACATACATGGGAATCGGCTTTGTTTTAGGCGCTGCGCGTAGAGACCCAGTAATCTATAAAGGATTACAAGAGACGGGAATTAAATGGCTACGGTAGTTCTTGCTGGTGGAGGCACCGCAGGACACGTTGAGCCAGCACTTGCTGTCGCACGACAGTGGATGAAAAATAACCCCTCAGATAAGTGCATCTTCTTGGGCACAAAGAGCGGCCTGGAAAACACCTTAGTTCCAGCAGCAGGGTTTGAGCTTCGACTTATTCCTAAAGTGGCAATCTCCAGAACTCCATCTGCATCGTGGTTACGAATTCCTTTTGATTTGATTTCTTCAGTTGTTTCATCAATCAAGGTAGTAAGAAAGGGCGATGTTCTGGTTGGCTTTGGCGGTTATGTCAGCGCGCCTGCTTATTTGGCTGCCGCACTTTCTCGCACTCCGATTGTCATCCACGAAGCAAATGCAAAGCCTGGTTGGGCTAATCGTTTAGGTGCGTTGTTTACCTCCCATCTAGCAGTGGCTCACCCAGTAGAGCAAGGAAAGTTTTCTGATGCGTTACTTGCAGGTTTGCCGCTTCGCTCTGATGTCGCCACCGCATGTGTTGCTTCGGCTTCACATTGGGAGAGCGCTCGAACAGCTGCAAAGGCGCGATTAGGTTTTCCGGCAGATGCACCACTTGTTTTCATCATGGGAGGATCACAAGGTTCACTGGCAATAAATGCCGTTGTTGCTGAAAGTGTTTCCACCTTTAACAACAAAGGTATTTCAGTTCTGCACTCAGTGGGAAAGCTCAATGCTTTGCCACCTTCGCAAGGGGGCTACAAACCAGTTGCATATGTCGATGCGATGGCAGATGCCTATTTGGCTGCTGATGTGATTATTGCCAGAAGTGGTGCGGTGACCTGTAGCGAATTTAGGGCTTTGGGTCGATACGCTCTTTTCGTGCCGCTGCCAATTGGAAATGGAGAACAGTTCGTCAATGCTGCAACCTTGGTCGCCGATGGTCGGGCCGAAATCGTTGCTCAAAAAGAATTTACTTCTGACTTCATTGAGGCTCAGATTGATAGATTGTTGAAGGTTGCCGCACAGGCACCAATTAATGGAGATGATCAGGATCTCGATGCTGCGCAAAAGATTGTGGCACTTACTGAATTTGCGATTAAGTCATGAATCCACAATTAACCTCACTTATTGGCAAGCGAGTCCATTTCATTGGAATCGGTGGAGCGGGCATGAGCGGTCTTGCGCGAATTGCTTTGTCTCACGGAATCACCGTCAGTGGTTCTGATGCTAAAGATTCATCGGTTGTAACCGCTTTATCGGCACTTGGTGCCAAAGTTTCAACATCCCACCTGGCAGAAAATGTTGATGGTTCTGATCTTGTTGTGTACTCGAATGCAATTTCGCACACGAATTCAGAACGTTTACGTGCCAAAGAGTTACAACTTCCTATCTTGACTCGCGCTGCAGCTTTGTCGGTCTTGATGTCAGAATCAAAGAGCGTGGCAGTTGCTGGAACACATGGCAAGACAACAACTTCTTCGATGCTAGCCGTTGCGTTGCAAGCATGTGGTGCGGATCCATCTTTTGCTATTGGTGGAACTATCACCGCTTCGGGGTCTAATGCGCACCGTGGAACCGGTGAAATTTTCGTTGCTGAGGCAGATGAATCAGATGGTTCCTTCATCGAATACCACCCGTTTGCTGCCATAGTTACAAATGTTGAACATGATCATGTTGATTTTTTTGAAACCGCAGAATCTGTTGCGCAAGCTTTCAGAGACTTTGCCGCAACCATTCAAGCAGGTGGATTCCTTACTTATTGCGCAGATGATCCTGGCGCAGTTGCACTTGCACAGAGCACCAGTTCGATCGAATTGATTTCCTACGGAGTCAATGAAACCGCGGATTTACACCTTGATCAGATTGAACTTCTGACGATGGGCTCTCGAGCTCGGGCAATTTGGAAAGGCAAGAGCGTTGGCCATATCGAATTACAGGTACCTGGCCATCATAATTTGTTAAATGCTGCAGGTGTACTAGCGACAGGTTTGAAACTTGGATTTGCGCCGGCAGAGTTATTGACTGGATTGGGTAATTTCAGGGGGACTGGGCGCAGGTTTGAAGTAAAAGGAACGGTTCACGGAATCCGAGTAATCGATGATTATGGACATCATCCAACTGAAATTCACGTCACTCTTGAAGCTGCACGTCGTTTTGCAGATGCTGGCCGATTGATTGTGATTTTCCAACCTCATCGTTACTCCAGAACCCAAGCTTTTGCCCAACAATTTGCGAAAGAACTAGATGTTGCAGATCGCGCAATACTGCTCGAAGTCTATGCCGCTAGCGAAAAGCCGATCGAAGGCGTTAATTCAAAAATCATTACCTCGAAGATGAGCAAAGGTGAGTACATACCTAATTTTGTTGAAGTAACAGATTCAGTAATCGCAGATGCACAACCCGGCGATGTCATTATGACGTTGGGTGCGGGTGATGTCAGTTCTCTTGCTCCGATTATTGTTGAAGGCCTTACTAGGCGTTTTGCGTAAATGAAGCGCTCTTTAATTGGTGGACTAGTTGTTGCTTTGCTCGCGGGTTCGGCTTATGTGTTGGGGTATTCGACTTTCTTTACCGTCTCTTCAGTAGAAGTAATTGGGAGCGAGCAACCAATAAACACGGGAATAGTTAAGGGTCAGAAGTTGGCACGTGTTGAACCACGGGCGATAGCTACCAAATTAGAAAAACTTGATTGGGTTAAGTCGGCCGATGTTTCTAGAAACTGGATCAATGGAAAAGTTGTTGTAGAACTTACATCGCGCACACCAATCGCCACTTTTGAAAACAAGGTAATTGACTCGACCGCTGCCAGCTTTGTTCCACAGGGGCCAAGACCGGAAGGCTTGATCCAGATTCAGGCCGCAACTCTTGAGGATGCTAAAAAGGCGGTTAACTTCCTGATGCAGTTACCCGAAGAGCTCAAGTCGTCATTGACAGTTGTAAAGGTTCGAGGCTCCGGCGCTTTGGTTTTGATAATTCAAAACAATGGCAAAGACATAGAAATTCGTTGGGGTAGCAACTCAGAAAATGAGTTAAAACTAAAGGTTTATAAGGCTTTGATTGCACTTCCTGAAAATGCAAATATAAAGCGGGTAGATGTGTCAGCACCCAATGCACCAATCGTTAAGTAATTTTCAAAAAATCTAATTAATGCGACACGCTAATTAATTGATGTCGGTGTTTGATAATCACCCTCATGCACTTTAAGTTCGCCTTATCGAAAAGCAGTGAATAGTAAGCCTCAAGTTGAGGTTTATGGTTCATAAGGAGGAAAAAAGTGGCTTCACCACAGAATTATTTAGCGGTCATCAAAGTTGTCGGCATTGGTGGCGGTGGAGTTAACGCTATTAATCGAATGATCGATGTTGGTCTTAAAGGCGTCGAGTTCATTGCGATTAACACAGATGCACAACATTTGTTAATGAGTGATGCAGATGTGAAATTAGATATTGGTCGCAAGACAACTCGTGGTCTTGGTGCAGGTATGGATCCAGATAAAGGACGCGAAGCTGCACTTGATCATGCAGATGACATTGAAGAAATTCTTCGTGGCGCAGATATGGTTTTTGTAACTGCAGGCGAAGGTGGCGGAACTGGAACTGGCGCGGCTCCGGTTGTCGCAAAGATTGCAAAAGATATTGGTGCATTAACTATCGGTGTCGTAACTCGACCATTTTCTTTTGAAGCAAAACTTCGTTCAGCACAAGCTGATGTCGGTATCGAAGCGCTACGCGCAGAAGTTGACACACTCATTGTTATTCCTAATGATCGTTTGCTTGCAATCTCTGATCGCACAATTACTTTGGCAGATGCGTTCAAGAGCGCAGACCAAGTTCTACTTTCAGGTGTTCAGGGAATTACAGAAATCATTACGCAACCTGGTTTGATTAACTTGGACTTTGCCGATGTTAAAGCGGTTATGTCAGGTGCAGGTTCTGCGTTAATGGGTATCGGATCAGCTCGTGGTGAAAACCGCGCTCTACGTGCCGCCGAACTTGCAATTTCAAGTCCACTTCTTGAAGCTTCAATTGATGGAGCGATGGGTGTGCTTCTGTCAGTTTCTGGCGGATCAGATCTTGGACTGTTTGAAGTTAACGAGGCGTGTGAGCTAGTGCAGTCAGCGGTTCATCCAAATGCCAAGTTCATCTTTGGAACAACAATTGATGATGCTCTGGGCGATGAGGTTCGAATTACCGTCGTAGCTGCAGGCTTTGAAGGTGGAGCGCCAAAGAAGGTGTCCACACCCGTTATTGATGCAGCAACCCTTGGTGGTATTGCAGACCCAATCGCATCAAATGATCCGATCTCAGTCGCTCTTGATTTAGGCAATGAAACTCCCAAGCGTCGCGTGACCTTTGAAGAGTTAGTTGCTGAGGACGAAATCGACGTTCCTGACTTCATGAAGTAAGGCATTGCCTCACTTATTTACTGATCGACGCGGAGGCGAAAGCCTTGGCGTGTATGAATCATTGAATCTGGCACTTCATGTCGGAGATGATCCAACGGTGGTTGCATCCAATCGCACAGTTATTGGCGCTGCACAGTTCATGAATCAAGTCCATGGTGATGAAATCAAAGTTATTGACTCAATCACCAGTGAAATTCCAACATGCGATGGGTTGATTACCACTACACCAAACCTGGCTTTAGCAGTGATGGTTGCCGACTGTATTCCGCTGCTTCTGATTTCGAAGGAAGCAGTTGGTGCAATCCATGTTGGCCGTGCTGGGTTAGTTAATCGCATCGCCGTCAAAGCGGTGCAACAAATGCGATCACTAGGTGCAATAGAACTCCATGCCATATTAGGTCCATCTATATGCGGTGGTTGTTACGAAGTCCCTTTCCAGATGCAACAAGATGTGATTGCCGAACATCCTCGTGCTTTCGCAACGACACACAAGGGAACGCCGGGGCTAGATCTTTCCAAAGCCCTGATTGCAGAATTAGTCGCAGCTGGAGTTTCCTATGAAGCTTCTACTTCTTGCACCTTTGAAGATGAGATGTATTTTTCTCATCGTCGCCAAAATCCGACGGGTCGATTTGCAGGGGTAGTGTCCTTATGAATCGATTAGAAGAAATCTCACAGAACCTTGACGTTGTTCGCGCAAAGATTGCTGCCGTTGCTTCGCATCCAGTTACCTTGATCGCTGTTACTAAGACCTTTCCCGTCAGTGATGTGCAGATTCTTCAGCAACTAGGGGTAACAGATTTTGGCGAAAACCGAGATGCCGAAGGTGCAGAGAAGTCTCAGATTGTGCAGGGCAATTGGCACTTTCAAGGACAGATCCAAAGCAATAAATTAAAGTCAATTACATCGTGGGCTTCAGTGATTCATTCGCTGGATGATCCACGCCATTTCGAAATGATTGAAAAGGTTGCCCCACATCCCTTAAGTATTTTTCTTCAGGTTTCATTAGATGGTGCCCATAATCGCGGCGGGGCAGGGGTTGACCAGCTCTATCAGTTAGCCGAACTAGTGTCGGATTCAAAGATCCACACCTTGGTGGGGCTGATGTCGGTCCCGCCGGTGGGGATGGATCCGGACGCGGCTTATTCGCAATTATCAGTGATTCGCAATGAGTTTTTGCTCAGATTTCCAAAGGCGGATTCTTTGTCTGCCGGCATGAGTGGCGACTACGAAGTGGCAATTTCACATGGTGCGACACATGTGCGCGTAGGCTCATCAATCCTCGGTTCTCGCTCACCCCACCAGTAACCTTTAACCATGTCTAATGCAATGCGCCGTGTCGCTAATTACCTTGGCTTGATGGATGATCCTGAATTCGATACTCCTCAAGCAGCAACTACAAATACCCCAGCAATCGCCCCAACCGGAGATGTTCGCATCAAAACTCGCGAACCTCGTTCAGTTGGTTCATTGCGTCATTCAGCAGTTGTAGAGGTTGCACCGCAGCTTGATCTTCCAACGATGGATCGCATCATTACCTTGCATCCACGTTATTACAACGAGGCACGTACGATCGGTGAGCATTTCCGTCAGGGAAATCCAGTGATCATCAACCTCACTGAAATGGATGAGTCAGAGCACAAGCGCCTAGTTGATTTTGCAAGCGGTCTTGCTTTTGGTTTGCACGGAACTATCGAGCGCGTGACAAAGAAGGTTTTCCTTCTCTCACCTGCAAATGTTTCAGTCAGCTCTGAAGATAAGTCAGCAGCGGCTCAAGCAAGTTTCTTTAACCAGAGCTGAACATGTTGAGCGTAGGCTCACTGCTCGCCAGTGTTCTTCAAATCTTTCTTTTGGCGCTATTGGGTCGCTTAATTTTTGATTATGTTCAGATGTTTTCCAGAACCTGGCGTCCCAAAGGAATCATTCTTTACTTTGTAGAAGCTATCTACACAATCACTGATCCACCAATGAAGTTCGTTGGTCGCTTTGTGCCACCACTTCGCTTAGGTGCGATCAGCCTAGATATGAGTTTTATTGTGCTCTTTTTCGGAACACAATTATTGATGGGGTTATTACGCGGTCTGTAATTACGCTTTAACCAGTACGACCTCAACACCAATCTCAGTATCTTTGATTTCCAATCCAGCATCGCGAGTCATAGACAGTGCTAGAACTTCATCGCCAATGTGCCCAAGATCAGATTCGATTGCCGCCGCGATCTCGTCAGTTGCATTCCAGGTAACGTTGATGCGATCTGAGATATCCAAACCATCGCTCTTGCGACGCTCTTGAATAAATCTGATTACTTCACGCACATTTCCGGCCGCAATCAACGCTGGTGTTAGTTCAAGATCCAGCGCAACGCTTTCACCATCATGAGAAGAAACGCTCCAACCGCTCTTTGGAACTTCGGTGACAACTAGGTCATCTAGTGCGATTTCCCAAGTACCAACAGTTGTTGTTCCGGTCGAACGCAAAGTCTTTACCAGCACAGTTGCATCCGTTGCTGCAATTGCTTTAGCGATCTCCTGAACCGCGCCGCCAAATTTTGCGCCCAGTGATTTGAAGTTCGCCTTGACGCTGATATCGACAAGGTCACCATCAGCGGTTGCGATGTCCTGCAAAGTTTGAACATTGAGCTCATCAGCAATTTGTTCGCGCATAGCTTCAGGCAAAGTTGCCCAACCGCTGGCTGCAATCAAGGCGCGACTTAAAGGCTGGCGAATTTTGATGCCAGATTCGGCGCGGGTCGCACGACCTAATTCAACGATGCGTCGAGTCAATGCAACTTGTGCCGCTAACTCTGTATCAATCGCGCCTGCATTGACCGCAGGCCAATTTGAAAGGTGAACCGATGCAGGCTGCTTTGAATCTGCCGGAATAACTAACTCTTGCCATACCTGTTCAGTAATAAATGGAACTAGGGGAGCAAGTAATTGCGTCAGCGTTACTAAGCATTCGTGCAAAGTGCCCAGGGCGGCCATCTCGCCATCCCAGAAACGTCGACGAGAACGTCGTACGTACCAGTTCGATAAATCATCGATAAAGCGTGCAAGTGCGCGACCTGCAATTTGTGAATCAAAATCTTCAAGGGCCGCGTCAACCTCTTTCACCAAAAGGTTTAGTTCAGAGATAATCCAACGATCCATAAGTGGACGTTCAGATAACGCCGGAGTTTGAGTGATTTCAAAGTTTGATGCATTTGCATACAGGGCATGAAAAGAAACGGTGTTCCAGTAGGTCAACAAAGTCTTGCGAACAACCTCATTGATGCTGTCATGGCCCACGCGACGAGCAGCCCATGGTGAACCGGCTGCCAACATGTACCAGCGAACCGCGTCCGCGCCATGTTGATCCATCAACGCCATTGGTTCTAGAACATTTCCAAGGTGCTTACTCATCTTGCGGCCATCTTTATCCAAGATGTGGCCAAGACATAGCACGGTCTTATACGAGGATTTATCAAAGACCAGGGTGCCAATTGTCATCAAGGTATAGAACCACCCACGAGTTTGATCGATCGCTTCGCAAATGAAGTCGGCAGGGTAGGAGGCCTTGAATTTTTCTACCGAACCTTCTTTGTGCGGATATCCCCACTGCGCAAAAGGCATTGCGCCAGAGTCATACCAGCAGTCAATAACTTCGGGTACGCGTGTCATTGTTTGTGAACATTCCGCACATGCAAAGGTGATGTCATCTACAAATGGTCGGTGCGGATCCAAATTAGAAAGCTCTTGTCCGGCTAAAGCTCCAAGTTCTTTTAATGAGTCAACACAAATTTCATGTTTGTTTTCACAACGCCAGATCGGAAGGGGAGTACCCCAGTAACGATTTCGAGAAAGCGCCCAGTCAATATTGTTGTTCAGCCAATCGCCATAGCGACCTTCTTTAATTGTCTCTGGGTGCCAATCAGTTGCGGCGTTTTCACGAAGCAATGCATCCTTAATAGATGTGGTGCGGATGTACCACGATGGTTGTGCGTAATACATCAACGCTGTATGACAACGCCAGCAATGTGGGTAGGTGTGCTCGTACTGCTGATGCTTGTATAGAGCACCACTTGCTTTGAGTTCTTTTACTAAAGCTTTGTCAGCATCTTTGAAGAAAACTCCACCAACAACGGGTACATCAGCCAAAAAGTGGCCATCTGGTGCGATGGGATTTACAACTGGCAGACCGTAGCTACGGCACACTGCTAAGTCATCAGCACCAAAAGCAGGGGATTGGTGAACCAATCCAGTTCCATCTTCGGTGGTTACATATGTCGCAAGAACAACATAGTGAGCATCAGGAATTTCAATGTAATCAAATGGTCGCTTATAGGTGATGCGCTCTAACTCTTTTCCGAGCATGGTCTTAAGGATCTTCTTCTCACCCTTAACCGCTTCCATCAAATTCTTGGCAACGACAAGAACTTCGGTCTTTTCTTCCTCAGTAACTTCGATCGCCACGTACTCGACCTCTGGATGTACCGCGATGGCGGTGTTTGAAACCAAAGTCCAAGGGGTTGTCGTCCACACCAATAGGGAAGCATTTAATGCAGCAAGTTCTCCGGATGTAATCGGAAAGCGAACAAAGACTGATGGATCAGTAACGGTTTCATACCCTTGAGCTAACTCGTGATCTGACAAACCTGTGCCGCAACGAGGACAGTACGGAGCAACACGATGATCCTGTACTAGTAATCCCTTTTTCCAGATCTCTTTGAGTGACCACCAGACTGATTCAACATATTCAGGTGACATAGTCCAATACGCTTCATCAAAATCAACCCAGAAGCCCATGCGATCTGTCATGTCGGTGAATGCGCTGACGTGACGCTGAACAGATTCGCGGCACTTGTCATTAAACGGTGCAATTCCAAATTTTTCGATGTCACCTTTTCCGGTGAATCCAAGTTCTTTTTCTACAGCGATTTCAACAGGCAAACCATGGCAATCCCAACCAGCTTTACGAGTTACTTGCTTGCCTTTCATGGTGTGAAAACGTGGAAACAAATCCTTAAATACGCGGGCTTCAATGTGGTGAGTTCCGGGCATTCCGTTGGCAGTTGGGGGACCTTCATAAAAAGTCCACGCAGGTGCACCTTCACGTGCAGCAACAGTTTTTTCAAAGATCGAATTTTCGCGCCAGAACTTTAAGATTGAATGTTCGACGGCAGGCAGGTCAACAGCTGCTGGGATTGCGCGAAATGACATAAAAAAATCCTCCAGAAAACAATCTCTGGAGGGACGATCGCTGTGTTCACAGCTTTCGCGGTACCACCCGCCTTGCACACCATGGTGTGCCACTTGTAATCCCGTGTGCCGGTTCTACATGGACCTAGGCCCATTTCTTCCTGCCAGCTCGTGAGGTGATAGCCCCGTCAACGCCCTGTACGCGAGGTTCTTAGTGTAGATGATTGAATGCTTAAAAATTGACCGTGGCGAACTTGGTAAGGGTGGGCGTGAAGGCATAAGGTTCGCGACATGCCTAAGAAGCCAGTCAAGAAAGCCGCAAAAAAGTCGGCGGTCAAGAAGGCTATTAAAAAGGTGATCAAGAAGGCCAAACCTGTAAAGAAGGTTGCCAAGAAGGTTGCTAAAAAAGCGCCCGCCAAGAAAGCTCCTGTTAAAAAGGCTGCGGCAAAGAAAGCTGCCAAGAAGGCAGCACCTGCCAAAAAAGCTGCGGTCAAGAGCATTCCCGTAAAGAAAGCTCCAGGAAAGCCATTTCCATCAAAGACCACTTTGACGGTTGATGAAAAATCACAAACAGTTTCGGTTTCAACAATTACCGCGCCAGTTGTAGCGCCGGTTGTCGAAGAGCGTCGCCTAGTAATGCCGCCTCCACCACGTCCAATTAAAAGTGGCAAGAAGATCGCTCCGCTTAAGCCAATCAAGGTTGCACCTACTCCTGTAGTTGTTAGCGAAAATGAATCTCCCTGGACTGCAGCTGAAATCAAAGCGATTAAGTCCGAAATTTCAAAAGAGTTAGATCGCCTGCGTAAAGAACTTGCAGTTGTTGAGCAAGAAATGGATGCATTGATTCAGGAATCTGGTGAAGGTGCCGGTGATGATCAGGCTGATGCCGGAACCAAGACTTTTGAACGCGAACATGAAATGTCACTTGTCATTAACGCCCGCGACATGGTTTTGCAGACCGAGCGCGCACTTGAGCGAATTGAAAACAAAACATATGGAAATTGCGAAGAGTGCGGTTCACCAATCGGTAAAGCACGTTTGCAAGTATTTCCTCGCGCAACTCTCTGCATGCTGTGCAAGCAGAAGGAAGAACGGCGCTAACGGTGCGCATGTGGCGCACACTCTTTAGTGTTGCCTGGGCGGTTTGGATCATTGATTTAGCCACCAAGATCTGGGCGGTTAACAATCTTTCCTATAAATCTAATGTCAAAGTAATAGGTGAATTCTTCCAACTTACCTTTGTACGAAATCCGGGAGCAGCTTTTTCCTTTGCTGCCGGTGCAACGGTTTTTCTCTCGATCTTTAGTTTGGTCGTAATGATTGCAGTTTTGTACTACGCGCCAAGAATTACTTCACGTGGGTGGGCTGTGGTTTTGGGATTAGTTTTGGGTGGAATCTTGGGAAATATGGTCGATCGCATCTTCCGTGAGCCCGGTGTCTTAAGGGGACATGTCATCGATTGGTTGCAATTGCCAAATTGGCCGGTATTTAACATCGCTGACACCGCAATCGTTACTGCAGCCCTTCTATCTATGGTTTTAACCGCTAGAAATATCCCACCAATAACAAAGGTAGGCTCATAGCCATGAGTAACCGCGAATTGCGCACCTTGTCGGTGCCAGAAGGAGTCGCGGGAGAGCGCATTGATAGCGCCCTCACACGCGTGTTGGGTTTATCCCGAACCGCAGTTGTAAAGCTTTTAGAAGATGGAGACATCACAACTGGCGGTAAGGCAATGCCGAAATCTGATCGCGTCACCGCGGGTCAAGTTATTGAAGTATTGATGCCTGCACCGATTAATACAGATCCAATCCCATTAACACCATTAGAGGGATTAACAGTTGTCTACGACGATCAAGATATTGTCGTCATTGATAAACCAATTGGTTGTGCTGCTCATCCAAGTCCAGGATGGACTGGACCAACAGTTGTCGGAGCTTTGATGGCCGCTGGCTACTCGGTTTCTACTTCTGGTCCGGCAGAGCGCCAAGGAATAGTTCATAGGTTAGATGTTGGAACAAGTGGTTTGATGATCGTTGCAAAGAGTGACACCGCTTTTCATGTTCTTAAGGATGCTTTTAGAAATCGCACCGTAGAAAAGATTTACCACGCAATGGTGCAGGGTCATCTGGATCCAACAACTGGAACTATTGATGCGCCGATTGATCGACATCCAAAAGAGGATCATCGCTTTGCAGTAGTTGCTACTGGAAAAGAATCAATTACACATTACGAAGTTATCGAATTTTATCGCGGCGTTTCGATGGTGAAAGTAGAACTCGAAACCGGACGCACGCACCAAATTCGCGTTCATTTTTCCGCGCTGCACCACCCACTTGTTGGTGACACCACCTACGGTGCCGATCCGGTTCTGGCTAAGAGTTTGCAGATGGCTAGACCGTGGCTTCATGCTGCGCAACTACGCTTTGCCCACCCTGTGACAGGCCAAGCTCTGGACTTCCAAGCCCCTTACCCAGCCGATCTCACACGCTCGCTGGCGTTGCTTTCCGACGCTGTTCTGCCATAACCACTAATCTCGCCAATCATGTCCAGCGATAATTTCGTACACCTTCACGTCCATACCGAGTATTCAATGCTCGATGGCGCTGCTCGTGTTGGCGATTTAATATCTGAGGTCAAGGCCCAGGGCATGCCTGCCATTGCAATGACAGATCATGGAAATGTTTTTGGTGCCTTCGAATTTTATAAAGCGGCAAAAAAAGCTGATGTAAAGCCAATCATTGGTATCGAAGCCTATGTCGCACCCGAATCTAGATTTGATAAGAAGCGTGTGCAGTGGGCAGCCGGTGGAGAAGATGATGTTTCAGGTGGTGGCGCATATACGCACATGACAATTTTGGCTGAAAACAATGAAGGTCTTGGAAATCTTTTTAGATTGTCTTCACTTGCATCCCTTGAAGGGTATTACTACAAGCCGCGTATGGATCGTGAATTACTTGCTAAGCATTCAAAGGGTTTGATCGCAACGACCGGATGCCCAGGTGGTGAAATTCAAACTCGATTGCGTATGGGCGCTTATAAAGAGGCGATCAAGGCAGCAAGTGCTTATCGCGATATTTTTGGAAAAGAAAACTTCTTTCTAGAAGTTATGGATCATGGAATCGAAATTGAGGCTCGGGTAAAAGCAGATTTGTTGAAGCTAGGTAAAGAACTTGGTTTGCCACTTCTTGCAACTAATGATCTGCACTACACACGACAAGAAGATGCTGGCGCACACGAGGCGCTTCTTTGTGTTCAATCTGGTTCAACTTTGGCAGATCCAAAAAGATTTAAATTTGATAATGACTCTTTCTATGTCAAGACCGCGGCGCAAATGCGCGAGCTCTTTAAGGATATTCCTGAAAGCTGCGATAACACCTTGTTGATTGCCGAACGTTGCAACATCACTTTGCGCGAAGGTGAAAACCTGCTTCCTCAATTTGAAGTTCCAGCAGGTGAAACTGAAGATTCTTGGTTAAAGAAAGAGGCTGAACGTGGCCTGAAGGAACGACTTGGTTCGCGCATCACTCCGGCACACGAGGATCGCTTGAAATACGAACTTGGCGTAATGGAAAAAATGGGTTTCCCGGGTTACTTCTTAGTTGTTGCTGACCTTGTGGGACATGCAAAGAAGGTTGGTATTCGCGTTGGTCCAGGTCGTGGATCTGCAGCCGGCTCTTTGGTTGCGTACTCACTAGGAATCACAGGTCTAGATCCGCTAGAACATGGTCTTTTGTTTGAGCGTTTCCTTAATCCAGAACGTATTTCGATGCCTGATATCGACTTGGACTTTGATGAACGTCGACGCAGCGAGATGATTCGATACGCCACCAATAAGTATGGTGAAGACCGTGTTGCACAGATCATTACGTACGGAACTATTAAGTCAAAGCAAGCGATTAAGGATTCAACTCGAGTTCTTGGTTATCCATATGTAATTGGTGAAAAGCTCACCAAAGCTCTTCCACCATCAGTTATGGGTAAAGATATTTCCCTCGGCGGAGTCTTTGATCCAAAGGATGATCGTTATGGCGAAGCGGGTGAATTCCGTGCTTTGTATAACGCAGACCCAGATTCAAAGCGGGTAGTTGATACCGCACGTGGTCTTGAAGGACTGAAGCGTCAGTGGGGTGTGCATGCTGCTGGAGTGATTCTTTCGCGCGAGCCTTTACTAGATGTAATTCCGATTCATCGCCGCGAAGCAGATGGTGCGATCATCACGCAATTTGATATGGGTGCGTGTGAAGCAACTGGTTTGCTCAAGATGGACTTTTTGGGATTACGAAATCTTTCTGTACTTGATGATTGCTTACTTAACATCAAAGCAAATCAAGGTAAAGATGTAGTTCTTGAGGATTTAACGCTGGATGATCCAAAGACTTATGAACTCTTGAGCCGCGGTGACACTTTGGGTGTATTCCAGCTCGACGGTGGACCAATGCGCGCATTGCTCAAGAGCATGTCACCAGATTCATTTGAGGATATTTCAGCGGTTATTGCTTTGTATCGACCAGGTCCGATGGGCGAGAACGCGCACAACAACTATGCCGACCGTAAAAATGGTCGAAAGCCCGTAGAACCAATTCACCCAGAGTTATCTGTTCCGCTACAAGAAATTTTGGGCGACACCTATGGATTAATTGTTTATCAAGAGCAGGTAATGGCGATAGCTCAAAAAGTTGCTGGATTTACTTTGGGACGCGCAGATCTTTTGCGCAAGGCGATGGGTAAGAAGAACAAGGAAATTCTAGATAAAGAGTATGTTCCCTTTGAAGCAGGCATGAAGGAAAACGGTTTCTCAACCGCAGCGATCAAGCGTTTATGGGAAGTTCTGATTCCATTCTCTGACTATGCATTTAACCGCGCACACTCTGCTGGATATGGTGTTGTTTCCTATTGGACCGCTTACCTCAAGGCGAATTACCCAACCGAATACATGGCGGCATTGCTGACTTCTGTTCGCGATGACAAAGATAAATCTGCGCTCTACCTCTCTGAATGTCGCCGAATGGGCATCAAAGTTTTGCCACCAGATGTCAATGAATCTGATGCTGAATACACCCCACGCGGAGTCGATATCCGTTTTGGGTTAGCGGCGATTCGAAATGTCGGAGAAGGCGTGGTCGCCTCAATCAAGAATGCACGTGATGCAAAGGGTCGCTACACATCCTTTGGAGATTTCCTTGCAAAAGTTGATGCTCAAGTGTGCAACAAAAAGACAATTGAATCTTTAATCAAAGCGGGAGCTTTTGGTTCTCTCGGTTCCACACGTAAGGGACTCATTGCAGTTCACCTTGAAGCGATTGATTCGGTGATTGAATCAAAACGTGCCGAAGCCATTGGTCAATTTGATCTCTTCGGGGGAGAAGCGGTCACCGCTGTATCTGGATTAGATATCGAAGTTCCAACTGGCGAGTGGGATAAAGCGATGCTCTTGTCCTATGAACGCGAGATGTTAGGTCTTTACGTTTCAGATCACCCATTACTTGGTGTCGAACATGTGTTGCGCGCCAATACAGATATGTCCATTAGCGAACTTGCAGATGATGGCGCTCATCACGAATCTATTGTGACTATTGGTGGTTTGATTACTAGCGTTACCCGAAAGGTTTCGCGACAAGGTGCATCCTGGGCGGTTGTAACCGTTGAAGATCTAGAAGGCGCCCTAGAAGTTTTGTTCTTTGCAAATACTTACAACCAATATTCAATGTCTCTGACAGAAGATCGAATCGTCACAATTAGAGGTCGAGTCGATCGTCGAGAAGATGCGCTGCGCTTTACTGCGCTAGAAATGTCTATGCCAGATATCAGTGCTGGCCCAACTGGACCGCTGATTATTTCTCTGCCGATTCAGCAGTGCACACCACCAGTTGTAGATCGCATTAAAGAGATTCTGCGATCACATCCTGGAAAGCGTGAGGTTCACCTACAGCTTGTAGATAATGGAAGTAGCACTGTGATGAAGGTTGATGCATTGATCACATCATCACCTAGCCTGAGCGCTGATTTGAAATCAATTTTGGGCCCGAACTGCCTGGTTTAAATCAATAGGCACGTCACACCGCCTTGCCGTTACAATTGCCTAATGATTCGTACCGTTGACCTGCGCGGACGATCCCTGTCTAAAGCCCAATACAACTCGGAATTACCCCGAGCTACGCTCAATGTTGCCGAAGCAATGCTGCTTATCGAGCCTATTCTTGAAAGAGTAAAGAATGGAACAGAAGCAGATTTAATCGCGCTAGCCCAAGAGTTTGATGGTGTGATGCCACCCAGTATTCGAGTCCCACAAAGCGCACTAGATGCGGCCTTGTCTCAATTAGATCCTGCGATTAGAAGTGCATTAGAACTATCTATCTCGCGAATCTCTAAAGTTCACAACGATCAGTTACGTTCTGAAAAGACCACAACTGTTGTTGATGGCGGAACTGTTACTGAAAAATGGATTCCAGTAGATCGCGTAGGTCTCTATGTGCCTGGTGGTCGTGCTGTTTATCCAAGTAGCGTGATGATGAATGTTATTCCGGCACAAATTGCTAATGTGCAATCAATCGCCGTTGCATCACCACCACAAAAAGATTTTGGCGGTTTGCCACATCCAACAATTCTTGCAACATGTGCGTTGCTCGGAATCACCGAGGTCTACGCCGTTGGGGGAGCGCAAGCAATTGCACTCTTTGCTTACGGTATGGAAGGCGTCTGCGAAAAGGCTGACCTTGTTACTGGTCCTGGAAACATTTACGTTGCTGCAGCTAAACGCGCACTGCGCGGAATTATCGGAATTGATTCAGAAGCGGGTCCTACAGAGATTGCTGTTTTAGCTGATTCATCTGCAATTGCCGCTGATGTTGCCGCAGACTTAATCAGCCAAGCAGAACATGATGTTATTGCTGCGGCAGTATTGGTGACAGATTCTCCCGAACTAGCTCTTGCAGTTGAGGCCGAACTCAAAGTTCGTGTTGCAGCAACCAAGCATGCTGATCGAATCAAGAGCGCACTTTCTGGTGTTCAATCAGCCATTGCTTTAGTAGATGACATGCAACAAGGTTTGGATGTTGTTAATGCTTATGCTGCTGAGCACTTAGAGATTCAAACGCGTAACTCACGTAGCGATGCTGACAAGATTCGCAATGCTGGCGCAGTATTTATCGGACGCTTTTCACCGGTTTCTTTGGGTGATTACTCTGCGGGCTCCAATCACGTATTACCTACTGGTGGTTGCGCATGTCACTCAAGTGGGCTTTCTGTGCAGACATTTCTTCGGGGATTGCACTTCATTGAATACGATCAAAAGGCATTTACTGACATTGTTGACACCGTTGTCACACTTGCAAACTCTGAAGATTTGCCAGCACACGGTGAGGCAATGACTGCGCGTTTGGAGAATCTGTAATGAGTTGGCCTAGTTGGTTGCCCTTGCGCGAAACTCTGCGTCCAATGTCACCCTATGGTGCGCCTCAGGTTCCGGCAGTAGCTGCGCTCAACACAAATGAGAATCCTTATTCACCTTCACCTGCCTTACAAAAAGCAATTACAGATGCCGTAGCAAAGGTAGCCGTTGACTTAAATCGTTACCCGGATCGCGATGCAACAATCTTGCGCACCAAACTTGCCACTTATATCAATGAAGGCAACGGAACTAGTTTCACTCTGGATAACATCTGGGCGGCCAATGGCTCCAATGAAATTATCCAATCTATCTTTTTAGCTTTTGCACAAGGTGCGGTTTTAGGATTTACGCCCTCGTATTCGATGCACCCATTAATCGCAAAAACAACTGGCGCACAGTGGATCGATGGAAAGCGAAACGCTGACTTTTCACTTAATACCACTGATGCAGTTTCTGAAATTCTCAAAAGCAAACCGACTCTGACATTTATCACAACACCTAATAACCCAACTGGTGGAGCAGTGACGCTGGCTGAAATTCAAAAGCTTGCAGATGCAGCCAAAGATGTAGGTGGATTGCTTGTTGTAGACGAGGCATATGCAGAGTTTTCACAAGAAGTATCTGCAGTTACTTTGATTGCAAATAACCCACACCTCATCGTTATTCGTACCATGAGCAAGGCTTTTGCTTTTGCCGGTGCGCGACTTGGATATTTAGTCAGTGATGTTGCGGTCAAAGATGCAATGATGATTGTGCGCTTGCCGTATCACCTCAGCTCGCTAACTCAAGCAGCAGCACAGGTAGCAATCGATCACCGCGCTGAATTGTTAGGCGGAGTTTCAACCTTGATCAAAGCCAGAGGCGAAGTTGTACAGGCGCTGCACGATATGGGTCTGACAACCATCACCAGTAGCGCGAACTTTGTTCTCTTCACAGGTTTCAAACACGATGCGCCACAACTGTGGGCAGCTTTGCTAGAAAAGGGTGTTCTGATTAGAGATGTGGGATTATCAGGGTACTTAAGAGTCACTATCGGCAATGAAGCCGAGAACAAATTGTTTGTTTCAGCCCTCAAAGAGCTCATTTAAAGGAGAGACCATGAGAACAGCACGCGTCGAAAGAAAGACCAAGGAATCACACGTTCTGGTTGAAATCAATCTAGATGGCCAAGGTGTTATCAATGTTGACACTGGCGTTCCATTCTTTGATCACATGATGTCTCAATTGGGTAAGCACTCAGGTTTTGATTTAACTGTTAAGACAACTGGTGATGTTGATGTTGATTCACACCACACAGTTGAAGATACATCTCTTGCCTTTGGACAAGCGTTGCGTGAAGCGTTAGGTGATAAGGCAGGCATTCGTCGCTTTGGTGACTCAATGGTTCCTTTGGATGAAGTTCTTGTTCAAGCGGCGGTAGATCTTTCAGGTCGCCCATACCTTGTACATCGTCAACCAGAAATCGTCGAACTTATTGGCACATTTGATACGACCCTTGGAAAGCACATTTGGGAATCCATTGTTGCTGAAGCACGTATCGCACTGCACATCCGTGTTCTTGAAGGTCGCAACGCCCACCATGTTTTTGAAGCGCAGTTCAAAGCTGTAGCTCGCGCACTTCGTGATGCAGTCTCACTCGATGGCAGAGTTGCCGGAATCCCGTCGACAAAAGGTTCTCTTTGATAGCAATTCTTGATTACGGTTCTGGAAATCTTCGATCTGCAGAACGTGCATTTGCGACATCAGGTAAAGATGTAGTTGTTACCTCTGATCGCGCCGTTGCATTAGAAGCCGAGGGTTTAGTTGTTCCAGGTGTTGGTGCCTTTGCAGCATGCATGAATGGATTAAACGCGGTTGATGGCGCAGCGATTGTTCGAGAGCGCTTGGCTAAAGAGCGCCCAACCCTGGGAATCTGCATCGGAATGCAAATTCTTTTTAGTCAAGGCACAGAACATTCAGAAAGCGCAGCCCATGCTGGTGTTGGGATTTGGGATGGGATTATTTCAAAATTAGATGCACCAATATTGCCGCACATGGGTTGGAATACTGTTGATACAAATCCTGATTCAATTTTATTTAAGGGTATCGAATCCGAGTCTTTTTACTTTGTTCATTCTTATGCAGCAAAGAGGGCAGTCGGAAAGATGCAGGCATGGAGCACCCACGGTGAGAAGTTTTTAGCTGCCGTTGAAGATGGCTACATCAGCGCCACGCAATTTCATCCAGAAAAATCTGGTTCAGCAGGCCTTGCATTGATTAAGAATTGGGTGGGGTCGCTATGAGTTACTTAGAACTACTTCCTGCAGTTGATGTTAAAGATGGACGAGCGGTTCGTTTAGTCCAAGGCGAGTTAGCACAAGAAAGTATTTACGGCGCACCGCTTGATGTGGCACTTGAATTTCAAGCAGCCGGTGCCGAATGGTTACACCTTGTAGATCTAGATGCAGCCTTTGGTCGTGGCGAAAATTCAGCGCTCTTGGCTGAAGTTGTCGGAAAGTTAGACATCAAAGTCGAACTATCGGGTGGAATTCGTGATGATGAATCTTTACGTCGCGCTCTTGCTACAGGTTGTCGCCGAGTCAATCTTGGAACCGCAGCTCTTGAAGATCCCGAATGGACCGCACGGGTAATCGCAGAACATGGCGATCGCATTGCAGTTGGTCTAGATGTGCGGGGACATACTTTGGCTGCGCGAGGTTGGACACAAGAGGGTGGAGATTTATTTGAAACTCTAGAACGTTTAGATCGCGATGGGTGTGCCAGATATGTTGTAACAGATGTTGCAAAGGATGGAACTTTAGCCGGGCCTAACTTAGAGCTTTTGAAGTCAGTATGTGCAGCAACCACAAAGCCTGTCATTGCAAGCGGTGGAATTTCTTCACTTGATGACATCGCGGCTTTGACCGCACTTGTTGGCACCGGAGTAGAAGGTGCGATTGTTGGTAAAGCTTTATACGCCGGAAAATTCACATTGCAAGAAGCACTAAAGGTCAGCGGTAAATGACGCTTTCAGTTCGAATTATTCCGTGCCTTGATGTAACCGATGGGCGAGTGGTTAAGGGTGTTAATTTCACAGATTTAGTCGATGCAGGTGATCCAGTAGAAATGGCAGCTCTCTACAACACAGAAGGTGCCGACGAGTTAACATTTTTGGATATCTCGGCAAGTGTTGCAGGACGAGAAACAACACTTGATGTCGTACGACGCACTGCAGAGCAGGTATTTATCCCACTAACAGTGGGTGGTGGAATTCGAAGTGTTGAAGATGTGGATCGCTTACTGCGCGCAGGGGCTGATAAAGTTTCGATTAATACATCTGCACTTGCACGCCCACAATTAATCGCAGAGATTGCAGATCGCTTTGGTTCACAGGTGCTAGTTCTTTCAGTTGACGCACGACGAGCCCGAACCGAATCTGGTTTTGAAGTTACAACGCATGGCGGTCGACAAAGCGCCGGTGTCGACGCACTTGCGTGGGTTGAACAAGCGTGTGCACTTGGCGTGGGTGAGATCTTGCTGAATTCAATGGATGCGGATGGAACTCGTGCGGGTTATGACATCGGAATGATTACTGCAGTTCGAGCAGTATCCAAGGTTCCATTGATTGCAAGTGGTGGAGCTGGTTCACTCGAAGATTTCTCTGCCGCCCTTGATGCTGGAGCAGATGCGCTACTTGCGGCAAGTGTCTTTCACTTTGGAGTTCATCGAATCGGGGATGTAAAGCGATATCTGGGTAAGCACAATTATCCGGTGCGCGCCGTTGCCTCGCGATAAGGCAGAATAAGCCCATGACAACTCTGGATCCGCAGGTAGCTGCACTTTTGAAGGATTCAGATGCCTTAATTCCAGCCATCGTCCAAGATTCAACCAGCAAAGAGATTTTGATGCTGGCATACATGAATGCACAGTCTCTTGAACTAACCCTGACAACAGGTAAAGCAACTTACTGGTCACGCAGCAGAAATGAACTGTGGGTTAAGGGTGCAACTTCTGGTCACTATCAAGATGTGCAATCTATTGCGCTGGATTGTGATGGTGATGCTTTGGTCTTACAGGTTATTCAGACTGGAGCGGCTTGCCACACTGGACAACGCACATGTTTTCATACCCCGCTAGAGCTGCGATAGTAAAATGAATCTCGAAGAGTTTCGCGCTTATGCAAAAGTTTCAAATGTCATTCCGGTTTCGCGAAAGCTTCTAGCAGATTCAGAAACACCACTTGGCGTTTACAAGAAGTTGGCAAAAAGCGCGGCCAACACATTTCTTTTGGAATCTGCAGAACATGGTGGAGCTTGGTCTCGTTACTCATTCATTGGCGTTCGAAGCGAAGCAACATTAAGTGAAAAAGATGGTTTGGCGTATTGGCAGGGGACCGCACCAGCTGGTGCACCAACGGGTATAGATCCCTTAGAGGCGTTGCGACTTTCTGCTGCCCATTTGAAATCACCTAAGATTGCAGGGTTACCACCACTGACTGGTGGCTTGGTGGGATTCATGGGTTATGACGTTGTTCGTCGATTAGAGAAACTTCCTTCACTTTCGCACAAGGATATTCCGCTTCCAGAACTTTCTTTCATGCTGACAAGTGATTTGGCAGTAATGGATCACAGCGAGGGAACGATTACTTTAATCGCCAACGCGATCAACTGGGATGGCAGCGATGATCGTATCGATGAGGCGTATGCATCTTGTATGGACCGACTAGATCGTATGCAAGCAGATTTAGCCATCTCGATTCCGGGAGATGCAGCTTCAATTCCTGACTTTTCGTTACCTGAGTACACAGGCAATATCTCTGCAGAAGATTTCAAGAAGAACATCGCACATGTCAAAGAGGAAATCCTGGCTGGTGAAGCTTTTCAAGTGGTTTTATCTCAACGTTTTGCTATGCCATGTTCAGCCGATGCCATTGATGTTTACCGCATGCTTCGACTTAATAATCCATCTCCGTATATGTATTTATTCCGCTTTACAGATGGAATAGAAATAGTTGGATCCAGCCCAGAAGCGCTAGTAAAAGTCAATCAAGAGGATGTAATGATCCATCCAATTGCCGGTACCCGTAAGCGATCAGCAAATCCCGAAGAAGATCATCGCTTGGCTGAAGAGTTACTTGCTGACCCTAAAGAACGTGCTGAACACTTGATGCTTGTAGATCTTGGCAGAAATGATTTAGGGCGCGTGTGTGCACCAGGTAGCGTTGAAGTTGTTGATTTCATGCACATCGAGCGTTACTCACATGTCATGCATATTGTTTCTACAGTTATCGGCAAACTGTCTAAGAAATCATCACCGGTTGATGCACTCTTTTCGGTGTTTCCAGCTGGAACTTTGTCAGGTGCTCCTAAGCCACGTGCCATGGAGATTATTGAAGAATTAGAAACAACAAGGCGCGGAGTTTACGGTGGAATTGTTGGTTATATAGATTTCACGGGCAATTTAGATACCTGCATCGCAATCCGAACCGCCTTGTTGTACAAAGGAACCGCCTATGTACAAGCAGGTGCGGGAGTCGTGGCTGACTCTGATCCAGAGTCTGAAAATCAAGAGTGCCGCAATAAAGCTGCAGCAGTTCTTACCGCGATACATGCGGCAAATCGATTGGCAAATACCCGATGAAGGATTTCCTGCCGATCGCAATTTCATTGGTTGCAGTGTTTGCCCTTGTTGTACTGATCTCTAAGAGATTTAAACTTTCTTCGCGCTATGAACGTAAGCCCCGCGAACTCAATACGTGGAGTGCACTAGACCACGGAATTGATCCAACGATAGACGGCAATTCAAAGAAAGATCCGTCATGAGCGTATTAGCTTCCATCATCGAAGGTGTTCGTGAAGATTTAGCAGCCAGACGTTTACCAATGGGGCAGCTACAAGAGGCGTTAGAAACCGCACCGACCGTCCGTGATTGTTTGCCATTTTTAATTTCTTCGGAAATGTCAGTTATCGCAGAAGTAAAACGTTCTTCACCTAGCAAAGGTGCTCTAGCGCCAATAACTGACCCGGCTGGCTTAGCTGCCCAGTATGAAGAAGCGGGTGCTCATGTGGTCAGTGTCTTGACTGAGCAACGACGTTTTGGCGGATCACTGGCTGATCTAGATGCCGTCCGAAAAGCAATTGAGCTGCCAATTCTTCGAAAAGATTTCATGGTTGATGAATATCAATTTTATGAGGCTCGCGCACATGGGGCAGATGTTGTTCTGCTGATTGTTGCTGCATTGAGTAAGAATCAGTTAGAAGACTATTTCCATTTAAGTAATGAATTAGGTATGCGTTCGCTCATTGAAGTTCATACCAATGATGAACTTGAAAGAGCGCTGGAAATTTCTCCAGAGATCATTGGTGTCAACTCTCGTAATCTCAAAACTCTTGAAGTAGATGCACGTGCATTTGCCGAATTAATTCCGCAGATTCCATCAAGCATTGCAAGGGTTGCAGAATCTGGAATCTCAACCCGCGACGAGGTTGTATTTGCACAAGAATGTGGAGCCACTGCAATCTTGGTTGGTGAAGCCCTTGTGCGCTCAGAATCTCCAACTGTTGCGATCAATCAATTGCTCGGTAGGCTTTGACAATGACTAGTGCGGGACATTTCGGCGAATACGGCGGGCGCTTTGTCCCCGAAGCTTTAATTGGCGCGCTCAATGAACTTGAAATCGCGCACAACACAGCGCAAAAGGATCCAGCGTTTTTAGCAGAACTTGCCGAACTTCATAAAACCTACACAGGTCGCCCGAGCATCATCACAGAAGCAAAGCGTTTCTCTGAACACGCAGGCGGCGCGCGAATATTTCTCAAGCGCGAAGATCTCAACCACACTGGCTCACACAAGATTAATAATGTTTTAGGACAAGCTTTACTCACAAAGCGAATGGGCAAGAAGCGCATCATTGCAGAAACTGGTGCGGGCCAGCATGGCGTTGCATCTGCAACTGCTGCTGCATTAATGGGTCTTGATTGCGTTGTTTATATGGGCGAAGAAGACACTAGACGCCAGTCTCTCAACGTTGCACGAATGAAGTTGCTCGGTGCGCAAGTTGTACCTGTTACAACGGGTTCGCGAACCTTGAAAGATGCAATCAATGAAGCAATGCGTGATTGGGTAACAAATGTTGCTGATACCCACTACATGCTCGGAACAGTTGCCGGACCACATCCTTTTCCAACCATGGTCAGGGATTTCCATAAGATTATCGGCGAAGAATCACGTGAACAGATGCTTGAACTGACGGGCAGACTTCCTGATGCGGTCTTAGCGTGTGTGGGCGGCGGATCAAATGCAATTGGAATCTTTAATGCGTTTATTCCAGACACCGCTGTCAGGTTAATTGGTCTTGAAGCTGGCGGAGATGGTGTCGAAACTGGACGTCACGCGGCGACAATCACGGGAGGAACTCCGGGAGTTCTTCACGGTACTCGTTCATATGTTTTGCAAGATGCAAATGGCCAAACAATCGAATCACATTCGATATCTGCCGGTTTGGATTACCCTGGTGTTGGTCCAGAACATGCATACCTTCACGATGTTGGAAGAGCCGAATATCGCGCAATAAATGATGATGCAGCGATGTACGCATTCTCCTTGCTCAGCAAAACAGAAGGAATCATTCCTGCAATTGAAACTGCGCACGCTTTAGCTGGTGCAATTCTTGTGGGACAAGAATTAGGGCCTACAGCAAATCTGCTCATCAACCTTTCTGGCCGTGGTGATAAGGATGTTCAGACCGCCGCCGAATACTTTGGAATTCCACTGTAATGACCCAGCTCGATGCTGTTATGGCAAAGGTGCGCGCTGAAAATCGCGCAGCTCTGATTGCATATATTCCAGCTGGTTTTCCTTCACAGGCAGGTTGTGCCAAAGCGATTCAAGCTTTAGCTGCCGCCGGAGTTGATGCAATCGAAATCGGTTTTCCGTATAGCGATCCTGTGATGGATGGTCCAGTAATTCAAGAAGCGGCTGAGATTTCACTCAAGGGTGGAACTAATGCTGCTGATGTTTTTGCTGCCCTAAAGACCGCTACAGACACAGGTGTTGCAGCAGTCGTAATGACATATTGGAATCCCATCGAAAGATATGGCGTTGATAAGTTTGCGCAATCCATCGCCGATAACGGGGGATCCGGAGTTATTACCCCAGATTTAACGATTGAAGAATCTGACCGTTGGTTAGCCGCAGCAAGTAAGAATCAAATCAATCCAATTTATGTAGTTGCACCCAGCACGAACGATGCCCGTCTTGCAGAAGTGACTGCAAAGACCGGAGGATTTGTGTACGCGGCAAGTTTGATGGGCGTTACAGGAACTCGCACCAGCGTTTCATCAGATGCCAGTAACTTAGTTTCACGAGTTCGCAGCGTTACCGAGTTGCCGATCTCAGTTGGCCTTGGAGTCTCAACCCGCGAGCAAGCTAAATCCCTTGCAGCTTATGCAGATGGGGTCATCGTTGGTTCCGCATTTATCAAATTATTGCTCGATGCAAAGAGTGAGCAAGAAGGTTTAGATGCGATCTCGCATTTGGCAAGAGAATTGGCGCTAGGAGTACGCGAAGGGCGCTAGTTTTCGCCCTGAATTCACAGGATTCATGCTGAGTTTCGGCTTGGCACTGCGAGCTCTTTATCTATACTTTCCCCATACATCAAGGCATGTGATGAGAAACCAACTCAATTAATCGAGGAGTAACAAATGGCCAAGCAAGCAGCAAAGACCGCCGATAACACAACCCGTTGGATTGTTATCGCAATGGTTGCTCTCGTTGTTGTTACCGGAGTTGTTTTCTCTCTCTTTGGTCAATCCGATAAAACAACTGCCTCTCTTTCTGGCCTTGACGGAATTAAGTTAAAGCCAGCGGTTACTTCAACAATTGACACTGCTAACGGTTCGGCAATCTCCTTCGATAACGGAGCGGCAACAACTATTGATGTTTGGGAAGACTCACAGTGCCCAGTATGTAAGTTGTTCGAAGATGCCAACGGAGCATACATAGAGTCACTTATTCGCGAGAAGAAGGCAAATGTTCGCTACCACGTTCTGTCATTCCTTGGCGATGAATCAGTCCGTGCAGCGAATGCATCCTTCTGTGCAGCAGATGAAGGGCAGTACTTAGATTTCCAAAAGGCTATTTACGCAGTTCAATCCACTGTTGAAAACTCTGGTTTCTGGAGCAATGAAACTCTTGTTGAAATGGGAAAGAAAATTGGTATCACATCAACCAAATTTGAAGATTGCGTTACTAAGGGTTCAAAGGTTGACTTAGTTCAGGCTAACTCTGAATCGATGAGCAAGTTCGGTGTTCAAGGAACACCAACTGTCTTCATTAACGGCAAGAAGTGGGAACGTACCCAGAATGCATTCGTACTTGATGAGTTCAAAGCAGCTGTAGAGGCTGGCTAAACTTTGAATGTAGCTTTTCCAACTCCAGCACGTTCGGTGCTGGAGCTTGGTCCTTTAACCATTCACTACTACGCACTGTGCATAATTACAGGTATAGCGATAGCGATTTGGTTAGGCGGAAAGCGTTTTCCATACAAAACTATCCAGGGTCAATCAATTGTTTCTGAGGTAGCAATTGTCGCCGTGCCTTCTGGAATTATTGGTGGGCGTATTTATCACGTGATCTCATCACCTAATGCTTACTTTGGTAGTAACGGTTCACCTATCGATGCGTTCAAGATTTGGGAAGGCGGCCTAGGCATTTGGGGAGCAATTTCCATTGGTCTATTTGGCGCATACCTTCGTTATCGCTCTTTGGCAAAGAAAGTAGATCTGCCATCCTTTGCCGTATTTGCCGACGCGCTAGCTCCAGGAATTCTTTTTGCACAAGCAATTGGCCGATTTGGTAATTGGTTTAATGGTGAACTTTTTGGAAAGCCACTAGATGCTTGGTGGGCGGTAGAGATTCCAATGCGTTATCGTCCTAATGGCTTTACACAGTTTGAATCTTTCCATCCAACCTTTTTGTACGAAGCAATCTGGTGCACCGTTATTGCAGTGGTGATTCTTAAGTTTGGAAAGAGATTTAAGCCAGGGCAGACTTTTGCACTATATGTGGCGACATATTGTCTAGGTCGATTCTTTATCGAGCTGATTCGTATTGATACAGCAAACACAATTGCTGGTTTGCGTGTAAATGTCTGGGTCAGCGTGCTTGTTGGAGCAGGGGCTGCACTCTATTTTGCTCGCGCCTCTAAAAAGTTTCATTAACGTTCAGGTAGACTCGCTCCCATGAGTTTGGAAGAGGTCTACAAGAGAAATCTTGAACATCGCACCCATCGTGCTGGTTGGCTTCGTGCCGCCGTTCTTGGTGCAAATGATGGACTTGTTTCAACTGCGGCATTGATGATCGGTGTTGCTGCAGCGGGTAAGCAAGACTTCATCGTCACTGCAGGAGTCGCAGGAATTACCGCAGGTGCGATGTCTATGGCTGTTGGTGAATACATTTCCGTTCGTTCTCAAAATGATGTTGAAGAATCAGATCGCAATCTTGAGATTGCACATTTGGCCGCAGATCCTGAAGGTGAATTACAAGAACTGCAACAGATTTATATTGGTCGTGGTTTAACTCCAGCTCTTGCTTTGCAGGTAGCACTCGAAATGCATCGCAAAGATGCACTCGAAGCCCATTTGCGTGATGAGCTAGGCCAACACCCAAGTACAAAGGCACGTCCGGTACAGGCTGCAATTGCTTCGGCGATCTCCTTTACTCTCGGGGGATTGATTCCGTTTGCTGGCGCTTTTGCTCCAACGCTTGGCACCAAAGCGTGGAGCATTGTTGGATTTACTCTGGCCGGATTGGTTCTGACCGGCGTGGTCTCTGCAAAGACTGCAGGCTCGAAGCTGCTCTCACCAACGCTACGCGTGCTTATTGGTGGCTCACTCGGCATGGCAATCACCGCAGGAATTGGAAAGATTGCTCATATCTCGGGCATCTAAGTAGCCCTCTTATTGCTACGATTTCGCCTTAAGCACTCAGCACCACGGGCCAAGGTTGTCCCTTTTACTCCAGGACACATCAGTAGGAGCGCGCCCATGGCACTTGCATCCAATTATCCACAAGCACAGGGACTCTACGATCCTGCCGCAGAACATGATGCATGTGGTGTTGCCATGGTTGCCACACTCAACAAGATTGCTACACACGAGATTGTTGCGAAAGCTCTGACAGCTTTGCGCAATATGGAACACCGCGGTGCATCCGGTGCTGAACCAGATAGTGGTGATGGTGCAGGAATTCTGATTCGCATTCCGGATGCATACTTCCAAGCTGTCGTAGATTTCAAACTTCCAGCAGCTGATGCTTACGCAACAGGAATCGCATTCATCGCAAAAGGCGCCGATGTAAAGGCAGATATTGCTCGGATCGCAGATGAAGAAGGCTTAGTTGTTTTAGGTTGGCGCGAAGTTCCGATTAACTCAACATCTCTTGGAAAGACTGCGCTGTCAGTAATGCCAGATTTTCACCAACTATTTATCGCAGGAAAGAAAGGCGAGACCGGGATCGCACTAGACCGACTAGCTTTTTGTCTTCGAAAGCGCGCCGAGCACACATTAGATTTGTACTTTCCTTCTTTGTCTTCGCAAACAATTGTGTACAAGGGAATGCTTACAACCGGACAGTTAGAAGAATTTTTCCCAGAACTTTCAGATGAGCGTGTTGTTTCTCCGCTTGCCTTGGTTCACTCACGTTTTTCTACCAATACTTTTCCATCATGGCCACTTGCTCACCCATACCGATTTATTGCTCACAACGGAGAAATCAATACCGTTAAAGGAAATCGCAATTGGATGCGTGCTCGCGAATCATTACTTGAAAGTGATCTGATTCCAGGGGATCTCAAGCGTTTATTTCCTATCGTTGAAATGTCGGGATCAGATTCAGGTTCATTTGATGAAGTTCTAGAACTTTTGTATTTGGGCGGTCGTTCACTTCCACATGCGGTCTTGATGATGATTCCAGAAGCGTGGGAGAACCATGCAACGATGCCGCAGAACCGTCGTGACTTTTACGCATTCCATGCATCGATGATGGAGCCATGGGATGGTCCTGCATGTGTGACTTTCACTGATGGGCATCAAGTTGGCGCAGTTCTAGATCGCAATGGTTTACGCCCATCACGTTTTTGGGTAACTAAAGATGGCCTAGTGGTTCTTGCATCCGAAGTTGGTGTACTAGATATTCCCGCGGAAAACGTGGAACGCAAAGGTCGTTTGCAACCAGGCAAGATGTTCTTGGTTGATATCGAACAAGGTCGAATCATTGAAGATGGTGAAATCAAAGATGGCCTAGCAAGTGCAGCACCGTATGGAGATTGGTTGCATGCTGGAATTGTGAAGCTGAGTGAGCTCCCTTCACGCGAACACATTGTGTATCCGCACTCATCAGTTGTTCGACGTCAGCGAGCTTTTGGATACACCGAAGAAGATTTACGTATTTTGGTGACACCAATGGCAAAGAACGGCATGGAGCCATTGGGATCAATGGGAACCGATACGCCAATTGCAGCTCTTTCTGATAAGCCGCGATTAATTTTCGATTATTTCTCACAACTCTTTGCCCAAGTTACCAACCCACCATTAGATGCTATTCGTGAAGAATTAGTGACAAGTCTTGGTACATCTATGGGACCAGAGCACAATCTTTTAGATCCAGGCCCTAGCAGTTGTCGTCAAATTTCTTTAGCTTTCCCAGTAATCGACAATGATGAACTCGCAAAGATTATTCACGTTAATGCCGATGGTGACTATCCAGGCCTTAGTGCATATGTTGTTCGCGGACTCTTTAGCATCGCAGATGGTGGAGATTCTCTTCGCGAACGTCTGACCGAAATCAGAGCAGAGGTTTCGCAAGCGATTAAAGATGGTGCACGAATTATTGTTTTGTCTGATCGCGATGGTGATGCCGAAAACGCACCTATTCCATCGTTGCTACTTACCTCTGCAGTTCATCATCATCTGATCCGCGAAAAGACTCGCACCAAGGTGGGGTTAGTTGTTGAAGCCGGAGACGTACGTGAAGTTCACCATGTTGCATTGCTTATTGGTTATGGCGCAGCCTGCGTTAATCCATATCTTGCAATGGAATCTGCAGAAGATTTAGTTCTACAAGGAGTTATTACAGGGATCACGCCTGAAAAGGCGGTAAAGAATTTAATTAAGAGTCTTGGAAAAGGTGTCCTCAAGGTCATGTCCAAGATGGGTATCAGCACCATCGCTTCATATACAGGCGCGCAGGTGTTTGAAGCTATCGGACTCTCACAAGAAGTTGTCGACGAGTACTTTGTCGGAACAACATCTCGTCTTGGCGGAGTCTCACTTGATGTAATTGCAGAAGAGACAATCGCACGCCATCACATCGCTTATCCACCTGGGGGAGAAGTTCCCGGAACTAAGCGTTTGCCAATCGGCGGCGAGTATCAATGGCGTCGCGAAGGTGAACCCCACCTATTTGATCCAGAGACTGTCTTTACTTTGCAGCATTCAACACGTAACAAGCGTTATGACGTGTTTAAGCGCTACACCGATCGTGTCAATGAGCAGAGCAAGCGCCTGATGACTCTTCGCGGATTGTTCCAATTTAAAGATGGAGTTAATCCTGCTATTTCAGTTGATGAAGTAGAACCAATCAGCGAAATCATTAAACGTTTTTCTACTGGTGCAATGTCTTACGGATCAATCTCAGCCGAAGCACATGAAACTCTTGCAATCGCGATGAACCGACTTGGTGGAAAATCAAATACAGGTGAAGGCGGCGAAGAGGTAGAACGTAATATTCCTATGGCAAACGGCGATTCAAAGCGTTCTGCCATCAAGCAGGTTGCTTCTGGCCGGTTTGGCGTAACAAGTAATTACCTTGTCAATAGTGATGACATTCAAATCAAGATTTCTCAAGGCGCAAAGCCAGGAGAGGGTGGACAACTTCCCGGTAACAAGGTTTATCCATGGATCGCAAAAGCACGTTATTCAACGCCAGGTGTTGGATTGATTTCGCCACCTCCGCATCACGACATTTATTCAATTGAAGATCTTGCACAACTTATTCACGACTTAAAGAATGCAAACAAGAACGCGCGTGTACACGTTAAGTTGGTGGCCGAAGTTGGCGTAGGTACGGTTGCAGCTGGCGTTTCAAAAGCACATGCAGATGTTGTTTTGATTTCAGGTCATGATGGTGGAACTGGTGCTTCACCGCTGACATCGCTCAAGCATGCAGGTGCGCCTTGGGAACTCGGTTTGGCTGAAACTCAGCAAACATTGTTGATCAATGGTTTACGTGATCGCATCGTTGTTCAAACTGATGGTCAACTAAAGACTGGCCGCGATGTCGTTATTGCAGCTTTACTAGGTGCTGAAGAGTATGGATTTGCAACTGCGCCGCTAGTTGTTTCTGGTTGCATCATGATGCGCGTCTGTCATTTGGATACCTGCCCAGTTGGTGTTGCTACTCAAAACCCAGAACTTCGCAAGAAGTTCAGCGGAAAACCTGAATTTGTTGAAACATTCTTTGAATACATTGCCGAAGAAGTTCGTGAAATCTTGGCTCAACTTGGTTTCCGCACCCTTCAAGAAGCGATCGGTCATGTTGAATTTTTAGATACTCGCAAGGCGGTCGATCACTGGAAGGCAGCTGGCTTAAATCTTGAGCCTTTACTAGTTCGTCCAGATGTTGATAGCGCGTTGCACAACACAACCAAGCAGGATCACGGTCTAGATGCTGCATTGGATAATCAACTGATTGAACTTGCCCAACCTGCCCTCACTAATGGTGAGCCGGTAAAGATTGATCTGCCAGTGCGAAATGTAAATCGCACCGTAGGAACAATGTTGGGCGCCGAAGTTACTCGCAAATACGGCGCAGAAGGTTTACCTGCAGGAACCATTGATGTCACCTTGCATGGATCTGCTGGACAGTCACTGGGTGCATTTATTCCACGCGGTGTTGCCATTCGTTTGTACGGAGATTCCAACGATTACGTTGGTAAGGGAATTTCTGGTGGTCGAGTAGTAGTTCGCCCAGATGTAAAAGCAACATTTCCTTCACACGACAATGTGATTGCAGGAAATGTTATTGGCTATGGCGCAACTGCCGGAGAAATCTTTATTCGTGGAGTCGTTGGAGAACGTTTCTGTGTACGTAACTCGGGTGCTCTTGCAATCGTAGAAGGAATCGGAGATCACGGTTGCGAGTATATGACGGGCGGAACTGTCGTAGTTCTTGGTCGCACCGGTCGCAATATTGCCGCAGGTATGTCAGGTGGACGCGCATTTGTTGTGGATCTTGATGCGGCGAATGTTAATGCTGACATGGTTGATGTTTTGGCGGTACCAGATGACCAGAAAGATATTTTGAAAGATCACATCTCGAAGTACTTTGCCGAAACAGGATCAGAAATTGCAAATGCATTGCTTAAGGATTGGGAGAAGAGCGTTGCTCGAATCTCGCTGATTATGCCGCGTGACTTTGCGCGTGTACTTGCCGCAATGGAGCGAGCAACTCGTGAAGGTCTACCGGTTGATGCACTAGTAATGGAGGTTGCAGCAAATGGCTGATCCAAAAGGTTTTATGACAACGCCGCGCGAGACTCCTAAGCGACGTCCAGTAGATGTACGCATCAAAGACTGGCGCGAAGTGTATGAACCACAAAGTTTCGAGCACTTACAAAAGCAAGCGGGCCGTTGCATGGATTGTGGAATTCCTTTCTGTCACAACGGCTGCCCACTAGGTAACTTAATTCCGGAATGGAATGATTTGATGTACCGCGGTGACAAGGATGAAGCTATTGATCGTCTGCATGCGACTAATAACTTTCCAGAATTCACTGGACGTCTTTGCCCTGCACCCTGTGAAACCGCTTGTGTTGTGGGCATCAACCGCGACGCAGTAACCATTAAGCAGATCGAACTTCGCACCATTGAAGAAGCTTTTGGTGCAGGAACAGTTAAGCCTTTAGCTCCAGATCGCCTTACAGGTAAGACTGTTGCGGTAATTGGTTCTGGCCCAGCAGGCCTTGCGGCTGCGCAGCAATTAACTCGCGCTGGCCACACCGTTGCCGTCTACGAACGAGCAGACAAAATCGGTGGATTGTTGCGTTATGGAATTCCTGAATTCAAAATGGAAAAGCACATTCTTGATCGTCGTTTAGAACAGATGGAAAAAGAAGGAACACGTTTTCGTCCAGGTGTCGATGTTGGAAATGAATTAACTGGTTCTGATCTACGCAAGAAATACGATGCAATTGTTTTGGCCGTTGGTTCAACACAATGGCGTGACCTTTCAATTAAGGGTCGCGAACTCAAGGGCATTTACCAAGCTATGGAGTTTTTACCATGGGGCAACAAGCAAGCATTAGGTGAAATTGAAGAATCACCGATCAACGTTGCAGGAAAGCATGTTGTCATTCTTGGCGGCGGAGATACAGGAGCAGATTGCTTAGGAACATCTATCCGACAAGGCGCAGCAAGTGTCACTCAACTTGAAATCATGCCTCGTCCAACTGATGAACGACCATCAGGTCAACCTTGGCCGACGTACCCAATGATTTACCGTGTATCTAGCGCTCATGAAGAAGAAGACAATCGCATGTTCTCGGTCAGCACCGAAGAGTTCTTGGGCGATGGTCAAGGAAATCTGCGCGCAATTAAGATTGTAGAAACCCAATTTGTTAATGGAAAGTTTGAACCCATAGCTGGATCAGAAAAAGAAATACCATGTGATTTCGTATTTATGGCTATGGGCTTTACGGGTCCAGAGAAATCTTCATTGATTGCGCAGCTAGAGGTTCAACTAGATGATCGTGGAAACATCAAACGCGATGAAAAATTCCAAACAACAGAAGAAGGAATTTTCGTAGCAGGTGATGCTGGACGTGGTCAGTCATTGATCGTGTGGGCTATTGCCGAAGGTCGAAGCGCAGCGGCAGAAGTTGATAGATATCTCACGGGACGTACCCAACTTCCTTCACCGATAGCGCCAACTGACCGTCCATTGATGGTTTAAGGTAGACACATGCGTAGAGCGAAAATTGTTTGCACCATGGGTCCAGCTGTTGAATCTGCCGAAAAGGTAAAAGAGCTCATTGATGCTGGAATGAATATGGCGCGCTTGAACCTTTCACATGGTGGCTACGAAGAGCATCAAAGCCGTCTGGACCGCGTGCGCGAAGCAGCCAAAGCTGCAGGAAAGCCCATTGCAATTCTTGTTGACCTTCAAGGCCCAAAGATTCGTCTTGCTCGTTTTGCAAATGGTCCACACGAATTAGAGCGTGGCGATATCTTCACAATTACAACTGATGAAGTTGAAGGTACCAAGGATCGTGTAGGAACTACTTACAAAGGATTGCCAGGGGATTGCAAGCCCGGCGATCGCATTCTGATTGATGACGGAAAAGTTACCGTTGAAGTTGTAGAAGTTAAGGGCAACGATGTTGTCACAAAGGTTATTCAGCCAGGAGCAGTAAGCAACAGCAAAGGTATTAACTTGCCAGGTGTTGCCGTTTCAGTTCCTGCACTTTCAGAAAAAGATAAAGAAGATCTGCGTTGGGGAATGAAAGCTGGCGCTGATTTCATCGCCCTTTCCTTCGTTAGAAACGCAGCCGATATTAAAGATGTTCATGTGATTATGGATGAAGTTGGTTTCCGTATTCCGGTAATTGCAAAGATTGAAAAGCCACAAGCGGTAGATAATCTTGAAGAGATCGTTGCTGCCTTTGATGGCATCATGGTTGCTCGTGGCGATCTTGGAGTCGAGATGCCAATCGAAGAAGTGCCACTAGTTCAAAAGCGTTGTATTGAATTAGCACGTGAAGCAGCCAAGCCAGTAATCGTTGCTACCCAGATGCTTGATTCAATGATTACTAACTCTTCACCAACTCGCGCCGAAGCTACAGATTGCGCCAATGCGGTTCTAGATGGCGCAGATGCATTGATGCTGTCAGGTGAAACATCTGTCGGAGCTTTTGCAATCGAAGCGGTTGCAACAATGGCTCGCATCATCGCCCGCACTGAAGAAGGTGGCTTTGAAATGATTCGTGCCTTGCGCACGACCCCTAAGACAAAGGGTGGCGCAATTACTCGCGCAGCCGCCGAAGTAGGCGCAATTGTTGGCGCAAAGTACTTAGTTACCTTTACCCAATCTGGAGACTCTGCTCGCCGAATGGCACGTCTGCGTTCACCTATTCCTATTGTTGCCTTTACTCCAGAAGTTGGAACGTACAATCGCCTAGCTTTGTCATGGGGAGTTGAACCAGAGGTAACGCCAATGGTGAAGCACACCGATGAGATGGTGAAGCAAGCCGATACTTTGTTGATCGAGTCTGGCCGCGCTCATGTGGGCGAAAATGTAGTCATTGTTGCTGGATCACCTCCAGGAATTCCTGGCTCAACTAACGCGATGCGCGTTCACGTTGTGGGAGATGCAGTTGGTGGAGTCGTCGCGGCTTACCGCTAAGATTGCTCCACGATTAGCCTCGGTACTCCAACGGTAGAGAGGGCAGTCTCAAACACTGCATAGTGTCGGTTCGAATCCGACTCGGGGCACTCATGACAATGCGGGATGTAACTCTGGAAGGATGAATCGACAATGACGGTTCGAATTCTGGTCGCAGAAGATGAAACCTTAATCCGCATGGATCTTGTCGAAATGTTGCAGGCAGCCGGGTATGAAGTTGTAGCTCAGGCGGTAAATGGCCAAGAGGCAATTGATTTAGCAACAGAACACAGACCAGATTTAGCAATCCTGGATGTGAAAATGCCAATCCTCGATGGAATATCTGCAGCGGAAAAAATTATAGAAATTGCGCCAGTTTTAATGCTCACCGCTTATTCTCAGAAAGAACTCGTAGATCGAGCTCGCGACGCGGGAGTAATGGCCTATGTTGTTAAGCCATTTACGATCGGCGATTTAATGCCGGCGATCGAAATCGCGATAAGTCGTCACACGCAGATGAAATCACTGGCTGCAGAGGTTGCAGATCTTCATGATCGACTAGAAACACGCAAGCTAATCGATCGCGCGAAAGGTCTACTAATGAAAGCGCTTAACCTTTCAGAACCCGAAGCTTTTTCTTGGATTCAGCGGGCCGCAATGGATCGGCGTTTGACTATGAAAGAGGTTGCAGAAGCGGTGGTTAACCCCAACGCCGTTCTGGACAAATAAGGTTCTGAGGTATCTCAATAATTGATACCAGAATCCCATTTATAACGAAACCGAGACAATTCATGCGGGAAACTGCCTTGTCTATTGCTCACCCCTGCCATTACTCTTTACGCCTCCCTGTCCCGGGACACAAGAACAGGAAAGGCACTACATATGAAGAAGAATCGCGTTCTCGCGGTTGTAGCTGCTGTAGCAAT
>Ga0209033_1000072_pt1 | contig 45230 bp, 45 predicted proteins | sample LauGreFa1BDMLBDN_2_FD_188218 | JGI IMG/M metagenome (GOLD analysis project Ga0209033, IMG submission 188218) | Freshwater lake microbial communities from Lake Michigan, USA - Fa13.BD.MLB.DN (SPAdes) (version 2) | ecosystem: Environmental > Aquatic > Freshwater > Lake | place: Lake Michigan, USA...
TTAGATTGGTATTTGACCGCTAGTCGAATGGATGTGGAGCAAGATACTCAAACAGCAGTTGGAACCAATGCTGTTCTTCATTTCTTTGAAGTGCCTATTCTGTACACCCCAGTGTTTTCATTGCCAACAGGTTCTGGGCGTCGTTCAGGATTTTTATCTCCAACATACGGCCGTGCAAGTCGTGGTGGCGTGAAAGGCTGGGACATCACGGTTCCCTACTATGTCAATTTGGCGCCTAATCGAGACATGACTTTGTTCCCGCGCTATCTTGAAGGTCGTGGTGAGCAGTTAGGCGTTGAATATCGTTACCTTGATAGAAATTACACAGGTGTTTTAACCGCTGAGGTTTTAGATGATGCTGCTTATGGCAAGAATCGTTGGGCCTTTGGTTTAAAGCACACTCAAAATATTGCTAACGGATTGGTTGGGTATACCGACTACAGCAAAGTATCTGATGATATGTATGTTGATGATCTGGGCAAGAGCTTGAATGGTGTGGTCAATCGTCAGTTCAATCAAGAAGTTGGTGCAAGGTATGGTTATGCTGGCTGGAATATTTTGACCAGGGTCCAGAAGTTCCAAACTTTGCAGCCGGATCCAAACCCTGCATATCAAGTTTTGCTTCCATATGAACGAGAGCCACAAGTCAATGCCAAATATCTCAGAAATAATTGGAATGGCTTGAATGTTAGTGTTGAGACTGATGCCACCAGATTTACGTATAAAGGTTTAGCGGCATCAAGCAGAACCTTCAAAGAAGGTAATCGTGCTTATGCCACCACATCGGTTGCACGACCATTCATGACGCCTGGGTATTACCTGACTCCAAAGGTATCTTTAAGAACAACACAATATTCAGTGGATCCTTTTCCTGGCCAAACAGATTTAAATAGAAATGTTGCTTTACCAACCTTTAGTTTGGATTCTGGTTTGATTTTTGAGCGCGATGCTCTTGAGTTAAATACATTGTTCAGTAGAAACATTTTGATGACTCTTGAGCCAAGAGCTTTTTATGTTTATACGCCTTACCGCTATCAAAATGATTTACCTTTATTTGATACGGCTGATGCAGGTTTTGGTATCTCTCAAATTTTTAGTGAAAATTCATTTGCTGGTAATGACCGTATTGCTGATAACAATAAAGTAACTTTTGGCGTTACTTCAAGAGTATTGGATGCGGATACTGGTATTGAACGCATGCGCGCCACCATCGCTCAACGTATTGATATGGATGGTCAGCGCGTTGGTTTAACCACTGAGCAAACTCCTGTGAAAAGATCCGATTTATTGGCAGGGTTATCAACTCGTTTGATTGGAAACTTCAACCTTGATGGAGTGGTTCAGTACAACGAGCAGGTATCTAAATTAGTACAGCAAAGTGTCACTGCAAGCTATCGCCCTGAGCTCAGAAAATTAATCAATGCCAGCTATAAGAGAGTGATCAACCCAGTTGATACCAAGGCAACTTCAGATCAGTATGAGCTTTCTGGACAATGGCCAATCACACGTCAGTGGTACGGTATTGCACGTTATAACTTTGACTTAATCTCGAATCAAGTATTGAATCGAGTTGCCGGCCTTGAGTATGACGCAGATTGTTGGGTGGTTAGAGTCGTTCATCGCCACTATCAAAATACATCCGTCTTATCAACTTCTGAGATTTACATGCAGATTGACTTTAAGGGGTTCACTGGTCTAGGTAGCAACCCCATTAACTTAATTAGATTTAATATACCTGGATATGAGCCAATCAGCCCTAATCCAGCACCAATATCACCATTTGAAAGTTACGAATGAAGCTAGCTAATATTTTTTTCTGCGCAATTGCTTTGGCACTCTTCAGTGAGATGCCTTTGGCTCAAAATAAAAATAGACCAATCGATGAAGTGGTTGCGGTTGTTGATACAAGCCTGGTGACTAAATTAGAGCTTGAAAACAGAATTGCTCTCATTGAGAAACAATTTAAGGCTGCCAATCGAGCATTGCCGCCCGCAGATGAGTTAAGAGTACAAGTCTTGGAGCGTTTAATTTCTGAGCGTATTCAACAAAATTTAGCCAGAGAAACTGGAATTAATGTGAACGATAAGGATTTGGAAAGAATTCTTGAAAACATCGCGGCGCAGGGCAAGTTATCAGTTTCTGAGTTGAAAGCCAAAGTTGAAAAAGAGGGCACCAACTTTAATAAATACAAAGAAGAGATTCGAAAAGAGGTTCAAGCTGCAAGATTACGTGAGCGTGATGTGGATGCTCGTGTAAAGGTCACTGAAAGTGAAATTGATAGCTATATTTCTGAAAAAAATAGAGGCAAGATATCGCAAGAGGGTAATGATGAGATCTATCTTGCCCAGTTGGTGATTGGTTTACCAGCAAATCCAAGTGAGTCTGAGGTTGCTGCAGCGAAATCCAAAGCTGAAGATGTTCTCAAGCAGGCAAGTATTGAAAAAGACTTTTTAGCGTATGGCAAAAAGATTGCTGTGCCAGGCTCAGGCGTTCGAGTTGAAGATCTGGGTTATAGAACTTTGGATCGTTTGCCACAATTATTTGTTGATGGCGCTCAAGGCATTGGTACAAATCAAATGATTCCTCGCATTTTACAAAGTGGAGCCGGTTTCCATGTCATCAAAGTGATTGATAGAAAAGGCACATCATCAGCCAATGCTCAAAATATTGTTGTGACACAAACCCTGGCTCGCCATATTCTTTTGAGGCATCGTCCAGGTGTGACAGATCTTGATGCTCAACGTCGTTTAAATACCTTTAAAGAGCAGATTAAAGTTAAAGCATCTGATTTTCCACAGTTGGCAAAGAAACATTCCGAAGATGGCTCAGCACCTAATGGCGGCACCTTAGGTTGGATGTCCCCTGGCGAATTGGTGCCAGAATTTGAACAGGCCATGAATCAATTAAAGGTCAATGAAGTCAGCGATCCTGTGAGAACTGAATTTGGTTGGCATTTGATTCAAGTGGTCGAAAGACGCCAAGCGCAGCTATCTGGCGATAAGCAACGTGACTATGCCAGAGCTGCTATCAGAGAAAAGAAATTGGACCAGGCTTATCAAGATTGGCTTCGTCAAATCAGAGATGCGGCCACTGTAGAAATTCGCCAATCTAATTAACGATGATTCATATTGCTCTGACAACTGGCGAGCCGGCGGGTATTGGCCCAGAAATCAGTCAGAAGGCTGCTCAGGAGTTTTTGGCGCAACACAATGATGTGAGCATTCATCTCATAGCAGATCAATCTTTGATTGAGCTTAAAGAGCATGACAGATTATTCGTCAAGCATTGCGCCCGTGGGCAAAAGGTTGTGTCTGGTCAGTTGAATGTTTTGAATGCCCCTTATGTATTACAAACCTTGGATGTTGCTATAGACGGTTGTCTGAATGGTGGCTACCAAGCCATGGTCACTGCACCGGTTCAAAAAAGCGTTATTTCTGATTCTGGAGTGAAGTTCAGTGGGCACACTGAATACTTGGCAGAAAAATGCAAGACAGACCTGGTTGTGATGATGCTTTGCGGCAAACCTATTTTTGAATCCAATCTTTTGCCGGATCAGTTAAGGGTGGCCTTGACCACCACGCACATTCCCTTGCAAAAAGTATCTGCTGCCATCACAACAGAATTGATTGAAAAAACAATTGAAATTATTTGGCAAGATCTTAAGAATAAATTTGGCATCAAAGATCCATCAATTTTTGTCACAGGGCTAAATCCACATGCGGGTGAGTCTGGTCACATGGGCCTTGAGGAGAGAGATGTGATTGCTCCGGCCATTGAGCGCATGAAACAGAAAAATTACCGTGTTTCAGGACCGTATCCTGGCGATACTATTTTTAGTCCTGATAAGTTAAAAAGTGCTGATGTGATTTTGGCGATGTATCACGATCAAGGTTTGGCCCCATTTAAATTTGCCACATTTGGTGAAGGTGTGAATGTCACTTTGGGTCTGCCAATCATTCGCACATCGGTGGATCATGGCACTGCCTTAGGCATTGCAGGAAAAGGTCAGGCTGACTCAAGCAGTATGTTGGCTGCCTTGAATGTGGCGTATCAAATGGTAAAGGCTAAAGCTTCGTAGTGGCACATCAAGCTCGCAAACGCTTTGGTCAGCATTTTTTGGTTGATAGTGGGATGATTCATCTCATCATCAAAGCCATCGACCCACAACCACAAGATGCACTGATTGAAATTGGCCCTGGCTTGGGTGCCATGACAAAGCCATTACTAAATTGCTTGGATGCCATGGCCGTGGTTGAGCTTGATAGAGATCTGGTTAAATTTTGGAAAAACCAAGCCATTCAGAAATTACAGGTTCATGAATCAGATGCCCTGAAGTTTGATTTCCAGGCGTGGGCCAAAGAACAAAAGGCGCTACTTCAAAAAAATGCTCCTGAAGCTCGCGTCAAAATTGTGGGCAATCTTCCCTACAATATTTCTTCACCGCTACTGTTTCATTTGATGTCTGCGGTTGCTGATGTTGATGAGCAGGTTTTTATGTTGCAAGCTGAAGTCGTAGAGCGAATGGCTGCACAGCATGGCGATTCAGAATATGGACGACTCTCTGTTATGTTGCAGTCAAAGTATCACATGGAGAATGTTTTAGATGTTCCTCCTGAATGCTTTGATCCTCCGCCAAAAGTAAATTCTGCAATCGTTAAAATGATTCCCAGAAAAGATATTCATTTGACTCCCAAAGAGTATGAGTCATTAGAGCGAATTGTTTCTATGGCTTTTGCTCAAAGAAGAAAAGTCTTGAGAAATAATCTCTCCAGCGTCAAAGATGTTTTGCAGTTGAGTGATGATGTTTTAGGGCTGCGCGCCCAAGATATATCAGTGGAAGACTATATTAGCTGGGCTCGCCAGCTAGCTCATTAATTTTATTTTTTATAAGCTGGCGCATCAATCACGCGCATTTCAGCTTCAATCCAGCGTTCAGTTTGTTGATGCAATTCTTCAGCTGACTTGTTCTCAGAAGTAATCGCTGGCCCAATTGAGACAGTGATTTTTCCTGGGTATTTGAGAAAGCTATTTCTTGGCCACACATGTCCTGCATTGTGTGCCACGGGAATCACCCATGCCTTGGTGGCGCTTGCCAATCGAGCTCCACCTTTGCGATAGTTCGTGTTTGCGCCTGGTTTTGTTCTAGTGCCCTCAGGGAAGATGATGATCCAAATACCTTGCGCTAAATATTTCTTGCCCTGACTTGCAATCGATTGTGATGCTGCAGATGTTTTTGAGCGATTAATATGAATCATGCGCAGCAAGGCCAATGCCCAGCCAAAAAATGGTATCCAAAGAAGTTCACGCTTGAATACAAAACACAATTGTTTTGGGAATAAGGCGATAAATGAGATGGTTTCCCAAGCTGATTGGTGCTTCGATAGGATGATTGCCGGCTGGTCTAGCACAGCGTTCATATTTTCTAAGCCTTTGATCTCATACTCAATGTGGCAGATGATTTTTGCCAAATAAGTGATGGTGATATTCCAGCCCCTAACGAACTCATAACGCACGGGGGCTTTAACGACTGGAAAAATTATCAAACATGCCACTGCATACACTGGCGTGATAGCCAGCATGGCCAAGAAAAAAATCAGAGACCGGATAAAAATCATGTTCGTCCGATGAAGTGATTTACAAAAGCCATTAAATCTTGATGGATGGCGGTGTAGGGCGGGAGTTCGCCGCTGGCACGTGCTTTCTCACCTTTGCCCGTTAAAACAAGGTGCGGCTCAGCCCCAACACTCACTCCTGCAACCAAATCTCTCACGCTATCACCAACGATGGGCACGCCTTTGATTGGCACACCATAACGTTGTGAAATTTGTTCAATCATGCCGGGCAGCGGTTTTCTGCAATGACACTGATCGGCATCTGTGTGTGGGCAAAAGAAAATGGCATCAACATGTCCACCCACTTTTGCCAAGAGACGGTGAAATTTCATATGAATGGCATTCAAGGTATCCATGTCATAGAGTCCTCGACCAATACCAGATTGGTTGGTTGCAACTGCTATGTGATAGCCCGCTTGATTCAGTTTGGCGATGGCCTCTAGACTGCCTGGTATTGGTTGCCATTCATCTGGTGACTTGATGTAGTGATCGCTGTCATGGTTGATGACGCCATCTCTATCCAAGATGACCAGTTTCGAATGGTTTAACTTTTGTAGCATATCAGCTGGCTAATTTACCAATATCAGCAACTTGATTCATGAGGCCATGCATTTTTGCAAGTAAGGCAAGGCGGTTGTCTCTTAGCTTGGTGTCGGGATCCATCACCATGACATCATTGAAGAAGTTATCAACCTCGACTCTTAAAGTAGCAAAAGCTTGAAGTGCCTCGGTGAACTGACCATTTTTAAAGGACTGATTCACCTGCGGCAGAATTTGATCTAAAGCTTTTGCCAAAGATTTCTCTGCATCTAAAGTGAGTAAATTATTGTCAACGCTTGCTGGTATTGGAAAATCAACCTTCTTCAGGATGTTGCCGATACGCTTGTTTGCAGCAGCTAAGGCAGTTGACTCATCCAAGGCGCTGAATAATCTCACGGCTTTCAGTCTTTCAAGAACATCACCAAAAACAACAGGCAGTTGGCTGACAACAGATTCAACCTCATTGGTTGAATAATTCTTGCCATCCCACTGCTGATCTTTTAGATAAGCTCTTAAGCGATCCAGGATGAAGCCATGAATCACATCAACTGAAGAGTTTTGATGAACTTCTTCTTGTGAGAATTGCTTGATGGTTGCTTGAAGTACGTCACGAATATTCAAAGGCAGTTTCTTCTCTAAAAGAATCCTGCAGATACCCAATGCGTGGCGACGCAAAGCAAATGGATCTTTTTCACCGGTTGGGGCTAAACCAATGCCCCAAATGCCCACAAGTGTTTCTAACTTATCAGCAAGAGCCAAGATGGTGCCGGTATCAGTCACTGGTAGGGCATCTCCTGCAAACCTTGGCGCATAGTGCTCCATACAAGCTGCAGCCACATCAGGGTGCTCTTTGTCGTTCAGGGCGTAATAGCGACCCATGATGCCTTGAAGCTCTGGGAACTCGCCAACCATATCAGTCAATAAGTCAGCCTTGGCCAGTTGCGCTGCGCGCACTGCTAGACTTACGTCAATCGAGCTTTGATGCTTTTTGAGTTCGTTACCAATCACTTCAGCAATTTTGGCAACTCTTTCAGTTCTTTCTAATTGAGTGCCCAATTTGTTGTGATAAACCACCTTCGATAGAAGAGCGGTGCGTTCGAACAAAGTTTTTTTACGATCTTGTTCATAAAAGAATTTTGCGTCCGCTAAGCGAGGTCTCACCACTCGTTCGTTACCAGAAATGATGGCTTCAGGAGTCGATGTTTCAATGTTTGACACAATCAAGAATTGATTGACCAGCTTACCGTTTTTGTCGGTCATCGCAAAGTATTTTTGATTTGTCTGCATGGTCAAAATCAAGCACTCTTGAGGAACTTCCAAAAATTCTTTTTCAAACTCACAGGTGTAAACAACTGGCCACTCAACCAATGAACAAACCTCTTCTAAAAGAGACTCAGGCATCAGCACTGAGTGACCATTCGAAGCTTTGAGCAATGACTCGCGAATTTTTTCAAGGCGATTGTTGTAACTGGCGATCACCTTGCCAGATGTTTCTAGAGTTTTAGCGTAGTCGTTAGCATGCTTGATGGTCAGTGTGCCTTTTGATAAAAAGCGATGACCGAAGGTGGTGTTGTGAGCTTTTAAGCCCAAAGCTTCAATGTTGATGATCTCTGTGCCATGCATGGCCACCAAGCCATGAGCAGGACGAACAAATTCAACATCTTTGACTTGAGCTGTTCCTGGTGCGATTTGGTAGCGCATCAATTTAGGGATTGGTAACTTGGCAATAGCTTGCACTAGAGCTACTTGTAATCCTGCAGCCAAGGTTTGACCAGTGACTTCAACATTCAAGTAAAAAGTTTCTGCTTTATCGCTGCCTTGTTTTTCTAATTGATCTAAGCTGATATCAGGGTGACCTAAAGCGGCGAGCTTTTTTAATAAAGGCGCTGTTGCTTTTCCATCAGCGTCTAGCGCAATGGCAACTGGCAATAACTTTTCTTTGACTTGTCGATTAGGCGCTTTTGCTAAGACGTCTGATAAGTGAACGGCCAGTCTGCGTGGCGTGGCATAGCTGGTGGTCACACTCGATGAATCCAATAAACCTTGGGCATTCAATGATTGCTCAATGTTTTCAGAAAAACTTTGACCAAACTTCTTTAACGCTTTAGGTGGAAGTTCTTCTGTGAATAATTCAATGATCAATGGGGCGTGGCTCATTTTGTAACCCCTGATTTTTGATTCAGTGGTTGACACATTGGGAATCCCAATTTTTCCCTAGACTCGAAGTAAGCCTGTGCAACGCTGCGAGATAAGTTACGAATACGTCCAATATAAGCTGCGCGCTCTGTGACTGAAATGGCACCGCGAGCATCTAGTAAGTTGAATGTATGAGCAGCTTTTAAGACCATTTCATAAGCAGGCAAGGCCAAAGGAATTTCCATCAAACGTTTGGCTTCGTTTTCGTAGTTGGTGAATTGCTGAAATAACAAATCTGCATTTGAGTATTCAAAGTTGTATGTTGATTGCTCCACTTCGTTCTGGTGGTAGACGTCGCCGTAGCTGACACCTTCAGTCCATACCAAGTCATAAACGTTTTCAGCTTTTTGCAAATACATGGCCAAGCGCTCTAAGCCATAAGTGATTTCACCCAAAATTGGTTTGCAGTCGATGCCGCCCACTTGTTGAAAGTAAGTGAACTGTGTGACTTCCATACCATTGAGCCAAACTTCCCAACCTAGACCCCAGGCACCTAGCGTTGGGTTTTCCCAGTCGTCTTCAACAAAACGAATGTCATTTTGTTTTAGATCTAGGCCTAAAGCTTCTAAGCTTCCAAGATACAAATCTAAAATGTTTTCAGGGGCCGGCTTCAAAACCACTTGATATTGGTAGTAGTGTTGTAAGCGATTGGGATTTTCACCATAGCGGCCATCTTTAGGGCGGCGTGAAGGTTGCACATAAGCAGCCTTCCATGGCTCTGGGCCGATGGCTCTCAAAAATGTCGCTGTGTGCGATGTGCCGGCGCCAACCTCTAGATCGACAGGCTGAAGAAGGGCGCAACCTTGTTGGTCCCAGTAATTTTGAAGAGTAAGAATAACTTGCTGAAAGGTAAGCATATATTAGGTTTCCTGAACCCAGTGATTTTACCTTTCTTGCGACTGTCTGCCCTTATTTTTTGTTCTGATACCAGGCAAATACTAGGAAAAGGGCGCTGATGATCAAAATGGGTAAATCTCCTAACCAAACATAGGGTGTTTTACCCGAATAAGCTTGAACACTTGTTTTGAGGGTAGCCTGCTGAAATTTGGGTAGCTCATAAATAACCTGACCTTGAGAATCGATGACTGCTGTGACGCCAGTGTTCGTTGCTCGTAAGGTGGGAATGCCAGTTTCAATGGATCTTAGGCGGGCCAATCTGAGTTGCTGCTCCGGAGCTTGACTCTCTCCAAACCAAGCTAGATTTGTTAAGTTAATCCATAGATGATGTTCAAGTGTTGAATTTCTCTGTCTTTTGGCTAACTCATCACCAAAAACGTCCTCGTAGCAAATCATCAGGCCAATAGCAATTTGATCCGAGCCATGCTCAAGAATATAAGGCACTTGAGTCATCGAACCACGCTCAAAGTTACCCAAAGGTACTTTGAATAAATCCACAAACCATTGAAAACCCCACGGTATGAATTCACCAAATGGAACCAAGTGATTTTTATCGTATTGATAAATCAAGTTACTTTGATTCAAGGCAATCGCTGAGTTTGTTGGTAAGCCAGAGTTGCCGGTGCTGACGACGCCAAGGATCACATTCTTTTTGGCGATATTTGGTTTTATGTTCGATATCAGTTCTTGAGGAATGGCCTTGAGCGGAAGAGGAAACGCAGTTTCAGGTGCAACCACCAAGTGACTATCGCTGCTTTTAATGGCATTTGAATAAAAGCTAACTTGTTGGTGAATGTATTCCGGGTCAAATTTAAGAGACTGTGGAAAATTACCTTGAATCAAGGTCACATCGATTGGCCTGCCAATGGGTTCCGTGAATGAAATCAATCCTAGAGCATGGCTGGCTGAAACGATGGTGATGGATGCAACAAATTTTGTGAATAGGTTGTGTTTACCTTGACTAAGGTAGGCTGCCAAGCCAACGCAAAACCAGGTACAAGCCAAGCCGCCAAAAATGGTTGCCCACGCAAAGAATGGGCCATCTACTTGAGTCTCAGCAAGGCCGGCCCAAGGGAAGCCTGTGAATAATTGACCTCTGGCCCACTCCATGATGGCCCAAGAGCTGGCAAGTCCTATAACTCTGGCTGCGGAAGAGTGAAATTGATGAACCAGCTTAATGGCAATTGCTGGAAATAATGCCAAATAGGCTGATAGTGCAATCACGGCCAGAACAGAAATCGGTGCGGCGATTTTGCCCACGTCATGCAAGCTGACATAAATCCACCACAGCGCATTGCAAAAATAGCCTAAGCCAAATAGCCAGGCAAAAAGGAAGGCCCTTTGTTCTTTGAAAATAAAGTGAATGTATGCGGCTAAGCCCAGAATTAAGAACCAGCCGCCAAATGGCAACTCAATCAACCAAGCGCAGATACTTCCTAGTAGGAAAAAAAGTAAGGCTTTAATCAATTTCTAATTTGGTGGCTAATAAAACGTGCACTTGTCTAGCATCTGCTCGTTGAACCTCAAACAGGATATTTCCAATGGTGATGGATTCACCTTTGTGTGGAACTCTGCCTAATTTTTTCAAGATAAATCCAGCAAGCGTGTCATTGTCTTCATCGACAAAGGTGGTTCCTAGCGCTTCATTGACTTGGTCTAGTTCAGTGATGCCGCGGATTCTGAATTTTGTTTCACTGACCTTGATGATGTTGTCTTCAATATCATCTGTGTCATGTTCATCTTCAATGTCGCCCACAATTTGTTCTAGAACGTCTTCAATGGTGACCAAGCCTGCAACGCCGCCATATTCATCAACAACAATGGCAATGTGATTGCGGTGCTCTCTGAAGTCTTTTAAAAGCACACTTAAGCGTTTTGATTCAGGGATGAATACAGCAGGCCTTAACCAATCACGTAACTGAAAATCTTCTTCTTGTGAATGGCGCAATAAATCTTTAGCAAGCAAGATGCCAATCACGTTATCGCGATTGTTCTCGTACACGGGGAATCTTGAGTGTGCAGCTCGGATGACTTCTGCAATCGTGTCTTCAATTGATTCATTGATATCGATCCAGTCAATTTGAGCTCTGGGGATCAAGATGTCTCGGGCTGAAAGTTCGCTGACCTGGAAAACGCCCTCAATCATTGATAAGGCATCTGCATCAATGAGACCCTCCGCTTGAGCCTCTTTGAGAGTTTCCAGTAACTCGCGGCGTTGTTCTGTCGGCGAGGAAGGGCTTGGCGTCAGTAGGGCACTGATGCGTTCTAGGAGGCTTTTCGACTCTGGTTCAGTTGTCATAATGGGTAAGAATAACTGATTTATTTAAATTCAGCAGTAAGGGTTTGCCTGTTTTAGGCTTTTTAGAATATTGATTTCGAGCTCTTCCATCGCTTCAGCTTCAATTTCATCTTCGTGATCAAAACCTTGGGCATGAAGAGTGCCGTGAACAATCAAATGGATCAGGTGTTGCTCAATGGATTTTTTTTGAGCCAAGGCTTCTTTTTTAAGCACCGGTAAACAAATCACCAAATCAGCATTCAGAGCATTGCTAACAGGATCAGTGTCGTAGGGAAAAGTCAGAATATTGGTGGCGTAATCTTTGTGTCGATAAGTACCGTTTAGTTTTTTACTCTCTGCATTTCCAACAAATCTCACGGTCATGCTGGCGTCTTGTTGCAAAGCTTTTTTAATCCAGTTGCCGATTTTTCTTTTATTGATCAGGGGTGACCAAGTTTGTTCAAGAGATTCACTGGCAAACTGAATATCAAGCGTTAGCTTAAATGTTTGGGCCATTTTTAATTCATTCCTGAATCATCAATTCGCCACGCAAAGAATGAGGCATGGCTTCTGTGAATTTCACTGGCATTAATTTACCGATCAAACGTTTGGCTTGATCTGATCCAGCATTGATCAAAGCAACGCGACCATTTTCTGTGCGGCATTGCAGATGGATGCCGTCGCGTGCCATGCTTTCAACCATGGCCAATTCAGTTTTACCGACCATGCTTTGGTTGATTTCCAATACATGCTGATCGATTTGAGACACCAATCTTTTGAGACGATCATTTTTAATGGCCAATGGGACGTCATCCACGAGATTGGCTGCGGGAGTTCCAGGTCTCTCGCTATAAGTAAAGCAATAGCTATTATCAAATTTAACTTCTTTGACCAGCTTCATCAGTTGTTCAAAGTCTTCCTCTGTCTCGCCTGGGAAGCCAACGATGAAGTCGCTTGAAATAGAAATGCCGGGACGAACAGCCTTCATCTTTTTGATGATGCTTTTGTATTCCAAAATGGTGTAGCCACGTTTCATGTTGGCTAAAACTCTGTCTGAGCCATGCTGAACTGGTAGGTGCAAATGGTTCACAAGCTTAGGGATTTTTGTGTATGCATCAATCAAGCGTTGCGTGAATTCTTTAGGGTGACTGGTTGTGAAACGAATTCGTTCTACGCCAGGGATTTCTGCCACGTATTCCAAAAGCATCGCGAAATCAGCAATCTCGCTAGAGCCTGCAATACTGCCTCTGTAGGCGTTCACGTTTTGACCCAACAACTGAATCTCCTGAACACCTTGTTGTGCCAAGCCAGCTACTTCAGTCAAGACATCTTCAAAGGGGCGAGAAACTTCTTCACCTCTGGTGTAGGGAACCACGCAATAGCTGCAATATTTAGAGCAACCTTCCATGATCGATACATAAGCTGCACCACCTTCAACCTTGGCAGGTGGCAAGTTATCAAATTTTTCAATTTCTGGAAAACTGATGTCTACCTGAGATAGGCCGCTTGATTGACGCGCCTTAATCAGTTCGGGAAGTCTGTGCAGGGTTTGCGGACCAAAAACAATGTCAACATAAGGTGCGCGGTTAACAATGTGCTTGCCTTCTTGACTGGCAACACAACCGCCAACACCGATCATTAATTCAGGTCGCTTTAACTTTAATTCACGTAATCGACCTAAATCAGAAAAAACTTTTTCTTGGGCCTTTTCGCGCACCGAACATGTATTTAAAAGAATTAAGTCTGCATCTTCTGGCGTGTCCGTTTTTATCATGCCATCATGATGGTGAAGCACGTCCACCATCTTGTCAGAATCATATTCATTCATCTGACAACCGAAGGTTTTGATATAAACTTTTTTCATTGCTTAGATGAACTGAAACGCAATGATTGCTACGATGGTTGGTGGCAAGGCTGCCAAAAATAACCATAGTGCTGAAACGCTGCCATCAGGGAAATGTTCACGAAGAATCGACATGCCTGCGGGATTTGGTGCATTGGCAATCACGGTCAAGCCACCGCCAGTGATTGCGCCAGCAACCAATGCATATTTAAACTCTTCGCTGGTGCCCTCAACCAAAGATCCTAGATAAGTAAGAGCGGCGTTATCAGTGATGGCAGTCAAGGCTGTTGCACCGTAGTAAACAAGGGTGCTGCTCATGTTTTCTAAAATCGGTTGTAACCACCACTGCTGCATACCGCCAAGCACTACCAAACCTGCCAAGAAGAATGCAACCATCAAAGCTTCTTTTAGTAGCAAAGGACTTTGAAACTTAGCGTAAGCGTGTGTGTAACCCATGAAGAAAAGTAGAAGGCCCATGAACACCACTGGATGGTGAGCAAATACAACGATGCCAGCTAAGAATAGCAAGTGAACTGCCACAACAAAGAGTGGCATCACATCATTCTGATGGTTTGCATTGGCTTTAGGTAAATCTTTTCTTACCAGCAATGTGACCAATGTAGCGTTCACAATGACCGCTAAAGCTGCTTTAACACCAAATGTTTGGAAAACGTAAGCGGTGTCCCAACCCCAAGCGCTTGCAACCATCAAGATTGGAGGTGCGGCAAAACTGGTTAGCGCACCACCAATAGAAATATTAACGAACAACACGCCAATCGTTAAGTACATCAATTTGGCATTGGATGTTTGGCTGAATACTTTCTTCTTTAAAAGCAGTGCCGCCAAAGTCATCGCTGCTGGTTCAGTGATGAATGAACCAAGCAATGGAACCATCGCGAGTGTCACAAAATAACTGGTGGTGACATTGTTGATGCGGAATAACTGGCTAAGTAAACCAGACACCAAACGAACTAACTCAGAAGCAAAGTGCAACACAGGGCGGCTTGCTGCCACAACCATGATCGCAAATACAAACAAAGGCTCGGTATAGTTTCTGCTTTCTAAATACTCAACAGAAGGCTGATAGCCTCCAGCAGCAAATGCCATGAACACAATCAAGATCATCGCCCAAAAACCAAAAACAGCCTCAACTTCACCAAGTAAGTGCCATAGGCCAGAGTGATTGGGTTGCTTATGAGCTAAGTGCTCAAAAAATGATGATGAAAAAGTGTGCAACACTGCAATACCAAAAAGTGTTGTGGCAATAATTTGTAAGGTTGTAGGGTTCATTGATAGCCTTGGGTACTCAAATCGTTATGGACTCTATTGTAAGCCACTGAAAACACTGAAAATCCATATAAGAACTAGGTAAATACCAGTGACGCATCGATTGAAGATTTTGATGATGCCTGGGTAATTCTGGGATTTTGTTACTTAAATTGAAGCCTTGGGGCTTTTCAATCAAACCCGCATTCATCGATTGATGCTGCGAGAGGGGAAATTGGTGGCGAATCAGGGATTCGAACCCCGGACCTGCGGATTATGATTCCGTCGCTCTAACCGGCTGAGCTAATTCGCCAAAGACCGAAAGTATAGCTTATTTTGCCAATTTCACCTAGTTAGAGGGCTCTTGGCCTGAAATTAGCTCTTACGAAGTTTCAGCTAAGGGTAAATTGATCAATAGGTTTTGTGGCTTGAACTTCAGGCACTTATCAATGTCATGGGCCATCGCTAGATAAATAGGCTTGCCTGCAATCTCTGGCAGCATGCGACCTTTGTCAACAAACTCTAATTTGAATAGGCACAAGACTTGTGCCAATTTTGAGTTGTCCACTGTTTCACCGTTATAGAGGGCGTTCAAAATTTCTGTGGCATTCACATCAAGACCGATGTGCCAAGACCATTTAGAGTCAGAGATTTGACCTTGAGGCGAGATCGTCACTTTGGTGCCGTGGAAGTGAAAGATCCACTTTTCAAGAAGTCTGCTGAGTGCTGCTGCACCATCTTGATCGTAGTTGAGTTGCAGAACAAAGTCATGCGCCTCATCACGTTCCCAGTAGTCATCGGCGTTGTCTTTTATCAAAACATCTAAGTCAATACTTCTTAGGGGCGCCGAATTTTGTTTCAGTAATTCACCAATACTGCCAAAGCCACCAGTTTCTGCATATTTCTCAACCGTGATTTGATCGGCTGACATGATGTGACCATCTTCGAGGATGGTGATCTTTTGCATTCTGAATAAAAGTTCTGCAGCTCTTGCTTCAATGGCACTTGGGTTTTCACCTAAAAGATGCTGACAAAGGATTTGAGTTAGTTGGTCAACAAAGAGTGGTGGAACATCAACGCCATCTCCTTGAAATAATCCCAAGTAAAAGTTTTCCAGTGTGGGCGCTTGAACCAACTTGTCTCTGAAGCGCAACCAGATCTCGTAGTTCACCTGAATATCAGGATCTTGCATTTTTTTAATTTCAGCAGAATCAATCTTTGCTCTTGGATTGTCTGTGAGTAATTGATGGATCTTTTGTTCTTGCGCGCAAGACTCTGGAATAAGAGCAAGCTCAGGCCTTCTTAAATAAGATCTTAAAAAGTCATCAGTGATGATGAGTTGTCGATCTTGATTGATGGATAGAAACTGGTAATTGCTGTTAGGCCAAAATTTGCGCATGTTGTCTCGTTAGAATGTTTTTAGTATTGTGCAATGAAAATGAAATAAATCCATGAAATTGATTCATAGACCGCTTCATTTTTAGGGTTAATGCCAGATTATTTTTGGCTTGTTTTTAAGGCTTTCTTTTCATATTGATGCATCTTGTGGGCGTATACCCAGATGATCGCTAAATAAATCAAGAGTGCCCCTTGGGCGCCCCACCAATAAGTGAAGTTCCAGCCAAAGAAATTAAATCTCAAGGGTTCTGGGGCAAGACCAACCACCAATGTTGTCAAAAACCAAATGCTTAATAAGATGGTGATCAAGCGTTTATTTTTGGACCAAGTTTTCATGGGGTGCCCACAGGAAGATAAACACGCATGCATGTTCCGTACTTCAGCGGCGATTCTTGGTAGATATTTTCAAGAATCTCCAGTTTGCCGCCATGTTGCGTGGCGATCTCTTTCACGATGGCTAAACCTAAACCACTGCCCTCAATATCGCTGCCAAGAACTCGGTAGAACCGTTCTAAAACTCGCTGACGTTCCTCTGGAGGAATACCTGGTCCCGTGTCTTTTACTTCAACGATCAGTAATCCTGCTTGGTTGGCGTGTCTCACATCAACCGTCACGGTGCCATTGTTTGGTGTGTATTTGATGGCGTTATCGAGCAAATTGTTGAATAGCTCTTTTAGCATCACTGGATTGCCATACATTTTGTAGGATTGTTGGTTGGATTGATAACCCAAATCAATGTTTTTTTCCCAGGCAGCGGATAACCAATTTTTGGTTGCATCAGCAGCTGATTGGGATAAATCAATCAAAATCTTTTCACTGAGCTTGTTGGTGTTTTCCATTCTGGCCAGTGACAGTAATTGCTGCACTAGGCGAGTAGCTCGCGTGGAGCTATCAGCGATTTGTTCTAAAGAGCGTTGCAACTCTTCAGGACTATTTTCTCTTTGAGCTAATTCCGCCTGCATGCGCAAACCTGCCAAAGGGGTTTTTAATTGATGGGCGGCATCAGCAATGAATCGCTTCTGTGACTGCACAGAATCTTCAAGCTGATACAAGACATCATTAAAGCTGGAAATCAAGGGCATGATTTCTTGTGGAGCCGCACGCTCCTCAATCGGACTTGTGTCATCAACCAAGCGATTCCTGATTCTGTTTTGTAGAGCGTTCAATGGTGCAAGACCTCTGCTCAAACCAAACCAAACCAAGACCACCACAATCGGCAAAATAATGAACTGCGGCAAAATCACGCCTTTGATGATTTCATTGGCAAGCTGTGATCGTTTTTCTAAGGTCTCAGCAACTTGAACCATCACGGGGCTGGGGCCAGTTGATGTTGAAAGTATGACCAAAGTTGCGGCAACCCGCACTTCATTGCCAGCAATTCGACTATCACGGTAAGTGATAGTGCCTACTTGTAATGGATCGCCATCAGCAGGCAAAGATAAATCTTTATCACCCGCAATTAATTCTCCGCGTGGGCCAATGACTTGGAAATAAATCGTATCGTTTTCATCGGCGCGCAGAATTTGTCGGGCTGACATTGGCAAGGTCAGCGATATCTCATCGCCGACTGTTTTGATTTGTTGAGAGATGGCTTGAACACTGTTTTCAAGACTTCGATCAAATGGAGCTGTTGCAATTGATTGCGCAACCAAATAGGTCACCGCAATGCTCATGGGCCATAACAACAAAAGCGGGGCTAACATCCAATCTAGGATTTCTCCAAACAGTGATCTTGGACCTTTGCTGGCATGCTTTAAGCCATATGACTCGGGAGGTAATAGTCGTTGAAGTTCCGCATCAATGGCGGGGCGAACATCAGCCATCTTAAATATTAAGTTTCAGATACTTTTGGAGCTTCAGGAGGTGCTTGAAATTTTTCTAGGCAATAACCAAGGCCGCGGATTGTTGCAATCCGAATCCCACCCACTTCAATTTTTTTCCGAAGGCGGTGCACGTAGACTTCAATCGCGTTGTTACTGACTTCTTCGCCCCACTCGCACAAATGATCCACCAATTGATCTTTGGAGACGAGACGGCCCACTCTTTTTAATAGAACTTCTAAAAGGCCTAGCTCACGTGCAGATAATTCGAGCATTTTTTCATCGATGTAAGCCACACGACCAACTTGATCGAATTGCAGTGGGCCGTGTTTCACAACAGTTGGTCCGCCACCGGTACCGCGACGCGTTAAAGCTCGAACACGGGCTTCTAGTTCGGACAAAGCGAATGGCTTGGCCATGTAATCATCGGCACCCGCGTCCAAACCTTTGACACGTTCTTCGGTAGAGTCAGCAGCGGTCAATATCAGAACGGGGAGCATGGAGTTTCTGGAGCGAAGGCGCTTGAGCACCTCAGGACCCGTCATTTTGGGCAGACCCAAATCTAGGATCAATAAGTCAAATGCTTGGGCGGACAGGGCGAGATCCGCAGATTGGCCATCTTTGACATGGTCTACGGCATAACCCGACTGTCTCAAGGACCTGGTTAACCCATCGGCTAATACGCTATCGTCTTCTGCAATCAGTATTCTCATACAGCCCAATCAGCAAAATCTTGCTCGTTTTTAGGTATTGTCTGACATTAGGCAGCAATAAACTAGTTTCTAGTGCATATTCTAGCCAGATATTAAAAAAATCCTTGCATAGAGTACTGTTTTTATATACAGTAATTACTGTAAATTGACCATTTGTAGACAAAATACACCTAATTTTAAATAAGGACGACCATGGAAGACCAAAAAAAGAAATCTGGATCAGGCCCGGCTGATATTGAGGGAATGAGCTCTGATAAGCAAAAGGCCCTCAATGCAGCACTTGCTCAGATTGAAAAACAGTTTGGTAAGGGCTCCATCATGCGCCTTGGTGACAGTGATATTGGCCAAGATATCCAAGTTGTATCAACAGGCTCTTTAGGCTTAGATATTGCCTTGGGCGTGGGTGGTTTGGCCAGGGGGCGTGTGATTGAGATTTACGGCCCCGAATCTTCAGGTAAAACAACTTTAACTTTGCACGCAGTGGCAGAAATGCAAAAGTTGGGCGGTACATGTGCGTTCATTGATGCTGAGCATGCTTTGGATGTGCAGTACGCCGCTAAATTAGGCGTGGATGTTAATAACTTATTAATCTCTCAGCCGGATACTGGTGAGCAAGCATTGGAAATCGCTGATGCCTTGGTTCGTTCAGGCTCGATTGATTTAATCGTGATTGACTCGGTGGCCGCCTTGGTGCCGCGCGCAGAAATTGAAGGCGACATGGGTGATTCTTTGCCTGGTTTGCAAGCTCGTTTGATGAGCCAAGCTTTGCGTAAATTAACAGGAACAATCAAGCGCACAAATTCAATGGTGATCTTCATTAACCAAATTCGTATGAAGATTGGTGTGATGTTTGGTTCACCTGAAACCACCACAGGTGGTAATGCGTTGAAGTTTTATGCCTCTATGCGTTTAGATATTCGTCGTATTGGTAGCATTAAAAAGGGCGATGACATTGTTGGTAATGAAACACGTGTGAAGGTTGTGAAAAACAAAGTGTCTCCGCCATTCCGTGAAGCTATTTTTGACATCATGTACGGAGAAGGTATTTCTAGACACGGTGAAATCATTGATCTAGGTGTTGAGTGCGACATCGTTGAAAAGTCAGGCGCTTGGTACAGCTATAACGGTGAGCGTGTAGGACAAGGTAAAGACAATGCACGCGAGTTCTTGAAAGAGAATCCTGAGATTGCCAAAGAAATTGAAGCAAGGGTTCGTGAAAAATTAGGCGTTAACACCGGCAGTGTGATCAGCCCTAAAGAAGAAGCGGATGCCTAAACAGCAAGCCCCAAGTTTGATGGGGCGAGCTCTTCGGTATTTATCAAGAAGAGAGCATAGTCGTCAAGAGCTTCGCAAGAAGCTCTTGCCTTATGCGGAATCTGATACTGAGTTGGATGAGCTCATGACAAAGCTTGAGGCGCAGTCTTGGTTATCAGACGAGCGTTTTGCAGAGAGCTTGGTGCGTCGCAAATCTGAGCGATATGGAAGCTTGAAAATCGTCGATGAGTTAAAGCAACAAGGCATTGAAGGTGACTCTTTAATGGAAATCAAAGAGCGACTAAAAGTGTCTGATGCGATGAGAGCTTGGGAGCTGTGGCAAAGAAAATTTGATTCCATGGTCACCAAAGATCCCAAAGAAAAATCCAAGCAAATGCGTTACTTGGTCTCCAAAGGTTTTCCCTTGAGCGTGGTGACAAAGATCATTGATGGGCGATTTTCGCCGATTGAGGAAGAATCTCAATAATTTGAGCTGGTGTAGACTTTGTGAATGAGCTCACCTTCCACATCCAGTCGCACCCTGATACACACCCGAGACATCAAGACCCAAGCCTTTCGTCGAGATGATGGTCTATGGGATATTGAAGCCACCCTGTTGGATGTCAAAGATAAAGACTTTCAATTGGCTTCAGGGGTTAAACCCAAGGGTGAGGCCATTCATCAAATGGTTTTAACCGTCACCATTGATACAAAATTCAATGTTGTTGATGCTCATGCCAATATGCATGCAGCCCCATACGATGATCACTGCAAAGCCATTGAACCTGACTATAAAAAACTCATTGGACTCAATTTGGCGAAGGGTTTTCGTGGTGCTGTGAAAGAGCGCTTGAGTGGTATCTCTGGGTGCTCTCACCTGACAGAGCTTTGTTCTGTATTACCCACCGTGGCTATTCAGGCATTTGGTGGAGAAGTTTTCAAAATCGTAGACCATGAGTCTGGGAGCATGCCATTTCAGCTCAACCGATGTCATGCCTTAAGAACCGATGGTGAAACAGTCAAAATGTATCACCGGGCATGGTTTGGAGCCCCATTAACACCTGTTGAAATGTCGAAAAAGGAGCCTTAGTCCCCGAAAAAGCGATAATAGTGAGATTACTTAGCAAAAGTAGTAAATCGACAGAGTTAAGTAAGCTAAAAATACTAATATTTCGGACTATTCAATAGGGAGCCTTAATGAAGATCCACGAGTACCAAGGCAAGGAAATCTTGCGTCAGTTCAATGTTCCAGTGCCAAATGGCATTTCTGCTTTAAGCGTTGATGAGGCGGTTGAAGCAGCTAAAAAACTGGGTGGCCCAGTTTGGGTTGTGAAAGCCCAAATCCACGCAGGTGGACGCGGTAAGGGTGGTGGCGTTAAGGTTGCCAAGAGCCTTGATGAAGTGAAGACTTATGCAACTCAAATTTTGGGTATGCAGTTAAAAACTCATCAAACAGGCCCAGAAGGTCAAAAAGTTCGCCGTTTGTTGGTTGAAGACGGTGCGGACATCAAAAAAGAATATTACGTAGGTATCTTGACTGATCGTGGCACACAATCAGTGGTGGTGATGGCGTCTAGCGAAGGCGGCATGGATATCGAAGAAGTGGCAGAAAAAACTCCAGAGAAAATCATCAAAGCGTTTGTGAACCCATTGATTGGTTTAACAGATGCTGATGCAACTAAATTGGCGCAAGGTATTGGCGTGCCTGAGGCATCACAAGCCATGGCAAAGGAAGCTTTGCAAAACTTGTACAAAGTGTATATGGACACAGATGCATCATTGGTTGAAATCAATCCATTGATTCTTGAAGGCAACGGCAAGATCAAAGCTTTGGACGCTAAGTTCAACTTTGATTCAAACGCTTTGTACCGTCATCCAGAAATCGTTGCTTATCGCGACTTGGATGAAGAAGATCCTGCTGAAGTAGAAGCGTCTAAATTTGATTTAGCCTACATTTCATTGGACGGCAACATTGGTTGCTTGGTGAACGGTGCAGGTTTGGCGATGGCAACCATGGACACAATTAAGTTGTTTGGTGGTGAGCCAGCAAACTTCTTGGACGTTGGTGGTGGCGCAACTGCTGAAAAAGTAACAGAAGCATTCAAGATCATGTTGAAGAACAAAGATGTGAAAGCTATTTTGGTGAATATTTTCGGCGGCATCATGAAGTGTGATGTGATTGCCGATGGCGTCATCAAAGCTTGTAAAGCGGTGAACTTGAACGTACCTTTGGTGGTTCGTATGAAGGGCACGAACGAGGACCTTGGCAAGAAGATGTTAGCTGAGTCAGGTCTACCAATCATCAGTGCAGACACGATGGCTGAGGCAGCAACTAAAGCTGTTGCAGCGGTTAAATAAGCCACCGGCCACGAAAGGAATTTAAATGTCTATTCTTATTAATAAAAACACACGAGTCATTACTCAAGGTATCACTGGTAAAACAGGTCAGTTCCACACTGAAAAGTGTCAAGAGTACGCAAACGGCAAAGAATGTTTTGTTGCTGGCGTGAACCCTAAAAAAGCTGGCGAGAAAATTTTCAACATTCCTATTTATGGATCAGTGAAAGAAGCTGCTGCAGAAACAGGTGCAACTGTTTCAGTGATTTATGTGCCACCAGCTGGTGCTGCGGCTGCTATCTGGGAAGCTGTTGAAGCAGACCTAGATTTGGCGATCTGTATCACAGAAGGTATTCCAGTTCGTGACATGTTAGAAGTTCGCAACAGAATGGCTGCTAAGGAAGCTAAAGGCGGCAAAAAGACTTTGTTATTGGGACCAAACTGCCCAGGCTTGATCACTCCTGAAGAAATCAAGATTGGCATCATGCCAGGTCACATTCACCGCAAAGGTCGTATTGGTGTTGTGAGTCGCTCAGGTACTTTGACTTATGAAGCTGTTGCTCAGTTAACAGAAATTGGTCTTGGCCAATCTTCAGCAGTTGGTATCGGTGGTGACCCAATCAATGGTCTTAAGCACATTGATGTGATGAGAGCGTTCAATGACGATCCAGACACTGATGCAGTGATCATGATTGGTGAAATTGGCGGCCCTGATGAAGCTGAAGCAGCTCGTTGGTGCAAAGCTAATATGAAAAAACCAGTGGTAGGTTTCATTGCTGGTGTGACTGCTCCTGCAGGTAAGCGCATGGGCCATGCTGGTGCGTTGATTTCTGGCGGTGCCGACACAGCTGATGCTAAGTTGGCCATCATGGAAGAGTGTGGCTTCACAGTGACACGCAATCCATCAGAAATGGGCAAATTGCTTAAGGCATTGTTGTAATATCCCTTTAATGGGTCAAAATTAACGGGAGCCTAGCTCCCGTTTTTTGTTTAAATAATAAAAATATGAGGTTGACATGGAATTTCTAGCGACGATTGATTGGGCAGTGATTGCTCAAATCATCATGATCGATATTTTATTGGGTGGTGATAATGCGGTTGTGATCGCGTTGGCTTGTCGTAATTTGCATCCTAATCAGCGACGCAGAGGCATCATGTGGGGCACTGCGGGGGCGATTATTTTGCGTATTGCCTTGGTGGCATTTGCAGTGACGTTGTTACAAATTCCATTCTTGAAGTTCACAGGCGGTATTTTGTTATTGTGGATTGGTTACAAGTTAATGGTGCAATCAGAAGATGATGAGGGCCATGAGCTTGAAGCATCCGATAAATTATGGGCTGCTGTTAAAACCATTATCGTGGCTGACATTGCCATGAGCGTTGATAACGTGATTGCGATTGCGGGTGCTGCTGGTCAAGTCGATGCAGCTCATCACCAATTTGGATACATTGTGTTTGGTTTGTTGGTTTCAATTCCATTGATCGTGGGCGGAAGTCAAATCGTCCTTTATCTCATCGATCGTTTCCCATGGATCGTGACTTTGGGTGCCGGCTTATTGGGCTGGATTGCAGGCGGAATGATTTTCTCTGATCCTGGACTCATTAAACACTTTGGTGCGGGCATTGAGAACTATGCAACGATTGCAGGCATTGCTGCCGCTGTCGGCGTGATGCTTTATGGCGAAGTGATGAAGAGGCAAAAGAAGAAGACAAAACAAGCTTAATTGCTTGTTCTTTGACTCAACTCAAAATCAGAGCTTTCTGACAACGATATAGTCCTTGTTGATGGGCATCATCTGAGATGATGATTTCCCATTAACAAAGGATTGAATGAATGAAAAATAAAAACCTTATGACATCAAAGCAAGACACTTCAACAAATAAAAAAAATGGTTTCACTTTGATTGAGTTGATGGTGGTGATTGCCATCATTGGTATTTTGGCCGCCATCGCAGTGCCGAAGTATCAAGACTACCTTGCTAAAACGCGTGTGACTGAAGGCTTGAGTTTGGCAGCGGGCGCTAAATTGGCCGTGACCGAGGTTTACTCGAGTAAGGGTGCTGCAGACATGGCGGAGGCAACAGAGTCAACGTTCAAGAGCACAACAACGAACAGTATTAAAGATATCAAGATTGAAAAATCTGGCGCTATTTTGATCACATACCAATCCAGTGTTGCTCCTGAAGGCGCCAACACCTTGAGTATTGTGCCAGTCAACAATGCCAGTAGCGATGCTGTCACAGCTTTGGATTTAAGTGTTAAGGGTGAGCAGCCATGGGCAGGTATTTGGTCATGCAAATCTCCAACAACAACTTTGCCCGCAAAACTTCAGCCAAGTGATTGCAAGTAAGGCATCAAAGTTGTAAAAAATGAATCAATAAGCAAATAAAACGGAACAGTTATAAAAAAGGCGAAGAAATCTTCGCCTTTTTTATTGCATAGAAAGAAAGCTAAATAAGAAAATCCTGACAAGAGATGTCAGAATTTATTTCTCTGCCACCCAAGTGCCTGACTTGCCGCCACTCTTTTCAAGTAGCTTCACTTCTTTGATGACCATGCCACGATCTACAGCTTTGCACATGTCGTAAATGGTGAGCAGGCCAATTTGCACGCCTGTTAAAGCTTCAATTTCAACGCCGGTTTGGCCAATGTTCTCTGTGGTCACGGTGCAGTGAATGGTTGAATTCGATTCATCGGGGATGAATTCAACAGCGACCCTGGTCAATGCGATAGGATGGCACAGAGGAATTAAATCAGGACTCTTTTTGGTGGCTTGAATAGCCGCAATTCTGGCGATACCAATCACATCACCTTTTTTGTGACTTCCAGACATCACCATGTCGAAAGTGGCTTTTTGCATTTGTATACTGCCAGTAGCGGTTGCAATTCGGTGCGTATGCGCCTTTTGGCCCACATCTACCATGTGGGCTTGGCCAGTTTCATCAAAATGAGTCAGTTTGTTCATGCGGTATTTGTACCATAATTAGGGATATGAATCGTAAAAAGAATAAAGTTGCGCAGAAAATAATAGCGGGCTCGCTCGCTTTCATTTTCTATCCAAGCTGCTTATTGGCCCAAGTCGATAACAATCGAGTGGCGCAGGAAAATATTGATCGCACCATGCAGTCTTCTAGGGCTGGCTCTGAGTTCGCTGCTCCTGGCAAGAAAACTCAACAACCTCAATTGGTTTTACCTGATCTGGGAGATTCATCGAGTGCAGCCCTATCTCCCACTGATGAAAAACTGCTGGGTGCGCGCATCATGCGCGATATTCGCAGAGACCCAGATTATTCAAAAGACCCAGTTTTTTATGATTACCTCAACACAATCGGCCAGCATTTAATTGCTACTGCTAAAAAACAAGGGATTGCTGGTTTAGAGGGAGAGGGAAGCTTTTTAATTAATTTTGAACTTTTTGGAGTGCGAGATAAAAGTATCAATGCTTTTGCTTTGCCAGGCGGATATATTGGTGTGCACACTGGTTTGATTGTTTCTGCAGAAACAGAGTCTGAATTGGCTTCAGTGCTGGGTCATGAAATCGGTCACGTCACTCAAAAACACATTGCGCGCATGTTTGGTCAGCAGGGCACCAATTCAATGATTGCCTTAGCGTCGATCATTTTGGCCGTGGTTGCTGCCAGTCGTAATCCAAATGCAGCTCAAGGCCTTGCCATGGGCGGTCAAGCGTTAGCGATACAAAATCAGTTGGCTTACTCTAGAGATGCTGAGCGAGAGGCTGACCGAGTAGGTTTTCAGATTCTTCAGGCGGGTGGTTTTGATGTTCAAGGCATGCCCGACTTTTTCCATAGAATGCAAAGAGCCAATAGCATCATGGAAAGTGGGGTTCCTGGTTATGTGCGATCTCACCCACTAACAACCGATCGTATTGCTGATATGCAAGACCGAGTCCGTGGCTTGAGTAAACCGAAAGTCAATTCATCGGTAGAGTTTTACTTGCTAAAGTCCAGGGCGAGATTAATACAAACGATCAGCTCAAGTAATTATCCAGAGCTAAAACAACTTTATGAAAGCCTTGCTAGAAAAGCCGATCCAATCAAACAGTTGGAAGGTAACTATGGCCTGGCATTGTTAAGCTTAAAGCAACAAAAAATAACTGAAGCAGAATCATATTTACAGAAAAGTAAGGTATTGATGCAAACGGTTTCCGCACAAGGATCTCCTGTACAGCGCTCCAGCCTTTCTCTAGAGTCAACAGCAATCGATATTTTATTTGCCAAAGGACAGCATGCCGAAGGGTTGAAGCAAATTGCTCAAATCAAGGCAACGTATCCTCAATCAAGATCTTTGAATATCTTGACGATTGAGGGTCAACTAAAGACCCGACAGTATGAGCAAGCCATTAATTGGCTAAAGACTCAAACAAGAGCACAGCCAGAAAAGTCAATATGGTGGGACTTGCTAGCAAGGGCTTATTCTCAGGCTGGCAAAAAAGCTCTTTCGCATGCGGCACTGGCAGAAAAGTATGTTGCTGATGGTGCATGGATTGGTGGAATTGAGCAGATGCGTTTAGCCAAACTCGCAGGAGATGCTGATTTTTATCAATCTTCAGAAATTGATGCGCGCGCCAGACAAATTCAAGATTTATATCGTCAAGAACTTATTCAACAAAAACAAAAATAGTTTTTAAATGATTTGATCAGTGGAAGCCGTGAATGGTGCTTGGCAGCTGAATGTGTTCTTCTTGAGCTGGGCTTGTGTGAATATGGGCAATTCTCCAGCCCATAGGACCTTGAACCAAAATGTAGGTGAAGTTCAAGAAAAACTCTGGTTCAATTTGCTCAGCTTCTAAACGAACGGCTTCGGTTGAGTCAAAGAAGGATATGCCAATGCCTGTATGCCCAATCACCTGGATCGGGTCAAGCCACAAGAAATGATCTTCAAGTATTTTCTTCAATCCCTCACGAAGCTCAGCATGCCCATTCAAGCGTTTGCCGCCTGGCAAGATGCAGGTGATTGAATCTTCATCCATCCATAGATCAATAGATCCATCCAAATCATTGCGATGCAATGATTCACGCCATGCATCGATGACTTCTTCTGGCATTTGAAATAATCTAGCTTGACTTGGCATGGTATTTTTAATGAGTTAGTTGATTGATGGAGTTTAGGACGTCTTTTACTTCTATGTCCACTAAACATTTCAAATGACCTAGAGGGCAAGTTCTCTTAAAGCAGGGACTGCATTCAAGGTGCAACCAATGAATTGCGGCAAGCTTTGATAGTGGTGGCGTATGCCTTGGGTCACTGGATCCAAAAATAGCCACTTGAGGGCGCCTAAATGCCGCGGCAATGTGCATCAATCCAGAATCATTGCTGATAACCGCCGTGGCATTACTGATGGCTGCCATCGCATCTTCAAGGCTGGTTTGACCGCACCAATTGATCACTTTGTTTGGGTGAGTGCTCATTGAGGCAATATCACTGCCAATAGAAAACTCTTTCTTGCTGCCCAATATCACCACCAATGCGTTTTCTTTTGTTTCGATGATATTTTTGGCTAATTGGCCAAAATGTTCGATCGGCCATTGCTTGGCAGGACCATACTCGGCACCAGGACAGAGCACATAGAGCTCTTGATGCGCCTGAATGTTTTGAAGCATTTGCTGGCTCTGGTCAATCATTGCCTCTGGCAATGATAGGTGCGGTTGGGGAACTTCCGATGATGTCTGACCTGACAGCGCAAAGTAATGACTCGACATCGGTGGGCGATGTGAGCGGGATGGATTTCTATGCGCTTGATTGATGAGGCCCCAACGCATTTCACCTTGATAGCCAATTCTCAGAGGAATCTTAGCCAGCCAAGGGATCAGCGCTGATTTAAAACTATTGGGTAAAACATAAGCATGGGTATAAGCGCTTTGGGCCAATTGTTTGGCCAGAGCTTTGCGCTCTTTCCATTGCAATGCGCCATGCTGAAAATCAGCGGTGATGATTTGATCAACCGCTGGTATTGCTTTCATGATGCTAGCCACCCATGGGGTCGCTAAAACATCGATTTGACTGTTGGGGTTGTTTTTTTTAAGTTGAGATATCAGAGGCTCAGTCATCACTGCATCGCCAATCCAATTGGGTGCAATGATGAGTATCTTTACCATCTTAGTGACCGTGTGGCTTTGTGCCAGGCAGGAGCTCATACTCAGTGCCACAGTAAGGGCACTTGGCATGGCCAGTGGTCAGTACATCTAGAAAGACGCGAGGGTGCAAGCTCCAGGCAGGAGAGTTATTGTTGGGGCAATGAAGGGGTAAATCTTTATTACCATCGACTTTGATAACACTTTGCTGACTCATGATGACCTCGGTTTTCTTAAACCACCGTTAACCAGTGACGATATTTGTCGCTCTTACCGGCCACTGCATCAAAGAATATTTGCTGAACTTTCGTGGTGATCGGGCCACGTTTGCCATCGCCGATGATGCGGTCATCAAGCTCACGAATCGGCGTTACTTCAGCAGCTGTACCAGTGAAGAAGGCTTCATCGCAGCAGTACATTTCATCGCGCGTGATGCGCTTTTCTTTAATTTCAATACCAAGATCTTTAGCAATTGTAAAAATCGCATCACGAGTAATGCCGTCTAAACATGAAGCCAAATCAGGCGTGTAGATAACGCCATCTCTAACGATGAACACGTTCTCGCCTGAGCCTTCAGAAACATAACCGTCCGTGTCTAAAAGAAGGGCTTCGTCGTAACCTTGTGCGGTCACTTCTTGGTTAGCAAGGATTGAGTTGATGTAATAACCAGAAGCTTTGGCTCTCACCAAAGAAACGTTCACGTGATGTCTGGTGAATGAAGATACCTTGACGCGAATACCTTTGTTCAAACCATCTTCACCTAAATAAGCACCCCATTCCCAAGCAGCAACTGCGGCGTGAATTGAATTACTTCTTGCAGAAATACCTAGTTTTTCAGAGCCAATCCAAACAATTGGACGAATGTAGCAAGAAGCCAATTTATTTTCTTTAACAACTTCAATAATTGCTTGGGCCATTTGCTCTTCGGTGTAGTTCATCTTCATCTGGAAGATTTTTGCTGAATTGAATAAGCGACGTGTGTGCTCTTTCAAACGGAAGATCGCTGGACCAGCTTCAGTTTTGTAGGCTCTGATGCCTTCAAAGACGCCCATGCCATAGTGAAGGGTGTGAGTTAACACGTGGATGTTTGCGTCTCTCCAAGGGACCATCTTGCCGTCCATCCAAATAAAGCCATCACGATTTGCCATTGACATGGTTTGTTTCCTAAATTCTGAGAAAAATGGGTTGAGGCGCCATTGTAAAACAGCCATCGGGAGATGGCTATGACGAAGACATCTGTGCTCCCTATAATCAAAGATCCTCTTAGACGACTCAATTCATAGTGATCTGGTTCTCAAACAATAAAAAACACCTACTTGAAGGCAGTAAAACCATGTCAAAAGCTGGTTTTGCGATCTTCACTTGGGCACTCGTGACCGGCATGGCCATGGCTGAATCAAGCTTGAGCACCGCCCAAGCCATTGGTATGTCTTTCTTGGTTTACGCCGCCTCTGCCCAATTAGCAGCTTTACCCCTGATTGCGGGCGATTTTCCTCTTTGGACTATTTTTGTCACTGCCATCATTGTGAACTTGAGATTCGTCGTTTTCAGTGCCGGCATTCAGCCCTATTTCAAAAATAGAAGTTTTTGGAAAAGATCGGTGTTGGGCTACTTGAACGGCGATTTGAATTTTGCGTTGTTCATGTCTAGATTCCCAAAATACCAAAAAGACCCATCTCACTTGCCGTTTTTCTTGGGCATGTCTTTGACCAATTGGTCGATCTGGCAAATCGGATCTTTGACGGGTATTTTTGTTGCTGGAGCAGTCCCAGACTCTTGGGGTTTGGGCTTTGCTGGAACCTTGGCCCTGATAGCTATTTTGTTGCCAATGCTCGATCAACTATCTGCGCGTTTGGCAGCTTTATCTGCTTTATTGGTGGCTCTATTGGCCAATGATTTACCCTACAAGCTCAGCATTGTTTTGGCAGTTGTTGTGGCTATTTTTGTTGGAATCATGTGTGACCGCTTCATCAAAAGAGAAGGGGGTGCCACTTGAGCTCTTTTGAAATTTGGGCGGTGATTTTGGGTTTGACCGTGATCACATTCATCACCAGGGGCTTTTTTCTTTTGATGGGTGAGCGCATAGAGTTGTCTGAAACACTTCAAAATGCCCTCAGGTATGCACCTGCAGCTGCTTTGGTAGCAATCATTGCTCCTGAGATGTTTTTTACCGAAGGCCCTAATGAGTTGGAGATCAATTCAGCCTATTTTTGGGGCGGAATATGCTCAATCATTGCATTTTGGCTCTCAAAAAGCATGCTTTTGACGATTATCTTGGGGATGTTGGCCTTCACGGCCATTCGGCTTGTTTTGGCTTAAAAAAGACTCAGGATTGACCGTAAAAAGGTAAAATCTTACTTTCTTGTCTTTTGTCGAAAATTCGCTATGCCAGGCACATCAAAACTTCAATTCAATCGCCTTTCCACCTTGGCTGCTAATGGCCAGCTAAAAGGTAAACGGGTGTTCATCAGGGCTGATTTGAACGTTCCCCAGGATGAGGCAGGCAATATCACTGAAGACACTCGTATCAGAGCATCTATTCCTGCTATCAAGTTGGCTTTGGATTCAGGTGCAGCTGTGATGGTGACATCTCATTTAGGTCGTCCTACTGAAGGTGAATTCAGGCCTGAAGATACTTTGGCACCAGTTGCAGACAGAATTGCAGAATTGATGGAGCGAAAAGTTCCATTGATCAGTCACTGGGTAGAGGGTGGTTTTGAAATACAGCCAGGTGATTTGGTCCTTTTGGAGAATTGCCGTCTGAACAAAGGCGAAAAGAAAAACAATGACGAGTTGGCTAAAAAAATGGCCAGCTTGTGCGATGTTTATGTGAATGATGCATTCGGTACAGCTCATCGTGCCGAAGCGACCACTCATGGCATGGCTAAATTTGCACCTGTTGCGTGTGCGGGCCCTTTGATGGCCGCTGAACTAGATGCCTTGGGTAAAGCATTGACAGATCCAAAGCGTCCATTGGTGGCGATTGTTGCAGGATCAAAAGTTTCAACAAAATTAACGATTCTTAAATCATTGGCAGAAAAAGTGGATCAACTGATCGTGGGTGGCGGCATTGCCAACACCTTCATGTTGGCAGCGGGCTTGCCAATTGGCAGATCTTTGGCTGAACCAGATTTGATCAACGAAGCAAAAGCCATCATCGATTTGATGGCCAAGCGTGGTGCGAGTGTGCCTATTCCTGTTGATGTGGTGGTGGCGAATGAGTTATCACCATTGGCGCGTGCCAACAGAGTCGCATCCACCGATGTTCGACCAGATGACATGATTTTGGACGTGGGTCCAAAAACATCGGCTGAGCTAACCAGCATCATTGCGCATGCCGGAACCATTGTTTGGAACGGTCCGATCGGTGTTTTTGAGATTGATCAGTTTGGCGGCGGTACCAAAATGTTGGCCGCTGCGATTGCGCACTCTCCAGCATTCTCCATCGCTGGTGGTGGTGATACCTTGGCAGCGATTGCTAAATACGGTATTGAAAAGCAGGTCGACTATATTTCTACTGGCGGTGGAGCTTTCTTGGAATTCTTGGAAGGTAAAACATTGCCAGCCTTTGCTATCTTGTCAGAAAGAGCGGATAAATAATGCGTGCAACAAAAATTGTTGCGACCTTAGGTCCAGCATCAAGCAGCGCTGAAGTTCTGAAAAAATTAATGGAAGCAGGCGTTGATGTTGTCCGTTTAAATTTCTCACACGGTACTGCCGCAGATCACCAGGCCAGAGCTCAGCTTGTTCGAGAGGTTTCTAAAGCGGCTGGTCGTGAAGTTGCCATCATGGCAGACTTGCAAGGCCCAAAAATCAGAGTCGGCAAATTTGAAAATAACAAAATTATTTTGAAGGCTGGCGAAAAATTCACTTTGGATGCTAACTGCACTTTAGGTGATCAAACAAAAGTAGGTCTTGATTATAAAAATTTGCCGAATGATGTGAGGGTTGGCGATAAGTTATTGCTCAACGATGGTTTGTTGGTGATTCGAGTCGAAGGTGTTGAAGGTTCATGCATCCACACCATTGTTGAATTAGGTGGTGAGCTTTCAAATAACAAAGGCATCAATCGTGCAGGTGGCGGTTTGACTGCGCCAGCATTGACCGATAAAGACAAAGAAGATTTAAAAACAGCAGTTGCCTTGGGCGCCGATTACATTGCGATCAGTTTTCCTAAAAATGCTGAAGACATGAAAATTGCCCGTGGTCTCGCCGATGTCGCTAGCAAAGAGTTTGGACACAAAACAAAACTGATCGCAAAGATTGAACGTGCTGAAGCTGTCATGCCGGGCGTATTGGAAGAAATTCTTGAGGTCAGTGACGGCATCATGGTCGCTCGCGGTGACTTGGCAGTTGAAGTTGGTAATGCCACAGTTCCAGCACTTCAAAAACGAATGATTCGTTTGGCTCGCGAGGCAAACAAGGTGGTGATCACTGCCACTCAAATGATGGAATCAATGATTCAAAATCCAGTGCCAACCAGAGCCGAGGTCAGCGATGTGGCCAATGCTGTTTTGGATGGTACAGATGCTGTGATGTTATCGGCTGAAACTGCATCAGGTCAGTACCCGATTGAAACTGTTTTGCAGATGGCCGCTATTTGTTTGGAGGCAGAGAAGACTGAAGTTCATCATTTGGATGCTGACTTCTTTGACCAAAAATTCACGCGCATTGATCAGTCAATTGCTTTTGGAGCTTTGTTCACGGCCTACCATTTGGGTGTGAAAGCGATTGCTGCATTAACTGACTCTGGTTCTACGGCTTTATGGATGAGTCGACACAAGATTCAGGTGCCTATTTTTGCCATGACCACCAAATTGACCAGCCAGAGAGCAATGGCGCTTTACAGGAACGTGCACCCTTTGCATTTGGATACCAGCAATGACAGGGACACTGCTTTAGAGCAAGCAGAAGCAAGAATTAAAAAATTAGGTGTTGTCACCTCTGGTGATGCAATTGTTTTGACTGTGGGTGAGCCAATGGGGCAAGTTGGTGGAACGAACACGCTCAAAATTGTGAATGTTAAATAAATTTTAATTTAAGGAAATAGCAATGGCTCTTGTATCTTTGCGCCAATTATTGGACCACGCAGCTGAGAATGCTTATGGATTACCAGCATTCAATGTCAACAATCTTGAACAGGTGCAAGCCATCATGGCTGCTGCCGATGAAGTCAATGCACCAGTCATCATGCAAGCTTCTGCCGGCGCACGTAAATATGCTGGCGAAGCATTTTTGCGTCATTTGATTGATGCGGCTGTTGAAGCATACCCGCACATTCCGGTGGTGATGCACCAAGACCACGGTCAAAGTCCAGCAGTTTGTATGGCGGCGATTCGCTCAGGCTTTACATCAGTGATGATGGATGGTTCCTTGATGGCTGACGGTAAGTCAGTTGCTTCATATGAATATAACGTTGGCGTATCTCAAGAAGTTGTGAAGTTTGCGCATTCAATTGGCGTGACTGTGGAAGCTGAGTTGGGCGTTCTAGGTTCTTTAGAAACCATGATGGGCGATAAAGAAGATGGTCACGGCGCTGAAGGTGCCATGACTCGCGAACAGTTATTGACCGATGTTGAGCAAGCCGCTGATTTTGTGAAGCAAACACAATGTGATGCCTTGGCGATTGCGATTGGTACCAGCCATGGCGCTTATAAATTCACCAAAAAACCAACGGGTGATATTTTGGCGATTGATCGCATCAAGGAAATCAATCAACGCATTCCAAACACGCACCTCGTGATGCATGGTTCTTCGAGTGTGCCGCAAGAGTTGCTCGCAATCATTCGTGAGTTTGGTGGCGACATGAAAGAAACTTACGGCGTACCTGTTGAAGAAATTCAGCAAGGCATCAAGCACGGCGTTAGAAAAATCAATATCGACACGGATATTCGTTTGGCAATGACTGCCGCGATTCGTAAATATTTGTTTGAGAACCCAGGCAAGTTTGATCCACGCGATTATTTGAAGCCAGCACGTGAAGCTGCCAAAGAAATTTGTAAAGCGCGCTATTTGGCGTTTGGTTGCGAAGGCCAGGCTGGCAAGATCAAATCAATTCCTTTGGAACAAATGGCTGAGCGTTACAAAAGCGGTCAATTGGCTCAATTAGTTAAATAAGGTATTCATGCAAGCTCTTTACGAATCTTCGATCAAATCATTGCCATTAATCTCAAAAGGCAAGGTAAGAGATATCTACGCCATTGGTGATGATCAGTTGTTGATGGTGACCACTGATCGTTTATCAGCATTTGATGTGGTCATGGGCGAGCCTATTCCTGGCAAGGGGGTTGTTCTCAATGAGATGGCGAATTTTTGGTTTGGAAAATTAAGCCACGTGATTCCTAATCATTTGACGGGTATCGATCCATGTTCAGTTGTCACTGCCGATGAGGTGAATCAAGTCAAGGGTCGCGCGATTGTGACGAAGCGTTTGAAGCCAATCATGGTCGAAGCGGTGGTGCGTGGCTATTTGTCAGGGAGTGGCTGGAAGGACTATCAAGACACTGGGGCCATTTGCGGCATCAAATTACCAGCCGGTCTTAAAAACGCACAACAATTGCCAGAGCCTATTTTTACGCCAGCCGCAAAAGCGGATGTTGGTGAGCATGATGAAAACATTTCTTATGCAGAGGTTGAAAAACGCATTGGCCAAGAATTAGCTGCAAAAATCAAAGAAGTCAGCATTCGTTTGTACAAAGAGGCATCGATTTATGCCGCAAGCAAGGGCATCATCATTGCTGATACAAAATTTGAATTTGGCTTGGATGAAAATAATGCTTTGGTCTTGATGGATGAAGTTTTAACGGCTGACTCCTCTCGTTTTTGGCCAGCTGCTTCATACCAAGTGGGCTCTAATCCACCCTCATTTGATAAGCAGTTTGTGCGTGACTGGCTTGAGTCTGTGAGACTGGATGGCCAGCCATGGAATAAATCTGCGCCTGCACCAAAGTTACCTGATGATGTGATTGAAAAAACAGCGGCTAAATACCGTGAAGCATTAGCAACACTGACTGCTTAATTGCTCGACAAAAGCAAAAAGGAAAAAAGATGAGTCAAAAACCAATTGTTGGAATCTTGATGGGTTCAAATTCTGATTGGGACACCATGCAAAATGCAGCTCAAACTCTCACTGAGTTTGGCGTTGCCTTTGAAGCCAAGGTGGTTTCTGCACATCGCATGCCTGATGATATGTTTGCTTATGCTGAAACTGCAGCAGAGCGTGGTATCAAAGCAATCATTGCTGGTGCTGGCGGTGCTGCCCATTTGCCAGGGATGTTGGCAGCAAAAACAATCGTACCGATCTTTGGTGTGCCTGTGGCCTCAAAGCATCTAAGTGGCGAAGATTCACTGTTATCTATTGTGCAAATGCCTAAAGGCATTCCTGTGGCAACGTTTGCGATCGGTGATGCGGGTGCAGCCAATGCTGCTTTGCATGTGATTGCTAATCTTGCAGTTAATGATCCTGCCTTGGCTAAAAAGTTAGAGGCATTCCGTGGTGCTCAAACTGAAAAAGCACGTGCCATGAACTTACCAGGGCATTCTTGATCTATGGCTGATCGTCAAAACCCAATTTTGCCGGGATCTTTTTTAGGGATTCTTGGTGGTGGTCAATTGGGTCGCATGTTCACTCATGCTGCTCAAGCCATGGGATACAAAGTCTGTGTCTTAGATCCTGATGAACACAGTCCTGCCGGAATCGTTGCGGACAAACATATTCAAGCAAGTTATACCGATAGCGCTGCGTTAAAAGAGATGGCAGCTATCTGCCAGGCAGCTAGTACTGAATTTGAAAATGTGCCAGCTAAGGCACTTGATGAGCTAGAGTCTTTGGGTGTATTTGTTGCCCCAAGAAGTGCTGGGGTATCTATTGCACAAGACCGTGTTGCAGAAAAGAAGTTTTTAGCAACGTGGCAAAAAGAAGCTGGTATTGGTCCAGCACCTTATCAGGTGATTGAAAAGCAAAGTGACGCTGAAGCAGTTTCTGCTGATTTATTTCCAGGCATTTTAAAAACCGCTCGTATGGGTTATGACGGTAAAGGTCAAGTGACGGTTCATGATCGTGATGAGCTTGTGAAAGCCTGGAATAGTTTTGGCGAAGTGGTGTGTGTTTTAGAAAAACGCATGGATTTGGCTTTTGAAGTATCAGCATTGGTGGTGCGAGGTCATGATGATGAAGTCGTTGCATATCCAATCGCACAAAATATTCATAAAAATGGCATTTTGCACACAACAACTGTGCCAGCACCATCAATCAATCCTGCTCAAGAAGCGAAAATCATCGACGCCGCTAAAGAAATTATTCGTCGTTTAGATTACGTGGGTGTGTTGTGTGTTGAGTTCTTTGTTCTAAAAAATGGCGAAGTCGTTGCTAACGAGATTGCTCCACGCCCACATAATTCTGGGCACTACACACAAAATGCATGCTTAACCAGTCAATTTGAGCAACAAGTCAGAGCGATGGCACGTTTGCCTTTAGGTAGTACTGAGTTGATTGGTCCAAGCATCATGCTCAATATCTTGGGTGATGAGTGGTTGGTCTCTGGAAAGCAAGCAGAGCCTTCTTGGGAGAAAATTCTGAAGGCCCCCTCAGCGAAGTTGCATCTTTATGGTAAGGCTGAGCCTCGCGTTGGACGCAAGATGGGGCACGTTAATTTTGTGGGCAAAACTTCATCAGCTGTTGAGTCGGTTTGCCAAGAGGCTATAGAAGTCCTAAAAATTGCGCGCTGATCATGCCTGATTCAATTCAAAGGGCCGTAGACGTTCTTAAGGCTGGTGGTTTGGTGGGAATGCCCACCGAAACAGTGTATGGACTGGCAGCTGATGCGAATAACGTTTCAGCAATCAATAAAATATTTTCTAGTAAAGGCCGCCCCTCTGGTCACCCTTTGATTGTGCATATCGCTCAAGCTGAAGTGAGTGTTGCTAATGACCGGCAAGCCAGTGCAATTGCCTGGCGCGAAATTCTCAGTCAATGGTCAAGGGATGTTTCTCCAGAAGCTTTGATCTTGGCCCATGCATTCTGGCCAGGTCCTTTGACCATGATTCTTCCAAAAGCCAAACATGTTTTATCGGAAGTCACAGGTGGGCAAGAGACGGTTGGAATTCGGTGTCCGCAACATCCTATCGCACAACAATTATTAAAGGCATTCGGTGGTGGTTTGGCAGCACCTTCTGCCAATCGTTTTGGCAGAATTTCTCCAACCACAGCAGAGCACGTGCGTGAAGAATTTCCAGGTGATGAAGTATTGGTGCTTGATGGCGGTCCCTGCGATGTTGGTATTGAATCAACCATTGTTGATCTGACTCGCCTTGATAGTCATGGTGCTGTGGTTTTGCGGCCAGGAGCGATCACTCAGGCAATGATTGAACAAGCGCTTGGTAGAAGTGACGTGACTGATGGTGCCTCAGTAAATATTGGATCGGCTCCAAGGGTCTCTGGAAGTTTGAGTGCGCACTATGCGCCAAAGACAAAATTGGTTTTATACGATGCCAAAGACGCTGAGTCATTATTTTCTAAAGTGAATAACTCTGATAACAAGAAAGTTGCCTGGGTCCATTTTCCAAAAGATTTGGCTGATAAAAACTTTGGTTTAAAGAATGTGGCAAAAGAGGTGCTGTTGCCTCTTGAATCAAAAGCATTGGCCAGGGAGCTTTATGCAATGCTCAGGCAGTTAGATGCACTGAACATGGATTGCATCTTCTTTGAACAGTTACCCGACGGTGTTGAGTGGGACGCTATCAGAGATAGGTTGGGGCGTGCCTCAGTGGGCTCTGGCGTGTAGTTGCTGCGGGCCATCATCAAGAAGCCAAGTCATTAATGCATCATGTATGCCTCGCCCAGAGCCAGCATTACGATGATTGATGAAAGATGAAATCGCATACACCTGACCTGATTTGCTCACAACATAACCTGAAATACTTCTGACATCTACCAAAGACCCCGTTTTAATATAAGCACCATATTTTTTGATGGGTTTGGGGAACTGAGACACATTCTTCTCAAAGGCTTGTACCTCTGCTTTTTTGGGAATGTATTGACGAAGTTTATCCATCAAGCGATGTTTCATGGTTCCATCCACTCCAGCAATAGGGAGTGATTCAGTGAAGTAATCTCGAGTAGAAGAATTCAAGCCAAGTAGTAACACTTGATTGAGATGTTTGGAACTGATTCTTTCGATTCTTGAAAGCCCTGAACCATTCTCAATGACAAGCTCAGGCATATCTAATTGATATTTCTTGAGCCATGATTTAACAACCATATTGCCATTATCAGTATTGCCAGGAGCGCCGTTCTTTTCTAAGGCAAGCGTGAGTAAAACTTGTCTGGCCATCACATTGTTTGATAGCTTATTGATGTCTTTGACTGATTCATACAAGGGTATACCAAAGTGTGTCACGATTGGCCTAAAAGATTCGGTCAGTTGACCATTTTTAATGCCTGGCTTCTTGCCCCATGTGCCACCAAGGTCTTCCCATGCAGCAATTAAGCTCTGTGATAAAAATTGATCGTTGTCAGAGGCGACAATATTCCAATTGGCGGTAGAGCAAGCACTGGGATATTTGCCATGAAAGCTCGCAACCCATCCTGAGTTTTTCTCAGCCTTCAAGGACATTGTGATGTCGTCTCGCCAATTGGTGCAGGGGCCATCGACCACCACCAAGTTATTGTCAATAGATAGGTTGGCTATGCGCGGAGTTTGTTTGATAACAACCAAGCGATTCTCAATATTTGGAAAAAACTGAAAACTAAAACTATTAAAGGCAAACAAAAGAGCATCTGGAGCAACGTTATAGGCACGAGTTGGATCGCCATCAGAGAATGATGACTCTTTGACTGATTTGTCGTACGCACTTCTGTCAAAAATCAAGTCTCCATGGATATTTTTTACCCCGCTTGCCTTGAGGTTGGCTAAAAGCTTATTCACCTCTTCTGGAATGAGCTTAGGGTCACCACTACCTCTGATGAGTAAGTCTCCGCGCAGAGTTCCTTTTGAGATTTGACCATTGGTAAATAGATCCGTTTTCCACCTGTATTGAGGGCCCAGCATTTCCATCGCGGCTAAGCTTGTGACAAGCTTCATTGTGGACGCTGGATTCATGCCTAAACTCTCTTGCCAATGAATCACATCATGAGAGTTGAAGGTGGCATGTCCCTGTTGACTGGTGATTTTATCGACGGAAATTGAAATGGCTTCTTTGGGAATCCCGCTTTTTTTAATGGCTGATTCAACCGGGGCGGGTAAAAAATCTTTTGCAAATGAACCAAAGCTTTGTGTGATTAAAACAAAGCCTGTCAATATCAATAAATGTCTCTTAAATGGCATGCCTGAATCATAGTGCCTAATAAGCATTTATGTACATATGCTTATGGTGCTGAGGTAATCTTTTTTAATAGCTTATTAGAGCGAGTCAGGGCAATGCACAGATCATAAAAAAGAGGGCGGTGAGGCTGAGGGATTTTCACCTGAAATTGTTCACAAATTTTGGCCAGTCTTGAGTCATTGCTTAGTTTGGCGCCACCAAGCAATTTATGAGCCATGCCTTTTAATTCCATTTCACTCAATACCCATTTTTGTTTTCCAAGGCATTGCTGTAAAAGATCCAAAGATTTTTCTTGATAGTTCAAGATTTCGCCGGCAATGATCTTGAGCATTGAATGTGGAGAATCAGCAGGGTCTTTGAATGTCATTGAATATGTTTTTTCAAGAGACAGTTCTATTTGCCAATCTTTCAAGGATGCTGGCTTGATCAAAACAAAATCAAACACATTGTTAGGGTTCAGCAATCGATGTGCTCCATCAGTGTGTGCAGTGATGCCAAATATTTTGATTTTTGACCCGTAGTGTTGATGAGCAGCGATCGCTAATTGATCTCCATTAATGATGGGCATGGTCAAGTCTGTGACCAAAATATCAAAAGAAGTTTCACGAATTTTATCTAAGGCTTGTTGACTGCAAGCGCTTGAATGAACGCAATATCCCATGTCTTTGAATTGAGCCTCTGTGATGAGTCTGCTTGGGGCGTGATCATCCACAATCATCACGCTTTCATGATGAGTGATGGTGGTTGCAACCTTCTCATAAGTTGGATTGGATCTTGTGTACTTGGGTTGCTGTATGGATCTTTTAAAAGAAAGCGTGAAGTTCACGGATGTGCCAAGCCCCTCTTCGGAGTCAATTTCTAGCTTGCCGCCCATCATCGCGATGAGTTGCTTTGCAATGGTTAAGCCAAGCCCTGTACTTGACTGTGAATACTCTGTATCACTATGTTCATATTGTTCGTAGGGTTGGAAGATCCTTGTTATATGAGCTTGGGGTATCCCTTTGCCATTATCAGAAACCTCAAAATAGATAATTTGAGCAAAATGATCATTTGCAAGAGTTCGAGTCGTGATTTGAACTTTTTGGTTTGGGCTGAACTTGATGGCATTGCTGATCAAGTTATGTAACACCTGGCCCAATCTCGTGCCATCAGCAATCAAGCTTTCTGCAATTTCTGGACAAATATGACAGTGGACTGTGGTGTTATTTTTTTGTGCAAGGGTGCTGAATGTTCGGTTGATGTTTTTAATCAAATTACCTAAATTGCAAGCCTCTGTTTTGAGTTTCATTTTTCCAGCATCAATTTTGGATAAATCCAATAACTGATTCAATACTTCCAGCATGGATTCTGCTGAGGCATGAGCGCTTTCTAAAATGGTTTTTTCAGAATGGTCTAAATGATTGTTGCGCAGTAGTTTTTCTTGGATACCAAGTATGGCGCTGATGGGTGTTCTTATTTCATGGCTGATGGTTGAGATCGCCTGATTCTTTGTTTCTTGAAATGCGCTGAGATTTTGTTGATTTTTGTGGGCGAGATTCGACCAATGCTTATTTCTAATCAGTAAGTAAAGGCTGAATAAGCAAATGCAAAGGAATGCGAAGAGAACTAGCGGATGTTCGTTAAGCATCAGTGATTCGATTGGTTCTACAGAACGTGATTAACTCTGCGATGTTGCTCACACCAATTTTTTTATAAACACGGGTTTTGTATGTTGATACTGTTTTTGTGCTGATGTGAAGAAACTCTGAGATAGCACTGTTGGGATGTCCATCGGCCAAGTATTTAATGACCTGAAATTCTCTTGGTGAGAATGATGAAATGATCTGATCATCACTGCTGAATATTTTCGATGAATTATTGACATGAAAAAATGTATAGCCTTGAGATACTGCTAGGCAGGCGGCTAGGATGATGTCTGAGCTCGCTGTTTTGTTGATAAAGCCATGCCCACCAATGCTTCTGACGCGACTACCATAGACCTTGGCTTCTAAAGAAGACACGACCAGGATTCTGCTGTCTGGAGAAATGATTTTCAAGCGGCGAATGACATCGAAACCATCTACTTTTGGCATATCTATATCCAGAATGATCAAGTCTGTTTCATTTTCTCTGACGAACTCAAGGCAGCCATCACCATCGACTGCCTCCCCGATGATTTCAAAGTGAACTTGTTGTGCCAGCATGTTTTTAAGTGCCCAAAGCATTGCTGGGTGGTCGTCAACCAATAGGACTTTTTTCCTCATCTAATTCACTCCTTTTGAGACTGTTTGTTCATCAGTTGTTTCATGGCTAATTGTTGTTTGGCTGTTTTACCCATCTTGAGCACTTGGTGAAGTGTCATTTGCGGCATGATGTGCTTGCCGTAGTAACAATCAATGGCATGCTTTTCGGCCACAGATTTTTCGTGCATGAGTTTGATTGGGCCGGCCACCGATCTTGCATCATTGGCGTGTATGAGTGCTTTAAGCGCCATCAATTTCTTTTCACACTGACTTCCTGGGATTGCTTGCCTGATGAGATCACTCGCCAGGTGGATGTGGGTGAATCGATGATTGAGCATCAGTTGGCATTCTTCATCCTGTCCTGTGAAATTAAGAAGATGGAACAAAATACCGAGGCGTTGTAATTGAACCAACGCTTCTTGTAGCTGATGAGCTTCTTTTGATTGTGCCAAGCCGCTAATACCAACATGAATGAGTCCAACGGGTAAATAGCACTTCAGCAGAACTTCTTGAAAGTCATTCATCAAGCCTGGATCACTCAACCATTCGGCTTTCATGGCGAGCATGATGGCGTGCGGTTTTGTGAAGCTGTGCCAATAATTGGCAGCACGAATACCGTCTTTGACTAAATCAATCGCCGTGTCTTTTGAAGTGTGCTCTAAGGGGGTGAGGGTGACAAATTCAGTGACGAGGTCTTTAGAGCTCAATACCAGCTCAAAAGATAAATCTTGAGCGTTTGCCCATGCCTCGAGCTGTTTACTCTCAGGTTGCATCATCACTTCATACAGTTGCCCCTGGTGGAACTCTTTAACGGCCAACCCTGGTTTTTTTGTCCAATTTTTAACAAGCGAATAGAGCCGAGACTTAGGTTTCATAATTAAATCCAATAAAATCAATTATTTAGTGACTTTTGATCACCAATAGTTACATTGCTCTTGAGAAAAGCTTGTGTGTGAGTGCTTAGGAAATCCATTCTTTGAATGGAAAGTCTGGTCATGACCCTTGAAATGCTGAGCTTCCATCCCTATAATTAGCACTCAACCAGTTAGAGTGCTAACAATGCGTTTCAGTTTGGTAGCACTACTTCTGGAAATTATAATTAATTATTTTTACTAACTGTTAAGTAAATACTTACTAACTTTTTTAAAGGAGTCAAAATGAATTTACGCCCTTTACATGATCGCGTGATCATCAAGCGTTTAGACAACGAAACAAAAACAGCTTCAGGTTTAGTGATTCCTGAGACTGCAGCTGAAAAGCCAGATCAAGGCGAGATCCTTGCTGTTGGCACAGGTAAAAAAGATGAGTCAGGCAAAGTTATTCCACTAGATGTGAAAGTGGGCGACCGTGTTTTGTTTGGCAAGTATGCTGGTCAGACAGTAAAAGTTGATGGCGATGAGCTTCTCGTGATGCGCGAAGAAGACATCATGGCAGTTGTACAGAAGTAATTTAATAAGAGACATCGAAAGGAATTCAAATGGCAGCAAAAGATGTATTTTTCAGTGACAGCGCGCGTACGCGCATGGTCGAGGGCGTTAACATTTTGGCTAACGCAGTTAAAGTAACTTTAGGACCTAAGGGTCGTAACGTGGTTTTAGAGCGTTCATTTGGTGGCCCATTAGTGACTAAAGACGGTGTGTCAGTTGCTAAAGAAATTGAGCTTAAAGACAAGCTACAAAACATGGGTGCACAGATGGTGAAGGAAGTTGCATCTAAGACAGCTGACAACGCTGGTGACGGTACAACAACTGCAACAGTATTGGCTCAATCAATTGTTCGTGAAGGCATGAAGTATGTAGTTGCTGGTCACAACCCAATGGATTTGAAGCGCGGTATTGATAAAGCAGTGACTGCAGCAATCGCAGAAATCACAAAAATCAGCAAGCCATGCACAACCACAAAAGAAATCGCTCAAGTTGGTTCTATTTCAGCAAACAGCGATTACAGCATTGGTGAGCGCATCGCTGAAGCCATGGAAAAAGTGGGTAAAGAAGGTGTTATCACTGTTGAAGATGGCAAATCATTGGCAGATGAATTAGATGTTGTAGAAGGTATGCAGTTTGACCGCGGTTACCTTTCACCATATTTCATCAGCAACCCAGAAAAGCAAGTAGCTATTCTTGAGAACCCATTCGTTTTGTTGTTTGACAAGAAGATCAGCAACATCCGTGACTTGTTGCCAGTATTGGAGCAAGTAGCTAAAGCTGGTCGTCCATTGTTGATCATCGCTGAAGACATCGAAGGCGAAGCATTGGCAACGTTGGTGGTTAACAACATTCGTGGCATCTTGAAGACTTGTGCTGTTAAAGCACCAGGTTTCGGTGATCGTCGTAAAGCCATGCTTGAAGACATCGCTATTTTGACTGGTGGTCAAGTGATTGCTGAAGAAGTTGGTTTGACACTAGAAAAAGTAACACTACAAGATTTAGGTCAAGCTAAGCGCATTGAAATCGGTAAAGAAAACACAACCATCATTGATGGCGCAGGCGAAGCTAAGAACATTGAAACTCGCGTTAAGCAAATTCGTGCACAAATCGAAGAAGCTACCAGCGACTACGATCGTGAAAAGCTACAAGAGCGCGTTGCTAAATTGGCAGGCGGTGTTGCAGTTCTACGTGTTGGCGCAGCCACAGAAGTAGAAATGAAAGAGAAGAAGGCTCGTGTTGACGACGCATTGCACGCTACACGTGCTGCTGTTGAAGAAGGTATTGTTCCTGGTGGCGGTGTTGCTTTGGTACGTGCTAAGCAAGCCATCATGAATATGAAGGGCGATAACGCAGATCAAAATGCTGGTATCAGCATCGTGTTGCGCGCCATGGAAGAGCCACTTCGCATCATCGTTTCAAACGCTGGTGACGAGGCAAGTGTTGTTGTGAATAACGTGGCTGCCGGTAAAGGCAACTATGGTTACAACGCAGCATCTGGTGAATATGGTGACATGGTTGAGATGGGTGTTATCGATCCAGCCAAAGTAACTAAGACAGCTTTAGTGAACGCAGCATCTGTTGCTGGTTTGTTGTTGACAACAGACTGCGCAGTGGTTGATTCACCAAAGGATGATGCTCCAGCAATGCCTGATATGGGCGGCATGGGTGGCATGGGTGGTATGGGCGGCATGATGTAATTGAGTCCATACTCAAATAAAAAAGGCGCTTCGGCGCCTTTTTTATTTCCTCTTCATAAAACCATCAAACATTACGCATTAATTCAGAGACTCACTGTGTCGATGTTTATGGCCTCTTGTGGTTAAAGCCTTCTTACGACTTTTCACCACTTGGGTGGCTTTCTTCTGGCCATACATCTTCGGCGGAACACCGGCCATCAATAATGCCTGGCGTTTGATTTGAGCCAGTGATAAACGTTTTTTGATATTCATGATTCAACTATACGATAGTCAATGTGGGGCAATCAAATTCGGGTTTGTGTAAGCAGTTATCTAC
>Ga0209033_1000073_pt1 | contig 44909 bp, 41 predicted proteins | sample LauGreFa1BDMLBDN_2_FD_188218 | JGI IMG/M metagenome (GOLD analysis project Ga0209033, IMG submission 188218) | Freshwater lake microbial communities from Lake Michigan, USA - Fa13.BD.MLB.DN (SPAdes) (version 2) | ecosystem: Environmental > Aquatic > Freshwater > Lake | place: Lake Michigan, USA...
CATATTATATACCGCTTAATCCCAACCGCAGCGCATACTGACGCTGATATCCAGGAAACATTAATTGCGTTTACTGAAACTAAAGCCAAGTTAGATGCTGGGGCTTATAAAGTAGAAGCGATTCCTGATATGGCAGAGAAAAAATAATTGGAAGGCATGTAAAAAGGCCCGCCATTTATGGCGGGCCTTTTTAGTTATATACATTGCGACTTTATGCGCAAATAGAATTATAAACTTTTGATCAGTTCATTTGCAAACGTAACGTAGTCTGCATTTTTACCAGTAGCAATATCAATACATTTTTGTGCACTTGCTTTAGCACTTACTTTATCGCCTAATGCTTTTTCAATTCTAGCTTTTAATAGTAACATCCAATAAGCTTCTTTATTACCTTCAACAGCTTTCGTAATATTTACAAGTGCCTTGTTGTAATCTTTATCAAACTCGTAATAAAAATTAGCAGCCGTATTGTAAGTGTTAGCCTGAATGTTATCTGCAGCTAAAGCTTTTTCTACTTGTGCGCGTACACGGTCTTTAATATTGGTGCTAATTGGTAATGCTACTTGTACGCCAGCCCAAGCCATATGTAGTTCACATGTTTCTGCAGCGATGTTTGCAAATTGCATGGTAAAAGTTTCTGTAAAGTTTGCAGCTTTTTGCGCTTTTACTTTTACGCGAACAACGTCTTCTGCTTCTTTATATCCGTCCGATCCCCAGTTGTTTAATCCTTTATTAATAATTACATCCCAAAGTTCTTTACCAGGGATTGCATAAATAACATAGGTGCCCGCTTCTAATTCGGTACCACCAATGGTTACTTTATCTGTAAATTTAATTTTTGTTGCTGCGTTTGCACCAAGGCGCCATAAGCTACCTAATGGGGCTAATTCACTTTTTTCTTTTAATACCGTACGACCTTTAATATTAGGGCGAGAGTATGTTAATTCAATAGCACCCATACCAAAATCTTGATTGATTTTTTGTGTGGTACTTGGTGCAGGCATTTTAATTTGAGCGCTTGCAAACATTGTTACAAAAGCGGCAGCAATAGTGAGTATTTTTTTCATAGGTAAAACTTTATGTTTTTAGAATAGCAAACCTAACACTATTTTTTAAATGCAGGATGAAACTGTTGAAGGGTATCCCTTAAAAAATCGCGGTTTAGGTGGGTGTAAATTTCGGTGGTGGTAATGCTTTCGTGGCCCAGCATTTCTTGAACGGCCCTTAAATCGGCACCGCCCTCCACCAAATGAGTGGCAAAACTATGCCTAAAGGTATGCGGTGAAATCACTTTTGTGATGCCTGCAGTAAGCGCCAGGCTTTTGATAATATAAAATATCATCACCCGGCTTAATGCATTGCCTCGCCTGTTTAAAAACAGGATATCTTGGTTTTTTTCTGAAACAGTTTGGTGCGATCTCACCGTGTCTTTGTAAATTTTAATGCACTTAATGGCGTCGGTTCCAATAGGTACCAGTCTTTCTTTATCGCCTTTACCAATTACCCGGATAAATCCAATGTCTAAATACAAGCAAGAAATTTTAAGCCCTACCAGTTCACTTACACGTAGCCCACAACTATACATGGTTTCTAAAATGGCTTTATTTCTAGTGCCCTCGGCACTCGATAAATCGATGGCGCCAATAAGCTGTTCTATTTCTTCAAAGCTTAAAGTATCTGGTAATTTTCGTCTGGTTTTTGGGGCTTCAAGGAGGGTAGAAGGATCGATGGTAACAAGCTGTTCTGTAAGCAAGTATTTATAAAAACTTCTGATACCAGATATAATACGTGCTTGTGTTGTAGCGCCCATGCCAAGCTCACCAATCCATTTCACAAAAGCCTGTAAGTCTTTGAGGGTAAGGGCTGCAGGATTTTTTTCGTTATTCGTTACTTGTAAATACTGTGTTAGTTTGGTTACATCATGTAGGTAAGCTTCCACCGAGTGGTCACTCAAAGATTTCTCCAATCGTAAGTATGCTTTATATCCTTTTTTATAGGCTTCCCACATCGGTTAATTATTAATTGCGCAGTGTTTACCGGTTAATTTGGAAATGAAGGTAAGCTAACCGATATTGCGACACCAAATTTATTCAAAGTAAAGTCAAGAAATGCAGGTGAATCTTAAGTCGTTTAAACAGAAGGCGAAAAAACACGAAAAATCTTTTAAAAGTTTCTTATCAAAAATTGGTCGTAAGCCTCCTAAAGATTTAGATAAAAATGCACCTGCTATTGATGCCGAAGTTTGGAAAGAAGTAGACTGTTTAAGTTGTGCCAATTGTTGTAAAAGCATGAGCCCTACATTTACGGCTACCGATATTAAAAGAATTGCAGGACATTTTAATATCTCCCCTAAAGAGTTTAAAGCTACTTGGCTCGAGTATGATGCTAAAGACAATGACTGGGTGAATGTTTCACAGCCTTGTCAGTTTTTAAATTTGAGCACGAACATGTGTTCCATTTATGAGGTAAGACCCGCAGACTGTGCCGGTTTCCCGCATCTAAAAAAGAAAAAGTTTGTTGAATACCTACACGTTCACAAGCAAAATATATCATACTGCCCAGCCACATTTAAGATGGTTGAAAAAATGATGGAGCACTACTAGAAGTAAACATCCTCAATAAAATATAGGGTAGGTTCTTTGCCTGACTCAAGATTAATGGCTACCACATCAAACTGAATGTTTTTAAAGTTTGGGTGTAAGTAATGATAGTGGCAGGCGGCATATTTTAAATGCCTCATTTTTTTACCCGAAATATGCTGCTCGGGGTGTCCAAATTGCAAGCTGGTTCTGGTTTTTACTTCCACAAAATGAAGGGTCTTGCCAATGGCTGCAATAATATCAAGTTCCCAGTGATGGTGTCTCCAATTGACATCTAATATGGTATAGCCCCGATTTTTTAGGTAATCAACTGCAAGTGTTTCCCCCTGTTTTCCTATTTGAAGATTTTGAGACGGCATAGGATTAAAATTGTGGGGTTGTATAACATACGAAGGGATTTTTCGTTTCTATAAAAAAAAGGAACATGTCTTTTAATTATAGCGTTCATAAATTACAAGGTACCGTGCAGCACTATAGCTGGGGAGGTGCTTCATTTTTGCCTAAGCTATTAAGTATAGAAAACCCAAATCATAAACCCTTTGCAGAGTATTGGCTGGGTATTCATGCTGGTGGCCCTGCAAGTATTGAGGTAAACCAACAAGCCGTTTTACTTTCCGATGCTATCGCAACAGATCCAAAAGCGGCATTATCAGAACCTGTATTTAACCATTTTGGGGGTTTGCCATACCTGTTTAAAATACTGGATGTTAAAGACATGCTTTCTATTCAAGTGCATCCTACCAAGGAATATGCAAAGGTCGCATTTGAAAAGGAAGAAGCGGCAGGTATCGCATTAAATGCACCAAACCGCAATTATAAAGACACCAATCATAAACCAGAGATTATGCTGGCTATGAGTGAGTTCTGGCTGTTACATGGATTTAAATCTGAAGCCAAAATATTAGAAACGCTAGAAAATATAGCAGAATTTCAGGTATTAGTACCCTTGTACAAATCTGAGGGATTAAAGGGTTTGTATCAGTTTTTGATGGAAATGGAACAGGCGCAGGTGGATAGCCTTTTAAGCCCAGTGGTTAAAAGAGCCCTTCGGAACAAACAAGAAGGTAAAGTGGACAGAAGCGCCCCAGATTGGTGGGTGGCTAAATTGTATGAAAACGCGGCAGGTATATTACCTATTGACAAAGGCGTTTTTTCGATATACCTATTTAATATTGTTTGTGTGATGCCAGGGCAGGGGATTTTTCAGGACGCTGGCGTGCCACATGCCTATTTAGAGGGCCAAAATGTGGAGTTAATGGCCAATAGCGACAATGTATTAAGGGGAGGTCTTACGCCTAAGCATATAGACGTTGAAGAGCTCATTTATAATATAAAGTTTGAATCTATAGATCCAGTCATTATAGAAGGCACAAAGCCGTGCATGGGCGAAAGCGTTTATCCAGCGCCGGTTCAAGACTTTGGTATCGCATCCATTACCCTTGATGGCTCTAATTCCTACAGCTATGAAGCGGAAAGCTTGGATATGTTTTTAGTGGTGGAAGGAGGGTGTGTGGTTAATAACCAATTGAGTGTTAAAACAGGTGAGGCTTTTGTTGTTTTTCCTGGCAATAAGTTAAACATACATGCATCGGGTAAAACCCTTATTTATAGAGCATTTGTGCCATCTTTGGCAGCTTATTCACAACATGAGGAAAATTGATGGTAGTTAGAGTGTTGCGAAGTACCTATTTTTGTTTTGAAACATTAAATACATGAAAATTTCTAGATCTATAATCGTTGCTTTAGTACTCACAATTGTAGCAAGTGCACTTTACAGAATTATGCCTAACAGGCCTATGGGTTTTGCACCTCAAATTGCCATTGCATTATTTAGTGGAGCTTTGTGTGTGAAAAATAAAAAGTGGGCTTTTGCAATGCCACTTGTTTCTATGTTTATTTCAGATTTATTTTTTGAAGTATTGTACATGAACCACTTAACAGACTACCAAGGATTTTATAGTGGTCAGTGGCTTAACTATATTTTAATTGCTGGTCTTGCAGCTTTTGGATTTTTAATTCAAACAAAAAAAATCGCATCTATGAGTCTTGCTTTTTTAGCAGGCCCTACTGCTTATTTTATACTTTCTAATTTTTCTGTGTGGGCTTTTGGTGGCGGATGGAATAGACCTAAAACATTTACTGGTTTAATGCAGTGTTATGTAGATGGTGTTCCATTTTACGCTAATAGCATGATCGCTACATTTATATTTGGAGCGGTGTTGTTTGGTGCGTATAGCTTGCTTGTGAACAGAAAGTCTGTTACTGCATAGTTGTTTTGTTTGCTATTTTTTCATCCCTCATACCCATCATCATCCATTAAATCTGATCCATCGGCGGCGGAAGTTGCAAGTTCGTCACAACGGTTGTTGAATTTATTTTCTGCGTGACCTTTAACCCAAACAAATTTGATGGTAAAGTCTTTGGCTAGTTTAGCATATATAAGCCAGAGGTCTTTGTTTTTTTTGCCGCCTTTAAAATCGGTTTTGATCCAGTTGTCGAGCCATTTTTTTTCGACACTGTTTACAATGTACTGGCTATCGGTATAAATAGTAATAGGTATGTTTTTTTTGGTAACCGCCATAAGTGCTTGAATCACACCCATAAGTTCCATGCGGTTGTTGGTGGTGTATTTATATCCACCCCAAAGTTCCTTTACTTTTTCGCCCCAAATTAATAGGGCACCATAACCACCAGGGCCTGGGTTTCCTCTTGATGAACCGTCTGTATAAATAACTAGTGGATGTGCTTTTTTCTCCGTCATAGCTGGGCATAAAAATACGTTCTTTTGTCTTTTTTATTATATTTAAGTATGCTATATGATTATATAATTATTGGAGCAGGCTCGGCGGGCTGTGTTTTGGCAAATCGTTTGTCAGAAAACCCGGCTACAAAAGTACTTTTAATAGAGGCGGGAGGACCCGATTCTAAAATGGAAATTAATATTCCGGGGGCCTATTCAAAATTAAATAATACTGAAGTTGATTGGGCATTTTGGACCGAACCTTGCGAGGCGGTAAGCAATCGAAAATTATTTATTCCAAGAGGAAAAGTTTTAGGAGGATGTAGTGCTACCAATGCAATGGCGTATGTGCGTGGCAATAAACAAGATTATGATAGTTGGGCAGCACTTGGTAACGAAGGTTGGGATTATGCATCGGTACTGCCATATTTTAAAATGTCGGAGCGCAATTTAAATTTCACAAATGAATATCATGGAACGGATGGCCCCATGCATGTAACACATGCTGCGGCTCCTTCTAATGTGGCTACTGCATTTGTTGAAGCCTGCGCACAGAAAGGCATAGCGTCTAATCCAGACTATAATGGTGCAGAGCAGTTAGGTGCAAGTCTTTTACAATTTACCATTAAACATAACCAACGTCATAGTACGGCTGCTGCATTTTTAAAACCCATTATTAAAAGAAAAAATTTAATTGTTTTAACGCATACCTATGTTAAGCGCGTGTTGTTAGAGTCAGGAGTTGCAGTAGGTGTGGAGGTGAAAAATAAAAATGGTCAAACAGAAATATACAATTGCAACAAAGAAGTGATAGTTGCAGCGGGGGCAATCCAATCTCCACAAATTTTAATGTTGTCGGGTATTGGGGATAAAAATGAATTGTCAAAACATGGCATTTTAGCGGTTACGCATTTACCGGGTGTTGGAAAAAATTTACAAGATCATGTATGGAGTGGGGCAAGTGCACTAGCAACAGTTCCTACCGGAAATGACTTATTAAAGCCAATTAAAATGGGCATGGCGGGTCTTCAGCACATTTTATTTAAAACGGGGCCACTTTCAAATAGTCCGCTTGAGGCCAATGCATTTTTTAAATTAGAGGAAGATGGTAGTTTGGGAGAAGGGCAGCCTAATATTCAGTTTCATTTTGTGCCTTTAACGGTAAAGCCCGATTATTCTACAGATATATATAATGTTAATACGTATCCTACATACAGTGGATTTTCTATTATGTCCATTATTTTGCATCCTAAAAGTAGGGGTCAAATTAAATTAAAGTCATCTAACCCCTCGGAGCCACCAAGTATTGCACTGAGTCCTTTATCTGACCCTGATGATAGAGCCTTACTTGTAAAAGGAATGCGTAAGGCTATCGAAGTACTTCATGCGGGTGCTTTTGACTCTTTTAGAGATGGCGAAATGCTACTTCCTACGCCTCCAGCCACTGATCAAATAATAGCGGATCATATCAATAAAACCCTTGAAACCCTCTACCATCCGGTAGGTACCTGTAAAATGGGTAATGATGCTCAAGCGGTTGTAAATCATGAGCTTAAAGTGCATGGTATTGCCAATTTACGTGTTATTGATGCATCCATTATGCCTACCATTGTTTCTGGAAATACCAACGCCGCCACCATCATGATTGCCCAAAAAGGGGCTGACATGATAATCGGTTAAATTTTTGGAACTATTGTGTGATAATTACACATTGTTTATTAATTTAGCGAGCAATAAAACGATTGTGTTGGCCAAGGAAAAGAATTTGGATACCCTCATGCATAAAAAGGTAGATGCAACATCTACGTATAGCCTTGTTTCAAAGAAGGCTATTGGCTTTACGTTGGTATTTCAATTACGGTTTACAACCCAGTTTGGTCAAATTATATATGTTGTTGGTAATCATCCACTTTTAGGAAACAACGACATCGAAAAAGCAGTTCCGCTTACGTATTTAAATGAAAATTACTGGAAATTAACGCTGCCATTTGGCGCTAAAGATATTGTTGATGAAAGCGTTAGCTATCAATACTTTATTAAAAATGCAGATGGTACCATTAGTTATGATTGGGGTAAGGATAAAACATTTAACCCATCTGCCATTAAAACAGAGTTGGTTTTATTTGTAGATAGTTGGAATGCAGCAGGATATTTTGAAAATGCATTTTATACAGAGCCATTTAAAAATGTGCTTTTAAAAAATAGTTTTGCAACCATTGATGTACCAACACCTAAAATGGTTACGCATCAATTAAAAGTAAAAAGTCCTTTATTAACTCCTACACAAACCATTTGTTTGCTAGGAGACAGTGCGCATTTACAAGCCTGGGATGCAAAAAATCCAATCTTGCTTTCTCGTAAAGAGGGGGAAGATTATTTTTCAGTATCACTTGATTTATCAAAAGCCAAATTTCCGATTGCTTATAAATACGGGATATATGATGTTGCTAAAAAATCATTTGTTGCTTTTGAAAACGGAAACAATCGGATTTTACATGATGCACCAAGCGCTAGCAAACTTACCGTCGTAAACGATGGATTTACACTCCTTCCTAACGATACATGGAAAGGAGCAGGGGTTGCTATTCCGGTATTTAGTTTACGCTCAAATAATGGGCTAGGGGTTGGAGAATTTGCAGATATTAAATTACTGGTAGACTGGGCTAAAAAAGTTGGGCTTAAAAAAATACAATTACTACCTATTAATGATACGACTGCAACGCACTCATGGAAAGATTCTTATCCATATGCTGCAATTTCTGCGTTTGCACTACATCCTCTTTATATAAATCTTGATTCTTTAATACCTGCTTCTAATAAAAAATTAATTGAAAAACTAGCTGCAGCTAAATCAACACTCAATGCACTTGATGTTGTCGATTATGAAGCAGTGTCAAGTATTAAATATGAAATATTAGATGAGCTGTATGCTTTAATAGGAGCTAAAACCCTTTCCAGTAAAGGCTTTAAGGACTTTTATGCCAAGCATCAGCACTGGTTAGCATCTTATGCTGCATTTTGTTATTGCAGAGATAAATATGGTACCATCGATTTTAATGCATGGCCAAAACACAATACTTATTCGGAATCTGATTTTAAATTGTTGGTTGAATCTGATACAGCCGTACAATTAATTGTAGAAAAATATTATTTTATTCAGTACCTACTTGATGTTCAATTAAGAGAAGCTACTGCGTATGCGCATGAAAACGGTGTTATTGTAAAAGGTGATATTGCTATTGGGGTTTACAGATATGGCGTTGATGCATGGCAACATCCGGGTTTATTTCACATGGATATGCAGGCCGGTGCTCCTCCCGATGATTTTGCTGTAGCGGGTCAGAACTGGGGTTTCCCAACGTACAATTGGGAGGAAATGACCACCAATGGTTTTGCTTGGTGGAAGCAGCGCTTCGAACAAATGAGTGTGTATTTTGACGCTTTTAGAATTGATCATATTTTAGGTTTCTTCAGAATTTGGAGTATTCCTATGGACGCCGTTGAAGGCATTTTAGGACATTTTGTTCCTGCCATTCCGGTTCATGAAAATGAATTAAAAGAGCGTGGCATTCATATCAGTGCGCATGAATATGCAAAGCCAATTATTACTGACAAAGTATTGTGGGATTATTTTGGCTATGACAATGAAGTGGTAAAAGCTAACTATCTCACGTATGATGGTTTTGGCAAATACACTTTACAACCAGCTTTTGCTACACAGCGTTTGGTTGAAAAACATTTTGCTGCATTACCTGCTGATGATTTTAATAATAAAATAAAACAGGGCTTGTATCATGTAATAAGCAATGTGTTATTTATAGAGGCTAAAGAAAAAGCCTATGCTGGAAAAAATTATTTTCACCTAAGGTTTGGTATCGAAAATACGGCTGCTTTTAAAGCACTAGACGGAACTACACAACATCATTTGCGTGAATTGTACGTCGATTATTTTTTTAGAAGACAAGACGATTTTTGGAAAAAAGAAGCCCTCAATAAACTACCTGCCCTTAAGCGTGTAACCAATATGCTTGTTTGTGGTGAAGACCTTGGGTTGGTGCCTTCTTGTGTGCCTGATGTAATGAATCAATTAGGGCTCTTAAGCCTCGAAATACAAAGGATGCCTAAAAACCCTCATACGCCCTTTTTCCATCCAAAAGATGCGCCCTATTTAAGCGTGGTTACACCTTCTACGCATGATATGAGTACCATTAGAGGTTGGTGGGAAGAAAATGCGCATCAAACGCAGGCGTTTTACAATCAAATTTTAGGGCAGTCAGGCAAAGCACCGCAATTTTGTGAAGCGGATATCAATAAAGCTGTTGTGATGCAGCATTTATATGCGCCTGCAATGTGGAGTACGTTCCAGCTTCAAGATTTACTAGGTAGTGACGCTGATTTGCGCAGACAAAACCCGAACGACGAGCGTATCAATGTTCCGGCCAACCCGTCACATTACTGGCAGTACCGCATGCATATGACCCTCGAAAATTTATTGGAACAAGACCGTTTTAATACCGAATTACATTCCTCTATTGTAGCGAGCGGCAGGGCATAAGCGCAGCCATAGTTTATGGTTTCTGCTTTATATTTGTCCTACCTAAATAATTAGCATTGCAACTTAATTATAAATCCATCGCGTTACCATTTGAGTATCCATTTACTATTTCAAATGGACGTACTAAAACGCATCAGCCATCTCTAGTTGTTTCATTATCACTCGGTAATTTTACCGGTTTTGGTGAAGCGCCAGCTATTGTTTACTACAATATTACTGTCGAAAAAATGATCGAAGATCTCGAATCAAAAAGAGCGATGGTAGAAAAGTTTGCACTTACTGATCCTGCTCGTTATTGGCATTATTTGCATCATTTATTTCCAAACAATCCATTTTTAGTATCGGCACTTGATATGGCCTGCTGGGATTTGTATGGCAAAATGAAGGGGCAGCCACTTTATAAATTATGGAACACCCATTGGGAAAATACACCCATTACAGATTATACGATTGGTATTGACACCATCCCTACAATGGTTGAAAAAATGAATGCCAAACCTTGGCCGGTTTATAAAATTAAGCTGGGTACACCGGAGGATATAGAAATTATGGAAGCCTTAACGGCAGCTACAAAAGCGGTTTTTAGAGTAGATGCTAATGCTGGTTGGACCACCGAAGAAGCGCTCACTAAAATACCACTACTTGCAAAAATGGGTGTCGAATTTATTGAACAACCACTTGCCAAAGACAATTGGGAAGGCATGAAAATACTCTATGAAAAATCGGAGCTTCCTTTATACGCCGATGAAAGTTGCGTGATGGAATCCGATGTTCAAAAATGTGCAGGACATTTTCATGGTATTAATATTAAGCTTACAAAATGTAGCGGACCTACTCCTGCACTTCGCATGATTGAAACGGCCCGTTCACTTGGTTTAAAAGTAATGATGGGCTCTATGAACGAGTCTACGCTTGGTTCTGCGGCCATTGCGCATTTTTTGCCGCAACTCGATCATGTAGATATGGATGGGCCGTTGCTACTTTCTGAAGACATTGCTACGGGCATCACATTTGATAATGGAACCGTACATATTACGGATAAGCCTGGTTTAGGCATTACGCTACTTTAATTTACTGCACATGACACCAGAGCGCTACAACCGAATGTTATCGGTAATTAAAAATAGACAAACCAATTTAACTGTGGTGATGGAAAATGTAAATGATCCACACAATATATCGGCAGTTATGCGCACTTGTGATGCGGTTGGTATTCAGGATATTTATATCCTCAATACTAAAATTGCAAAGCACGATTATTTTGGTGTTAAAAGCAGTAGCAGCGCAGCTAAATGGCTAACTGTGCATCAGTTTACGAATGTTAAAGAATGTTTTGATGCGCTCAGAAAAAATTACAATAAAATTTATACCACGCATTTATCTTCTGATGCAGTGAGTTTATACGATATTGATTTTACGGATTCGGTAGCCCTTGTTTTTGGAAATGAACATGATGGTGTTAGCCAAGAATCTATTGATATGGCTGATGGTAATTTTATTATTCCTCAACTTGGATTTATAAAAAGCCTTAATATTTCTGTGGCTTGTGCGGTATCTATTTACGAAGCGCATCGTCAAAAAATGAAAGCTGGACATTACAACGAGCAAACCATGACGCTCGAGCGTCAAGAAACTTTGCTCGGGGATTGGTGCGCTGACGACTGATTTTTTTGCTTGGTCAAATAGGTAAGACTTACGTTTAATTCAAAACCTATTAATAAGATTAGGGAATTGAAATACATGAGGAGCATGATAATTAATATGGTTCCGATTGATCCATATACTTTGTTGTAGCTAGAGCTCGCAAACATGTCTACCCAATAAGAAAATACAAGTGTCGTTAATAGTGTTAAGGTAGTGGCTAGTAAAGAGCCAGCGGAAACAAAAGGCCATTTCTTTTTAACGGATGGCGCATAGGTGTAAATGAGTGAAATGCCTGTAAATAAAAGTCCAATAATGATGGACCACCTTACGCCATTCCAGTAAGGAAGTGTTGTTTTTCTTTTTAGTTGAAACAAACTGCGTACCAGCGATGCAAGCTGCTCTTGACCAATTAATATTAGAGAAGATGCAATAATCAGCACAATTAAAATGGCTGTTAACCTGATAGCACGCCAGCGTCTGTGCATGAAAAAACCTTTTTGCTCCTGAATAGATCTATCAAAGGTTCTAATAATACCCATCATGGCATTGGACGCATAAAATATGAGTAAAAGAAAACCAAACGAAAAAACACCCACGTGCTTTTGTAATAAATCGTTGATTAGATTTTTTATAACTGCATAGGTTTGGCTATTAGGGGTAATATCTTTAAATAATTTTAGAATTTGCACATCTACTTTAAACGATGCAGGAAAATAGGGTATGAGTGAAAACAAAAAAAGCATGGCTGCCGGTAGCGCCATAATCAGGTTAAACGTAATGGCAGAAGCTCTTTCGTTTAATCCTACTTTATTGATTTGTCTGAAAAAAAATACCACTACATCATATACGGGCATGCCCTGAAATCCAGGTATCACCAACGTTTTACTTTTTTTAACAACGTAATCGATGGGCGGCCATGATAATATGATGCGGTGTAATTTTATCAAGGCTTTTTATTTTTTTTAGCCATATAAATGTCTAGTGCTTTTTGATATTCGATGGCGTATCTGTTATGCTCTTCGTAAGTTGGACTAAAATGGTGCATACCACTAAAATCACTTTTAGCAACAAAATATAAGTAGTTGGTATTTGGAGCATTCAGTACAACGTCAATGGTTGCAGGGAGTGGCGTACAAATAGGGCCCGGTGGTAATCCTTTTTTACGGTAGGTATTATATGGAGATGGGCTTGATAAATACTTTTCGTAAATGCGCGTAATGGTAAAATCTTTAAGTGCAAATTTGATGGTAGGGCAGGCCTGCAACGGCATTTCTTTAGCGAGTCTATTAATATATACACTTGCTATTTTGTATTTATCTGAAACCACATTGGTTTCTTCATCTACAATAGATGCGAGTGTGTAGGCTTCAATATCCGTTAAATGTTTTGTTTGTAATTTGTTGCGTCTATCAATATCATCCCAAAATTTTTCTTGGTAAGATTTTAATTTCGTTAATATTTGTTTAAACGGTGTATCCCAATAAAACTGATAGGTATCCTGAATAATCATTGCGTAAAAAGTACTTGTATCTACGCCAAAGGGTTGCAACGAATCATTGTTTGTAATAAACTGCATCACGGCAGTGGAGTCTGTAGAAAACTGATTGCCAATAAGCTGCGCAAAGTCTTCTTTGGTACGTAGTTTATTAATCACCAGCTTAACTTCTGCAACTCTACCATTTTTTAGCATCCTTGCAATTTGCCAAGCCGTTTGTCCTTTTTTTAATTGGTATTTACCAGGTCTTACCAAATCCCAATTGGGAAGAACGATTGAAAGTATATGTAGTCCTAAACTATTTGAAATGAGACCTTCTTTGCTTAGGTAGCTGATAACAGCTCCCTTTTTTACAATTGATTGGTCTACCGTAAAGCTTTTTTGGGCACCTGAAAAATTAGTGATCGACGAAAAAATACTCCAGGCGGTAACAATACCTCCAAGAAGTACGAAGAGTAGAATGGTCGTTCCAATTTTTTTCATGACTTCAATTTAAACAAAAAACCCTGACTGCATAAACAGACAGGGTTTTTAATATCAATAGTTTGATTTATTTTTTTGTGGTATCTGCAGTTGTTGCCGGATTAGGAGCCGGTGCTGGAGCTGCAGGTGCTGCACTTGACGTGTTTACTTTTTGTAGTAATGAATCTTCAGGAGCTGCTGTTGTTCCGCCTTTTAAGAAAAGGGTAGAAAGTAAAGCCAAAATAGCAATAATGGCTGCAAACAACCAAGTACCTTTTTCTAAAACGTCAGTGGTTTGTTTAACACCCATAAATTGGTTGCTAATACCACCTACATTACCTGATAATCCACCACCTTTTGGGTTTTGAATTAATACTACAAAACCTAAAGCTACACAAGCAGCTACTATTAACACTAGAAACAAAATAGTCATCTTATAATCCTTTTAATTGTTGAATCTTGGCAGCAAAATAAACGGATTTTTCAGGATTTATGAAACTTAATTTTTGGTAGAGCTGAATTGCCTTTTCTCGGCGACCCTGTTTACCAAGTACTTCTGCCATGGTTTCGGTAACAACCTCCCTAGATTCGTTCGATTTTTCGGCAATGGTTACCACGGCTTTTTCTATGTCAGATTCGCTAGAAAAGGGGGTATCTGCCTCTAAATCGGCTGTTGTTTGGGCTTCCTGGGCTGGATGTTTGACCTCTTTTAGCCAATCTGTGAACTTCTTAAGCTTTGTAGACAATTCGTCTTGATGACCCTGATTTAGGTCTATTTTGATGCCTTGTGAGGCAAAATAATCGATGGTATGGTATAAAACCGGCGATTCTATCTCCAAAATTTGGTCTGGAGTAACCGGTTTATTGAAATCGGCGAGCTGTTTGCTAATAATATTGCTAATTGCTGAAGGTACCGGGGCGGTTAAAATATGTTGAAACCAGCCCGTATTTCCAACGGCAAGTGCCGCTTTACTCGTTTCTGTGCCTTTATTGTGGTTTTTTGCAGCTACCAGCACGGTGGCCGGGGAAAAAAATGGGTATTGTTTATGCAGGCTCTCTAGTACATCAACAGAAGTAGCAGACAGGTTTTCTTTGCCTGTGAGGTGTTTCGCTACTAAATTACTGAACTGACTCATTTTATAATACTAGAGGTTAAATGTACAATAGATTACCAGTTTGAAAAAATACGATTAAACATATCGTCAATTAAAGATCTTACCATTTCATCTAAAAGTTTTGTTTCGGCTTGGGTGAGGGTCAAATTGGCGTCAAAATCAAAACTTCTGCTCACGTCAAACTCCTCGGATTTATTGGTAAGGGTATTTCTAAAAACAATATGAACGGTAACTGTTAAACGGTTGGTTGAAGCTTGTTGATTGCTAACACCCACCGTTTGCGACGCGTCATAATTGGTGATGGTTCCGCTAATAATATAATGCGCGTCATCACTTGTTGTTCTGGTAAGTTTTGTTTGGCTGGCAATTTTTAACTGCCATTTATCATTGAGTTTTGGGCTCAATTGTGGGTTTACATAGCGCGCTCTGTTTTCTATAAAACCTAGTTTAATGGTTTTAACGGCGGGGTCAATACTGGCGTCGTTAAATTTATAAACACCACAACTTGTAAGTAGGATGGCAGTTATAATAAATAGGTTAAAATATTTTTTGGTATGGCTCATGCTAAGTCTTTTAATCTTAAATGCTAATCTTCAATGTCGTACTCTTTTAATTTTCTATACAGCGTTCTTTCACTAATTCCTAAATCTAAAGAAGCGTCTCTTCTTTTGCCTTTGTGTTTTTTGAGTGCTTTTAAAATCAGTTCTTTTTCTTTGTCTATAATATTTAAAGACTCTTCAATTTCTTCATGCTGGTGCATGTCATTGTCTTGGAGTAGAACCGGTTGCGCAGCTGTTGTATTACTAGGTGGCGCAATAAAATGTTGTGGATTGTTGTCTACTTCGTGACCCGTAAAATCTTGTAAAATAGATTCCCTGGTAAAATTAGCTGCAGCGCCAGCTAATGAAGGGTTTTGAAGTATTTCTACAAACATTTTTTTAAGCTCTGTTACATCTTTTTTCATGTCAAAAAAGAGCTTGTATAAAATTTCACGTTCGTTGGCAAACTCACCACCTTGGTTTTGTCCAGCCAGTATGGGCATTCTAGAAAATTTACTTTGATCCGGTAAAAATCCTTGTAGGGTAGAAGCGTTAATTAAGTTGGTATTACTTAATACTGAAATTTGCTCCGCAATATTTTTGAGTTCACGCACATTACCTTGCCATGGATGGTTGATAAGTATTGCTTTGGCTTCTTCGTCTAATTGAACCGGTGTTGTTTTATAACGTTCTGCAAAGTCAACTACAAATTTTCTGAATAGTAAACTGATGTCTTCTTTACGGTCTCTTAAAGAAGGCACACGAATAGGCACGGTGCTTAAACGGTAATACAAGTCTTCTCTAAATCTTCCTTTTTGTGTAAACTCTAAAAGTTCTCTATTGGTTGCTGCAATAACGCGAACATCTGTTTTTTGAACTTTAGATGAACCCACTCTAATAAATTCGCCTGTTTCTAAAACCCGGAGCAGGCGGGCTTGGGTGCCAATAGGCATTTCCCCAATTTCATCTAAAAAAATAGTACCGCCACTAACGGTTTCAAAATAACCTTTACGGCTATCAACGGCACCTGTAAATGATCCTTTTTCGTGACCAAATAATTCAGAATCAATCGTGCCTTCCGGAATAGCACCACAGTTAACCGCAATAAAAGGGTTGTGTTTGCGCGCCGATAAGGAATGAATAATTTGAGAAAAAACTTCTTTACCCACGCCACTTTCACCTACTATAAGCACCGTTAAATCGGTGGCAGCCACTTGCACGGCAGTGTTGAGAGCATGGTTTAATGCGGGCGCATTACCAATGATGTTAAATCTATTTTTTATACTTTGAAGATCCATAGTTGACCTTATTAAATTCGTTCAAATAATACTAATCTACTTGTTCACCAAGAAGGGTAGTTCTGGTGTAGCTCGTTACTTTTACCTGCGCATACTTGCCTTTTAAATCGATGCCTGCTGTTTTTGGAAACACCAACACTTTATTTTGTGAAGTGCGTCCTGACCAATCGTTTTCATTTTTTCGGCTGTTGCCTTCTACTAGTACTTCAAATACAGCGCCTACGTCTTTTTGATTGCTTGCAGTAGAAAGTACGCCTTGCATATCTACAATTTCTTGAAGCCTTCTTTTTTTAATAGGCTCGGGGATGTCATCGGTATATCTTTTGGCAGCAAGGGTTCCAGGCCTTTCACTGTAAAAATACATATAGCTCATGTCATATTTACAATGCTCCATAATACTTAATGTATCTTGATGATCTTCTTCGGTTTCGGTACAAAAACCTGCTATAATATCGGAACTGATACCGCAATCTGGTATAAGTTCAAAAATTCGGTTCACTTTAGCAATATACCATTCGCGTGTGTACGTACGGTTCATGAGTTGCAGTAGTCTAGTGCTTCCACTTTGAACTGGTAGGTGAATGTATTTGCAAATGTTAGGGTATTTATTAATGGTATGTAGTACTTCGTCGGTAATATCTTTAGGGTGAGAAGTACTAAAACGAACGCGTAAACTTGGGTCAATTAAAGCTACTTTTTCAAGTAACATGGCAAAAGTTACGGCCTCATTGTTTTGCTCATTGATCCAGTGGTAACTATCTACGTTTTGACCTAGTAAAGTCACTTCTTTAAATCCTCTATTAAATAAATCAGTGGCTTCTGCAACAATCGAATGCGCGTCTCTACTTCTTTCTCTGCCTCTTGTAAATGGTACCACGCAAAAGCTACACATATTATTACAACCACGCATAATTGAAACAAAAGCACTAATGCCATTGCTATCAAGTCTTACGGGTGCGATATCTGCGTATGTTTCGTCTCTACTTAAAAGGACATTTACTGCTTTTTGTCCGGTTTCAGCTTCTTCAATAAGTCCTGGAAGACTTCTGTAGGCATCCGGACCTACCACCATATCCACTAATTTCTCTTCCTCTAATAATTTAGACTTCAGCCTTTCCGCCATACAACCCAGCATACCAATTAAAGTACCTGGCTTTTGTTCCTTTATCTTTCTAAATTCGGTGAGGCGCTTGCGAACGGTTTGTTCCGCCTTTTCTCTAATAGAGCAAGTATTTAAAAAAATCAGATCGGCGTTTTCTACATTTCTAGTAGCACCATATCCTTCTTTATTTAATATAGAGGCAATTACTTCACTATCTGCAAAGTTCATGGCACAGCCATAACTTTCTACATAGAAGCTTTTCTTATACGTATTGGGATCGTTTGAGAAGGGTTTGAAAGCTTCTCCTTGTCTAAGTTCGTCGTGTTCTTTTCCAGCTAAAGCGAGGGTTTCCATCCTTACTATCTAATTTAATGGCAAAATTAACATAAAATCACCGATTTGTGCCAGTTTGTCAGCTATAAAACGCTAAAAATTCTGTTAATCAATTAGTTTTGTAACAATTATAATTTTGAGTGCATGAAGTATGGCCTAACCCTATGGGTTGCTTTTTTTATTGGAAGTCAGGCTTTTGGACAAGAAATGCTAAATAAAATTAGAAATGAGTCGGCGCGTACCATTCGAAAAGATGCCGACACGGCTAATTGGCGTTGGAAAAGAGGCGGTGTGTTTAACGCAAACTTGTCTCAAGGGTCATTAAGTAACTGGGCAGCAGGGGGCGATAACTTTTCATTATCTGTAAATAGCTATTTCAATTATTTTCTATACTACAAAAAAGGCCGTCAAAACTGGGATAACAATTTTGATATGAACCTGGGTTATGTGCAAACCACCAGTTTGGGAAGCCGAAAAAATGATGACCGTTTTGATATTCTAAGCAAATACGGATACAAAATAGATAGTACTGGAAAATGGTTTATGTCGGCGCTTTTTAATTTTAGATCGCAGTATTTTGATGGATATACATTCTCCAATAACATTGCCAATTTTGCGTCATCGTTTTTGTCACCAGCCTATGTGTTTGTGTCTGCTGGATTTGATAGTAAAACTTCTGATAAGTTATCCATTTTCTTGTCTCCACTTACAGCACGTTGGACAATTGTAGCCAACAATAAATTAGCTGCACAGGGTAAGTACGGGGTGCCCAAAGGACAAAATGTAATGCAAGACATTGGTTTATTTGCAACCATCAACCACAATAATGTAATTGCCCGAAATATTAATTATAGAGGCCGTTTAGATCTTTTCTCGAACTACTCGAATAAGCCAGAAAATATTGACGTATTTATGACCAATTTTTTCTCCTTTAAAATCAATAAATACTTTTCGGCGAATTACAACCTGGATCTTATTTACGATGATGATGTAAGGCTATTTGGAGAAAATAAAAATTCGCCAGGCATGCAAATCAAAAGCATGATGGGTATTGGTTATACGAGGCCTTTAAACATCAATAAAAAAATGGCCAACGGAACTTCTAAAAAAGAAATTCGCTAATTACTTTTTTGCCTCCACCTTTAATGTGTGCTTAATTTTATTTGCCTTGTACCTGAGGTCTTGATAGTCTGTATGCATAATGGTTACATGACCCATTTTACGACCAGGCTTGGTTTGCGATTTACCATACAAATGCACAAACACATTGTCCATACTTAATACATCTGCAAGGTTGGTATACACGGCTTCACCACTATGACCCTCTGCACCTAAAATATTTACGATAGCAGAAGGTAAAATAGCGTCTGGATTACCGAGTGGATAATTAAGCATGATGCGCCATAACATATCGTACTGGCTCGAGTAGTTTGCTTCAATACTATGGTGTCCACTATTGTGTACACGTGGCGCTGTTTCGTTTACAAAAACTTCTTCGTCTTTGGTAACAAATAATTCTACTGCAAAAAGTCCAGGGCTGTTAAATGCCTTTACAAGTTTTAACGCAATGGCTTCTGCTTTCCAAGAAACCTTTTCAGGTAATATAGCTGGGCTAATTTGATAATCTAGTAAGTTTAATATAGGATCAAAAACCATTTCGGCAGGCGGGTATAAAGTTGCAGAACCATCTTGAGCAATCGCTACAATCATGGCAAGTTCTTTATCGATGGCCACCATTTTTTCTAGTACCGAAGGGGCATCAAAACCTTTTTCAAAATCGTCTTTGGTTCTAATTATTTGAACGCCTTTGCCATCATAACCACCTTCGCCAAGTTTATGTACAGCAGGTAAAAATGCATGGTGATGTGATAAGCTTTCTTTAGTATGGGTAACTACAAAATCGGATGTAGGGATTTCGTTTACTTGGTAAAATCCTTTTTGCTTGATTTTGTTTTTGATAATTTTAATAGCACTTGGTTTTGGAATAACTTTTACGCCTTCTGCTTCCAATTTTTCTAGTGCTTCAATATTTACATTTTCAATTTCGATGGTTAATACGTCTACTTTTTTACCAAACGCATATACGTCATCAAAATTTGTGATGTCACCAAGTATAAAGTTGTGGCATAAATGTGCGGCAGGGCAGTGCGGATCGTTTTCTAAAACAAAAGTTTCTACCGTGTAATTTGCTGCTGCTTGTAAAAGCATTCTACCCAGTTGTCCACCACCTAAAATACCTGCCTTCATTGGAATAATTTTTGCAAAGTTACTATTTTTGTAACCATTTTTGTTTCCATCCTTCGTACAATTGGCGTGCGTCTGGTGTAAGGTCTAAATAAAATACACCGCTAATCATGAGCACCGAAAACAAGCTGCCTTTTAATAAGATACCCGTCCAGCCGGTAATGCCATCAAAAGCAAAATACGTAACAGCATAAGCTGCGGCGCCCAACACGAGCGTATAAGCTGTTTTACGCGTAAAAGGTTGCATGTTAAATTTGCGCCTTAAAAATTCGAACCTAATAAAATTATAAGTACCGTATGCAAAAAGTTCGGCAAAGGCAGAACCAATAATGCCATAATTTTTTATCAGGTAATAAGTGAGTGGAAGCCTTAACGCTAATAAAACAACGCCACTATAAAAATCGAAACGCCAAAAAGTAGAGGTATTAATAACAATGGCATTAAGTCCGGTGCCCGCATCAATAATGCGCACCATGCCTAAAACAAATATGACACCAAGGCCATCTAGGTATTCTTTTTGAATGTTAAGTGCAATCATGCCTTCTTTGGCATTTAGCCAGATATTACCAAAAATAAAGAGCGCCATAATTAATAAATTAATACAGGAGCGCGCATAAATGCGGTTGATTTCAGGAAAGTTTTTATCCTTCCAAGCCTTTGATAATACACCAATAGAAACAGCCTGAATGCTTCGTTGTGGCACTTGAATAAGCGCTGCCGCATACTGTGCCCAAACAAAAATACCAACTTCTGTAAGGCCTAGCATTCCTGCAATTAAAAAGCTATCGATAGTGGCAGCAAGGGCTGCAATGAGTGCGCCTCCAAATACAAGTACTTGAATAGACACCATTTTTTTCCAAAACTTTTTGGTAACGCGGCTTACAGTAGTTGGAAAATGTAGTTTGCCTGATTTTATTAAATAGCTGAGTAATATAAAAAACAGGATGATGTACTGAATAGAAAACAAGTAAATAAATACTTTAAAGTCGATGAGCTTTAAATAGAATAGTGCAATTAAAACGGCCGTTAAGAGCCTTAGTCCGGTTTCTTTTAAAAAGTTAGAAACGACCGATAAATTAAGTGCCCAACTAAAGCTTTCTAGCACACAAAAAAACAGCATCCCCATGGCAAATGGGAACATCCAAAAATAATAATCAAGTATCAGTGGCGATTTTACCTGGTATTTTTCAATAAAATAAGGTTCAAAATAAACGCCGCAGGCAAGTACCAAAACAAATCCTATTATGGATAAGAAAAACGACCAAGTAATCAGGTCAATTTCCTTTTCTTGAAGGTTGTCTTTATAATAGGGGTAAAATTTATAAATAATGGGCACCACACCAAGTGATCCAAAGGCAAACATGTTTTGGGCAAAATCGGTAAAGATGCGCGTAAGACCATATTCGGCCGGGGTGAAAGAACCGTTTCTGGTAAAAAAATAGTTGTTGACAAAGCCAATAGCAAACCCAACATACACAAGAATGCTGGAAATGATGGTTTGTTTTCTAATGCTACCCATGAACTATTTTATCTACTTTTTTACGTGAACCTCTTTATTGATCGCTTAAAAATAGGATATTCGGTGCCAAGATGCACCAGAGCGCCCTATATAATGCTGTTAAAACGCCTAAACTCACTTTTTTATTGGGTTTGGCGCTTTGTTTATTGGCGTCCTGTTCCCAAAATACTACTACTTCTAAAAATGTATTTAGCTACAATGAGGCTACCGGTATTGCAACCCTAGATCCGGCTTTTGCAAAAAACCAATCCATCATGTGGGCGGTGCACCAGATCTATAATACCCTTGTAGAAATTGACAGCAACTTAAATATTGTACCATCGTTGGCAAAATCTTGGGAGGTAAGTGAAGACCGTAAAACATACCGTTTTCATATCCGCACCAACGTTTATTTTACAAATGATGATGCTTTTAAAGGAGGCACTGGTCGAAAATTAGTTGCCGCAGACGTGGCCTATAGTCTGGGTAGAATTATAGATAAAACGGTGGCAAGTAGTGGTGCTTGGATTTTTAATGGCAGGGTAGATTCGGTAATGCCCTTTGTAGTCATTAACGACTCTACATTTGAACTAAGATTGCAGCGCCCGTTTCACCCAATTATGGGCATATTAAGTACGCAGTATTGTAGTGTGGTGCCCAAAGAAGTGGTTGAAAAATATGGTAAAGATTTTAGGAGACATCCTTGTGGTACTGGGCCATTTACCCTCAAGTCTTGGGATGAAGGAGAGGCTATGATACTGCATAAAAACAAAAATTACTGGGAGGTTGATACGGCTGGGGTTCGACTGCCTTATATAGACGCGGTAAAAATTAATTTCTTTGACAACAAAGCCACCGAGTTTTTACAGTTTAGACAAGGCAAACTTAGTTTTGTAAATGACATTGACGCTTCTTTTAAAGATGAAATTTTAACTAAAAACGGAACGCTTCGAAAAGACTGGGAAGGAAAAATAAATTTATTAAAGCATCCTTATTTAAACACCGAGTATTTTGGAATTGTAGTGGATAATAATAATCCAATTACAAAAGGTGCAGCTACCAGTAATAAACTTATTCGTCAGGCCATGAATTACGCCATCAATAAAAAACAGTTGATGATGTATATGCGCAATTCAATTGGTATTCCGGCCCAGGCTGGATTTGTGCCTGCGGGGCTTCCATCTAACAACGTTGATTATGTAAAAGGCTATACATACAATCCGTCCAAAGCGCGTGAACTCCTTGTTGCTGCTGGTTATCCGGGAGGTAAAGGACTACCAACTACTAAATTATTAACGGTTGCTATTTACGCCGATATTGCTTCGTTTGCTGCCAAACAAATGGAAGAAGTTGGGATTCCGGTACAGGTAGAAGTGATTCAAAAAAGTTTATTGTTAGAACAAACAGCCAAGTCTGCGGCATTATTTTTTAGAGCCAGTTGGATTGCCGATTACCCCGACGCAGAAAATTATATGGCGATGTTTTATAGCAAAAATCCAGCGCCACCTAATTATACCCGGTTTAAAAATGCTGAATTTGATGTGCTCTACGAAAAAGCTTTATTAGAAACACGCGATAGTGTGCGTTACGAATTATACAGGGCCATGGATCAGCTGGTAATTAATGAAGCGCCCATTATTCCTATGTGGTATGATATGGCTATTCATTTGGTGCAACCAAATATTACAGGGTTTAAACCCAATGCCCTTAATTTACTGGAATTAAGGTATGCCAAGCTCCCAAATTAGTGTTTTAGTTTAGCCTTAAACACTTTTTCAAACTTCTCTAATTTAGGTGCAATTACAAAGCGGCAATAGCCCTGATTGGTATTGCTATTGTAATAATTTTGGTGGTAGTTTTCGGCAGGATAATAATTTTTGAAAGGCTCAATGGTGGTAACGATAGGTGCGCTAAAAGCACCACTTTTATCAAGTGCCTCTTTGTATTTTTGTGCTATTTGTTTTTGTGTTTCTGTAACATAATAAACCACGCTCTTATATTGAGGGCCTATATCATTGCCTTGCTGGTCAAGTGTGGTTGGGTCATGCGTTTTCCAAAATATTTCAAGTATTTCGTCGATACTCACAACTGCTGGATCAAAAACCACTTTTGCAAGTTCTACGTGGCCGGTATTTTTATCACATACCTGCTCATATGTAGGGTTTTCTACAAAACCACCGCCATAGCCACTTTCTACACTAACAACGCCGTTAACGCGCTGAAAAAATGCTTCGGTACACCAAAAACATCCTTCTCCTAAATAAATGGTTTCAAGCTTGTCTGAAGGGGTACTCATGGCTGGTTTGGTTTTAGTTTTTACGGGTTGACTACATGCATTTAGGCAGGTTGCCGCAAATAGGGTTACAAGTAATAAACGCATAAGGCTTTGTTTGTAGTCAAAATTAAGGATCATTAGTTGATCCACTATTATTACTAAAACATAAAATCTTGTAAAAGGTTTAACCGCGCTTCGCTTACCTTTGCGGCTGTTTATTGAGCTATGATGCGTTTATACCCCGATACCGCCCTTTACCAACTTGAGTTTGACAAGGTAAAAGCACTTTTAGAAGCGCATTGTAAAACTGTGTACGCACAGGAACGTGCTAACAATTTACGCATCCATACACACAAAGATTATATCCATAAAGAGCTGCGCCAAACACACGAGTTTGCAATGCTATTAAGACAGGCGCAGTATTTCCCAAACGATTTTACGTATCACTTACAAAAAGAATTAAAATTATTAGGGATTCCGGGTGCATTACTAGGCGGTGAGCAGTGGATGCTCATTAGAAAATTAACCATCAATGCCGAAAATATTTTTAGATGGTTTGATCCTGAAAAACGCGCCGCATTTAGTTCCATGGCGCAGGTATTAGCAGATGCGTATTACGAAAAAAATATCAAGGAAAGTATTGATGCAGTATTAGATGAACAGGGTATTGTTAAAGACAATGCATCTGATGATTTACAAAAAATTAGACTGAGTTTATACAAGCGCAGAAACGAGTTGAGGCGCATGTTTGAAAAAGTAATTCAAAAATTAGCCAAAGCTGGATACACTGCAGATATAGATGAAAGTTTTAGCAATGGTAGAAGGGTAGTGGCTGTTTTTTCGGAGCATAAAAGACAAATAAAAGGAATTTTACATGGTGAAAGTGATAGTAGAAAAACAGCTTTTATTGAACCTGAAGATACCATCGAACTTAATAACGAAGTTTTTGCATTAGAACATGAAGAAGCCAAAGAAGTGCAGCGCATTTTACGTGCACTCACTGCTACCATGTCTGTGTATGCGCCACTATTATCAGCCTATTTACAAATAGCTGGCGAATTTGATTTTATTAGAGCCAAGGCAAAATTAGCAATTGATATGAATGCTAATTTACCTGAGCTACTAGATAAAGCGCATATCGAACTTATTAATGCCTACCATCCACTTTTATATTTATACAATAAGGGTGCTGGAAAAAATACCATTCCTGTTAACATTAAATTAGACGCGCAGCAGCGTATTTTAATTATTAGTGGGCCTAACGCAGGAGGTAAAACGGTTACCATGAAAACCATTGGCCTCAATCAAATGATGATGCAGAGTGGGCTATTGGTGCCGGTAAGTCCGGACTCTCAAATGGGTATTTTTAAGCAACTCTTTATACATATTGGCGACACGCAAAATTTAGAATTTGAATTAAGTACCTATTCTAGTCACTTAATGCACATGAAGCATTTTATTGAAGTGGCCAATGGTAAAACATTATTTTTTATTGATGAATTAGGAAGCGGTAGTGATCCAAATTTAGGAGGCGCTTTTGCAGAAGTGATTTTAGAAGAATTATCTCGTAAGCATGCACTGGGTGTTGTAACAACGCACTACCTCAATTTAAAAGTAATGGCCAATCATACGCAAGGTATTATTAATGGTGCCATGCAATTTGATGAAGTGCATTTACTTCCTATGTACAAACTTATTATTGGTAAGCCTGGTAGCTCTTACACATTTGCTATTGCAGAACGAATAGGCCTTCCTAAAGCGCTTATTAATAGAGCGCGCAAACTAGTAGACGAAGATCATTTTAAGCTTGACAAATTACTGAACCGCACAGAGCAGGACTTACAGCATTTAGACAAAGAGAAATTGCAGCTTCATAAAATGCTGCGTGAAAATGAAAAGCTCAAAAAGGAAATGGAACTGGTGCTTAATAAAGAAAAGCACCGTCAACAGGTAGAACTCTTAAAACAGCAAAATCAAATCACCGAAGAAAGGCTCATGTATTTAAAAGACATGGAGCGCAAACTTAAGCAGGTGGTGCTTGATTATAAGAAGGCCGAAAATAAAAGCGAAGTGGTTAAAAACCTTCAGCATTTACTATTTAAGGGTAAAGAGCAAGTGGTGGTTAATAAGCTTGCTAAAAAGGTTGACAAACAATACAAAGAAACTACTGCCAAGGTGTTAGTAGGTAGCTTGGTGAAGCTTAAAAAGAATTATCAGGTAGGAACGGTACTGGAAATAAGGGGTAAAAGAGCCATTGTTCAGATAGGCCAACTTCCCATAAATGTAGACCTCGCAGACCTTTCTGTGGTCGAAAAACTCCCAGATTTGCCAAAATAACGCCCTCAAAGTCAATAAAATAGGGTCTTTCAGATTTTTTTTACTTTTTTTTTGGTTGCTGCTTTTCAAACCGTACTTTTGCCGCGGAGAGATGGCAGAGCGGTCGAATGCGGCGGTCTTGAAAACCGTTGACTGTTACAGGTCCGGGGGTTCGAATCCCTCTCTCTCCGCAGACTAAAAAGCCAGCACATTGTGCTGGCTTTTTTTATGGGAATAATGAGTCTGAACCAAAGGTTCAAGCGAAATTGGGCCCATAAAAAAAAGAATCGATGGCGTAGCCATCGCTTAGCTTTTTAATCTGCAGGCCCCCTTCAGGGATCAGCGAAGCTAATCCCTTCAACATTTATTTCTCAATCACCTTAAACCTGGTAAACATATCTTCTGAATACCATTTTTCTTGATGGGTTTTTTTAATGACTTCTTTGTGTAATGGAAGTTTATAGGCAAAGCTGCGCATGAGTTCTTTGGATTCCCAAATGCTAAAAGTGGCTTGCTTAATAAATGGAACTTCACCAATACCTACCGATGTTATAAAACCTGGAGCGCTAGCCATTTGATTTGCAATAGAGTCTACATGTTCCCAAAATCTTTTAAGGCCTGATAATTTTATGGTGGCTCTTGTGAGCACAGCTATTTTACCTTCATAGTCTGAATTTTTAGGAAGGTCGCCAAAAACTTGTTTGCCATCCCATAGTCCGTGTCCTTCAATAGGTTCTAATTCATAAATGGTTTGTGTGGCGTTAAATAGTTTCCACCACGCAGTAATAAACGTTGGGGTTGAGGTAGGGGAATCATATACTTCTAGAACTGCCCATCTATTCCAATCCGGATTTTTATCAAAAGTCCCATTTTTTCCGGTACCCATCAATTTCCAAAATCTAAGGCCACTTGATAACCATAATGGAAATCTAAATAGTGCCATCGATAAAAACCCAGCCCAGCCTAACCAATTAGGGTAAACAACAATTGAAAGTCTTACATACATATTGGTAAGGGGTTTGTAGGTGGTTTATTGGTTGAATCTTGTAAATTGCTATCCCATTCATGAAAAGAGTTCATCCGATACTATTTGTTGTTTTTTGTGCCCTTGCTTTGCGTGGTTATGCGCAATCAAACACTGATACCATTTGGTCTTATCAGTTGCTAACAAAGATACAGGCCCTACAACAAAATAATACAGGGTTTCCTCCAGGGATTTTCCCGTCCACTAGGGTATATGCTTACAATAAAAATAACATTAAAAACGACCCCAATGTTTTTTTTACCGGTCTTATTGTGCTTACGCTTAAAAAGTACCAAATGCATTGTACGCCTTATCAGCAAAGCGTTATCAATCAAATAGCAAAAGATGCATTGGTACAAGTAGGGCTTTTTAAAAATAAGCAGGGGAGAGATACCTATAATTTTTGGCGTACCGATACCCCACAAATTTTCCCAAATGCTGGTTGGCTCAATAAGTTTGATAAATCGCAATCATTACCTGACGATTTTGATGACACCGTTATTTTATTATGGGCACAGGAAGTTACTAGAGAGCGCGCAGCTGCCATACACGATACCATGCAGTTGTTTGCCAATACAAAGGGTAAAACCGTAAAAAATACGCTTGCAGCTTTTGAAACATTGCCTGCATACTCTACTTGGTTTGGTAAAAAAATGCCTATCGATTTTGACATGGCAGTACTATGTAATGTGCTCAGTTTTGTAAATGCTTATGATTTACCATGGACAAGGTCAGACTCAGCTTCTTTACAACTCATTACAACAGCCATTCAAAACAATTGGCATATGCGTAAGGCTAATTTTATTGCACCACATTATGCAAAGCCAGCTGTTTTATTATACCATATTGCCCGCTTATTAAATGCTGGTAAGCAGCAAAATATGGAGGCGTTAATGGCGCTTAAACCTAGCTTATTACAGAGTACAGATTCGTTACTTACTATTACTAAAGATCCACTCGAAACCGTTTTATTACAATCGGCACGTTTGCAATTTGGCGGAATTGCTGGCGATGTTCAAGCGTCGCAAACGTTTGATGCAGCCGCCATCGAACAAAGTACCTATCCATTTTTTATAGCCAATATGGCGTCAATGCTTCCAAATCCGGTAAAGCGCCCACTCAGCAAATTGGCTTTTGCAAAGTTCGAATACCGTTGCCCTGCTTACAACCTAGCATTATTATGGGAAAATAAGCACTTGTGTGTACCTTTGCATAAATAGCAGGTTTTATGGCGGTTAATGAAAAAGCATACCATCAAATTATTCAGGAGTTTGCACATTCATCAGTTACCCTTGTAGCGGTGAGTAAACTTAAACCTGCTTCTGATATTGAAGCGCTTTATAAATTAGGGCAACTTGATTTTGGCGAAAATTATGTGCAGGAACTTGTTGAAAAACAAGCCGTATTGCCTTCCAATATTAACTGGCATTTTATAGGTCATTTACAAAGTAATAAAGTCAAATACATTGCACCCTTTGTACACCTCATTCATGGGGTAGACAGTTTAAAATTATTACAAGAAATAAATAAGCAAGCCCTAAAAAATAACCGTGTAATCGATTGTTTGTTACAAGTGCATATTGCCAAAGAGGAAACAAAATTTGGTATGGACGCTCCCGAATTATCAGATGCACTAGAAGCTGCCAAACATTTACCCAACGTAAACATTAAAGGGCTAATGGGTATGGCATCCTTTTCTGATGATCAGGACGTAGTTGCTTCTGAGTTTAATTACTTGCACGAGTTGTTTACAACGCATCACTTTAATCTACAACCTACAGCTGTATTAAGTATGGGTATGAGTGCCGATTATGCACTTGCCATAAAATCTGGTAGCACGATGGTGAGAATCGGAAGCTTACTTTTTGGAGCCCGTCAATAATTTTGGAGCCCGTCAATAATCAACTACTTTTTTGTTCCCGCATAGTCAAACACCAATTGGCAAAATGCTTTAACGCCCAGATCAAATCCTGATTCATCAATAAAAAATTCAGGTGTATGGTGTAAAGACGCTTCTGATGGTTTCATTCCTTTTGGCATCGCACCTAGGTAAAAGAAAAATGCAGGTGTTTTTTCTCCAAAAAATGAAAAGTCTTCGGCACCGGTATCCCAATCTCTTTCTTTTACATTGCCTTTACCAGCAGCTGTTTCTAAAAACGGAACTGTAAGTTTTACAAGGGCAGGATCGTTATAGGTAACCAGTGTTTTAGTACTAATAGTTACATCTGCAGTAGCGCCAGCGCTTGCTGCAATATGATGCACGGTGTTTTTGATACGCTCATGCAATTCTTTTTGCATGGCCGGGTCTAGGGTTCTTAAAGTACCAATCATTTCACAAGACTCTGGAATAATGTTGTTACGTACACCACCATGAATGGCGCCAATGGTAATTACAACAGGTGCTTTTGTAAGCTCCATTTGTCTACTCACAATATTTTGTAGCCCTTGAATAATTTGTGCAGATGCTGCAATAGGATCTACACCAGTCCAAGGTTTTGAGCCGTGTGCACCTTTTCCATTCACCACAATTTTAATCCAATCTGAAGAAGCCATAAAGCCCTGTGCCTTGTACTGAATTTCACCAACAGGTACTTCGGTTTTAATATGCATACCAAATACCACGTCTACTTTTGGATTTTCTAATACGCCTTGTTTAATCATTAGGGGAGCACCACCTTCTTCACCTTCTGGAGAACCTTCTTCTGCGGGTTGAAATAAAAATACCACAGTGCCTGGTACGTCTGCTTGCATTTTTTTAAGCACAGTTGCCGTACCCATTAATATAGAAGTATGCGCGTCATGACCACAAGCGTGCATAACACCCACTTTTTGTCCATTGTATTCTGTAACTACTTTAGAGGCAAAGGGTAAACTATTTCTTTCGGTAACAGGTAGGGCGTCAATATCAGCTCTTAGCGCAACTACTGGGCCTGGTTTGCCACCTTTTAAAATAGCTACAACACCGGTATTAGCAACGTTTTCTTTTACCTCATAACCAATCGAACGCATGTAGCTCGCAATGTATTTACCTGTATTAAATTCACGGTTGCTTAACTCTGGGTTTTCATGAAAATGCCTACGCCATGTTGTTAACTGAGGCGTTACTTCTGCTACTAATGCTGCATAGTTAGCAGGGGTAGAGCTTGCCGCCGTTGTTTGTTTTTTTTGTGCTACTGCTGTAAGTGATGTAACAGCAAGTAAAAAGGTTAGGGATACATTTTTCATGATAAAAAAGTTTATATAAATTTTTTAAAATTCGCCAAATACAGATCTTAATGCGTTTGAAATTTCACCAAGGGTAGCTTTGTTTTCAACGGCTTCTACAACCAGTGGCATGATGTTATCAGTGCCTTTTGCTGCAGTTAAAATGGCGTCTAAACAAGCGGTAACCTTAGCGTTGTCTCTATTTTTTTTGAGTGTATTAATTTTGTCAATTTGAACCTGTCTAATACTATCATCTATTTTAAATGCAATAGTAGTAGGGGCTTCATCGATGGTAAATTTGTTGACGCCAACAATAATTTTTTCGCCAGATTCAATATCTTTTTGGTAGGCGTAGGCGCTTTTTGCAATTTCATCTTGCATAAATCCAGATTCTATGGCAGCTACGCTGCCACCCATGGCGTCTATTTTTTGAATCAGCTCCCAGGCTTTTTGTTCTACTTCTGCAGTTAAGCTTTCAATAAAATAACTACCCGCTAATGGATCTACAGTATCCGGCGCACCACTTTCAAACGCAACAATTTGTTGGGTTCTTAAAGCAATACGTGCAGCTTCTTCGGTGGGTAAATTAAGGGCTTCGTCATAACCATTGGTATGCAAACTTTGTGTACCGCCTAAAACAGCAGCAAGGGTTTGAATGGTAACGCGGCTAATATTATTAAGCGGTTGTTGCGCGGTAAGTGTGGCGCCGCCAGTTTGTGTGTGAAAACGAAGCATCATGGCTTTAGGATCTGTGGCACCAAGCTCTTTCATGATTGAGGCCCACATGGTTCTGGCTGCTCTAAATTTGGCTACCTCTTCAAATAAATTATTGTGCGCATTAAAAAAGAAGGAGAGTCGTTTGCCAAAAACATTAATGTCCATTCCTTTTTCGATAGCCGCTTTTACATAGGCTTTACCATTGCTTAAGGTAAATGCAATTTCTTGCACTGCAGTGCTGCCTGCTTCTCTAATATGATACCCCGATATAGAAATGGTATTCCATTTTGGTACATGCACACTACACCATTCAAAAATATCGGTAATGATACGCATAGAAGGTTTTGGCGGATAAATATAAGTGCCTCTTGCTGCGTATTCTTTTAAAATGTCGTTTTGTATGGTACCGTTTAATGCCGTTAAATTGGCGCCTTGTTTTTTAGCAAGTGCAACATAAAAAGCGAGTAAAATAAATCCGGTTGCATTGATGGTCATGGAAGTACTTACTTTTTCTAGATCAATACCTTTAAAAAGTATTTCCATGTCATCGATACTATCAATGGCAACGCCTACTTTTCCAACTTCGCCATCTGCTAATTCGTGGTCACTATCGTAACCAATTTGTGTAGGTAAATCAAAAGCAACGCTAAGGCCCATTACACCTTGTGACAATAAATAATGGTATCGTTTATTGCTTTCTTCGGCGGTAGAAAAACCTGCGTATTGGCGCATTGTCCAAAGTTTGCCACGGTACATATCTGGCTGAACGCCCCTAGTATAAGGGAACTGACCAGCTTGTGCATTTTCTATGGCCTGTTTTTTATCCGCAATATCTGATGCGTTGTACACCGTTTTGATGTCGATACCGCTATCTGTTTTTTTACTATTGGTGCTCATTATAAAATTTGTTTTACTTCGAGGCTTAATAATTCGCTTACCAATTGGTGCATGTCTCCAGACGGGTCATTTGCTAAAAAACTAATGAGTAATCTATTGAGCTCACCAGCGGTGGCACCCACGGGTAATGTGGCAGCTGCTTGATGTATGAGTAAAATATTTTTTTCTTTGAAATTTGTTACTGCGTCCCAAGCCGTTTTAGAAACATACAATTGTTGGGTAACATTGTGTTCAAATTCTTCTTTGATGGTTGCCACAAGAAGTAGTTGTTGATCAGTAGAGGATATACTTGAACTGCTTTTGCCGTCTTGTTGAAGGCGTGAAACTAAATTTGGAATGGCTATGCGGTTGGCAAGTAAGATGAGCCTCTCGTAAGCTTGTAATTTTAATAATTGGGTGTCTTTGTCCACTGCTTTTGAAGCTACTCCAATTTTTTGTTGAAGATATATGAGGGTAGCTACAAATAGCCCAATGATTACTGCAATGACAACAGTTAAAACAGTTGTTGTATCAAGCATTTGCTAAATTTTCTCAAAAATAAGGCAATCTGCGCTGCTCTTAGTAGCTTTGCCTAAAATTAGATCTTATGTCTAGCTCAACAATCACACAAACGGCTCCAGTAACCTTAACAGAGGGCGCAATAGTGGAAATTAAGCGCCTGATGGCAGAAGATGGCTTTGATGCCAACCAGCGCCTTAGAATTGGCGTTAAAGGGGGAGGTTGCAGCGGTATGACTTACGTACTTGGCTTTGATTTACCCTTACCAGAAGATACACATTTTGAAATAGAGGGGATTGGCTGTATTATGAATAATAGCCACCAACTTTACCTGTTTGGTATGGAAGTGGACTGGCAGGGTGGACTAAATAGCCGTGGTTTTACATTTAGCAATCCTAACGCAAGTAAAACTTGCGGATGCGGTACTTCATTTGCCGTATAGTTCAAACTTTATGTAGCGCAATATAATTACCAGCGCAGCAGTATACTTTGCGCAACACATAATTTTCCCCAATAAAAAAGCCTCGCAACTAATTAAAGTGCGAGGCTTTTTTATTGGAATCTTATAGATAAGGTTCTTATTTTTTAGCTGCTTTGCTTAGCTTTTTGTTCTTAGAGAAATCTACTAAGATTGGAGCTGCCACAAAGATAGAAGAGTACGTACCAGTGATCACACCCACTAACATAGCAAAGGCAAAACCTTTGGTTACTTCACCACCAAATATGAATAATATTAAGATGGTTAAGAATACAGTTAATGAAGTCATGATGGTACGGCTCAATGTTTCGTTGATCGCTTTGTTGATTACAGACGCGTTATCCATGCTTGGGTGTAATCTGCTATCTTCTCTAATACGGTCGTATACAATGATGGTATCGTTCATACTAAATCCAATAACGGTTAACACGGCAGCAATAAAGTGCTGATCAATTTCTAGCGGGAACGGTACAATCGTACGCGCAAAACTAAATATGATAAGTGTTACAAAAACGTCGTGTAATAATGCAAATACAGTACCTAAAGAGTATCTCCAATCTCTAAAACGTATAAAGATAAATAAGCAAATCACAATCATGGCAATCACTGTTGCTTTGGTTGCACCCGCTTTTAAATCGTCAGAGATAGTAGGTAATACAGTTTGAGAACTTTGCTTGTACTTGCTTTCAAATTCAGTGAATGTTAAATTAGCAGGTAATTGTTTTGCTAAACCTGTAAACAACATTTTTTCAACTAATGAATCTACGTTGTTACCAGTTTCTTTGATTTTGTAAGAAGTGGTAATGTTTAATTGGTTGTTAGCATTTACTGTTTTGATAATTGGCGCTTCACCAAATGTTGCTTTTAGTTCATTTCTAACTTCTTCAACGTTTACTGGTTTGTCAAACTTAACAGTGTAGCTACGGCCACCCGCAAATTCAACACCTTCGTCAAAACCATTAAAGAAACTCGCTACACCTAGTACAAATATCACTGCAGATAATGCGTATGCAAATTTGCGGTATTCAATAAACTTGAAATGTGCTTTTTGGAAGATAGATTTAGAAATACCTGTAAAATATTCGAGGTGTCTATTTTTATTAGTGTACCAGTCAGTAATTAATCTTGAAACTAGGATACCACAGAATAATGATAATAAAATACCAATAATTTGAGTGGTTGCAAATCCAAGTACTGGACCTAATCCAAAGTATGCAAGAATAATAGCTGTTAATAAAGTTGTGATGTGACCATCAAGTACTGGCGCTAAAGATCTTCTATAACCATCGGTTACAGCTAATGGATAGCTCTTGCCTTTGGTTAATTCTTCTTTGATACGCTCAAATATAAGTACGTTGGTATCCACCGCCATACCAATGGTAAGTACCAAACCGGCAATACCAGGAGCAGTTAGTGTAAATCCAAGAGCACTTAAAATACCTACCGTAAATAATAAGTTTAAGATAAGTGCAATGTTTGCAACCCATCCTGCAGTATTAAAGTAAAGTAGCATAAGGGCAAAAATCACCAAGAACGAAATAAAGAATGATAAACCACCACCCATAATAGATTCTTTACCTAGGGTAGGACCTACTTGTTGTTCTTGAACAATTTTAGCTGGAGCAGGTAATTTACCGCTCTCTAATATTTCAGATAAATCTTGCGCTTCTTTTAAAGAATAGCTTCCACTAATTTGAGAGTTACCAGTTGTAATTGGTTCGTTTACATTAGGAGCAGAGTACACAAAATTATCGAGTACAATAGCAATTGGTTTACCAGCATTTTTTGTGGTCATTTTAGCCCACAAGTTGGTACCCATTTTATCCATATTCATTTTGATAGCAATTCTTCCACGCTCATCATAATCTTGAGATGCACTAGAAATATGGTCACCTTCTAATTCGGCTTGACCATTGTCTAATGTTTTGATTGCATATAAAGTAAGGATATCTTTGAACTTAGGATCGGTGCTTGCTTCTGCTTTACCATACATGAATTGTAGGTTAGCAGGGAATTTTGTTTTCACAAAATCAAGTCTTAAATAACTATTTAAAGTACCGGTATCTTTAGATTGAATATATCCGATAGCAGCAGGGAAAACTGGTTTACCAGCACCATCGTTATAAGGTTGTGTGAACTGAACCAAACGCGCAATTGGGTTTGCGTTAGCGCTATCTTTTAATTTAGCAGTTGCCATTTTAGCAGCAGTATCTTTTGCAGCAGCTGTATCAGCTACAACAGGAGCGCCTTCTAACATATCTTGTACTGCTTTGTCGGCAGCTACAATACCATTTTGTAAGTCGGTGCTTTCAAAAGTATATACTTCAAAAAATTGAAGGTTAGCGGTAGATTGTAAATAAGAACGTACACGCTCTTTATCATTTACACCTGCTAATTCAATATTGATAATACCTTTTGCTGGATCAGGGTTGATACTTGGAGAAGCCACACCAAAGCGGTCAATTCTCGTACGTAAAATGCGGTAGGTATTGTTAAACGCAGCAGTTGCTTGCGCTGTTAAATATTCGTTTACAGCATTATCAGAAGCATCAATTTTTACTTTACCATTACTGCGAGCAGCAAAGTAAGGAGCAAGTTTACCGGTAGAGTTTACTTTTTTAAATTCTTCTTCAAATAAAGTAATAAGGTTAGCACCACTGTTGGCTTTACGCGCTACAGCGTTTTCTAATGCTTTATTAAAGTTAGCGTCTTTGGTATAGTTAGCTAATGATTTGATTAAACCATCTAATCCTACTTCCATGGTAACACTCATACCACCTTGAAGGTCTAGACCTAACATCAATTCACTTTCTTTAGCACTACGGTAGGTAACAAGACCAAAAGCTAATTTGGTTTCTTTGGTACTGTCTAATAAACGAAGTACTCTTTCCTTTTTAACTTCTGCTAAACTATCAGCATAAATAGCCTGCTTTTCTTTATCACCTGGATATTGTTGTTCAGGAGTTGGAAATCTTTTCATCCAAGCCTGTGCTTTTTCATCCATTGCTTTTTCGTGACTACGAACAAACCAAGTAAATGATAGCTGGTACAAACAAATCAAAATCAGCGCTATCGCAAAAAATCGAACTAAACCTTTCAGTTGCATATGGGTAAGGGTTTACATATTTTTTTAGAGCGGCAAAGATAGGGGAATGCCTATAATATAGGCCTAAACACCGCTTTTTTCATCTAAGTAATTAAAAATCAATTATTTATCTCACATCTGTAAGGGAAACCTCAAAATAAAGAGGGCTATTGGCCGGAATTGAACCAGAACCATTACATCCGTAGGCTAAAGAGGAAGGAATTACGAGTTTAATACGGCCACCCTTTTTAATAAGTGGAATACCAATTTGCCAGCCTTTAATAACACCACTTAATAAAAAGCTAACTGGGTTAGCGCTTGCATCAAATTGGGTGCCATTTAATAGTTTACCCGTATAAACAGTTGAAACTGTACTTGCTAGCGTAGGCTGCGTACTTAGTCCTGGAGCCATCACTTCATATAAAATACCACTAGCATGCTCAGTGTAAGTAATATTATTGGCAGTGCAATAGGCAACCATGGCAGCTTTTTCAGAAGCAACGGTAGCAGGCACACATTCAGTATCTGACTTTCCGCAAGCAGCAAATAAAAACGGGGCTAATAAAAAAGCCATCCAAACATTTCTTTTCATAAGTACAGTTTATAGAGTTATTGCAAATTTAATGAGATAAAGGCCATGGACCTTAAAAATCTTGAGCGGGGTTAGGAACCAGGGTTTTCCCGCTTTTGCTTGGCCAACAGCTCTTTAAATTGCTGTTCTCTATTTTCCCAACTAAAACTGCGGTAGAGGTAGGCCATAAAAAATGAAACGATTAAAATGCCCACAAAAAATACAAACCCGTTTAGTTTACTATTGGCCTGCATATTGGCCCTGGTGTACCAGCCAGAATATAAAACTACAAGCACTACAAGTCCAAATACGAGACCTGCAGAGAGGCCAATTAAAAATGGACGCTTGCTTGTTTTTTCGGCAATTCTGTTTTTTGCCCAATAGTCTACAAAGTCTTTTTCGGGTTTGGTAAGCATGTTACAAAAGTAATTGATTGAATCAAGTTCTCCATCATACATTTGCAAATATATCAACCCAAGGTTTGTGAAAGAATTAGCAGCAGTCAATAAATATTTGTGGAAGTATAAAGAGCGTTTTTTGCTGGGTACTTTTTTTGTGGTGCTCTCTAATTTTTTTGCTGTTATCGCCCCTCAAATTACAGGCTATGTGGTTAGTCAGGTGCAGCAACACTTGCCGGGTGCTACAAAATTGCCGCATGTTCAAACGCATAGTTACCTCGTTAATATTTTAATTGATTGGTTGGATAGCCAGCAAATTAGTTTTGCAAAACTCGTGGCTATATGTAGTGTTACCATTTTAATTTTAGCCGTACTCAGAGGCGTGATGTTATTTTTTATGCGCCAAACCATTATTGTAATGAGTAGGCATATCGAGTACGATCAAAAAAACGAAGTGTACGCAAAGTATCAAGCGCTCGATGCAGGGTTTTATAAAACGCATAATACTGGCGATCTAATGAGCCGTATAACTGAAGATGTAAGTAGGGTTCGTATGTATACTGGGCCTGCTATTATGTATTTGATAAACCTGGTAACGCTCATTGGGCTTGCACTTTATTACATGCTCAAAAAAGACGTAACCCTTACACTGTATGTGTTAGCGCCGCTTCCGATACTTGCTATCACCATATATTTTGTAAATAGTATCATTAATAAAAAGAGTGAAAAAATTCAGGGCTTATTGTCAAATTTAACAACCAATGCGCAGGAAACCTATGCGGGCATTCGGGTGATTAAATCTTTTGTACAAGAAAAAGCGATGCTATCTTTTTTTGAAAAAAATAGCGAAGAGTACAAAAAAAATGCCATCGATTTAGCCAAGGTAGAATCCATTTATTTTCCATCGATGGCGCTACTTATTGGACTCAGTACCATTGTAACTATTTTTTTAGGCGGACTGCAAGCCTTGCAAGATCCAAGCCGGGTAGGAGTGATTGTAGAGTTTGTGATTTATATTAATATGCTAACGTTTCCAGTAAGTGCTATTGGTTGGACGGCTAGTATGATTCAGCGCGCTGCGGCTTCTCAAAAAAGGCTCAATGAGTTTTTAGACATTAAAGAAAAAGTTTCTACTCCAACAAATGCTGTGCAACCCTCAACCAGTGCTGATATTGTTTTTGACAATGTAAATTTTGTATACAACCATACAGGTATTAAAGCAATATCCGATTTTTCGCTGACCATTAAAAAAGGTCAAAAAGTTTTAGTGCTGGGTAAAACAGGTTCAGGAAAATCTACACTTGCACAGTTGCTACTTCGTTTTTATGACCCCACCAGTGGGCAAATTACCATGGGTGGCATTCCGCTACTGGAGTATGATGTGCAGGCACTTCGTCATCACATAAGTTATGTGCAACAAGATGTGTTTTTATTTAGTGATACCGTTGCCGATAATATTTCATTTGGAAGTAAAGAGCAAGTAGGGATAGACGCCGTAAAAAATGCTGCGTCTTTAGCAGCCGTTGACAAAGAAATTGAGGGTTTTGAAAAAGGATATAATACGCTTATTGGAGAAAGGGGGGTGACCTTAAGTGGTGGGCAAAAGCAGCGTATTTCTATTGCTCGGGCACTTTTAAAATCTCCAGAGCTACTAATACTAGACGATTGTTTGAGCGCCGTGGATGCCAAAACAGAACATAAAATATTAAACAATTTGGCGGGCTTTTTAGACCAAAAAACGGCCATTGTGATTACCCACCGCATCTTTTCGGTACTTAATTTTGATACAATTATAGTGCTAGAAGAGGGCCGTATCCTCGAAATGGGTACCCACGAGACTCTTTTGGAAGCTCAGGGTTATTACGCCGAACTCTACCGTTTACAGCGCACCGAAAACGACGATTAAGCCCGTTTGGTAGGCGTTTTTCACATGTTATTCAGTGTTTTTTCTAAAATTTTGCTTGTTCCCAAACAATCTTATATTTGTTACAGATCATTTATCTAAAAATTTAAAACTTACAACTGTGGCGTACGAGAACAACGAAAGGAAAATGGAAAGTGTTTACAGCAAAAGAATTAAAGCTGGAAAAAGAAGAACTTATTTCTTTGATGTAAGAGAAACTAGAGGTAGTGATTATTATTTGACTATAACAGAAAGTAGAAAGCGTGCCGATGATTCTGGCTACGACCGTCATAAAATATTTTTATACAAAGAAGACTTCAACAAATTTGTAAAAGCATTAGGCGAAGCAGTAGATTATGTGAAAACAGATTTAATGCCTGATTTTGATTTTGATGCTTTTAACCACGAGTACGAAGAAGGCGAAGGTCAAGAAGGTGGATACTCGCATGCTGCTCCAGCTGCTAGTGCACCAGAAGCGCCAGTTGCTTCAGAACCTGCTGCACCTGCACAGGAAGAAGCGCAAGAAGCTCCTGCTCCAACTCCAAAGCCGGATGTTAGTGCTGGTGACAACTTAAGTACCGAAGAGGTAGATAAGTGGTAATTTAAATTTTCTATTAAATATCTTTGAGCATCCAAATGTCACATCCATTGTGACCTGTATTTCCCATGGGTGCATCTAGGTAAGTAAATCCAAATTTTTCGTAGACACTCACTGCCTTTTTTAATTCAGGCATGGTTTCTAAATACACTTTAGTGAATCCTATTTTTTTTGCTTCTTCTAAACAAGTAGCAATTAATTTTTTGCCAAGACCTGTTCCGCGCGCAGTTGGTGTTAAATACATTTTTACAAGTTCGCAAGTAGTTTCTCCAAGCCCCTCGGTAGGAAATATACCAGCGCCACCTAAAACTGTATCGCCATCCTGTGCTACAAAATAAAAACTTTGAGGCGTGCCCGAAAACAGTTCATATAAATGATCGGTACTATCGTCAAAGTAAACGGTACCAGGCTTATTAGCCCCAAACTCTTCTAGTGCCGCTCTAATAATCGTAGCAAGCGCTTTGTTGTGTTCAGGTGCAATAGGTCTAATATTAATGTCCATTTCTAAAGGCCTTGTATGCATTGATAAGACCGTTGGTAGAAGCGTCGTGTGAACTGATGGTGTCGTTGTTTTCAAGTTCAGGTAACACTTTATTGGCCAGTTGTTTACCAAGTTCTACACCCCACTGATCAAAACTAAATACGTTCCAAATCACACCTTGTACAAATATTTTATGTTCGTAGAGTGCAATCAAACTTCCTAGGTTAAACGGATTAATTTCTTTTAATAAAAAAGAGTTGGTGGGTTTATTGCCTTCAAAAACTTTGTACGGCGTTAAACGTTTTACATCTTTTTCATCCATCGATGTTTTCATGAATTCCACCATCACTTCATTTTCTGATTTACCATTCAGTAACGCTTCTGTTTGTGCAAAAAAGTTGCTTAACAGTTTTACATGGTGATCACCAATGGCATTGTGTGAATTAGCTGGTGCAATAAAATCGGAAGGAATTAATAAAGTTCCTTGGTGAATGAGTTGGTAAAAAGCGTGCTGACCGTTGGTGCCTGGCTCGCCCCAAATAACAGGGCCCGTTGCATAGTTAACAGGGTTGCCGCTTCTGTCAATACTTTTACCGTTGCTTTCCATATTGCCTTGTTGGAAATAGGCAGCAAAGCGGTGCATGTACTGATCGTAAGGTAAAATGGCTTCACTTTGTGCACCAAAAAAGTTGGTGTACCAAATGCCAATAAGCGCCATCAGTACCGAAATATTTTTATCAAATGGAGTAGCTGCTACGTGCTTATCTGTAGCTTCTGCACCTTTTAGTAATGCTTCAAAATTATTGTAGCCAATGGTAAGTGCAATAGATAGTCCAATGGCGCTCCATAAAGAATAGCGTCCACCAACCCAGTCCCAAAATTCAAACATATTTTTTGGATCGATACCAAAAGCAGTTACTGCTTTTTCGTTGGTACTGAGTGCTGCAAAATGAAGGGCAATATGTTTTTGATCGCTAGCGTGTTGTAAAAACCAGTCTCTTGCCGTTTGGGCATTGGTCATGGTTTCTTGTGTGGTAAATGTTTTAGAAGCAATTAAAAACAAGGTTTCGTCGGGCGTTACTTTTTTTAATGTTTCTGCAATATGGGTACCATCTACATTGGATACAAAATAGGTTTGAATGCCTTCAACCCAGTAAGGCTTTAAGGCTTCTGTTACCATTACCGGACCTAAATCGCTTCCGCCAATGCCAATATTTACAATGTATTTGATTTTTTTACCGGTATAGCCTGTGTGCGTTCCGCTATGAATAGCCGCGCAAAATGCCTCCATTTGTGCACGTACTTTTTGAATGCCAGGCTTGATATCTGCGCCATCCACCAAAATGGGGGTAGGGTCAAAACTTCTTAAAGCGGTATGTAATACGGCTCTATTTTCTGTTTCGTTAATAGGTATACCTGCAAACTGTTCGGCAATGGCCTGCTTAACATTACAGTCTTCGGCAAGTTGTAATAGAAGCTTGAGGGTTTTTTCGTTGATGATATTTTTAGAATAATCAAAAAGGATTTCGCCAAGTGTAATTGAGAACTTTTTAAATCTATCCGGATCCGAAGCAAACAAATCACGCATATGTCTGCGGTTCATTTCTTCTTCATAATGCTTTTGTAAAACAAACCAAGCTTGCGTGTTGGTTGGGTTAATTCTGGCTAACATAACGCTTCAATTCTATAATTTATGTAATACAGCTATCGTTTCTTCTACCATAGCTGGGGTAATATCTAAATGGAGTACAAATCTAATTTGGTGTTCTGACACCGTAAAGGCAAATATGTTAAATGGTTGCAATATCTTAATAAGTTCTGGAGCCGTAAAACGTCCTTTCACTTCAAATATGATGATATTGGTTTCAACAGGGAGTATTTCTCCTACAAAATCTAGTTCAGAAAGGGCTGCCGCGAGTTGCTTGGCATGGGTATGATCCTGGGCTAAACGCTCAATATTATTTTCTAAAGCATAAATGCCTGCAGCTGCTATAAAGCCAGCTTGTCTCATTCCGCCTCCAAATACCTTTCTAAAACGCTTGGCTTTTTTAATAAAACCACCGTTTCCTAATAGCAAACTTCCAATAGGTGCGCCCAGGCCTTTGCTTAGGCAAATGCTGATACTGTCAAATGTCTCACCATAACTAAGGGCGGTGTCTGCGGTTTCAACTAGGGCGTTAAAAAGTCTTGCACCATCTAAATGAAGTGCTAAATTTTTAGTTAAGCAAACCTCTCTAATAGGTTTAATATCAGATAGTTGATAAATACTACCTCCAGCACGGTTTACGGTATTTTCCAGTGAGACAAGGGCAGAAGGTGGCTTATGAATGTCGTCGGGATTAATAGAAGCCGCAACCATACTAGCTGTAATTCTGCCTCTGTCGCCCCTTAATAAACGAACCGACGCACCCGAATTAAAGGCAATACCTCCGCCTTCATACTGGTAAATATGAGAAAGCTCGTCACATATAACCTCGTCGCCGGCACTTGTATGGCATTTAATAGCTAACTGATTGGTCATGGTGCCGCTCGGACAATAAAGGGCAGCTTCCATTCCAAACATGGTAGCGGTCATTTTTTCGAGGGCATTTACGGTAGGATCTTCGCCAAAAACATCGTCACCCACGGGCGCGCTAGACATGGCGGCCAACATTTTGGGGCTAGGTTTTGTTACAGTATCGGACCTAAAGTCTATCATGGCTGCGAAGATAAGATTCCAAATCGTAATAAAATCGACATTTTATGCGGTTTTTGTAGGGCAATTTTGTATCTTCGCCCACTTTATAAGCTATTCAAAGAACTAATCGTAAGACAGCATGAGGCAGCTCAAAATCGCTACACAGATTACCAACCGTGACTCGCAAGCAGTTGAAAAATACCTTCAAGAAATTTCTAAAATTTCGATGATTACGCCAGAAGAGGAAACGACTTTGGCGCAACGCATTAAAATGGGGGATCAACGTGCACTCGATAAATTGGTGCAAGCCAATTTACGTTTCGTGGTTTCGGTTGCTAAACAATATCAACACCAAGGTTTGTCTTTATCTGATTTAATCAATGAAGGAAATCTAGGTCTTATAAAAGCAGCGCAACGTTTTGATGAAACAAAAGGTTTCAAATTCATTTCTTATGCGGTGTGGTGGATTCGTCAATCTATTTTGCAAGCATTAGCAGAGCAGGGTCGTTTGGTGCGTTTACCTCAAAACAAAATTGGTACCTACAATAAAGCCAACAAAGCATACATGGCTTTTGAGCAGGAGCATGAGCGTGAGCCTTCTACCGAGGAGTTAGCAGAAATTCTAGAAATGTCTGAAACTGAAATCAACAATATTTTCCAATCAAATACACGTCACACTTCACTAGATGCACCAGTGCACGAAGCAGAAGATGTAGCGATGGGTGATTTATTGGAAGGTTCTGATGACACCGACGAAGACGTTATGAAAGACTCTTTACGTGAAGAAATCAGACGTGTTTTAAAATCGTTAAGCCCTCGTGAAGCAGAAATTGTAAATGCATATTTTGGTTTAGATGGCGAAAATGGTGTAACCATTGAGCAAATTGGAATGAAATATGATTTAACCAAAGAGCGTATCAGACAAATTAAAGAGCGCGCTATTAAACGTTTGCAAAAAGCACGTTATAGCAACGCCTTAAAAGCTTATTTGGGCTAATTAAAAATAATAAAAGAGAAGCCCCTGCAAGTAATTATTGTTGGGGCTTTTTTGTAAAACATAAGTTTATGTCTCAAGAAATTTCAGAAAAAGTACACGTTTTAATTATTGGTTCTGGCCCTGCAGGTTATACATCTGCAATCTATGCGGCACGTGCTAACATGAAACCAGTTTTATACCAAGGTATTCAACCAGGTGGCCAGTTAACCATTACAACCGAGGTTGAAAATTATCCGGGTTATCCAGATGGTATTCAAGGACCAGAAATGATGGTACATTTTGAAGCGCAGGCAAAACGCATGGGAGCCGATATCAGATATGGTATGGCTACCAAAGTAGATTTTAGTAAGCGTCCTTTTTTAGTAGAAATTGACGAAGAAAAATGGATTGCTGCAGATACGGTAATTATTTCTACAGGTGCTTCTGCAAAATGGTTAGGCCTAGAAAGCGAACAGCGTTTAAATGGTTTTGGTGTAAGTGCTTGCGCTGTGTGTGATGGATTTTTCTTTAAAGGAAAAGAAGTGGCCATTGTAGGTGCTGGTGATACCGCTGCTGAAGAAGCCGTGTATTTATCTAAACTATGTACAACCGTTCACATGTTTGTTAGAAAAGAACAAATGCGTGCAAGTAAAGTAATGCAAGACCGTGTTTTAAATACCCCAAACATTAAAGTATACTGGAACACCGATACCGACGAAATTTTAGGCGCACAAAAAGTAGAAGCGGTGCGTATTAAAAATAATAAAACGGGTGACACTCAAGAAATACCTATTTCAGGATTTTTTGTTGCCATTGGTCACGAGCCTAATAGCAAAATATTTAAGGACTACCTAGATATGGATGAAACCGGATATATCACAACCATTCCGGGTACCACCAAAACAAATGTACCAGGTGTATTTGCTGCAGGTGATGTGCAAGATAAAAACTACCGTCAAGCAGTTACTGCTGCAGGTAGTGGTTGTATGGCAGCGCTTGATGCAGAGCGTTATTTAACTTCAGAAGGATTGGCTTAATTTTTTTTCTATGACCCAAACCATACATCTAGTTGATATTTTACTGCATGGTTATCATGGGTTATTTGAAGAAGAAAAATTAGTAGGCAATACTTTCAAAATCAATGTAACGGTTGTTTACACGCCAGCGAATTTTCCTATCACAAATT
>Ga0209033_1000080_pt1 | contig 43879 bp, 42 predicted proteins | sample LauGreFa1BDMLBDN_2_FD_188218 | JGI IMG/M metagenome (GOLD analysis project Ga0209033, IMG submission 188218) | Freshwater lake microbial communities from Lake Michigan, USA - Fa13.BD.MLB.DN (SPAdes) (version 2) | ecosystem: Environmental > Aquatic > Freshwater > Lake | place: Lake Michigan, USA...
GCTTCTTTTTATTACTTGCCGCTTTCGATCGCTGAGTTCAAAGGTTTTTACAAAGCTGAAGGCCTTGATGTCGAGATCAGCGATTTTGCGGGCGGCTCAAGAGCGCTCGCAGCGGTGGTTGGCGGATCGGCCGACGTCGTGTCGGGTGCCTACGAACACACCATCAATCTGCAGCAAAAGGGCCAGATGTTTCAAGCATTCGTCTTGCAGGGTCGTGCGCCGCAAATGGCCATTGGCGTTTCCAGTAAAACCATGGCGGGATATAAGAGTGTTGCCGATTTAAAGGGGAAAAAGATTGGCGTGTCTGCGCCTGGCTCCTCAACCAATATGATGGCGAGTTATATGCTCGCAAACGCTGGACTTAAGGCTAGCGATGTCTCTTTTGTGGGCGTGGGTACGGGCGCAGGCGCGGTGACGGCCTTGCGTTCTGGGCAGATTGACGCAATCTCAAATGTTGAACCGGTCATGACCATGCTTCAGCAAAGCGGTGACATTCGCATTGTTGCTGATATGAGAACGATGAAAGGTACCCAGGACTTCCTCGGCGGTCCGATGCCTGCAGCATGCCTTTACGCACCACTCACATTTGTACAAAAGTACCCCAACACTGCGCAAGCACTTGCATCGGCAATTATTCGTGCAAACCGCTGGATTGAGTCGGTGGGCCCATCAGAGCTCATTCGGACAGTACCTGAATCCTATCTGCTTGGTGATCGAGGTATTTATCTCGCAACCTTTCATGCGATTCGAGACTCGATTTCGCGCGATGGTTTGATCCCCGACGAGGGTAGTAAAACAGCTCTGAAGCTGCTTGAAGCATCAACACCGAAGTGGGATAAGACAAAGGTTGACTTAGCTAAAACCTATACCAATGAGTTTGCGAAGAAGGCGCTAGCCAAACTTGGAAAAGCGTAGCGCTTCGCCCTTGGCATCAGCGCCCGAGAGGTCGCAAAAGGGACCTGATGCCTTATTGCTTCAGGGTCTAAGGGTCACCTTTGTATCGCGAGATCAACCAGGCCAGCGCTATACCGCGGTTGACGCGACTGATTTGCGTATCGCAAGCGACGAGTTTGTCTCAGTGGTTGGGCCCACGGGTTGCGGTAAGTCAACCCTGCTCAATATCGCAGCTGGCCTTCTTGAGCCATCGGCGGGTCGGGTTGAAGTTTTTGGGCAGGCCCTACGGGGGATTAATCCACGCGCAGGTTATATGTTTCAAACCGAAAGCCTCATGCCCTGGCGCACGGCTCTTGAGAATGTGGCTGCGGGGCTTGAATTTCGCAGTGTTTCGCAGGTTGAGAGAGAGGATCAGGCGAGAGCCTGGCTCGCCCGCGTTGGACTTGCAGGTTTTGAGGATCGCTTTCCCCATCAGATGTCTGGTGGCATGCGAAAGCGCACATCGCTCGCCCAAACCTTAATTCTTGACCCCGATTTGATTCTGATGGATGAGCCTTTTTCTGCGCTCGATATTCAAACCCGCCAATTGATGGAGAACGAAGTCTTAGCGCTTTGGTCTGCCAAGCGCAAAGCTGTGCTTTTTATAACGCACGATTTGGATGAAGCGATCGCCATGAGTGATCGGGTGGTTGTCATGTCGGCTGGCCCGGCAAGCCGACCCATCGGGGAATTTGTCATTGATCTGCCGCGTCCGCGCGATGTTGCCGAGATTCGACTCGATGCGCGTTTCAATGCACTTCATGCGGCGATTTGGGATGTTTTGCGCGACGAGGTCTTAAAGGGGTATCGGCAACAGTTGCCAGGACTGCCATCCGAGGAGGCCAAACTTTGATCGGCGACCCGCGTTCATGTTTTGGGGCTCAAGCACGATGAATCTTGAACGTGGTGTCGGTTTGTTGACCGCGCGGCTCGCTTTGCTTGTGGCAGTGTTAGGCATTTGGCATATCGCAGCACGCGATCCCCAAGTTGCATTTTTCATCGGTGAGCCCTTGAAGGTTGCCGCTCAAGTCTTCTCTTGGTTTGTGATTGAGGCGGACATTTACAGCCATCTAGCGGTCACCTTACTTGAGACACTGATGGCCTTTGTCATCGGCACCGTTTTCGGACTGTTGATGGGTCTTTGGCTGGCACTGAGCCCCACCGCTGCAGCGATTCTCGATCCCTATATTAAGGCGCTTAACTCCATGCCTCGGGTCATTCTTGCCCCCATCTTTAGTGTGTGGTTCGGCTTGGGTATGGCATCGAAGGTCGCGTTGGCCATTACGCTCGTGTTCTTTATTGTGTTCTTCAATGTATATCAAGGTGTTCGCGAGGTGAGCCCTGTCATTCTCGCCAATGCAAAAATGCTTGGTGCAAGTCAGCGACAACTCTTACGCGCGGTGTATTTACCTTCTGCGACAAGCTGGGTGTTTTCTTCGCTCCACACCTCGGTCGGTTTGGCTTTTGTCGGGGCAGTGGTTGGTGAGTACCTGGGATCTGCCCGCGGGGTGGGTTACTTAATTCTGCAAGCCGAAGGGACCTTCGATATCAATACAGTGATCGCAGGGATTGTGGTCCTCACCTGTTGCGCCCTGATCCTTGATGCTTTGGTGAGCTTGATCGAAAAACGATTGCTCACCTGGCAACCCAAGCAAGGTGAGACGGAAAAACTTTAGAGGCGCTTAGCGTTAAGGGGGGCCATTTTGACCACGAATCAGGGTTGGGCCCCAGTCAGTCGTCCTTCGCAACCGCAAAGGCACGCTCAAGAAAATCAAGCCGATCCTGCCCCCAGAAGGGTACACCGTCGAAAACATACCAGGGTGCACCAAAAACCTCAGCCTGCAGTGCTTCCTGAGTGTTTGCTTCGTAGCGCGCATGGGCAGATTCACTTGCCGCTTTAGTGAGCAAATCATCGGCCTCAAAACCAATCCTTTGCAAGGCTGCACGGATATCGTTTTCATCCGCAATATTGGCTTCATCAGCCCAAACCGATTTGAGCATGGCGCCAGCTACCATGAGGGCGGCTTTGGTGCCAAGCAATTCATCGGCTGCAATCACGCACCGCGCTGCGAGTCGGTCATCAGCAGGGAAAAACTTCGGGTGAATGGTCAGTGGCAAGCCGCTCCGTTGGCGCCAGCGCTCAAGTTCGACCAATCGATAAGCCTGCCGCTGCGGGGCACGTTTAGCCAGGGGAAGACCTCCAGATGCCGGGAAAATCTGTCCGAGGTTCATCGGTTTAACCCGAATCGCCACCTGATGCTTCTCGGCCATGGCGACAAAACGCTCGTGCCCCAGATAAGTCCAGGGTGAGGTGCAGACAAAGTAGTAATCACAGAACTTTTGCATGGTCTTTTCGCTGTCCTTCGGTGCGCTTCATCAGCTTGGATTACTTCGTCTTGGCAGGCTCGCTCGGCGCTCCGGCAGAACTTGCTGCAGGCGTCGCAGTTGGCGCACTGACGCCTGCCGGTGCTGTTGGAGCCGGTGCGCTGACTGCAGAGGGGCCTGACGCCGGCGCGCTTACTGCAGCGGGTGCTGCATGAGCAGCCTTGGCTGTCTTGGCATCGCCACCCCAAATCATGCCCATCACGGGTACCAACAAGAGCGCCACGATGTTGATGATCTTGATGAGCGGGTTGACTGCAGGGCCTGCGGTGTCCTTGTAGGGGTCGCCCACGGTGTCGCCGGTCACCGCGGCTTTGTGTGCATCAGAGCCCTTGCCACCGTGATGGCCTTCTTCAATATACTTTTTCGCGTTATCCCAGGCGCCACCGCCTGTACACATCGAAATCGCGACGAAAAGGCCGGTCACGATGGTGCCCATGAGAACCCCGCCAAGCGCCGCTGGGCCCAAGAACACACCAACCAGAATTGGCACCACGACGGGCAGAATCGATGGCACGATCATTTCCTTAATCGCTGCTGCGGTGAGTAAGTCGACCGCTTTGGAGTACTCAGGCTTGGCCTTGCCCTCCATGATGCCCTTGATTTCACGAAACTGCCTGCGTACTTCCTCAACCACCGATCCGGCGGCACGACCCACAGCCTCCATAGCCATGGCACCGAATAAGTAAGGAATCAGACCGCCAATAAATAAACCAATAATGACCCGCTCGTTGGATAAATCGAAGGTGGTATCCAGGCCAGCGCTTTCAAGTGCGTGGGTGTAGTCCGCAAAAAGCACAAGTGCAGCCAGCCCCGCAGAGCCAATCGCGTAGCCCTTGGTCACTGCCTTGGTTGTGTTGCCCACCGCATCGAGTGGGTCGGTGATGTTACGCACGGAGTCGGGCAGTTCGGCCATTTCAGCAATACCGCCTGCGTTGTCGGTAATGGGCCCATACGCATCAAGCGCGACCACAATGCCTGCCATCGATAACATGGCGGTTGCTGCAACCGCAACGCCGTATAAGCCACTTAAGGCATAGGACTCGAGAATTGCGACGCAAACAAAGAGTACAGGCCACATGGTCGACTTCATCGAGACCGCGATACCAGCGATGATGTTGGTGGCATGCCCTGTGGTGGATGCCTGCGCGACGTATTGCACCGGCTTGTATTCGGTGCCGGTGTAGTACTCGGTAATCCAGACGATAGCGCCGGTAAGCACCAAGCCAACCAGTACACAAAGCCAGATATTCATGACCGAGGTATTGGAGGCCGCAAGGTCTGCACCGGTAAACACCCAACCTGTCAACGGATAGGCGACCACCAGTGCGAGCACGCCGGCCACGATCAAGCCCTTGTACAAGGCATTCATGATCTTGCCACCGGGGGTGGCTTTCACGAAAGCAGCACCAATAATCGATGCGATGATTGACATGCCGCCTAAAACCAGCGGGTAGAGCACAGCCTGCGCTTCGGCACCTTTGAGCATCAGGGCACCAAGCAACATGGTGGCAATCAAGGTGACTGCGTAGGTCTCAAAGAGGTCGGCTGCCATGCCTGCACAGTCGCCAACGTTATCACCGACGTTGTCGGCGATCACAGCCGGATTACGGGGGTCATCTTCAGGGATGCCAGCCTCGACTTTTCCGACTAGATCTGCGCCCACGTCGGCGCCCTTGGTGAAAATACCGCCACCTAAACGGGCAAAAATTGAAATAAGCGAGCTACCAAAGGCCAGGCCAATGAGTGGTTTGATTACATCGTGGAGTGATGCGCCTTCCGCACCCATTTTTACCAGGACGAAGTAGTAGCCAGCCACGCCAAGCAGGCCCAGCCCAACCACCAGCATGCCGGTAATAGCACCACCTTTAAAGGCTACCGCGAGTGCCTCATTCAGACCCTGGGTTGCGGCTTGCGCGGTTCGCACATTGGCACGCACCGACACATTCATACCGATGTAGCCGGCGGCACCCGACAAAATTGCACCGATCGCAAAACCAATTGCAGTGGTGGTACCAAGCCCCGGTACCACCCAGATCACGATAAACAACACCACGCCAACAATGCCGATCGCACGATACTGCCGATTGAGATAGGCGCTGGCGCCAGTTTGAATGGCAGCGGCAATTTCCTGCATTCTTGCGTTGCCAGCGGGTAGTGACGAAATCCAGCGACTTTGAACGATTCCATAAAGGACGGCCGCCAAGCCGCAAATCAAGGACAGCCATAGTCCTGTTGATGTTGCCTCACTCATCGTTGTCTCCTCTCAGTTTTTTTAATCGACGATGCAAAAACCGGACGCGATCCGGTGATTCGGCGAAGCGTCCTGCCTGTGCCGAATCTAAGCTTACAACGTGCTGCCCAGCTTTGGGCAGCAGCTGGCAAAAGGCTTGTTTTGAATTCTTAGGGTTTGTGAGTGCGAAAAGCTCGCAAGCCTCAGCGTAAAGCCTCTAAAACACGCTCACTGATGGCATCGACCGCGCCCTGACCCGATATTTTTCGATAGCGTGGGGCACCACTTGAACCTGAAGCTGCCCACTTGCCGTAGTAATCAACCAATTGTCTGGTTTGCGCATGGTAGACCTCCAGGCGCTTGCGCACGGTTTCCTCGCGATCATCGTCGCGCTGGATCAAATCCTCACCCGTGACATCATCTTTGCCTTCAACTTTAGGGGGGTTGAAGTGGACATGGTAAGTGCGGCCACTTGCCGTGTGCACACGCCTGCCACTCATGCGGCTAATGATGTCCTGATCGGGCACGTCAATTTCAAGGACCACGTCAATTTGGACGCCCGCATCCTTCATGGCTTCAGCTTGAGGAATGGTTCTGGGAAAGCCGTCAAATAAATAGCCGTTCGCGCAGTCGTCTTGCTTGAGGCGGTCCTTCACCAGGCCAATGATGATGTCATCAGACACGAGCCCACCCGAATCCATGACTTTTTTGGCTTCAAGTCCAAGTGGGCTGCCTGCCTTAACAGCGGCGCGCAACATGTCGCCGGTCGAGATCTGTGGGATGTTATAGGTCTTGGTGATAACGGCCGCCTGAGTGCCCTTACCAGCACCGGGTGGTCCCAATAGAATAAGTCGCATGCTTATGGTCTCCGTGAATAATGCCTTTAGTGAGCTGCCTTGTATCGATTACTTCCCTACTCAATAAGAGCGGATTCATCGACAACGCTAACCGAGGGTAATCGCAAAACGATTGATCGGTCAATTGATGGGAAGCCGTTTGCTTCAGTTCGCGCGCTTTTGCAGCCTCTTGCGAACGAGGGCCCTGACATGCTCCAAATCTTCAGCCGTATCAACGCCTGGCGGGGCGGCCGCTTCCATGCGATAAACGCTGATCCGGTATCCGTGCCATAAGGCTCTTAACTGCTCGAGCGCTTCAAGCTGTTCTAGAGCGGGCGGAGCAAGGTTCGGAAAGCTTTGCAAGAAAGGCAGACGGTATGCATAAATGCCAACATGTCGCAACAAGGCCTCACCAAGGCCTTCGCGACGTTGATCCCGGTCAAAGGGAATCGTGGCACGAGAAAAATACATGGCCTCATCGCGATGATTGAGCACGAGCTTTACCACATGGGGACTGTGGATGCCGACGGGATCATCGAGTGGATGAGCGGCGGTCGCCATGGCTGCTTCTGGCGCTGAGGCAAGCTTGTCAACTAGCGCATTGATGAGTTCGGGTTCTATCAGAGGTTCATCGCCTTGTACATTCACAACGATGTCGTCATCAGGAATATGCAAGCGTGCAGCAGCCTCGGCGAGCCGATCGGTACCTGAGACATGATCGCTTCGCGTCATGATGGCTTCATAGCCGAAGCCCTCAACGCATTGCGCGACTTCTTCACTATCGGTTGCCACGATGACTCGATGCGCACTCGCTTTGAGACATTGATCAAGCACCCGTATAACCATCGGGCGACCTTCAATATCGGCTAAGGGCTTACGGGGTAAGCGGCTTGAACCGAGCCTTGCGGGGATAAGTATCCAGGTCTTCAAGCGCCTGCCTGCTCATCAGCACCCCGAGAAGGCACTTGTGCTTCGGATCGTTCGGACTCGGTTGATCGCGCTTCGGCAAGCAACATCACCGGAATACCATCGCGGATTGGAAAGGCCAAGTGATCGTGTTCACAGATCAATTCAAGCGCTTGCCGGTCGTGTCTCAGGCTGTTTTTGCAAATCGGACAGGCAAGAATTTCAAGAAGTCGATTGTCCACGCGCAATATGCTCCAATGCCAGACAAAGAGGTTCGGGGGCACTAAGGGTCTGAAACAACACATAGACCGTTAAGGGGAGATCGCCGTATTTTACGGCGTCTTTGGCGGTCAACACGATCGCATCAATCGACTGTCCGCGGGCTGAGGCTTTGGCCAACACCCCATCAAGATCTAAGGCTCTATGATCACCCGGAAACTGCCAGTGAGCCTCAATCCCTTGCTCAGACAAGGCATTGGCTAGTGCCTCGGCTTGAGCGATTCCTGCAACCCCTAGTAAGTTCGCTCCACGAACACGTTCGGCAAACTGCGCCAATGAGATCCCATCGACGCGACCAGCGAGCCAATCGCGACGATCCAGGACCACAAGGCCTGGTTCTGGAAGCCACTGACTCGATTTTGCAAGTGCATGGATTTCGATTTGCGAAGGCATGAAGTCCTGTCTTGGTCCAGATCTTGAGCTTGGCTTGCGAAGCAGTAAGTAGTCCGAGGGCTTCCTGTCTTTGAGAGGTTCGCGCAGCGGGCCTGCAGGCAAGCAACGGCGATTGCCGAGACCGCGTGTGTCGATAAGCAGGATTTCGTAGGCGCGTTTAAGACCTTGGTGTTGTAGCCCGTCGTCTGAAAGAATCAAGTCGAGTTGCGCTTCTTGACTTAAGCACAGCGCAAGGGCTGCGCTGCGATCACGCCCGACAAATAAGGGACATGCGCTTTCGATGGCCAACAGGACTGCTTCATCGGACCAGCCTGCGCGCCATGCTTCGAAGGGGCTTGCGTAGTGATCGGTTTTGAGTTGGCCCTCGAGCTTCCCCCCAAAACCACTGCACAAAATGGCGATGCGCAGTCCTTGCTGGCGCAAGGCCTTTGCAAGCGTAATCACCAAGGGTGTCTTTCCCGATCCGCCGGCCACTAAATTGCCCACGATGACAACCGCTGGTCTTTGATCCTGCTCAATCGTGATCCTCGCGCGTCGTTTGCTTGCAAGTCTTTCGACGGCCTTCGCTGCAGCCAAGCCAAGCCAGGATCGTGTGACAAGCCACACGAGCGCCCCAATCACAGCGCTGGCTGCTCCTCGCGGTACAAGTGCGTTACGTTTCGCCGATGAGTGCTCCTCTGAAGGAAACCAGGCAGCCAATAAGGCCTGCTCGAGTGAGGACCTGAAGGTTGCTGGCCCCGCGTGCTGAGCGGTCACAGGCGAGCTAGACGATCGACCCGGAACATGGGTCGATTCGCCAAGCGTCTTAGTCTTTTTGCGTAACGAGTCCAACGCGCTCAATGCCCGCTTGCCGAGCTGCATCCATGACGCGTACCACGGCGCCATGGGGTGCGAGGCGGTCGGCGTAAATCATCAAGTTTGGGGCGTTAGCACGCGTTACGGCATCGCTTTGCTTGGTGGGGTCAGGATTCGACGGGTCCACTGTCGCGTTGGCATTATTTTTAGCGTTGAATGTTTGTCGAGCCTCGATAAAGGCCCTCACGAGTGCGCCCGCATCAAGGCCGCTGAGTGCTTGGGTGTCCCCGATCCGAATGCTGCCATCGCGTAGCACAGCCACTCGAAGTCCTGTTCGTGCGATCTCCGTACCGGCTCGGCTTGAGGCCAAATTCAAACCGAGTTGCGACCACTTACTAAGGGTGCTGGTCACTAAGACAAACATCAAGACCACAAGCAACAGGTCAATCAGCGCAATGAGACTGATATCTGGCTCAGGTTTTGCACGAATCGAAAACAAGCTGGGTCGATCTCTGAAGCCCATCCAGGCCATCACGAATCCCCTCCTGAAGAAACTGACCTGTGATGATCCACACTGGCTTGCTCCGCGCGCTCTTGTCGAAGTGGCTGGCCTAATTGGTGCAGCCAACGCTGCGCCATCATTTCCAAATCCGCCACGAGTCCATCACAACGTTCGCGCAATAAGCGGTGTGCAAGCGTGGCCGGGATAGCCAGCCCGAGTCCTAGCCCGGTTGCATGCAGTGCCATGGCAATCGCCGCAGCCAAGGCCTGAGGATCGGCTTGATCGCCCGATTGGACGCCGAATGCCTCAATCATGGCTGCAACAGTGCCGAGCAGACCGACCAACGGCGCAAGGCTGGCAAGCGTGGCCAAAAGACTGAGGCCCCGCTCAAGTTCTCGCACCATGGCTTGTCCGGTAATTTGCACAGCGAGTTCTTGACTCGATCGATCGTCATGCCTTGCGTTGAGCCCGGCTATCAAGACTTTACCCGCCATCGAGGACTTTTCAAGCGCGATTTGCGCTTGCATCAGGTCTGGATGTTCGTCGGGGCGACCTCGGACGAGGACAAGCAAGTCGCTTGCAGTCGCCAAGGCTTGAGTCGGCAGCACTTGTGATCGACGCATCACCCATAATCGGTCGATCACAATCGCGAGCGCCGCCACCGACATGGCGAGCAAAATCCACGCAGGCCAACCGGCTTGACGGAATATGTCGATCACGGCTTGACAGCCCTCAGACCGTTCAATTGTTTCAACTTAAGTATCATTTCAGGTTTGAGGTCGGTGCACCCTACGAATTGTCCGCCCGAATGTCTGTGTGAGCAAATCCGCAAGCTGTGCATGCTTACAGGGCTTTCGTTAATCATGCACAATTTCTGTGGATAACTATGTGCAAAGCCTGTCCCGAAACCTTCCAAAGGCTTGAAAATTCAGCGTTTGAATCATCTGCTGAAAAAATAGTCAAATTAAAATCCTTTAGAATCAATGGCTTATCAAATTAATCAGGGCATTTCAAGGGTTTTTCTCTTGCTCTCCCCACAACGTCCGAAGTTGTGGAAAGTATTCGGACGGAAAGTCCGATGAAAGCTGGTTTTCTCCAAAGCAATGCCGATTCGCTCGGGCTTGGCGCTTTAAAAGGCCCCGAAGTACTCGCTGTTTCCGAGCTTGTTCGGCGGATCGCAGGGCTACTGGAGAGACAATTTCCTTTGCTCCGGGTAAGAGGGGAGATTTCGAATCTAAGCGTTGCGAGTAGCGGGCATCATTACTTCAGTTTGAAGGATCGACAGTCGCAAATTCGCTGTGTCATGTTCCGCAATAAGGCCCAGTTCATGGGGTTTCGGCCTAAAGAAGGCGACATGGTCGAGGTTTTAGCGCAGCTCTCGGTTTATGAGCCGCGTGGTGACATCCAACTGCAAATCGAACAAATGCGTCCCGCAGGTCAAGGCGACTTGCAATTGCAGTTTCTTCGTCTCAAACAAAAGCTCCAGGCAGAGGGTCTCTTCGATCAGGAAAGAAAGCGGGTTTTGCCCGAGCTGCCGAGGGCCATTGGCGTCATTACGTCCTTGCAGGCCGCAGCCCTTCGCGATGTGCTCGCAACCCTCGGCCAGCGAATGCCATCGATTCCGGTGATCATTTATCCGGCATCGGTCCAGGGGCTGTCGGCGCCCAAGGAATTGATTGAGGCATTTAGGCAAGCGAACGAGCGCAAGGATTGTGATGTTTTGTTGCTTGTGAGGGGAGGCGGTTCGATTGAGGATTTGTGGGCCTTTAACGATGAAACGCTGGCTCGTTGTATAGCCTCTAGCCCTATCCCAGTGATTGCGGGTATTGGCCATGAAAGCGATGTGACGATTGCCGACTTCGCTGCGGATTGGCGCGCGCCAACTCCCACGGCGGCGGCGACCCAGTCTTGTCCAAGCTGGCAAAGCCTTGAGCGGCAACTCCAGCATGTTGCGCAAACCATGCAACTGCGTTGGCAGACAAGCCTGCGCCGCTTTGAGCAGCACACCGACCGCCTGGCACGGCAACTTAAGGCACCGTCTGAGCGCTTACAGGAGCGGGCCGAATGGCTGCAACGGCTAAGTCTGCGTTTGCGCCCCCCAGACTTGGACCGACTTGGTGAAGCCTTGGCATTGAGGGCTCGGAGGCTTGGGCAGGCACTGGAAAACACCATGAAGTCTCGGGAATCTCAGCTCGATGTTTTCAGCAAACAACTCGAGCTTCTCAGTCCACAACGAATACTTGAGCGTGGCTATGCGCTGGTCACTGATGAACATGGACGCCTCGTTCGCAAGGCCACGGCACTGGCCCCTGGCGACATGCTCGATGTCAGCCTTGCCGAGGGGCTCATTCAGGTTGAAGTTACCGGCACGGGCGATTGAAACGATGTGTTGCTTCGTTGACGATACGACAGTTGCTTGAACATCGACAGCCGCTTGACGATGGCCAGTAATTAAGCAACTAGGCCTAAGGTGAGCCGAAGAGCTTTGGATGGCCAATTCGACTGCCCTCGCGCAGGCCTTTGCGCACAAACCAGCCCTGCTCCATTTCGAGTGCGAAGCGCACGGGCTCGCGGGCGCAATGACTCTTTTCGCTGTGTGCTTGCATGTCTGCGATATTGGTGATCGTGCCGTCATCTCGCAAAAAGGCAATGCTCAGCGCAAGCGGTGTGTTTTTCATCCAAAAGCAGTAGGGCGAGGCTTGCTGGAAGATAAATAACATGCCGTGATTCGGGGCGAGTTGCTCACGAAACATCAGGCCTCGTGATCGCGTCTCGTCATTAGCCGCTACCTCGGCAACGATTCGGTGCATACCCGCTCGAAGTTCGATTTGCGGAAGCGGCGGATTTCGATCTTGAGCATGGGCCGACCCTTGGGATGTGGCAAAAACCAGCATCAGCGCCGTACTGATCTGAAGCGCTAAAAGTAGTAAGTAAGCAGGTTGACTGCCTACGGATTTGTCGAACAAGCTCATAGCAGCCTTTGTTCTCCAAAGACTCATTATCGGTTTATGGAACGATAAACCTGCAAAAATAAAAAGGCAGGATATACCTGCCTTAGAAAACCAAAAAGCAAAAACAAAAAGCGACCAAATGGCCGCCTTTCGATTACTTCTTTTGCTCTTTCTTAGCGTCGGCTTTCTTGTCGTCTTTCTTGGCGTCAGAAGCGTAAGCAGCACCAACAGCGAACATGCTGGCCATCAGGATAGCGATCAATTTTTTCATGATTTCCTCTTCTTGGAAAGTTGATATTGACCAAGTGGTCATATGCTTCAACGTTCAGCGGATGCTTTGGTTGACAGCAGTTCGTGAGTGTAATGTTCTAACTTCGGGTTGCCCATGGTCTGTTGGCAAGGCGCAACATGATCTCCAGACTCGCCGGAGGTCACAAAGAAAAACCGGCCAGGAGGCCGGTTCTTTTTTGGGCTGTTCAGCGACCGTTCAGGTTGGGGCCTGAATATTGGATGCTTGTTTCCCCTTCGGACCCTGGACCACGTCAAACTGCACACGTTGTCCTTCTTTCAGCGTACGAAATCCGTTCATTTGGATCGCTGAAAAATGCGCAAACAAATCTTCGCCGCCCTCATCAGGCGTGATAAAGCCAAAACCTTTGGCGTCATTGAACCACTTCACCGTACCGGTCGCCATTGCAAAACCCATCCATCAAAAAGACTTCAAAACATCCCGATCGAATGATCGAAAACTGAAACGTGCAAGGAAAAACCCTTAATCACGCATGGATTCTCTGGTCTAAAGGGCTTAACGTCAAGTGCGAATAACAACTTCGTGACGCTTTTGCGGGCTTTGTAAAGATTTTTGGGCGGCAACCGTTGTTTTCCGTCGTTTTATGACAGGAAAACAACAATCAAATCCATGGGTTCAGTGCCACCGAAACCCCTGGCTACGGCTTAAAATCGCTGTCATGCCAAATTCAAATTCACCAAGTCTTGTTCTCGACAAACAAGAGGCCAAGACGAAACCACCGCCCATGTACCGGGTCGTCCTGCTCAATGACGATTACACGCCCATGGAATTTGTGATCCTCGTGCTGCAAAAGTTCTTTAAGATGGGGCGTGAGAAGGCAACGCAGGTCATGCTGAAAGTGCACCAAGAGGGCAAAGGGGTCTGTGGACTTTTCCCGCGCGATATTGCGGCCACCAAGGTCGAACAAGTTTGTAGTTTTGCAAGGCAGCATCAACACCCGCTGCAGTGCATGATGGAGGAAGCATGATTGCTCAGGAATTAGAAGTTAGTCTGCATATGGCCTTCGTTGAGGCTAGGCAGCAGCGTCACGAGTTTATTACCGTTGAGCATCTCTTGCTCGCGTTACTCGATAATCCTTCCGCTGCTGAGGTGCTGCGCGCTTGTGCCGCCAACATCGATGATTTACGGAAAAATTTGACCGGGTTCATCAAAGAAAACACCCCTGTAGTTCCTGGTACCGACGATATCGATACGCAGCCAACGCTAGGGTTTCAGCGGGTCATACAGCGTGCAATCATGCATGTGCAGTCCACATCCAACGGGAAAAAGGAAGTGACCGGCGCCAATGTGTTGGTGGCTATTTTTGGTGAGAAGGATTCGCACGCTGTTTACTACTTACATCAGCAGGGCATCACACGGCTTGATGTTGTGAACTACATCTCGCATGGGATCACTAAGGCTCCTCAGTCCAAGGAGCAGGGCCAGGAAGAGGCCAAGCAGGGTGAGGGCGAAGAGCAGGCAGCCGCTGCGCAACCAGGACAGCCCAACGCGCTTGATCAGTTCACAAATAATTTGAATGCCGCAGCGAAAGAAGGGCGTATTGATCCGCTAATTGGGCGCGAAGCCGAAGTCGAGCGCGTAATCCAGATTTTGTGTCGTCGCCGAAAAAATAATCCACTACTCGTTGGCGAGGCCGGTGTTGGTAAGACTGCCATCGCTGAAGGTTTGGCGTATCGCATCACACAAAAAGACGTACCCGATATTCTTGGTGACGCAACGGTTTATGCACTCGATATGGGGGCACTCCTGGCAGGAACCAAATATCGGGGTGACTTTGAACAGCGCCTTAAGCTCGTGCTGAAGCAATTAAAGGCTATCCCTAACGGCATTTTGTTTATCGATGAAATCCACACGCTTATCGGTGCTGGCTCTGCTTCCGGGGGCACGCTCGATGCATCGAATCTTTTGAAGCCAGCGCTTTCTTCGGGTCAACTTAAGTGTATCGGGGCGACTACCTTTACCGAGTACAGGGGTATTTTTGAAAAAGACCACGCCTTATCCAGACGGTTTCAGAAAATTGACGTCGGTGAGCCAACAATAGAGCAAACCGTCCAAATCCTGCGCGGTCTGAAATCACGGTTTGAGGAGCACCACAGTGTTAAGTATTCGGCGGCTGCTCTGTCAGCAGCGGCCGAGTTATCGGCGAAATACATCAACGACCGGCACCTGCCTGATAAGGCCATCGATGTGATCGACGAAGCCGGCGCCGCGCAGCGCATACTGCCGAAGAGTAAACAAAAACGAACGATCGGCAAGCTGGAGATTGAGGATATCGTTGCAAAAATTGCAAGAATCCCGCCCGCATCGGTGTCCTCAGACGATCGCAGCAAACTGCAGCACTTACATCGTGACCTCACCAACACAGTCTTTGGTCAGGATGCGGCGATCGAAGCCTTGGCTGCGGCAATCAAGATGGCGAGATCGGGTCTTGGTAAGCCTGAAAAGCCAATTGGTTCGTTCTTGTTTTCAGGACCAACCGGCGTCGGCAAGACCGAGGTGGCTCGTCAGCTCGCCTTTATTCTTGGTATTGAACTGATTCGCTTTGATATGTCGGAGTATATGGAGCGACACGCGGTATCTCGTCTTATCGGAGCGCCTCCCGGTTATGTGGGTTTTGATCAAGGCGGCCTGCTGACCGAGGCGATTACGAAAAAGCCGCATGCTGTTCTCTTGCTCGATGAGATCGAGAAAGCCCATCCTGACGTGTTTAACATCCTGCTACAAGTTATGGATCACGGCACGCTCACCGATAATAACGGTCGAAAATCTGATTTTCGTAACGTCATTATTATCATGACAACCAATGCTGGTGCTGCCGATTTGCAAAAGCGTTCGATTGGCTTCTCGAATCTTACGGCGGCTGGTGACGAAATGGCTGAAATCAAGCGGATGTTCACGCCCGAGTTTCGTAACCGGCTTGACGCGATTATTGGTTTCAGAGCGCTCGATGAGCAGATTATTTTGCGTGTGGTTGATAAGTTCTTAATGCAACTCGAAGAGCAACTTCACGAGAAAAAGGTTGAAGCGATATTCAGCGAGAAACTCCGCGCCTATTTGGCTAAGAAGGGCTTTGACCCACTGATGGGTGCCCGCCCGATGCAACGGCTCATCCAGGACACGATTCGTAGGGCGCTTGCCGATGAGTTGTTGTTTGGTCGATTGGTTCAAGGTGGCAAAGTCACCGTTGATCTCGATGAAGGCGATCAGGTTAAGTTGGTGATTGCAGGGGCTTCCGATGCAATGAAGCCATCGTCTGATGCAGGAGAAGAAGCGCCGGAAGTTGTCTCTGCGTAGGTGGAAGTTGTCTATGCGTAGGTTTTTGCAGCAAGGCTTTTTTTGTTTGTTTCATTAAGGGGGAGACCGTCATGAGTGAGCGCTGGATCAAGCGTGTGGCCGGAATGATTAGCATTGTCGTCGCAACAATCCCGTTTTCCGTATCGGCAAGTTCAGTGTCGGGAAGCGGAGCGGCATTAGCCGCAAATTGTGCCAATTGTCACGGCACCTCAGGAAGAGCTATTGGTGCGATGCCAGCGCTTGCGGGGCAACCCAAGTCCTATTTGGTCGAGCAAATGAAGGCCTTCAAAGAGGGGCGACGCACGGGCACCATCATGCATCAGCTTGCCAAAGGTTATACCGATGAGCAAATTGAATCGATGGCTGCTTATTTGTCCGCACAAAAGCGCTAAAACCAAGACGAGGGGAGTGTTGCTATGACTTTTAGATTTGAAGGCGAAAATTTCAAGCTGCCATTACAAACCTCAGGCCGTCGTCGCTTTGCAAAGACGCTGGGCTTAGCAGGCGCTGCGGGTGTGCTCGCAAGTTGCGCGGGGATGGGCGGCGATGTAGCAAGCACTAAAAAGCTCGGCCGCGTGGCCGTGGTTGGTGCAGGCTACGGCGGTGCTACGGCGGCGCGCTATCTCAAAATGTGGGGTGGTGCTTCGGTCGACGTTGTCCTTTATGACAGAGCGCCACAATTTATATCCTGTCCGCTTTCTAACCTGGTCATTGGTGGTTCGCGCAAGATTGCGGATTTGACGGTTTCTTATCAAGGTTTAAAAGACAGCGGTATTTTGGTGCTTCAGGATGAAGTCACTGCGCTCGACCCTGCAAAGCGGCGCTTATCGTTTAAGAAATTCCAGGACCAAACTTTTGATCGCATTATTGTGTCACCTGGTATTGATTTCATGTTTGATCAGATCCAGGGTTTCGGCGCTGAGGCGCAAAAGACGGTTATGCATGCTTGGAAGGCAGGTGAGCAGACCTTGACCTTGAGGCAGCAACTCGAAGCTATGCCAAATGGTGGTGTGGTTGTGATGTCGATTCCCATGGCGCCTTATCGGTGCCCACCGGGTCCTTATGAGCGTGTTTGTCAGATTGCGCACTACATCAAGACTGCAAAGCCCAAGTCAAAGATAATTGTGCTTGATGCCAATGCTGAAATCATCTCTAAGAAGGGCTTGTTCACAAAGGCCTTTGAAGGGCCCTACAAGGGCCTGATCGAGTATCGCCCTAACAGCAGAGTCACCGAACTCGATGCCGCCACAAAGACTGTAACAACAGAGCTTGGCGATCGCGTGAAAGCGGATGTTCTAAATGTGATACCGCCTCAGCGTGCAGGTGACTTGGTTGTGAAGGCTGGTCTTGCCAACGCTAATAATCGGTGGGCGAGCGTCGATTGGTTAAGCATGGAGTCGACTGCTGCCAAGGGTATTCATATTCTGGGTGATGCAACCTTTCCCGCGCCCACGATGCCGAAGTCTGGCCATATGGCTAATCAACACGGTAAAACCGCGGCGGCCGCTGTGCTCGACCTGATGGCTGGCAGAGAGGTGAAGCCATCCACGATGGCCAATACCTGTTATAGCTTCATAGATGATCGTGATGTTGTGCACGTTGCCTCGGTTCATCAATACGATGCAGCACAAAAGACCATGATACCGGTTAAAGGTGCGGGTGGCTTGTCGACTGAGCCAACGGCCCTCGAAGGTGGTTACGCCAATGCTTGGGCACAAAACATTTGGCGCGATATGTTTGACAAGATCGCCTAAATAGCACTTGTATTGACTTATTGCCTCAATCAACGCGTCTCGCCTGAGCCAATGAATGCACTTGAGGGATTAAGCCGCTACACGACGGTGGTCGCAGATACGGGGGATGTGGGCCTTATTGCCCGCTACCAACCTCAGGATGCGACCACTAACCCTTCGCTTATCTTGAAAGCCGTCGGTTTAGATAGTTATAAGGATTGGTTGTTAGAGATGAAGGCGCGATCAGGCGCCCAGGGCAGTACGCTTGAAGGGCGCGTGGATGCGCTGCTTGTGCGTTTCGGGCAGGCTATCCTCAAAGTCATTCCTGGTCGGGTATCGACAGAAATCGACGCTCGTTTGTCCTTTGATGTTGAAGCAAGCTTTGCGCGGGCGGTTGGAATTGCTGAGCGCTATAACCGGCTCGGTATTCACAACGATCGATTTTTGATCAAGATTGCTTCCACTTGGGAAGGTATTGAAGCAGCACGCCGGCTTGAGCGTGAGGGCATTCATTGCAATCTCACCTTACTCTTTTCAATGGCGCAAGCAGCGGTTTGCGCTGACGCTGGTGTGCGTTTGATTTCGCCTTTTGTCGGCCGTATCTACGACTGGTATCAGAAGAATAGCGATCAACTGCCTAATCAAAATAGCGATCAATTGCCTAATCAAGCGAGCGCTGATTTAGATCCAGGCGTGGCTTCGGTACGCCGCATTTACCGATACTTCAGACGACATGGCTATCACACCGAGGTGATGGGGGCGAGTTTTCGAAATACGAGTCAAATTTTGGCTTTGGCAGGTTGTGATTTGCTCACCATCAGCCCGGATTTACTTGGCGCTTTGCAGCAAATGCCCGCCGACGCATTGAATCTGGATTGGCGTAAGCCGCAGCAAGACGATCCCAGCGAAAAGCTTTGCCTGAGCGAATCGCAATTCCGTTGGGCATTCAATGAGGATCAAATGGCAAGCGATAAACTTGCGGAAGGCATCCGAAGCTTTGCGGCAGACAGTCGAAAGCTTGATGCCCTGCTAAGCTAGCTTGTTCCCGTACTACCGAAGCCCGCTTCGCCGCGCTTTGAGCTTTCAAACTGATCCACCACGCGAAACTGGGCCTGCATGACAGGCACGATGATCATTTGTGCGATTCGCTCTAAGGGCTGGATGATGAATGCTGTGTCAGAACGGTTCCACAGTGGGACCATCAATGGACCCTGATAGTCTGAGTCAATCAAGCCCACTAAATTGCCCAAGACGATGCCGTGCTTGTATCCAAGGCCGGAGCGCGGCATCACCAAAGCAGCGTAGTTGGCGTCCGCTAAGTGAATGGCCATGCCGGTCGGCATTAAGTAGCTGGCACCCGGCTCGAGCTCAATCGTTTGATTGATACATGCTCTCAAATCTAGGCCGGCACTGCCAGGGGTTTGATAGGAGGGCAGTTGTTCACGAATACGCTCATCGAGGATACGAAGATCTACCAGCATGTTTGGTTTGCTCCAAAAACGTTGCAATATCAAATCAAGTTAGGTCTGAGGCGATCGCTTCAATTAATTGCTGCGCCAGTTTTTCTTTTGTTGCAAGTGGAAGTGACCTTGAGCCCCGTGCATCAAGCAGCAAGAGCTGGTTCAAATCCTGACCGAAAGTCTCGTGCCCGATATTGGCTGCAAGCATGGGAATGTTCTTCTTTTTGCGTTTTGCTTCACCGTGCTCGTGCAACATTTCACTTTCTGCCGCAAAACCAACGCAAAAAGGGCGCGGGCTTCGGGCTGCAACGCCTGCCAAAATATCGGGGTTCTCGATAAATTGCAGACTAGGTGCGCTTTCGCCATGTTGCTTTTTGATCTTTTGGCTGACTATTTCGGCGGGTCGCCAGTCGGCAACTGCCGCAACCGAGATAAAAATCGACCGCTCAATCACCGAGTGTTGCATCGACTCAAGCGCTCGATCGACTGCTTGTTTCATGTCAAGTGCGCTCACAACATCGGTTCTATGAACTTGCCAGGGACTCTTTAAGCTCACGGGGCCTGCGATCAGGTGGACGATCGCGCCTGCCTGGCTTGCCGCTCGAGCAATCGCAAAGCCCATTTTCCCCGAACTTCGGTTGGTGATTCCTCGTACAGGATCGATGGCTTCAAAGGTCGGCCCAGCAGTGATTAGACAATGACGGCCGGCAAGAAACTTTGGGCTAAGCGCGTGCTCAAGGGCTTGAAGCAAATCGTCAGGTTCGAGCATGCGCCCATCACCGGTTTCGCCGCAGGCTTGATCGCCTCGATCTGGTCCAAGAAAAATCGTACCGTCCTTTTCGAGGATGGCAGCATTTCTTTGAGTCGCGGGATGAGACCACATCTCCTTATTCATCGCAGGTGCGATAAGCAACAAACAGCGGTCCCGAGGGCGCGCAAGGCAAAGTGTCGAGAGGAGATCGTTACAAATGCCGTGTGCTAGCCTAGCCATCAAGTCAGCGGAAGCAGGCGCGATGATGATTGCATCGGCCCAGCGCCCCAACTCGATGTGGGCCATGCGATTGCTGACCCGGTCATCCCACAGGTCGGTGTAGACAGGCTCGCCGCTGAGTGCCTGAAAGGTCTCGGCACTCACGAACGCTCGAGCCGACTCAGTCATGACAATTTTTATCATGGCACCGGCTCGTATTAACGCCCGCACCAAGATACAGGTCTTGTAAGCGGCAACCCCGGCACTCACTGCGACCAGAATACGTTTACCTTCGAGTCCCCATGGGGGCATGGTTGCGTGTTTGGTAATCAGCTCGTTGCCGTCTTGCGCCACTGGATCATTTCCTCTAAGAGCAATAAGATCACCCCGACGGTGATCGCAGAATCAGCAATATTGAAGGCAGGAAAATAAAATTGCCAGGCATCTCGGTAAAAGAGAAAAAAATCGGTGACTTGTCCCTCAATCGCACGATCAAGTCCATTGCCGAGCGCACCGCTCCAAATCAATGCGAGTGCCGCACAGGATAAAGGCCGCTCGATCGCTTTAAACATCATCCAGGGCAGCAGCAGTGCGGCAAACAAAGAGACTGCCGTAAAAAACCAGCGCTGCCATCCCGCTTGGTCTGCCAAAAAACTAAAGGCTGCACCTCGATTGAAAACAAGGGTGATGTCAAACCACCCCTTAATCACCGATACACGTTCGCCCGGGATGAGTTGTTCAAGCACCCACCACTTGCTGGCCTGGTCAGCGCAGGCAAGCGCACAGCCCAAAGCTAGCCAGCGCAAGAGTTGAACTTGCTGGGCCTTCACAAAAGGCTCAGCGCCGATCGTGAGTTCATCTCAGGCAAAGCTACGGGTTTCGCCATGACCGTGTAAATTACTATCACAGCGCTCACAAAGTCCAGGATGATTGGCAAGCGAGCCAACGCTCGGATGGTAGTGCCAGCAGCGTTCACATTTGTCGTGCTGGCTCGGAATGACCTTCACGCTCATACCCGCAGCGTCCTGGCGGCTTAAGATGACCGACGAGGTCATCATGACAAATTTCAGATCGGCGCCGAGCGAGTCGAGCGCATCGAACAGTGCTTCTGAAGCGCTGATCTCGATGTCTGCTTGCAGGGAAGAACCAATCAACGATTGGCTACGCTGATGCTCAAGTGCTTTCATCACCTCGCTGCGTGCTTGTCTGATGTGTGACCACTTGGCAAGCAAGGCACTCGCATCGGGTATTTCTGGCAGTCCACCAAAGACTTGCGAGAAGATGGTTTCTCCACCCTCTTGCCATAAGCTTTCTGAAAACAAGGGCCATGCCTCCTCCGCGGTGAAGGAAAGCATTGGAGCCATGACTTTGAGGTAGCAATTGGTGATGTGCCAAAGTGCAGTTTGCGCTGATCTTCTGGCAATAGAAGATGCCGCACAGGTATAAAGTCTATCTTTGAGTATGTCTAGATAAAAAGCGCCCAAGTCTTCAGAAGCGAAATGCTGCAGGCCACTCACAACCGGGTGAAACTCAAATTCGTTTAAATGTTCTTGTATCTGGATCAACCATTGCTGGGTAAACGCAATCGACCAGCGATCGATTTCGAGCATGTCCTTGATCGGAACGGCATCGCTACGTGGATTGAAGTCCGAGAGATTAGCTAATAAAAAGCGCAAGGTATTTCTTATACGTCGATAGGATTCGACCACCCGTTTTAAAATTTCGTCCGAAAGCGACAATTCGCCCGAATAGTCGGTACTTGCCACCCATAACCGCAAGATTTCCGCACCCAGGCTATCCGATACTTTTTGTGGAACGATGACATTGCCCAAGGACTTGGACATTTTTCGTCCCTGGCCGTCCACCACAAAGCCGTGTGTAAGCAAGGCCTTGTAGGGGGCCTGCTGATTGAGCATGCAAGAGGTGAGTAGCGATGAATGAAACCAGCCTCGGTGCTGATCAGAACCCTCGAGATACATATCAGCCGGAAAGGCCGATTCGTCGCGATGCGAGCCTCTTAATACCGTCTGATGGGTTGTGCCCGAATCAAACCAGACATCGAGCGTATCGGGATTTTTGACATAATGTTTAGCATCATCTCCGAGCAGTTCAGCAGGGTCAAGCCGCTGCCAAGCCTCAATGCCTTCTTTTTCAATACGCTTGGCAACGGCTTCAAGAAGATTGGCCGTGTCGGGGTGAAGCGCGCCGGTGTCTCGATGAAGGAAAAAAGCCATCGGCACGCCCCAGTTACGCTGGCGCGATAAGGTCCAATCGGGTCGGTTGGCGATCATGCCGTGTAGCCGAGCCTTACCCCAACTTGGATAAAAGGCAGTTGCCTCAATCGCCCGAAGTGCGGTCTGGCGCAAGCTCTCGCCACCTCGATGCGGCATTTTGTCCATCGAGGCGAACCATTGCGATGAGGCGCGATAAATCACCGGCGTTTTGTGTCGCCAGCAATGCATGTAACTATGTTTAAAACGTTCAACTTTAAATAGTGAACCTTGCGATTCGATCAATTCAACAATTTTCGGGTTGGCTTTCCAAATGGAAAGTCCGCCGATGTTTTCGCCCAAGGCGCAGCGGTCCTCGCCAAATCCGTTCTGATTTTCAAAATTATCGACGTAAGTGCCATCGCCACGTACCAATTGCAGCATGTCTTCATCACGCATGCCATAGCGTTTGCACGATTCAAAATCTTCAACGCCATAGGCAGGAGAAGAGTGGACAAGCCCTGTACCGGTTTCAGTGGTCACATATTCGCCAAGAAAAACCGGCGATAAGCGACCTGCAAAGGGATGTTTGAAGGCAATGCCTTCCAGCGCTGCGCCTTTGCATTGAGCGATGCTTTTACCGCTCAGTCCCCATCGCTCAAGGCAGTAAGGGACTCGCTCACTTGCCAAAACTAATGAGCCTGCGCGGCCTTCGTCTTCGATCTGAACCAAATCGTAGTCAAGCTCAGGGTGAAGGTTTAAGGCCTGGTTTGCAGGCAGCGTCCAGGGGGTTGTGGTCCAGATCACTGCATAACAACTACCAAGGGGAAGTGCACGGAGGCCAAAAGCTTTGGCTAGTTTTTCAGGTTCTGCGGCGGGAAATCCCACATCAACTGCTAAATCCTCCTTGTCAGCATATTCAACTTCGGCTTCAGCAAGTGCCGATCCGCAGTCAAAACACCAGTTCACGGGCTTTAAGCCTCGATATAAAAAGCCAAGTTCGAGCATCTTGCCCAGGGCTCTTAACTCGTCAGCTTCGTTTGCCGCATTCATGGTGGTATAGGGCTTGTCCCATGCACCAAGCACGCCAAGCCGGATAAAGTCTTTCTTCTGACGTTCTATTTGCTCGCTCGCATAGGCGCGCGATTTAGACTGAACCTCATCGGCTGCCAGGTGCTTGCCAAATTGCTTTTCGATTTGAATTTCGATGGGCATGCCGTGGCAATCCCATCCGGGTACATAGCGCGCATCAAAGCCCGCCATCTGCCGGCTCTTTACGATCATGTCCTTCAGGATCTTGTTGACTGCGTGGCCAATATGAATATCACCATTGGCATAGGGTGGGCCATCGTGCAAGACCCAGATGGGACGGCCTCTGGATTGCGCCCTCAATCGCTGGTAAATCCCCTTGTCTTGCCAGGACTTCACCCATAGCGGCTCGCGCTTGGCGAGGTCGCCGCGCATGGGAAATGCAGTATCGGGGAGGTTAAGTGTTTTGCGGTAGGCACTCTCAGCGTTGTTCGACATAACTCGAGCCTTCTTGGCGTTTGGTGAAATAGGCTCGGGCTTGGGAACAATCGCGGGCGATCTGCTCTTTGAGGGCCTCAAGACTATCGTAGTGTGCTTCATCACGAAGTTTTTCGCGGAAAGTGACCTTGACCACCCTTCCGTATGCCTGACCCGACCAGTCCAGTAGGTGGACCTCAAGCAGAAAGCGCCCACCCTGTTCGACGGCCGGCCTGGTGCCTAAACTGGCAACCGCGGGTAGGGGTTTTTGATCGATGGCTCCCAATCCACAAACGTCGACAACAAAAATCCCGTGGAGCGGTGATTGTTTATCGTCAATGCGAATGTTCAAGGTGGGAAAGCCGAGTTCGCGCCCGAGTTTTCGGCCGTGAATGACATGGCCCGAGATGGCATAGGGTCGACCAAGCAAGGCCTCGACCTCATCGAAACGCCCTTGAAAGAGCGCTTTTCTGACTTGCGAACTCGACACGCGTTGCGTGGCATGAAGAACGCTTTGCATTGATTCAACCGAAAAGCCGTACTGCTTTCCGGCGACTCTGAGCATCTCAAAATCGCCCCGTCGTTTGGCACCGAAACGGAAATCGTCACCGATTACAAGATGACGCACGCCAATGCATTGAACAAGATACTGTTCGATAAACTGCTCAGCGGAGCATTCGGCAAGTTGGCGATCAAAGCTTATTGCAAAGAGTTGGTCGATACCGCAGGCGGCGATGGCCTGCCACTGATCACGGCGGCTACAAATTCTTGCCGGGACATGGCTGCCTGCCGTTGCGAAATACTGCTTCGGATGCGGCCAAAAGGTCATCAGGCTCGCTAGCATCTTGTCCTGGTGGGCGCGCGCCGCAACAGCCTTCAGCAAAGCGCGGTGGCCAAGATGTACGCCATCAAAGTTTCCGATGGTCAAGGCGGTGGCGGGCGGCCTGAGGCTGCCTCGAAGAATAGGCCGACGAATGATTTGCATAACCGCCCATTATAAAACCGCAGCCAGCTCGCGTCATTGATCGACGGATGCGGGCTGTTACCATCCGCAGTTTACGAGGGTGTTGTCCATGAAACGCGTGGTCGTGCTGATCTCCGGGCGGGGCTCAAATTTGATGGCCTTGCATCAGCGACTTTGCATGCTAGCGCAGGCTGAAACCGGGGTCGCTGAGATCGTTGCAGTCATCAGCAATAAGCCAGAGGCTGCTGGCTTGCACTGGGCGCAGGCTCAGGGCATCGAGGCTCGTTGGCTCGATCACCGGGACTTTCAGAGCAGGGAGGCTTATGACGAGGCCTTAGCTCACGTAGTCAGCGACTTTCACCCCGATTTGGTTGTGCTTGCGGGCTTTATGCGTGTTTTGACGAAGGGATTTGTGCAACGTTTCGCCGGGCGATTGATCAACATACACCCCTCCTTGCTCCCGGCCTTTCCAGGGCTTCAAACGCATCAGCGCGCGCTTGAGGCGGGTGTTTGTGTGCATGGCGCAACCGTTCACTTTGTCAACGAGCAACTCGACGGCGGTCCAATTATTGCGCAGGCTTTTGTGCCCGTGCTGCAGAGCGACGAAGTGCACAGCCTCGCCGACCGGGTCTTGCACGCTGAGCATCGACTGTTGCCACAAGTCGTGCTGGATTTTTGCCATGGTTTGGTCGCGCTTGACCCTCTAGGCAGGCTTCATGTAAGCCCGAAGGTCACCCGTTTATTGTTTCCCCCAACTTCTGGTGTAGCTTGAGTCTCCGTCATCAACTTTATAAAGTTTTCGAAGCCCTCGGGCATTTCGAAGCTCCCGCCGATGTGGTGCTGCGTGGTCACTTTCGAGCAAACCCCCAGCTTGGGCGTTCACAACGACATCAAATTGCCGAAGCCTGTTTTTACATGCTTCGCCATCGGCGGCGCCTTAATCAACAGCCATTTACGACCGCAACCAAGGACTGGCCGCAAGACCTAAAGTGGAATAACCGGGCGAGCCTTATCGAAAAGACGCTTTATGAAATGCGTAACGGTTTTGGCGACTTATCACACTTGCCAGCACCCATCAAATACTCGCTACCCGAATGGCTCTACGAGCGCCTGATGGCCCAAGGAGCCAGTGATTTGCTTTTTCAAGCATTGCTTGAGCCTGCAGCTTTGGATCTTCGCATCGCTACTTGGCACCCCAAGCATCAAAGTGTTGCTCGCGAGCGTCTGATTGATAGCTTGCGTGAAGAGGGTATTGTGGCTCACCCCCATCCTGATGTGGCTCAGGCCTTGCGTGTTGAAGGCAAGCCCGCACTCGAAAAGTCCGCAAGTTTCAACAAAGGCTTGCTCGAGGTGCAAGATGTGGCAAGCCAGGCTGTCGCAGCCTTGCTTGCACCGCGGCGTAACCAAACCCTGGTCGATTTTTGCGCTGGTGCTGGTGGTAAGACCTTAGCCCTTGCCATTGCGATGCGAAACACGGGGCAGGTCTACGCTTGCGACAACAACACAACCCGGCTCGCGAGATTAAAGCCGCGACTTGTTCGTTCCGGGCTCAGTAATGTCCAACCTTTTGCGATTGATAGCGAAGTCGACCCCAAGTTGGTGAGGCTAGCTTCAAAAGCCGATGCCGTCCTAGTCGATGCACCTTGTAGCGGATTTGGCACACTGCGACGAAACCCCGATTTGAAGTGGCGCTTTAAGGCTGATGATTTGGAGCGATTAGTCGTGCAACAGGCATCGATTCTTCAAGCTGCAAGCCGCCTGGTTCGTCCTGGAGGGTGGCTGGTCTATGCGACCTGCAGCTTGTTGCGCGAGGAAAACCAAGATCAAGTGCTTGCCTTTCTTGAAGCCTCGGAGCAATTTGAACTGGAGTCGCCCATGCAGGTTCTGCAATCCCAAGGCATCAGCCTGGGCCGCGAGTTGGCGCTTGAAAGTGCTGGTAAACATCACGGGATGGTCTGGCAGACCGATCCTTCAAGTGACGGCTGCGATGGCTTTTTTGCGGCGAGGATGCGACGCCGCGTTTAGAGCTTGCGCTTGCCCTAACAAATGGGCCTACAATGCATATGGGATCCAGAATGCTAGGGAGGCATGATCTTGATTCAAACAACAGAGCAGGCTGCGGTACAGCTGGCAAACGATAGTTTGTTGAGTCATCTTGGTGGTTTAGAGGCTTGGCTTCGGCCATTGCTGCATTGGGTGGCTTATGGTTTTTCTGAAGTGAGTCTTCTCGGCTTGCTGATCGTGGCCTTGGTCACAACCCATATCACCATTGCCGCGGTTACGATTTTCTTGCATCGCTGCCAGGCGCATCGGGCCCTGGACTTACATCCTTTAATCTCACATTTTTTCAGATTCTGGCTCTGGCTAAACACCGGTATGGTGACCAAGGAGTGGGCGGCGATCCACCGAAAGCACCATGCCAAGTGCGAAACCGAAGAAGATCCTCACAGCCCTGTCACGCGCGGCCTTGAGACGGTGCTTTTTCGTGGTGTGGAGCTTTACCGCATCGAGGCACTCAATCAAGAGACCATGGACCGCTACGGTCACGGCACACCCGATGACTGGATCGAAAGAGTCCTTTACACAAGGCATTCCTACCTTGGTGTTTACGTTTTATTACTTGTTGACCTGTTGCTGTTCGGTGCCATGGGCCTTGCGATGTTTGCGATTCAAACAGGGTGGATCCCATTTTTTGCGGCCGGTGTCATCAATGGGGTCGGCCATGCGAAGGGTTATCGCAATTTTGATTCCTCCGATAAAAGCGGCAACATTTCACCTTGGGGTATTTTGATCGGTGGTGAAGAGCTCCACAACAACCACCACACATTCCCTGCATCAGCAAGGTTGAGTTACAAGTGGTGGGAGTTTGATATCGGCTGGATGTACATTCAGATCATGGCTTTTTTTGGTCTGGCGAAGGTCCGTCGCGTGTCACAACGTCCTAAGTTTCAGTTACCTTGCGAACATATCGATGCGCGTGCTTTACAAGCGGTGATTGCTAATCGCTATGACATGATGTCGGCCTATGCAAGGTCGATTCGCGAAGCAAAGCGAGCTAAAGCAGACGATGCCTTGCAAACACTCACGAGCATGCATACCGAGCTTGCCAGCCTTTGGGAGCGTTCTTCGCTGTCCGTGGAGCAATTGGTACAACAATTCGAAGATTGGTGTCGCCGTGCAGAAGCAAGCGGTGTTGCCGCCTTGCGCGAGCTTTCCCTGAGGGCAAGAAGTTATGTCTAATTCGCATCAAACTTCTCATACTGGCAGCGATGGTTCCGCCGAGGGGCCTCAGTCCGGCACATCCAGCCCCGCCATGCCATCTTCCGGCGAATCCAGTGCTTATCAGTTTATCGAGCTGCCTTTTTTTGCAGCGCTTCACTCAAGCCTCGCTGTCGCAGGACAACTAAGCCCTGGGGACATGGCTGCCATCAGGGAAGCCGGCTTTTCAAGTGTGATTAATAATCGCCCTGACGGTGAGGGAGGTCCGAGCCAGCCAAGTCATAGCGATATAAAAGCAGCCGCCGACGCGGTTGGTCTTCACTATGTTTATCAACCGGTGATCTCATCGCAGATGACAATGGACGACGTCCATCGTTTTCACGAACATCTTGAGGCTTTACCGAAACCCGTACTTGCTTTCTGCCGCACGGGGACGCGTTGCACACGCCTTTTTCAAGCGCGCTAGGCTTGTACAGAGAGCGCGCTAGGGTTTAAATGACGATTACTTGATCTTGGTCTCTTTGTACATCACGTGCTTGCGAGCAACGGGATCGTACTTCTTGATTTCCATTTTGCCCGGGGTGTTGCGCTTATTTTTGTCGGTCGTGTAGAAGTGGCCGGTACCCGCGCTTGATTCAAGCTTGATTTTTTCACGCATGATTTAACTCCTGAATTGTTAAAAGCGGTTTTAAACCGCTTCGCCCCGAGCCCGCATGCCACTAAGCACCACATCAATACCTTGCTTGTCGATCAATCGGAGACCAGCAGAGGAAATGCGTAGCCTAACCCAGCGCTTTTCGGTCTCAACCCAAAAGCGTCGGTAGTGCAAATTGGGCAAAAAGCGCCGCTTGGTCTTGTTATTGGCGTGAGAAACATTGTTTCCCACCATCGGAGCTTTTCCAGTTACCTGACATACGCGCGCCATATCAACCTCGGTCAATGCTTAGATTGCAAAGCCTTTGATTATACATCAGCCGATATTTTTTTGTAAGAACTGAACAAGTTGCGACTTTGATACGGCGCCGACCTGTTGCGCGACCTGTTCGCCTTGCTTGAAAAGAATCAAGGTTGGAATGCCGCGGATACCAAAGCGTTGCGCGATTTCGCCGTGTTCATCGACATTGAGTTTTGCAACTTGCAGCTTGTCGCCCATGTCTTTAGCAACTTCATCCAGGATGGGGGCTATCATTTTACAAGGCCCGCACCACTCCGCCCAAAAGTCCACCAGGACGTGTCCTTCTGCCTTCATCACGTCTTCGTCAAAACTGCTGGAACTCACATGTTTAACACTCATCGATCCACTCCTGAGAAACAGTGGGCCCAATCATAGCGTGAAGCCTTGCAAAAACCCTTGGGGGAAAGGGCCGCTTGAGGCGTTCTAGTAACCGTTTGGGCAATTGGTACGGGGCAGAGCTTTCGCGCCTGTTGTTAGAATGTCGATGGACGGGCCCCCTCGCATCGTGGCCCGGTGAACCTGGTCAGGTCCGGAAGGAAGCAGCCACAGCCGTTCGTCGTGAGTGCCGAGGTCCCGGCTCGTCCAGTCTGCAGGATCATATGGACCCACTATTCCCCGAAGACGCCGTTTCACAGCACCAGGTACTGGCCCGTAAATGGCGACCACGTAATTTTGCTTCGCTCGTTGGGCAAGAGCATGTGGTGAAGGCCTTGCGTCATGGTTTGAAAACCGGGCGGATTCACCATGCTTACTTGCTTACGGGTACCCGCGGGGTGGGGAAAACAACCATTGCGCGAATACTTGCGAAGGCTTTGAACTGTGAACAGGTCGACCGGGATGATCCAGATCCATGCGGCCTCTGCTTGTCCTGTCTTCAAATCGATCGCGGTCGCTATGTGGACTATTTGGAGCTTGATGCGGCTAGCCACCGGGGCGTTGAGGAAATGGCCCAGTTGCTTGAAAACGCGATCTATGCGCCAACGCTTGGGCGCTGGAAGGTGTATGTGATCGACGAAGTTCACATGCTCAGCAATCACGCTTTTAACGCAATGCTCAAGACACTCGAAGAACCGCCGGGGCATGTGGTCTTCGTATTGGCCACGACCGACCCCCAAAAAGTCCCGGTCACCGTGTTGTCGCGTTGTTTGCAATTGTCGCTGCGCAACATGTCGCCGCAGGCGATCGCCGAGCATTTATCGACCGTACTTCACGAGGAGCAAATTGCCTACGAACCCGATGCGTTAAACCAGATTGCTAAGTCGGCGGCAGGCTCGATGCGCGATGCATTATCACTGCTTGATCAAGCGATTTCGCACGGCGCGGGCGAGGTTCGAAGCGCTGAAGTTCTGGCGATGCTTGGTGCCATTGACCGAGATAAAGTTGCGCAGATCATGGATGCGCTTTTGGAAGCCAACCCTCGTCAACTGTGCGCGCTCGCAGAAGAAGTATGTGCTTTAGGCGTTGACGCTGCTGCGGTCTTGCAGGCACTTGCGCAATTGGTGCAAGACTTGAGCCTTCTGAAACTAGATGCGATTGAGGCAGACGACCTGCAACTTAGGCGCTGGGCTGATGCCTGCGAACCGGAACAATTACAGGTTTACTGGCAAATCCTGCTTCACGGACGTCGTGATCTGCCGCTTGCGCCCGATCAGCAAGCGGGATTGACCATGACCCTATTGCGACTACACGCTTTTCGACCTTTAGCCTTTCGCGCTTCAGCCACTCAGGCGCAGGTTGTGAATCATGGGGCCACCACAGCGCCCGATATGCGGCCGGTCGCAGCACCCGCCAAGCGGGCCGCGCAGCAAATAGCATCGGGCGTGCAAAGGGAGGCATCCGAGCCGCAGTCAGTTCGTCACCCGTCAGCTCGTCAGCCGTCAAAGCAAGATGCCCCTGTCGAGGTGACCGAGTTCACATTGGATTGCGCGTGGTCTGAGCTTGCCACGAGGATTCCCTGTTCAGGTTTTGTTCGTCAATTTTTAGAGCAAAGCGAGTTACTCGCCATCGAGGGTGTGCACATTCGGGTGCGCGTGCCAATTCGACCGCTTGCTGAACAGGCAACCGTCAACAAAGTCAAAGATTTGCTGGTTGGGCACTTTCAAGTGCCGCTACGCTTATCGGCCGAAGTCGGCTCGGTTGGGGTGCAGACGGCCGCCTCCATTCATGATGCGCAACGACGCGCCGAGCGTGACGCTGCGCTTCAGGGTTTGCAGAGCGATCCTTTTGTGCAGGCGATGGTCAACGAACTCGGCGCCCAAATCGATCCCGACTCAGTCCAAGCACGTAAGCACTAGAATCACTTCGGAAAACCTTGAAAGGACAATCCCATGATGAAGGGTCAATTGGCGGGCTTGATGAAGCAAGCCCAGCAAATGCAAGACAATATGAAAAAGGCCCAGGAGCAACTGGCCAGTGTTGAAGTTGAAGGGCAGTCCGGTGCGGGCATGGTGAAGGCGGTTGTCACCGCCCGTAATGAGGTTCGCCGAGTGATTATCGATCCCTCGCTGCTGACCGATGACAAAGACATGCTTGAGGATTTAGTGGTGGCCGCGCTCAATGATGCGCTTCGCAAAGCAGACGAAACGGCCCAGGCTCACATGGGTAAGCTCACCCAAGGTTTACCGCTGCCACCTGGGTTCAAGCTTCCCTTTTGATGGTTCAGGTTGTGCTTTTGATTGTGCAAGCTACCCAATTGATGGGCGATAGGCTGAACCGATTCAACCACCTAGGCGATTTGGGTGTCACCAACGCTTGATGCGCTCATCGCAGCGCTACGCAGGCTTCCCGGCGTTGGTCCAAAATCGGCACAGCGTTATGCTTTTCATATGCTCCAGCATGACCGAGAAGGGGCGGCTTTGCTTGGACGGTCGCTTGCCGAAGCGGTACAAAAAATAAAGCACTGCGAACGCTGTAATACGTTTTCTGAACAAAGCCTTTGCGACACTTGCTCATCGGCCCGAAGAGACCCTGGCCTTTTGTGCGTCGTCGAAACACCGGCAGACCAGCTCATGCTCGAGCAAACCTTGAGCTATTCGGGTTATTACTTTGTGCTCATGGGTCGTCTTTCACCGCTTGATGGCATCGGTCCAGATGACTTGCATATCCAACGCCTGCTGAGTCGCGTTAACGATGGTTTGGTGAGCGAGGTCATTCTGGCTACCAACTTCACGGCCGAAGGTGAAGCGACCGCGCATTATCTCGGCATGATGCTTAAGCGACAGGGGTTGAAAGTAAGCCGTCTTGCCCGGGGTGTTCCGGTCGGAAGTGAGCTTGAATATGTCGATGCCAGCACCATTGCCCAGGCCTTGAGAGATCGAAGAGGTTTCTCCGGCGCCTAACTTGCGGCTTCGGCTAAAATAGAAAGGTTTAACTGCGCCAAGTCAAGTAGGGCTTTCTTTGCTCTCCGCCTGCGCCACAACCTGGTACCTATCATCGTGTCTTCTTCCTCACCGTCATCGTCGCACCAAGCAAGCCCTCGTCTGCTACCTATCACCACGCCCGCAGTGCTCGCGCTTGCAAACGGCCAGATTTTTTACGGCGAATCGATCGGTGCCGATGGCTGCGCAGTCGGCGAGGCTGTCTTCAACACCGCGATGACCGGTTACCAGGAAATTTTGAGTGACCCGAGCTACGCCAGGCAGCTGGTCACCCTAACTTATCCGCATATCGGTAATGTGGGTAGCAATGAAGAAGATGACGAGGCGCCCCGGGTTGATGCAGCGGGCTTGATCATCAAGGCGCTTTCGCCTCGAGCCTCAAATTGGCGCTCAAAGCAAGATTTGCCGGCCTATTTAAAGCAACGCGGGATTTGCGCGATTGCAGGCATCGATACCCGAAAGCTCACGCGCATACTGCGAACCGAAGGAGCACAGGCTGCTTGCTTGCTTGCGGGCGATGAGGCCGGCCATCGTGAAGAAGCTGCGCTAAAGGCCTTGACCAAAGCGCGTGAGTTCCCTGGCATGGCAGGGCTTGACCTTGCCAAAGAGGTCACTACCCATGAGGCGTACTTGTGGCGCGAAGGCAGCTGGACTTTAAATGACGGCCACCAACACGCCCAGACGCCCGCCCGGTTTCGGGTGGTCGCGCTCGATTTTGGGGTCAAGCGCAATATTTTGCGAATGTTGGTCGATCGAGCCTGCGAGGTTCATGTGCTTCCAGCACAAAGCACTGCAAAGGCTATTCTCGCGTTAAAGCCCGACGGTGTATTCCTTTCGAATGGTCCCGGCGATCCCGAACCCTGCCAGTATGCGATCGATACGGCCCGAGAATTGATGGCACAAAAGCTTCCCTTGTTTGGTATTTGCTTGGGTCACCAGATCATGGGCCTAGCGTCGGGTGCTAAAACCATGAAGATGAAGTTTGGCCATCATGGCGCAAACCATCCGGTGAAAGATCTGAAAAATGGATCAGTCATGATCACAAGCCAAAATCACGGTTTTGCTATCGATCCTGAGACGCTACCGCCGAATTTGCGGATTACTCATGTCTCACTATTTGATGGATCGATTCAGGGCATAGAGCGCAGCGATTGTCCAGCCTTCGCTTTTCAAGGACACCCTGAGGCAAGTCCAGGACCTCACGATGTTGGTCCCTTGTTTGATCGATTTATTGAAGCGATGCTTGAGCGTCAGACCCAAGGAAAGATCTAAAATGCCTAAGCGTTCTGATATCCATCGCATTCTAATTATTGGTGCAGGTCCAATCATTATTGGCCAGGCCTGTGAATTTGATTATTCAGGTGCCCAGGCCTGTAAAGCACTCAAGCAAGAGGGCTTTGAGGTGATTTTGGTCAACAGCAATCCGGCCACGATCATGACCGATCCTGAAACGGCCGATGTGACTTATATTGAGCCGATCACCTGGCAGGTACTCGAACGAATCATTGCAAAAGAGCGGCCTGATGCGGTGTTGCCAACCATGGGCGGGCAAACTGCGCTCAACTGTGCGCTCGAATTGCATCAGCGAGGCATACTGAGCCAGTACGGTTGCGAGCTTATCGGCGCATCCCCAGAGGCTATCGAGAAGGCTGAGGATCGGCAAAAATTCAAGCTGGCGATGCAAGGCATCGGTCTTGGTTCGGCGCGCTCAGGCATCGCGCACAGCTTGCAAGAAGCGCAAGATGTCCAAACAACCATCGGATATCCAGTCATCATCCGGCCTAGTTTTACCCTTGGTGGTACAGGTGGCGGGATTGCATATAACCAGGAAGAGTTTCTCGAAATTTGTAAGCGTGGTCTTGATCTTTCGCCCACGCGTGAATTGTTGATTGAAGAGAGCCTGATCGGTTGGAAAGAGTTTGAGATGGAGGTCGTGCGTGACCGAAAGGACAATTGCATCATTGTTTGTTCGATTGAAAACCTCGATCCCATGGGTGTTCACACCGGCGACTCCATCACGGTTGCACCTGCTCAAACCCTGACTGATAAGGAATATCAGATCATGCGCAACGCTTCGATTGCGGTGTTGCGCGAGGTTGGCGTCGATACCGGGGGTTCGAATGTGCAATTTGCGATCAATCCGGCCGATGGTCGAATGATCGTGATCGAAATGAATCCGCGGGTCTCTCGATCCTCGGCGTTGGCCTCCAAGGCAACAGGCTTTCCGATTGCCAAGGTTGCAGCCAAGCTTGCCGTAGGCTACACCCTCGATGAGTTGAGCAATGAAATTACGGGGGGGATGACACCAGCTTCCTTCGAACCTTCGATCGATTATGTCGTTACCAAGGTCCCGCGCTTTGCCTTTGAGAAGTTTCCTCAAGCCGATTCACGCCTCACCACCCAAATGAAGTCGGTGGGCGAGGTAATGGCCATTGGTCGAAATTTTCAGGAGTCGCTACAAAAAGCATTGCGAGGCCTTGAAACTGGGATCGACGGTTTTGAAGAACGTTCTACTGATGAAGACGAAATTACCCGTGAGATCGGAGAACCAAGGCCTGAGCGGCTACTTTATGTGGCCGATGCCTTCAGAATTGGCTTATCGGTTGAGGAAGTTTATGAAGAAACCGGTATTGATCCCTGGTTTTTGGATTACATCGCCGAATTGATTGATATCGAAGGTCGACTTAAGCAGCGTAGCCTCGGATCCCTAACGCGCGATGAACTCAAAGCGATGAAGGCCAAAGGGTTCTCGGATCGGCGCCTTGCCTTTTTGATGCAATGCACGCCTGATGAGGTTCGTGAGGCAAGATGGGCCTTGGGCGTGCGCCCAGTCTATAAGCGAGTTGATACCTGTGCTGCCGAATTCAGCACCAACACTGCTTACATGTACTCAACTTATGACGATGAATGCGAGGCTGCACCGAGCGATAAACCTAAGATGATGGTGCTTGGCGGTGGGCCGAATCGTATTGGTCAGGGCATTGAATTTGATTACTGCTGCGTACACGCTGCTTTCGCGCTTCGCGAGGATGGTTATGAAACCATTATGGTCAATTGCAATCCCGAAACCGTATCAACCGATTACGACACCTCAGACCGCCTCTACTTCGAACCACTAACGCTTGAAGACGTTTTAGAAATCGTTGCGATCGAAAAACCCAAAGGGGTCATTGTTCAGTACGGGGGGCAAACCCCCTTAAAGCTCGCTCTTGCATTGGAAAAGCACGGCGTTCCTATTATCGGTACATCACCTGAATCGATTGACATTGCAGAGGATCGCGAACGATTCCAACAGTTATTGAAACAGTTAAATCTTTTGCAGCCGCCTAACCGCACAGCACGAACTGAGAGCGAAGCCCTTAGTCTTGCCGCTGAGATTGGCTATCCCTTGGTTGTGCGGCCAAGCTATGTCCTTGGCGGTCGCGCCATGGAGATTGTCCATGAGCAAAAGCAATTAGAGCGTTATATGCGAGAGGCGGTAAAAGTCTCCAACGATTCGCCAGTTTTACTTGATCGATTTTTAAACGATGCGATCGAGGTCGATGTAGACTGTTTAAGCGATGGACAACGCGTATTCATCGGCGGTGTCATGGAGCATATTGAGCAGGCAGGTGTCCACTCGGGTGATTCGGCTTGTTCGTTGCCCCCTTATTCCCTGCCTCAAGCCTTGATCGACGAGCTCAAGCGCCAGACCGCTGCGATGGCTAAAGCGCTCAAAGTGATAGGGCTCATGAATGTGCAGTTTGCAATTCAGCAAGGCGATGCTGAGTCAGCGCCCAAGGTCTATGTACTTGAAGTCAACCCGCGTGCCTCGCGCACCGTACCTTTTGTATCGAAGGTAACCGGACTTCAACTTGCCAAGATTGCCGCTAGAGCCATGGCAGGGCGCTCACTTGCTGATCAAGCCATTGGTGCGGAAGTAACGCCGCCTTACTTTTCAGTAAAAGAGGCAGTCTTCCCCTTCGTGAAGTTTCCAGGCGTTGATATTTTGCTTGGGCCGGAGATGAAATCGACCGGCGAGGTTATGGGCGTTGGGAAGACTTTTGGCGAAGCCTATGTTAAGTCTCAGCTCGGGGCAGGCACGAGGCTTCCTGAGAAAGGTACGGTCTTTATATCGGTCCGAAATAGCGATAAACCTAAGGCGATTGCAGTGGCGCGAGGTCTTTGTGAGCTTGGCTTTCGGCTGATTGCAACCAAGGGAACGGCTGCTGTCTTGCGAGAGCAGGGGATCACCGTTGACGTGGTAAACAAAGTTCAGGATGGCAGGCCTCACATTGTTGATATGATCAAGAACGGTGACATTGATCTCGTTATTAATACAGTGGAAGAAAAGCCTAATGCGATTGCCGACTCGCGTTCTATTCGTACAACCACGCTTGCCCAACGAGTGACCGTTTTCACGACGATTGCTGGTGCCTGGGCTGCCGTTGAAGGTATGCGTGCCATGAAAGCACTCGATGTTTATGCCCTGCAGCAATTGCATGCTTCACTTGTTCATTAATCAGAGGATGAAATGGCTACGATTCCTTTAACAGTTGTTGGTGCTGAGTTACTCAAAGAGGAATTGCAGCGACTCAAGCATGTCGAGCGTCCTGCAGTTATTACAGCCATTGCTGAGGCTAGGGCGCAGGGCGATTTGTCCGAAAATGCAGAATACGACGCGGCTCGTGAACGTCAAGGCTTTATCGAAGGGCGTATCGCTGAGCTTGAATCTAAATTGAGTAACGCTCAAATTATCGATCCCAAGTTGCTTGATGCTGATGGTCGAGTTGTTTTCGGGGCTACCGTCGAACTTGAGGAAGTCGAGTCGGGTCATACAGTCACCTACCAAATCGTGGGCGATGATGAGGCCGATATCAAAAAAGGAAAGATTTCGGTGTCTTCACCGATTGCTCGCGCAATGATTGGGAAGTACGAGGGCGATCCGATCGATGTTCAGGCCCCAGGCGGCGTGAAGTCCTACGAAGTACTAGCGGTTCGCTACGAATAATCCTTGGGCCGATAAAGCACAAGAAGTTTGCCAATGGACTGCACGGCAGCACAGCCTAAGGCCTCGCAAAGGGCTTCCAAGATGGCTTGGCGGGTCTGTCGATCGTCGCCCGCCACTCTCACCTTGATCAATGCATGGGCTCTCAAAGACCGGTCCGTTTCGCGTATGACGGCTTCGCTTAGACCTTCTTGGCCGATCATGACGACTGGATTGAGGTGATGAGCAGCTGCTTTGAGCGACTTTCGCTCGGCTGCGCTAAGAATCAGGGCTACGCCACTGCCTTGTCCGTCGATCTGGCGATCGATCAACAGTGCGTTACGAGCTCGACCTTCGGCGGTTTCAGCGCGGTTGCCAAGGGTTTTTTTCTGCGTGCTGGTGGACTTTGCACCCGTCCTGCTGCTGGAAGGTTTTTTGGAGACCGTGCGAGACGTCTTCGTTGGGCTGCTTGATCGCGATGAGTCGCTTCTGGATGAAGCGCTACGCGATGAAGTGCCTCGTGATGTAGCGCTGCGTGAAGAAGAGCGTTTGCTTGCGGGTGTTGTTCGTCGATTCATGAGGTGATTGTAAAGCGATGCAAAAGATCTTAGTGACAGGCGGTGCAGGCTTTTTAGGTTCGCACCTTTGCGAGCGTTTGATCGAGGGCGGTCATGATGTGCTTTGTGTCGATAACTACTTCACAGGCAGTAAAGCCAATATCAAGCATCTGCTCGATCATCCTCATTTTGAGTTGATGCGCCACGACGTAACTTTCCCACTTTATGTCGAGGTTGACAGAATATTCAACTTGGCCTGTCCGGCGTCGCCGGTGCATTACCAGCACGATCCCGTACAAACCACCAAAACAAGTGTTCATGGCGCGATCAACATGTTGGGGCTAGCCAAGCGGGTCAAGGCACGCATTTTGCAAGCATCGACAAGCGAGGTCTATGGTGATCCGGAGGTTCATCCTCAGCCCGAGTCCTACTGGGGAAAGGTTAATCCGATCGGGGTCCGAAGCTGTTACGACGAGGGCAAGCGCTGCGCCGAGACTTTATTTTTCGATTACTGGCGCCAGCACCAGTTACAAATCAAAGTGGTCCGCATTTTCAACACTTACGGACCAAGAATGCATCCGAACGATGGCAGGGTGGTGAGTAACTTTATCGTGCAGGCGCTCAAGGGCGAAGACATCACCATGTTCGGTGACGGTAGCCAGACCCGAAGCTTTTGTTATGTCGACGACTTAATTGAAGTCATGCTTCGAATGATGGATTCGCCCGCTAACTTTATTGGTCCAGTCAACATAGGTAACCCGGGCGAATTCACTATGCTTGAACTTGCTGAGATGGTCTTGCGCCTGACGGGTTCGCGCAGCAAGATCAGTTTTCAGCCGCTGCCTTCGGATGACCCTAAACAGCGCCGCCCCGATATTTCGCTTGCCAAGCAAGCACTTGATTGGGAGCCCAAAGTCTCACTCGAGGAGGGGCTCGTGAAAACAATCGCCTACTTCAGACATTTGCTCGCAGCGTCCTGAACGCATACAGCGTATTGGCACTTTAGGTTTTCAACATAATTTTCTTAAACGCTGTATAAATATGCCTGCTGGCAAAAAGCATCGCTTTAATCAAAACTGGATGCATCGGCATCTCAACGATCCCTATGTCCGAAAAGCGCAACAAAAAGGCTACAGGTCTCGAGCTGCTTTCAAGCTTGCCGAAATCGATGATCAGGATAAATTGATCAAGCCAGGCATGTGTATTGTTGAGTTGGGCGCAGCCCCTGGTTCATGGACCCAGGTTGTGCGCGAACGTCTAGGCTTTGCGAGCCAAGCCCTGCGAGGCAAGCTCATTACACTCGACATGTTGCCGATGGAGCCCCTCGATGGGGTTTTAAGCCTGGTTGGTGACTTTCGCGAGGAAGAAACCTTGCAAGTCCTACAGAAGGTCTTGCCCGACGGCGGTTGTGATCTTGTGATTTCCGATATGGCGCCCAACTTAAGCGGTGTGGCATCAGCAGATAGCGCTCGTATGGGCGACTTGATTGAGCTCACACTAGCGTTTTCAAGCGTCCACCTCAAAACCGGCGGTTGTCTTTTGGTGAAGTGTTTCCAGGGCAGTGGGTTTAGTCAGTGGGTTGAGTCGTATAAGCGTGAGTTTCGGCAGGTTCTCATTAGAAAGCCGAAAGCAAGTCGCGAAGAGTCGGCCGAGACCTATTTGTTGGGTAAAGGATTACTGCCGAGAGCTTGAGCGACGTGAAGGCGCTTTGCGAACCCTTCAGTGGCGAAGGTCATTGAGATTACGTACACTGCAAGATCCAGGAAGGAGTAAATCGATTGAATAATGTCTTCTCCAAAGCCGCCATTTGGCTGGTCATCGCGCTGGTCTTGTTTACGGTTTTCAAGCAATTTGATAATCGGAGCACAAGTTCAGGTAATTCAGTGCCTTACTCGGAGTTTCTCGACGACGTGAGAAATGGCCGAATCAAGAGCGTTGTGATTAGCGACACCACCGGTACGGCTGACATTAGTGCAGTCACTGTCGATGACCGTCGGATCCGTACAACAGGCACTTATCTCGACCGTGGCCTGGTTGGCGATTTAGTGACCTATGGCGTGAAATTCGACGTTAAGCCGCGCGAAGAACAATCATTTTTAATGAGCGTGTTCGTGTCCTGGTTCCCGATGCTTTTGCTCATCGGTGTTTGGGTCTTTTTCATGCGCCAAATGCAGGGCGGTGGTAAGGGCGGCGCCTTTTCCTTCGGGAAATCACGCGCGCGGATGCTCGATGAAAACAACAACCAAATCACCTTTGCCGACGTCGCAGGTTGCGACGAAGCCAAAGAAGAAGTGCAAGAGCTTGTTGATTTCTTGCGCGATCCGTCGAGATTTCAAAAGCTTGGTGGACGAATCCCACGTGGTGTTTTGATGGTTGGTTCACCCGGCACCGGTAAAACATTGCTGGCAAAAGCCATTGCAGGTGAGGCCAAGGTACCTTTTTTCTCGATCTCAGGCTCTGATTTCGTGGAAATGTTTGTCGGCGTGGGCGCAGCCCGTGTTCGTGACATGTTTGAAAACGCCAAAAAACAGGCGCCTTGCATTATCTTCATCGACGAGATTGATGCGGTCGGTCGGCAGCGTGGTGCTGGCTTGGGTGGCGGTAATGACGAGCGCGAACAAACGCTCAACCAAATGCTCGTTGAGATGGATGGCTTTGAGACCAACCAAGGCATTATTGTGATCGCCGCGACCAACCGGCCCGATGTGCTTGATCCCGCCTTGTTGCGTCCTGGCCGCTTCGACCGTCAGGTGGTTGTGCCCCTGCCCGATATCCGTGGACGCGAGCAAATTCTCAATGTCCATATGCGCAAGGTCCCGATTTCGCAAGATGTCAAGGCCGATATTATCGCGCGCGGCACCCCTGGTTTTTCAGGTGCCGATCTCGCCAACCTGGTCAACGAAGCTGCGCTTTTTGCAGCCCGTCGTGCGGCGCGCTTGGTCGAAATGACCGACTTCGAAAAAGCCAAAGACAAAATCATCATGGGTGCTGAGCGACGCTCGATTGTCATGCCCGAGGAAGAGCGTAAAAACACGGCCTACCATGAGTCAGGCCACGCAATCGTCGCACGCATGCTCCCAAAAACTGATCCTGTGCACAAGGTTACGATCATTCCGCGCGGGCGTGCGCTTGGTGTCACCATGCAGCTGCCCACGGAAGATCGCTATTCGATGGATCGCACCCGTATGCTGCATATGATTTCGATGCTTTTTGGCGGGCGTATCGCCGAAGAGCTGTTCATGAATCAAATGACAACTGGGGCAAGTAATGATTTCGAGCGCGCCACATCGCTTGCCCGCGATATGGTCACCCGTTACGGGATGAGCGATGTACTCGGTCCGATGGTTTATGCTGAAAACGAAGGTGAAATATTTCTGGGTCGATCGATCACTAAGACGACGCATATGTCTGAAGAGACCATGCGCAAGGTCGATACTGAGATCCGCAAAATCATCGATGATCAGTATGGGGTTGCGCGCAAAATCCTCGAAGACAATCGCGATAAGGTCGAAGCCATGACCAAAGCTTTGCTCGAATGGGAAACCATCGACGCAGACCAGATCGACGACATCATGAATGGCTTGCCGCCACGGCCTCCTAAGGAACCAGGCAACAACAAGCCGAGTGCGCCGAGCGGCACTAGTGGTCCGCAAGTTCAGCCCACTCCAAGCGATGTGCCGGAGGCTCCGGCTGCCTGAAGTTGAGTTGATGGGGGTCTTGAATCTGACCCCCGATTCGTTTTCAGACGGCGGGCTTCTCAGCCCCGATCAGGCGCTTGCCAAAGCCTTGAGGCTTGTCGATGAGGGGGCTCAGTGGATCGATTTGGGTGCTGAGTCAACCCGCCCTGGGGCCCAAGCAGTGTCCGAGCGCGACGAACTCGATCGCTTGATGCCCGTCTTGAGGCGCCTTGCGCCTCTTAAGCAAAAGCAGGCTTTCCGCATCTCAGTCGACAGCATGAAGCCCGCTGTCATGGCGGCCGCACTCAACGAGGGCGCTGACATGCTCAACGACGTTAATGGCTTTCGCGCCGAGGGTGCTTGGGCTATCGCTGTCCAAGCGCCTAGGATCTGTCTGATGCATATGCAAGGGCAGCCTGCCAGTATGCAAGAGGCACCCGATTATCCAGAAACAGAGGGGGGCGTCGTTCGGATGGTGCGCGACTTTTTTGAGCGCCAATTGCAATGCGGTGTGAAGCATGGCCTTGACTTGAGCAAGGTGGTTCTTGATCCGGGTATCGGCTTTGGGAAACTTTTTGAACACAACCTGATACTGTTGCGATCTCTACGATTACTATCACGATATGATTTTCATGTAACGCCTTTCCCGCTACTCGTTGGTTTATCGCGCAAACGTTTCATCGGCGAGATCACAGGCAAAGCTACCGCTGATCGAGACCCAGGTTCAATCGGTGGCGCGCTTGCGGCAGCTCGTTTAGGTGCATCGATACTTCGGGTTCATCACGTTGGTGCGACAGTCGATGCGCTTCGGGTCTACGGCTGTTTGATGGACAACCCCACGTCGCAAGAAGGATATTGAGATGACAAGGCGCTGGTTTGGTACCGACGGGATTCGCGGGCGGGTTGGAAGTTTGCCCATGACACCCGAGTTCGTGCTTCGACTCGGACAAGCGGCGGGCAAGGTGTTGCTGCAGTCTCGTTCAATCCAGTCAGGCGTATCGCAGTCAGGTATATCGCTGTCTCGCACAACGCAATCAGGCACGAAAACTAGCAGAAAGCCTGTGGCGTTGATTGGTAAAGACACGCGCTTATCGGGCTATATGCTTGAAGCGGCGCTCGAGGCAGGCTTGTCATCGATGGGCGTCGATGTGCGTTTAGTGGGGCCGCTTCCCACACCAGGGGTGGCCTACCTTACACGAGCACTTCGTCTCGATGCAGGGATTGTTATTTCTGCCTCACACAATCCCTATGAGGATAACGGCATTAAGTTTTTCTCGGGTCAGGGCAATAAGTTGTCTGATGCGATCGAGGCGCAAATCGAGGCCTACTTGCACAGCGATTCCATTGCTCATCCGGAGTTGGCTTGCGTACCCGCAGCCGAGATGGGTCGAGCAAGGCGTATCGACGATGCAGCGGGCCGCTATATCGAGTTTTGCAAAAGCAGTTTTCCACAGCGCCTTGATTTAAAGGGCATCAAGATCGTGGTTGACTCAGCTCACGGCGCTGCGTACCACGTCGCTGGCCCGGTCTTGCACGAACTCGGTGCCCATGTGATTCAGATGGGCAACGAACCCGATGGCACCAACATCAACCTCAACTGTGGTGCCACTCATCCTGAGGCCATGCGCGCAAAGGTGCTTGAAACCGGTGCCGATCTTGGCTTGGCCTTGGACGGCGATGCCGATCGCCTGATCATGTGTGACCGAAGTGGGCGCATTTATGGTGGCGACGAATTGCTGTGGGTCCTGGTCAACGATCGTTTAAGACGTGAAACAGTGCCGGGTGTTGTAGGAACCTTGATGAGTAACTTTGCACTCGAGCGCGGCCTTCAAAGGCGAGGGGTTGATTTTGAACGTGCCAAGGTGGGTGACCGTTATGTGCTCGAGCGGCTTCAAGCGCGTGGTTGGGTACTTGGCGGCGAGGGTTCAGGGCACCTGCTTGCACTTGATTTACACAGCACCGGCGACGGCATCATCAGTGGTCTACAAGTTCTTGCTGCGATCGTCGATCAGGATAAAGAACTTCAAGCACTATGCTCGGATCTTGTGCTCATGCCGCAGGTCTTGATCAATGTGCCAACCCCGTCAGGTTTTCAGTTGCAGCATCATGCGCCGCTTCATGCCGCACTTGAATCGGTTGAGCGTGAGCTTCGGGGCGAGGGCCGTAGCCTGATCAGACCTTCGGGTACCGAGCCCGTCGTTCGTGTAATGGTCGAACACCCTGATGAGCACAAGGCCCATGCCTATGCACAACGCATCGCCTCGAGCATTCGATAAGGAAGCAGGTTAGAATACGAGCTTCGGGGTGTAGCTCAGCCCGGTGGAGCGCTTGCTTTGGGAGCAAGATGTCGGAGGTTCGAATCCTCTCACCCCGACCACCAAGCCAACGAATCTGCCCATAGCTCAGCTGGATAGAGCAACGGCCTTCTAAGCCGTAGGTCGCACGTTCGAGTCGTGCTGGGCAGGCCAGCA
>Ga0209033_1000083_pt1 | contig 43577 bp, 43 predicted proteins | sample LauGreFa1BDMLBDN_2_FD_188218 | JGI IMG/M metagenome (GOLD analysis project Ga0209033, IMG submission 188218) | Freshwater lake microbial communities from Lake Michigan, USA - Fa13.BD.MLB.DN (SPAdes) (version 2) | ecosystem: Environmental > Aquatic > Freshwater > Lake | place: Lake Michigan, USA...
GATCAATATATCTATATTAATCATATATTTGAAATAGCTTTTTGAAGTATTTTCCAGATAACTTCTTTGCTCTGACTGGCATCAATCAAATGAAATCTGGCTACATCATCTTGGGCACGGCGCAAGTATTCAAGTCTGACTTTTTCAAAAAAGTCGGTATTGAGCTGTTCAAACTTATCAGGGTCACGAGCAGCACTGCGACGAGATTCTGCGGTTTGACTTGGCAGGTCAAATAAGAAAGTTAGGTCCGGTTGCAAAACATAACGCTTCTCTGCCCCTTCTCCATGAACATCCTGAGACAGGCGCATCTGAACCCAGACCTCTAATTCATAAAGCTTGCCCAAGTCCAAACCTCGGCCACCACCTTGGTAGGCAAAACTGGCATCGGTGAAACGGTCAGAAATCACAATCTTGCCAGCCGCCAAGGCAGGTTCAATCACTGTGGCCAAATGCTCTCTACGGGCGGCAAACATCAACAAAGCCTCTGTTTCCAGATGCATGGGGTGATGCAAGAGAATCTCTCGAAGCTTCTCACCCAAAGCAGTACCACCCGGCTCACGGGTCAGAACAATCTCATGCTTGGGATATTTTTTGCCTAACTCAGCGGCAAATGCCTGGATGTGAGTGCTTTTTCCAGCCCCATCAATGCCCTCAAAGGATATGAATAAGCCTGGCGCATTGTTGGATTGAGTGAAAAGGGACATGGGAAAATAAGCTCTGAGCGGTTAAGCGTGGGTGTTGGTTTATTGGTTGATTACTTTTTTAACTGGTACTTTCGAACAGCTTCATTATGCGCTACCAAGGACTCAGAGAAGGCGCTTCGACCATCTCCCTTGGCAACAAAATAAAGCGCTTTCGAGCTGCTAGGCTGGGCTGCTGCCAACAAAGAATTCTTGCCTGGTATGGCAATAGGTGTAGGTGGCAAGCCATAGCGCGTATAAGAATTGTAAGGGCCGTCTTTTAAGAGGTCTTTTTTTCTGAGGTCGCCATCAAAGGTTGAGCCCAAGCCATAAATGATGGTGGGATCTGTTTGAAGCTTCATCCCAATTTTTAAGCGGTTATTAAAAACCGCTGACACCAAACCACGGTCATCAGGGTGCCCGGTTTCTTTCTCAATGATGGATGCCAACTTCAACAGTTCATAGGGTGATTTGATCGGTGACCCTTCATGGCGTTTTCCCCAAGCATCATTCAAATGAACCTGCATGGCACGATAGGCCTTTTGATAGATCAATAAATCAGAGTCGCCTGGCTCATAAATGTAGGTGTCTGGGAAAAACAGACCCTCAGGGTGAGCCTCTTTGGCGTCTAACTTGCTTAGCAACTGTTTGCTTGACCATGCCTTGGCTTCCTTTTTGAGTTCAGGCTGAGCATCAATGGCTGCCTTGAATTGTGCAAAGGTCCAGCCTTCAACCAATGTTACGCCAAGTTTGACGCTGTCTCCTCTTGCCATTTGAGCAAGGACGGAGGCCAAACTAGCACCCTTGGGGAAGTCATAAACGCCGGCCTTCAAGTTTTTTGCCAAGAAAAATGACCTGGCCACCAATTGAACTCGCCAAACAGACACCTCAAGACCTTGAGCAGCCATTTGATTGGCAACGTTGGTCACGTTCGATTTTGGATTGATTTTGACTCTGACAACATTTTGAGCACTGGCTTGCGGGGCATCATTAGGAACGGCAGGCGCCATGAAAGCCACATAAGAAATCATGAGTGCAACGGCCAATCCACCTATCAGGGTTAGCTTGAGTAAAAACTTAATAAAATTAGGTATATAAACAAAGTTCATAGAGCTATATGATAAAAGCTTATTGATGAAGACAACTAAAAAACCATAATATGGCGCACACCAGTAATAACAACTCAAATTCCTGCTTCACACCACTCAAAGACTGGTCTTGTATCAGTGTGATTGGTCCAGACGCTGTGGATTTTTTACAAAATCAACTCACCAACAGTGTGAAATCCATCACTAATACTCCAGCAGCATCAATTGCAAGCCCTCATCAACAGAATCGCTTTGCGGGTTATTGCTCTGCCAAGGGTCGTTTGATGGCGAGCTTTTGGATTGCTCGCCAAGACACTTCTGTGGGAGGCGCGAATGTTGAAGCTACAGAATCACAGCCCGCTTTTTATTTATTTATATCAAAAGACTTGGCAGCTACTTTAGCCAAGCGCTTGAGCATGTTTGTCTTGCGCTCCAAGGTGAAGGTACTTGATTTAACCGAATCCATTGATATCTACGGTTACGCTTTAGAAGCGAACGAGTCACGGGATGAGCTAGCAAAAATGGTGGCCATCTCAGGTGTCATCACCGCTGAACTACCAGCCGTTACCATCAACCAAGTGCAAACCAAACGATATCTTTTAGCGGTTCCAAAAAATCAAGCCATGAGCAATCTTCAAGATGGGGCTCTGCAAGCTTGGAATTGGCTGGAGATCCAAAGTGCCATTCCACGCATCACCCAAGCAACCTTTGAGCAATTTGTGCCACAAATGATCAATATGGAATCTTTGAAAGGCATTGATTTTCAGAAAGGCTGTTACCCAGGCCAAGAAGTTGTGGCAAGAAGCCAGTACCGCGGCACGATCAAGCGCCGCTTACAGGTGGCGCATCTGAATCATTGTGAAGAGATCTTGCCAGGCGCTGAAATTTTCCACAGTGATGACCCATCTCAACCATGCGGCATGGTTGTTTTGGCTGCCCAACATCCTTTGGTCAATGACCGCATGGATGTCCAGGTCGAATGCAAACTAGAAGCACTTCAATCTGGATCTGTGCATTTAGGTTCAGCCACTGGTCCTGCATTGAGCTTCGCAGCATTGCCCTATCCTTTGATTGAAATATAAGTTAAAGCATTTGCATGTGTTTAGTTCTGACCTCATGGCAATCACACCCAGACTATCCTTTGGTGGTTTTGGCAAATCGCGATGAGTTTTATGAACGGGCCACGGATGCTATGCATTGGTGGCAAGATCATCCTCATATTTTGGCTGGGCGAGATCTTGCTGATGTCAAAGGACAAGCTGGCACATGGATGGGCTTCAGTAAAACTGGTCGATTTGCAGCTCTCACGAATGTTCGAGCTCCCAGTGAAAAAAATCCAGATACTCCAACCCGTGGAGAAATCACCGCCAGCTTTTTAAAAAGTGATCAGGCCCCGGTGCAGTTCATCACATCTCAAGGCCCAAGCTTTGCTCGTTACAACGGCTTCAATTTACTTGCAACGGACTTATCAAAAGAAACGCCCTCCTTGGTTTGGTTCAGTAACCGAGTTCAAATGGGTCAATCTTTGCGCCCAAGAAAAACCATGAATCCTCAAGCATTGACGCCTGGCATTTATGGTTTATCCAATGGCATGCTTGATACGCCTTGGCCAAAAGTTCAGCATCGCGTGGGTGCTTTTGCTCAATTATTAGCGATGGACACAGGGCAATTTAAACGCGCTGAACACTATTTGCGCATGATGGAAGACATGACCCAAGCTCAAGATGAGTACTTGCCTCAAACCGGGGTTTCTTATGAATGGGAAAAGGTTCTGTCTTCAGCCTTCATCAGAACTCCTAACTACGGCACGCGATCAAGTTCATTGATTCGGGTGCGCAAAGATGGTCACTTTGAAGTGATAGAAAAGCGTTTTGACGCTGATAAAGAAATAGGCACCCAACAATTTGAGGGGCAATTAGAGAACTTTAAACAAGCCAGTTCTTTGTAAATTATTTACCTTATTTATCTTTCCTACTTGGTAATTCTTTAAAGTACTTGAAAGTTGCACTACCCATGCAGCAGATACGATCTCTCTCATCGTAGAGCTTGGCTTCAACAAATGCCATGGTGGGTGTTGCGTGAACTGTTTTTGCGGCCACTCTCACAATGCCCTGAGCGGCTTGCATGAAATTAGCTTTTAATTCGATAGTGACCACGCCACGACCAGCCTCATCAGAAGCTCTGGCAGCAACTGCCATACCCACATCCATCAAGGTCAATAAAACCCCGCCGTGAGCTACTTCCCAACTATTATGGTGCTCAGGTTTTAAAGATAAAACCACTTCGCCTTCGCCTAATTCGGCGCGCAGACAGCGCACACCCAGTAGTTTTAAGAAAGGAACATCCAGTTCCACGCCCAGTTCTTTAAGTTGTTTTTGATCCATGCCCATATATTAATCGGGGTTATCAAGGGCTTACAGATCTTTTCTGCAAATATTTCAAAAGCTACCTAGAATGAGGCATTAGAAAAAATAACACTTATGCCCTTTCATTTACCTGCCAGTGACTCGCTAGCTCTGGTTCAAAATCTCCAGCCGACCCCAATTCCAGACCCATATTGGGTTGGTTTTTCTGAGAGTGTTGCCAAAGATCTTATCTTACCTACCTATGATGGTTTGCCAAAGGATCCAGCTTGGCTTCAAGTCTTGGCTGGCAATCAAACGCATGTTGGCGAGCATAACTTTAGTCCCTATGCCACTGCCTATAGTGGTCATCAGTTTGGGGTTTGGGCTGGTCAATTGGGGGATGGGCGAGCGATTTACTTAGGGGATCTAAATGGACAAGAGCTTCAATTAAAAGGGGCTGGCAAAACAGCTTATTCAAGAATGGGCGATGGTCGAGCTGTCTTGCGCTCATCGATTCGAGAGTTTTTATGCAGTGAAGCCATGCATGCTTTGGACGTACCAACATCACGTGCTCTAGCAGTGGTTGGTTCAGACATGCCCGTGTTTCGTGAAACCAGAGAAACCGCGGCTGTTTGTGCTCGAGTAGCACCCAGCTTTCTGCGCATTGGCCACATTGAGCATTATGGCCAAAATCACATGCATGAAGAATTGCGCCTGACCCTCAATCATTTGATTGAACATCACTACCCTGAATGCGCCAATAGCCCCACGCCCTATTTGAGCCTTCTAGAACAGATAGCTTTCCGGACTGCTCGCATGGTCGCCCAATGGCAATCTATGGGCTTTTGTCATGGAGTTCTAAATACGGATAACACCAGTTTGTTGGGGCTGACCTTGGACTATGGTCCGTTTGGATTTTTAGATACTTTTCAGATAGATCACATTTGCAATCATTCTGATCACGGTGGTCGATATGCTTATCACCGCCAAGCTGAAGTCTTGCATTGGAATCTATATTGTTTGGCCAGCGCCATGCTAGAGGCTTTACAAGAAGAATTGCAGGCAGCATTAGGCTTAGAACAAGAAGCGTCGATTCAAAAAATCAAAGATACCTTGGATCATTACAACCGCGAGTACGCTACCCATTGGCAAAGCTTGTTCAGACAAAAGCTTGGTTTAAGTGTTCAAGATACGCAAGACGTGTCATTGCTCGAAGAACTGTTACAAGGACTACATCACAACCAACTCGATTACACCCTGTTTTTTAGAAACCTTTCTGAAGGTCAACATGTACCAAAGTCATTAGATGCATGGACAAAGAAATACCAAGAACGCTTAAGTCTTGAAAAGCACTCTAAAGACCAGCGCTTGGAACAAATGCGACAAATCAATCCCAAGTATGTTTTGCGTAATCATTTGGCACAAAACGCGATTGAATTAGCGCAAAAGAAAGATTTCTCTGAAGTTGCACGTTTATTGAAGATTCTAGAAAATCCCTACGAATCTCAAGCAGTTTCTGAAGACTATGCCATGGGTCCTCCTGCTGAATTAGCCCATGTGGCCATCAGTTGCTCTTCTTAGAATCTTTACCCGTTTTCCGCACATTACTTATCTGACAATCACTCGTACAATCAAGCCATGAAGAAAACTGATCAAGAGTACCAAGCCACACTCAGTGACATTGAGTACCGCGTCACACGCCAAGCAGCCACAGAACATCCTTTCAGTGGGCGGTACTGGGATCATTGGGAAGCCGGAAAATATGACTGCGTGTGTTGTGGCACACCTTTGTTTGCTTCTGACACCAAGTTTGATGCTGGTTGTGGTTGGCCAAGTTATTTTCAGCCTTTAGACGCGGATGTGATTTCGGAGCACAAGGACGTGGCACATGGCATGATCCGTACGGAAGTACGTTGTAAAAACTGTGACGCTCATTTAGGCCATGTGTTTGAGGACGGTCCTGCCCCAACTGGTTTAAGGTACTGCATCAACTCAGCTTCGTTAAAATTCAAGGATGAGGCTTGATCAGGGTTTTCTGACTCGTCATATCTTTAGAAATGATTCTTAGAATTAATGATTAAAAAGTGATTTATGAAATTTTTATTTGATTTACTGCCGGTTATTTTATTTTTCGTTGCTTTCAAGATGGCGGACATTTATGTCGCCACTGCTGTAGCCATCATTGCCACGATTGCTCAAATTGGCTGGTTAGGTTTGAAATACCGCAAAGTTGAACCGATGCAATGGGCCAGCTTAGGTCTGATCGTGGTGTTTGGCGGTTTAACCATTGGCTTACAAGATAAGACCTTTATTCAGTGGAAACCAACCATTTTGTACTGGTTGTTTGCAGTGGGTCTTTGGGCCAGCGTGACTTTCTGGAATAAGAATCTGATTCAGATGGCCATGGGCAAACAAATTCGTTTCAAGCCAGAGGCTGAACAACAACTTTGGCCTCAATTGAACTTAGCATGGAGTTTGTTCTTTTTGTTCATGGGTTTACTGAATTTGTATGTGGCTTATCAATTTGATGAAGACACTTGGGTGAACTTTAAGTTATTTGGCGGCATGGGTCTTTTATTTGCCTTTGTGGTGGCCCAAGGCTTTTGGTTGAATAAATTCATTGATCACGAGGAAGTTTGACTCTATGAGCACTCCAAATCCCCGTATCGAGAAATACGAGCTTGCCTTAAAACAAGCATTACCGATTGATGCATTGAAGATTGATGATGAAAGTCATTTACATGCCGGTCATGCCGGTGCCCAGGGTGGTGCAGGACATTACCGCATAAATATCAAATCCAATGCCTTCAATGGCCTATCTAGGGTGCAGCAACACCGTCTGGTGTATGATGCTCTATCAGCTTGGATGCCCCATGAAATCCATGCTTTAGCGATTGTGATCCAGTAGTTATGCAGTAACTAATTGGCTTTATTAACTTATTCAAAATATCTAAACATCATGAAGAAATTACTCCCGACTTTGGCCCTTTCTGTTGCAGCCACAATGACCATCACGGGTGCTTTGAGCACCCCTGCTTTGGCACAAAATGCAGCGGTTGTGAACGGCAAAGCCATCCCAAAAGCAAAATTAGATAAATTAATCGCTAATTCTGGTCAAGGCAGTAATCCTGAGTTGCGTGAGCGTGCTCGCGATATGTTGATCACCCGTGAGTTAATCAATCAAGAAGCCATCAAACGCGGTTTGGTGACCAATGATGATATTCAAGAACAACTTGAGCAAGCTCGCTTGAATATCTTGGTAGGCGCTGTATTTGAAGATTACATTGCGCGTGGCGGCGTGTCTGATGCAGAGTTAAAGGCATCTTACGAGCAGATCAAGAATCAATTTGAAGGCACTGAATACAAAGTTCGCCATATTTTGGTTGAAAAAGAAGCCGATGCCAAAGCGTTGATCGCAAAAATCAAAGCAGGTGAAAAATTTGAAGATTTGGCCAAAGCCAATTCTAAAGATCCAGGTTCTGCTGCCAATGGTGGTGACTTGGATTGGATGACCCCGCAAGCGCTAGTTCCAGAGTTCTCTAAAGTGATGGTGGCATTACAAAAAGGTCAAATGACTGAGAAGCCTGTGAAATCACAGTTTGGTTTCCATATTATTCGCGTCGACGATATGCGCCAAGCCAAGGTTCCCGATTTGGCTGAACTAAAGCCTCAGTTAATTCAGATGATGAGCCAAGATCAAAACTGGCAACGAACCAAATTTGAAGAAATGCTCAAAAACCTCAAAGCCAAGGCAAAAATTCAATAAGCTCTGAGCTGTTTAGTTAAAGTCCCACTACCAGAAGCCATCTTTTTAAAATAAGATGGCTTTTTTGTTTGTATCATTTGAAAGAGTTTGTCATGAGCTTGCACCGTCAATTACAAGAATTAGCAGCTAATCACAAAAGTATCAAAGTCGGTTTGATTGGTGCTGGCAAATTTGGTTCAATGTATTTGTCTCAAATACCCACAACGCCTGGTGTGCAATTGGTGGGTATTGCAGATTTATCTCCTGCGGGTGTTAAGAGGAATCTCGAGCGTGTGGGCTGGAAAGACGAACAATCCAATGCGAAATCTTTGGATGATGCGATCAAGACTGGTCAAACTCATATTTCTGAAGACTGGCAAGCCTTGGTGTCGCACCCTGCCATTGATGTGATTGTGGAATGCACTGGTCACCCGATTGCTGCGGTCGATCATTGCCTATTAGCCTTTTCCAATGGCAAGCATGTCGTGAACGTGACTGTTGAAGCTGATGCGTTTTGTGGTCCTTTGTTAGCCCAGAAAGCCAGCGAAGCTGGGGTTGTGTATTCATTGGCATTTGGTGACCAGCCTGCTCTGATTTGTGACTTGGTCGACTGGGCCAGAACCTGTGGCTTTCCGGTGGTGGCTGCTGGTCGTGGGCACAAATGGTTGCCTGATTTTTCAGAATCTACCCCAGAAACTGTTTGGGGTAACTATGGTTTAACACCTGAACAAGCCCATCGTGGTGGCCTCAATCCAAAGATGTTCAATAGTTTTCTTGATGGCTCTAAGCCTTCAATTGAAAGCACGGCTGTGGCCAATGCCACAGGTCTATCAGTGCCCAGTAATGGTCTGCTCTACCCACCAGCGAGTATTGAAGATATTCCATTTGTGACACGTCCAATTTCTGAGGGTGGCGTGCTTGAGAAAAAAGGCATGGTTGAAGTGATCTCTTCATTGGAAGCGAATGGTCGAAAGATCCCTTATGACATTCGTATGGGTGTTTGGGTCACTGTTGAAGCAGAAACCGATTACATCAAGAATTGTTTTGAAGAGTACAACGCTCACACTGATCCAAGTGGGAGGTACTTTACTTTGTATAAACGTTGGCATTTGATTGGTTTAGAGGTTGGCATGTCAGTGGCCAGCGTTGCTTTGCGCAAAGAAGCGACTGGTGTTGCCCACTGTTGGAATGCCGATGTGGTGGCCACCGCTAAACGTGATCTCAAACCTGGTGAGCTATTGGATGGTGAAGGTGGTTACACCGTTTGGGGTAAGTTGTTGCCTGCGACCAAGTCTGTTTCAATGGGTGGTCTGCCTTTGGGATTGGCACATGACATCAAGCTCATCCGTCCTGTTAAAAAAGGACAATCACTTTGTTGGGAGGATGTGGCGGTGGATAAAAACACCCACGCTTATAAGATCAGACAAGAGTTAGAAACGAAGTTCAAATAAAACTTTAACTTGAAAATCAATAGTGATTGAGTTCAGCTAGAGCTTGTATCTAGAAAATCACGTTCTTCTAAACCAAGATAACGCCCTACTTTTTTTGCTACTTGTACTTTGTGATGAGCAGAAAAGAAATTAGAGGTCTCGCCATTTTCTAGTTGAATGATGTGTTTAGCGACCAAGACACATTCTTTTGCCAATTCAGCTTCAGTGAGGTTTTTTTCATTACGAGCTTTTTTTAGACTATCACCATCGATGATTGGTAACGGCTGAGTATGTTGTGGCAAGAGCATTTTATTTTTTGAATGGATATGTGATTTGGCTCAATAAGTCTTTGGCCTCAGTGACCTCTTCAATCTCGCCAGTGTTTTCAATTTTCTTGACCATGAGGCCCAAAATTTCAGCGCCATGTTCAATGCCCAATAAGCCATAGTGAATATCACCTTTGACTTTGGATGTTTCATGGAGTTCGCATTTTTCGCGAGCATAGATATTGCCATCGACTTGTCCGTTAACCAGCACTCGATGAGCCCTGACGTCGCCATGAACCAAACCTGTATTACCAATGGCAACAGTCACTTGATTATCAAGTGATGACTCAATTGAGCCTTCGATCGTACCGTCCAATCGAATGCTTTTATTCACCACCATACGACCTTCAATTCTGGTGGCGGCGCCAATCAATGTATCAAAGGACTCCAAAGAGTCCGATGAATTCATTTTTTTTGTTTTATTGAAAAGCCCCACAAGGTGTCCTCGATACCATCATTTCGAATGAAGTACTTGTAATATAGGGCTTTGTTTACATTGCAACAATTAGCTATTGGGTAAATAGTAATGATGATTTTATGATGCCTTGCAATATATTTATATTATTTATAATTTGTTTTTACGGTCACATAAATTAGTTAGATAGCTAAATAGTTTTCTTGTCGGGCATTCTCAGATCTGAGTCCTGGCAACCACGTTTTGGTGGGTAATCCATATTTCCTCTCTAAATAGGCTGCTCTACCCTTCACATCAGCCCAGTCAACTTCCAGATGAGGTCCTTTGAAAGCAATCACGACAATATTGCAGTCATGCACTTGCTGAAAAACCATGACCCGGTTGTTAAAAGCATTACATATATTGATGATGTTGGTTTTATAGCTCTTGTGGTTACCAAATAAATTGACCGTCATGACCCCAGGTTCTTTGAGGCTGTCATAACAGCCCTGATAAAACTCTGGAGAGCTCAAAGCTGGGCCTCTGGCAGTAGCATCGTATAAATCTACTTGGAGTAAATCGATGCTTTCTTTGTTTTTCTTGTTCGTGACATATTTCAGCGCATCCGTTTGCAGCACATTGAGGTATTGATTCGATGGCGGCATATTGAACATCACTCTGGCCGCCACAATCACAGCTGGATTTAAATCAATCGCCGTGACTTGAGCCTTTGGGAAATGTTTATGAGCAAACTTGGTTAATGCTCCCGTTCCCAATCCAAGTTGAACCATGTGGAATTGCTGATTATTCGTTTTCTTATTAATTTGGTTTAATCGTTTGTCATTAGGATCAAGAAACAACAACCCCGCCATCATTTGTTGGGCGTACTCTAGTTCAATGAAGTCTGGCTTATTGATGCGCATTGCGCCTTGTACCCACCAAGTTCCAAAATGTAAAAAGCGCACACCATTCTCTTCAGAGAATGTAACCGGTGCAAATGTTGGTTTGGGATCTTTTTTGCTGACTGTTTTTTTTACTTGTTTATTAGCCATGCTGGCCTCCGATAAAAGAATAAGGCTCAACGCTTGTTGAGCCTTATTAGATAGTTCTTGCATTGCTTTAATGCTTAAGGCTTATTTAGTCCAAGCCCTGGCATTACGGAACATGCGCATCCATGGGCTTGCGCCGTCCGTGATGTCATGCCACTGCTTTGGAGCCCAGCTCATTTGTGCCGTTCTGAAGACTCGCTCAGGATGAGGCATCAAGACTGTGAAACGTCCGTCCGGAGTGGTCAAGCCAGTGATACCTTCTGGTGAACCGTTCGGGTTCAATGGATAAGTCTCTGTTGCTTGTCCTTGGTTATCAATAAATTTAAGAGCTACCAAGCCTTTGGCTTTGGTTTGCTCCTTGTTACCTTGTTGACTGAAGTTGGCAAAACCTTCACCGTGGGCCACAGCGATCGGCAACTGACTGCCTGCCATGCCTTGCAAGAAGATCGATGGTGATTGGGTCACTTCAACCATCACCAAGCGCGCTTCGTATTGTTCTGATTTATTGCGTGTGAACTTAGACCAAGTATCAGCACCTGGAATGATGCTGGCCAAGTTGGACATCATCTGACATCCATTACAAATACCTAAACCAAAGGTGTCTGGACGATTGAAGTAGGTTTGGAATTGGTCTTTGATCGATGGGTTGAACAAGATGGATTTAGCCCAACCTTCACCAGCACCCAAGACGTCGCCGTAACTAAATCCTCCACAAGCCACCAAGCCTTGGAAGTCTTTCAAGTTAACTCGTCCCGCAATCAGATCACTCATGTGCACGTCATAGCTAGAGAAGCCAGCCCAGTCCATGGCATACGCCATCTCTAGGTGAGAGTTAACGCCCTGCTCTCTGAGAATCGCGACCTTAGGTTTAGCACCTTTGGCAATAAACGGTGCTGCCACATTGTCACTTGGATCAAATGTGAGTTTTGGCTGCATGCCTGCATCGGCCAAGTTATCGACAAGATTGTTTTCGCTATCGGCGCAATCTGGGTTGTCGCGCAAACGCGCGATTTGCCAACTGGTGCTTTGCCATAGTTTTTGTAAGACGTGGCGTGGCACATCCAAAATCTTCTTCGCATCACGCCAGATTTCTACTTGGCCTGTTGTGTTTGGCTTGGCAATCACATGACTGCAGCTATATAAGTTGTGTTGCTTGAGAATTTCAAAGACTGTGTCACGGTGTTCACGTTTCACTTGAATCAAAGCGCCTAACTCTTCATTGAAGAGTGCTCTCAAGGTCAAATCATTTCTTCTGCCAGACACTTGTTGAGCCCAGTTCTTGGCATCACCAAAATCTGATTCGTGATCTTTATCAAGCACCAACATGTCCACATTGATCGAAACACCAACGTGTGATGTGAATGCCATTTCAGTAGCAGCCGCAAATAGACCACCGTCTGAACGGTCGTGATACGCCAAGAGCAATCCTTGGCGTCGCATGCTGATAATTGCTTTTGCTAGATTCTTTAGATCCTCTGGATCATCTAAGTCTGGCGTGCTTTGACCTGCTTGGTCAATCACTTGAGACAAGATGCTGCCAGCCATGCGGCTCTTTGAATGACCTAAATCAATCAACACAATTTCTGTATCAAGTGTTTGACCTTGCTCATCTTTGGTTTGCAACAAAGGCGTTGTTGTTTTGCGTGCATCAACCACTGGCGCAAAGGCCGAGATGATCAATGAAACAGGAGATGTGACTGATTTCTTTTCAGCAATTTTTTCATCATCCCATTGCGTGCGCATCGACAAGGAGTCTTTGCCCACCGGAATAGAAATACCCAAGGCTGGGCAAAGTTCCATGCCCACTGCTTTAACAGAATCAAATAATTTGGCATCTTCACCAGGATTGCCGCAAGCAGCCATCCAGTTAGCAGATAGTTTGATGTCTTCAATGCTGTCAATATCGGCTGAAAGAATATTGGTGATCGATTCAGCCACTGCCATGCGGGCTGCGGCTGGTGCGTTCATCACGGCCAATGGAGTTCTCTCACCCATGGACATGGCTTCACCGCGATAGCCTTTGAAGTCCATCAAGGTCACAGCAGCATCAGCCACTGGTACTTGCCATGGTCCAACGAATTGATCACGGGCGTTCAAGCCACCCACGGTTCTGTCACCAATGGTGATCAAGAATGATTTGCTTGCGACTGTTGGATGTTGCAAAACCCAACTGGCCACTTGATCCAGTTTGACATCGGTGAGATCAATTTCAGGCAGTTGCTTTTCAAGACGCTTAACATCTCGGTGCATGCGCGGTGGTTTACCCAATAAAACTTCCATCGGCATATCAATCGGTAGACGCTCGTCTTGACCTTCAGCTTCTTTGGTGTCAACCAAGAACAACTGGCGCTCTTTAGTTGTTTCACCAACAACCGCGATTGGGCAACGTTCACGATCACACATAGCCTGCAAAATTGGCAGACTTTCTTTTGCAATCGCTAAGACATAACGTTCTTGAGATTCATTGCACCAAATTTCTGCTGGGCTCATGCCGCTTTCTTCTAGTGGCACTTTGCGCATATCAAAGGTGGCGCCTAAACCAGCGCCATCAGCCAATTCAGGGAAAGCATTCGATAAACCGCCCGCTCCCACGTCATGGATAGAAACAATCGGGTTCTTCTCACCCATGGCGCGACAAGCATTGATCACTTCTTGAGCGCGGCGTTCGATTTCTGGATTGCCACGTTGTACTGAATCAAAGTCCAAGTCAGCAGTGTTCGCGCCTGTGGTCATTGAGCTGGCAGCTCCACCACCCATACCAATGCGCATACCTGGGCCACCCAATTGAACCAGGAGGTAACCAGGTTTGATTTCTTTTTTATGGGTATGACCATCATCGATGGCACCAATACCACCAGCGATCATGATGGGCTTGTGGTAACCGCGGCGCTCGCCATCAATGGTTTGCTCAAACACGCGGAAGTAACCACCTAAATTAGGACGGCCGAATTCATTGTTGAATGCCGCACCACCCAAAGGACCTTCAATCATGATTTGCAATGGAGATGCAATGCGCTCAGGCTTGCCGTACGCTTGTTGATCCCATGGCAACTGACTGCCTGGTAAGTTCAAGTTCGATACTGAAAAACCAGACAAACCTGCTTTGGGTTTACCACCAATACCAGTGGCACCTTCATCACGGATCTCACCACCGGAACCAGTAGAGGCTCCAGGGTATGGGGCAATCGCTGTTGGATGGTTGTGCGTTTCCACTTTCATGAGCGTGTGTGTCAATCGTGTTTGTTTCACATACTCTTGTTGTTCATTGGGAGCCCATACTTCAGCTTCACAACCCACCATGATGGCGGAGTTGTCTGAATAAGCCACCACCGTACCTTTGGGTTGCAACTGGTGCGTATTACGGATCATCGCAAACAAAGACTTGTCTTGCTCTAGACCATCAATGGTCCAAGTGGCATTAAAGATCTTGTGACGGCAATGTTCACTGTTGGCTTGCGCGAACATCATGAGCTCAACGTCACTAGGATTGCGGTTCAATTTTTTAAAGTTATCAACCAAGTAGATGATTTCATCATCAGACAAGGCCAAGCCCATGGTTGTGTTGGCTTGTTCAAGAGCAGCTTGACCGCCTTTGAGAATATCGATGCGTGTGAATGCTTTGTCACTCAAGGTTTGATACAGCTCGGCTGCTGATTCAATCGATGGCAAAGTGATTTCTGTCATGCGATCATGGATCGCTGCCAAAACTGCTTGGCGCTGAGCTTCATTCAACGCTTTTTTACTGGTCCAGAAAAACTGCACACCGCGTTCAATGCGCAGGACATTCAAACCGCAATGATGGGCAATATCAGTGGCTTTACTGGCCCAAGGAGAAATCGTACCAATACGTGGTGCGACCACTGCGTGATCTTGTTTGCCGGCAAATAAGCCTTTGGCCTCGATCAAACTGAATGGCTCACCATAATTTAGTAAGCCGGCCAAAACCTGCTGATGATCCCCTGAAAGTTCAGCATCAGACCAGACAAAATGCACAAATTGCGCTTGGATCTGAGTGAGCTCGACGCCTTGCTCAGATAAAGAGCTTAAAAGACGCTGTTGGCGAAATTGAGAGAGGGCTTGAGACCCATTTAGGCTTAAAAAACGACGATTTGCAGGCATCCGAAGATTATAAAACGAATGGCATTCTTGCTATTGTTTTTAAAGCTATTTTTTGAAGAATTGCCCTATTAATCTAGGTTCCTCAAGCTTCTTCAGGCTTCTTTAGTCTGATGCGACCACTCGGCCGTTGTTTAAAACCATTTGACGTTCACAGCGACTGGCCAAGGCCATGTCATGGGTGACCAAAATCAGGGTTGAACCCAGTTCTTGGTTCAGCTGGAACAGCAATTGAATGATTTTTTGGCCATTTTGCTCATCCAAGCTACCTGTAGGTTCGTCGGCAAACAGAATGTCTGGTTCTGTGACAAAAGCGCGTGCCAAAGCCACACGTTGTTGCTCACCACCCGACAACGTCTTTGGGCGGTGTTTGAGGCGCTCAGATAAACCAACCTTTTCTAGCCAAACTTGGGCTTTGGCTGCAGCTTCGGCTCTGGGCATACCTGCTAGCTCCAGAGGAAGCTGGACATTTTCTAAAGCAGTCAAATGATCAATCAATTGAAATGACTGAAACACAAAACCCACGTGCTGAGATCTGATTTGGGCGCGTTGGTCTTCATTAGCAGCTGAAATATCACGATCCATCAGCAAGACCTGGCCTTTGCTTGGGGTGTCTAGACCGGCCAAAAGACCCAACAAGGTACTTTTACCTGAACCGCTGGCTCCCACAATCGCCAAACTTTCACCCTCAGCAACCGAAAAATTAATATCGTGCAAAATAGTCAGAGGACCATCCACCGTATCTACAGTTTTTGCTAGATGCGATACTTCCAGAACAGTTTTGAGTGTTGTTGCATCCATAGGAGCTTAGTTTGAGTAGTTTTTTAAGTTGTCGTTCAGGTTTTAAATCTGGATCAGCATCAATAAAGCGTAATAGTTATCTTACGCACATCAGTCACATGGTAATGGTGTTTGCTGTCTTGTGCATGGCTCTTTTAAATAGCCCCACTGTTTATGCGCAAAGTTCAAAAGTTTTGATCATGGGCGACAGCCTCTCAGCCGAATACGGTTTACCCCGCGGCACTGGCTGGGTGAAATTGCTCGAAAATCGTTTAAAGAAAAAATACCCAGATATACAAGTGATCAATGCCAGTATCAGTGGAGAAACCACCAGCGGTGGTCAGATGCGCATGGCTTCATTATTAAAAACTTACCAACCCAAAGTGGTGGTGATTGAATTAGGCGCTAATGATGCGTTGCGCGGCCTGCAACTGACAGCCACCGAGCAAAATTTACGCCAGATGATCCAGGCATCAAAACAATCAGGTGCAAAGGTTTTATTACTGGGTATGCGCATTCCACCAAATTATGGCCAGGACTACACCAATAAGTTTTTTGCCATTTATGGCAAGTTGGCCACATCCGAACAAGTTGAGTTACTACCCTTCTTCTTAGAGCGCGTGGCCACACGCATGGATTTGTTTCAGGCCGATCGCATTCATCCGAATATGACAGCACAAAGCCTCATGCTTGACAATGTTTGGCCTAAATTAGAGCCTCTATTGAAACCTTAGTTCTTCAATCTTAAGTTTCAACACATTCAATTGGTAACTGGATCAAGAATTCAGCACCGCCCAATGCAGATTGTTGGTAACTGATGCGGCCTTGATGTCTATCAATGATGTGCTTACACAACCACAAGCCTAAACCCATGCCCTGCTTTTTATTGGTTTTCATCAAATCAAAAATACTGGCTTTTAATTGATCAGGAATGCCTGGGCCATTATCAGAAACCTTTAACTCCACAAAATTACCAAATACTCGTGTGTGAATATTGATCTCTTTATTTGACTGACTTGAATTGGAAAGTGCCTCAATGGAGTTGTTCAATAAATTGATCAATACCTGACTGATTTCATTGTTGTTCATAGGTATTGATTGATTCACATTCAAATCAAACTTTAAGTTGATTTTTAAGTCACGGGCCTGAGGCACGATGATAGATTTAGTTTGCTCAATCAATTCATCCAAATGCACATCACTTGTTCTGATTTCTTCTTGTCTGAAGATATCCCTTAAGGTAGAGACAATTTTCGCAATTCGTTGATTGTCTTGCTGAATATGCGTGATGACTTCTTTTAGACCATTAGGATCAGTTTGACCTTCATTCAATTGGCGTTGAATGAATTCAGTATTTAGACTGATGGCAGCAACAGGCTGATTCAACTCATGAGCAATCGAGGCTGACAGTGCGCCAGTGGCTGCTGTTTTATTGGCAATCAATAAAGATGAAATCAAACCTTCACGCTCTTCTAAAAGCGCTTTGATTTGCGTATTTTCTGTGGAACTTCTTTCAAGGCCAAGCCTAGCAGTCAATTCACTCTTCATCAGGCGTTGGTACAAATAACTACTAACCGCAATGTAAATCAAGAGATGTGCACTCAAGCTACCCCAAAGAATAAAGGTGCTGTCAAATTGAATCAGTTGGCTAACACCCCCTGTGTGATTGATGAGTCCATATACGGCAACAGAGAAAGTAACCGTCAAACTAATCAAAACTATTCCCATCAAAACCTTAAGACCAAAACTTTGATCCTTCTTTAGCAATCGTGTTAACTCATTAATTTCCCAAATTGAAAGTATCAAAATTGGAATCGACACAAAGCCAGTTCTTGCTGCAAAACCTGCGCCACTTTGCCGTAACACTTCATAAATAAAGATGAATATCAATAAAAATGTCGTTGCCACTATCAAGTTTGAGCGTGTAATTTCTACGTGCCAGCTTCTGAATAAAAGGACCAGAAACACCATGGAGCTCAAGAAGCAAAAATTAGCAATCGTCAGAGAAAAACCAATTAAATAAGGTGAAACCGTCCAAACAATAAAAGCCAATGCCCTTAATAAAATGGATGCCTGCCAGTACACCAAGTTCTTATCTTTTTTATACCCCGATGGCGTAATCGTACTCACATACAAACCCACCAACATGAGGGCCAGGAGTGAGAAGAAGATTTGATTGGCGGCTTGCATGCAGGGATTATGACTTATTTAGAATTGATTGAAAGTCTTTTATCCATGAAAAAAGCCACTTCTAGTTTGAAGTGGCTTTTTAGATCATGCATTTAATTTTCTATCTGCTCAATGATTATTTCACTGAGTTAACTTGCTTGACACCAGCACGATCTTTCACACTCTCAAAATAAGCTGCTGCTTCAGATTGGGCGCCGAGGTCAGCCACCTGACGAGCTTGATTAGAGCGTAACTTTGCATCCGCTTGCAAAGGTTTCTGTACCTTGTTTACTCGGTAAATAGCGAACCCACCATCATTGGCTTGAGCACTGACCACGGCTGGCAATTGTTTTGCATTCGCTGACATCACCGCATCCATGCCACTTGCCGTTAAGTCAGCCGGCTTGTTGCGTGATACCCACTTACCAGCTGTGAAACCAGCTGATTCGCTTGGATTCTTCTGAAGTGCTTCAAATCGCTCTTGGCCAGTCTTGATCGCTAACTCCTGAGCCATTCTGAGTGACACTTGTTTTTTGACATCTGCTTGAATTTGAGACAAAGGCAAAGCAGCTTGTGGCTTGTGAGTTATGACACGCGCAGAAATGATCTTTCCTGGTGACAACTCTAAGGCTTCAATATTGCGGCGGTTTTTAACTGCATCATCAGCAAAGATAGCTGCCAATAATTTAGGGTTGTTGAATGGATGATCTGCTGGGGCTCCACGCAAACCACCGCGGGTGATGTTGCTGGCTTTTTGAATTGGTAAGCTCAAGCGATCAGCTACTGGTTTCAAGCTATCAGCCTGTTCATAAGCCATGTTAGCAAATAAATCTGCTTTTTCTGCGAATTTTTTTGGATCTGCCTTAGCATCACCTTGCAAGATCACGTATTCAACTTCAACGTTCTCGGGGGCTTGATAAGCATTGATATTGCTTTGATAGAAAGACTCAATGTCTTGCTGTGATGGGTTCACTTTAGAAACAAAATCGTTTGGTGAAAAACGCAAAACTTGAACTTCACGTTCTGTTTCAAAGGCAATCGATACTTGCTCAGCCACTTTTCTTGAACCAATGCCAGTTGCAACCACCGCTGTCAAAACATGACGGGTTTTAAGTTCATGGCGACGACCATTTTCAAATTGATCGACCGTTAGATTGTTGCTAGCTAGCAGCTTTTTATAACGCTCAGCATCAAACTGACCATTGTTATACAGCGCTTTGATTTCTGGAATTTGTGTCAAATCACGAGCCAATGCTTCTGGGCTGATAGAAAGCTTGAGGGCTTTAATTTCGTAAGCTAAGAGGCGCTGCTGAATAATTTCATTGAGCACAGCCTGCTTAAAAGGCACGCTGTTGACCATTGCTGAGTCCACGCGACCTTGCTGTTGCTGCAAACGATCAGCTCTTAACTTCACGGCATTATCAAGTTCTTGACGGGTGATTGCAGCACCATCCACTTTGACCAAGGTTGAGTCTTTGCCTATGTCTTGCATGTAACTCTCAACGCCCAAAAAGACGAATGATGGCAAGATGAGCAAAAGTAAAAGCCCCATCAGTATTTTTTGGTACTTACGGATCGATTCAAGCATGAGTATGTAGTGTTGACGTAGAAAAAGTCAGAAGAAATCTGTGGTGGGTGCTGACGGGGTCGAACCGCCGACATTCGCCTTGTAAGGGCGACGCTCTACCAACTGAGCTAAGCACCCACAGAGAAACGAGAGTATACAGTACCTTCATTCCCACTGCAAATATTTCAGACTGTTTGGTTAAACAAGTCCCTCACACAAAGGCTGTTGAGGCCTATGTATGAAGGTTCTTTTAATACAAGAATCAGTGCTTGAGGACATCCCCTGAGCTGGCTTGAGCAGATTTACTTGCTTCAGCAGCTTTGGCGATTTCTTCAGCGGTTAACTCAGGCAAGGCTTCTGGCATTTTTTCTAGCGCCAATTCTAAGACCTTATCAATCCATCTGACTGGAACAATCTCGATCGCGTTTTTAACGTTATCAGGAATGTCGGTCAAATCTTTGATGTTTTCTTCAGGAATCAAAGCTAGCTTGATACCACCTCGGTGAGCTGCCAATAGCTTCTCTTTCAAGCCACCAATCGGCAAAACTTCGCCACGCAAAGTGATTTCACCGGTCATGGCCACATCGGCTCTGACTGGAATACCTGTCAAGACTGAAACCAAGGCGGTGGTAATCGCAATACCTGCTGATGGACCATCTTTCGGTGTGGCGCCTTCTGGGAAGTGAATGTGAATATCTTTCTTTTCAAAAGATTCTTCAGTGATACCCAATTTGCGACCACGTGAACGAACCACTGAGCGTGCTGCCTCAACAGATTCTTTCATCACATCGCCCAATGAACCTGTGCGAATCGTGTTGCCCTTACCTGGCATCACAGCTGCTTCAATGGTCAATAAATCGCCACCCACTTCAGTCCATGCCAAACCAGTGACTTGACCCACTTGGTTTTGCTTTGCAGCTAGACCGTAGTCATAGCGACGCACTGATAAGAATTTATCCAAGTTCGAACCATCAACTTTGATCGGTGCAGCTTCTTTTTTGAGCAAAAGTAGCTTGACCACCTTACGGCAGATTTTGCTGATCTCACGTTCAAGTGCACGCACACCTGCTTCGCGGGTGTAGTAACGAATGATGTCGCGAATCGCAGATTCATCCACCACAATTTCACCAGCCTTCAAACCATTGCCTTTGATTTGCTTAGGCAATAGGTAGCTCAATGCAATGTGAGTTTTTTCGTCTTCGGTATAACCCGCCAAACGAATCACTTCCATACGATCAAGCAAAGGACCTGGGATATTCAATGAATTTGAAGTCGCCACAAACATCACATCTGACAAATCGTAATCAACTTCAACATAGTGATCTTGGAAGGTGTGATTTTGTTCTGGATCTAAAACTTCAAGCATCGCACTCGCAGGATCGCCACGGAAGTCCATGCCCATCTTGTCAATCTCATCTAACAAGAACAATGGATTGCGCACACCGACCTTGGTCAAGCTAGACAAAATCTTGCCTGGCATTGATCCAATGTAGGTACGACGATGGCCACGGATTTCAGATTCATCGCGCACGCCACCCAAGGCCATGCGCACAAACTTGCGGTTTGTGGCGCGTGCAATCGATTGGCCCAAAGATGTCTTACCCACACCAGGAGGGCCAACCAAACAGAGGATTGGAGCCTTCACTTTTTCAACACGCTGTTGAACTGCGAGATATTCCAAAATACGTTCTTTGACTTTGTCTAAACCATAGTGGTCTTCGTTCAATACTTTTTCAGCATTGGTTAAATCATTATTGACCTTGCTCTTTTTCTTCCAAGGCAAGTTCACCAATGTTTCGATGTAGTTACGAATCACTGAAGCTTCAGCTGACATCGGAGACATCAACTTCAACTTCTTCATTTCTGATTCAGCTTTTTTCAAAGCTTCTTTAGGCATCTTGGCAGCTTTGATACGTTTATCGAGTTCCTCGATATCAGCACCCTCTTCACCTTCGCCCAATTCTTTTTGAATGGCTTTGACTTGTTCATTCAAGTAGTACTCACGCTGACTCTTTTCCATTTGACGTTTGACACGTCCACGGATGCGTTTTTCAACTTGAAGAATATCGATTTCACTTTCAAGGTGGGCCAAGATGGCTTCAAGTCGCTCAACCACGGTTGATAATTCTAGGAGTCTTTGCTTCTGATCCAACTTGATTGGCAGATGTGAGCAGATGGTATCAGCCAAGCGACCGGCATCATCAATGCCTTGCAAAGTAGCAAGAATTTCTTGAGGAATCTTTTTATTGAGTTTGACGTATTGATCAAACTGAGAAACCACCGCACGACGCAAAGCTTCAATCTCTGGCACTTCGCTACTAGCGATTGCTTGAGGTGTGGCTTCACACATGAAATATTCCAAACTGTCTTCAACATTGGCAACATCAGCACGCTGAGTTCCCTCAACGAGGACCTTAACAGTGCCATCTGGCAGTTTGAGCATTTGTAAAATTTTGGCAATACAGCCCACTGTGTACAAATCTTCAACAGCAGGTTCGTCTTTGGCGGCTGTTTTTTGAGCAACCAATAAGACGCTTTTGCCAGTTTCCATGGCAGCTTCAAGAGCTTTGATAGATTTTGGTCTACCCACGAACAATGGAATCACCATGTACGGGAATACCACCACATCTCTTAGCGGCAACAATGGCAGCTGGATGGGTTCAGAAGGAAGTAACAAGTCACCAGGCATGGTTTATCTCCAAAATGTGTGTTTGTATTTTCCTACGTAGTAAGAATACATTGAATTTGGGTCTGTTTTGATCAAAAACAAGGGTAAAAACAAAGAAAATTGATAAAAAAATGCATTTTTCTAGTTTTTTAACTAATTTTTCATTTGCCGAGGCTTATTTTTTGCATGAAAAATGAAAAAACCCCCTATTTAGGGGGTTTTTTCTGATTAAACAGTCTTAAATACAGTATTTAGTTCAATCAGAAGTTCTTAAGAAGCTGCTTTTTCTGACGCTTCTTGATAGAGCATCAAAGGCTTGCCATCTCCATTGATGGTGCTCTCATCAATGACCACTCTTTGAACGTTTTCTAGACTTGGTAAGTCATACATCACGTCCATCAAAGCGTGCTCGATGATTGATCTCAAACCGCGAGCACCTGTTTTACGGGCAATCGCTTTTTTAGCAATGGCGCTCAGTGCATTAGGACGAATCTCTAATTCAACACCTTCCATGTCTAATAAGGCCTGATATTGCTTGACCAAGGCATTATTAGGCTCTGTGAGGATCTGAACCAAGGCAGCCTCATCCAATTGAGCCAAAGTGGCTACCACTGGTAAACGGCCAATCAATTCTGGAATCAAACCAAATTTGATCAAGTCTTCGGTCTGAACTTCTTTGAGTAGTTCGGAGATAGAGCGGTCATCCTTACCGCGCACTTGAGCCCCAAAGCCGATACCGGCCGTGACCGTGCGTTGCTGAATCACTTTTTCTAAGCCGTCAAAAGCACCACCGCAGATAAACAGGATGTTGGTTGTGTCGACTTGCAAGAAATCTTGATTAGGGTGCTTGCGACCACCTTGTGGAGGCACAGAAGCCATGGTTCCTTCAACAAGTTTCAAAAGAGCTTGCTGAACACCCTCACCTGATACGTCACGGGTGATGGATGGATTGTCTGATTTGCGTGAAATCTTATCGATCTCATCGATGTAAACAATACCCTTTTGTGCTTTTTCAACGTTGTAGTCACAAGCTTGTAAAAGCTTTTGAATGATGTTTTCAACGTCTTCACCAACATAACCAGCTTCAGTCAAGGTCGTGGCATCAGCAATCACAAATGGCACATCTAACAATCTTGCCAATGTTTGAGCCAATAAAGTTTTGCCTGATCCTGTGGGACCAATCAATAAAATATTGCTCTTGGCCAGTTCAATACCGTTGTGCACAGTTTTTTTATTTTTAGCAGCACCAGTCGTTTCAATGTGCTTGAGACGCTTGTAGTGGTTATACACCGCTACCGCCAATTGTTTTTTGGCATGATCTTGACCAATCACATACTGATCAAGACTTGCTCTGATTTCATGAGGGGTTGGCAAACCTTCGCGAAGATCTGCTTCAGGCATTTGGCCGATTTCTTCAGTGATGATGTCAGTGCATAAATCAATGCACTCATCACAAATAAATACAGATGGGCCTGCTATTAGTTTTTTAACTTCGTGCTGACTCTTGCCACAGAATGAGCAGTAAAGAGGCTTCTCAGTTGAATTGGTTGTATCGCTCATGAGTAAACCTCCTGACTATCTTTTAGATTAGCGCTTTTCGATCACTTGATCGATGAGGCCATATTCTTTTGCTTGTTCTGCTGACATGAAATTATCACGATCAGTGTCTTTAGCAATTGTTTCAATGGTTTGACCCGTGCGATCAGACAACACTTTATTCAAACGTTCGCGCAAATAAAGAATTTCTCGAGCTTGAATTTCGATGTCAGAAGCTTGACCACGCGCACCACCCAAAGGCTGGTGAATCATCACACGTGAATTAGGCAATGAGAAGCGCTTGCCTTTTGTTCCAGCGGCTAACAAGAATGCGCCCATGCTCGCCGCCATGCCCATGCACAAAGTGCTGACATCAGGCTTGATGAACTGCATCGTGTCGTAAATAGCCAAACCAGCAGAAACAGATCCACCTGGAGAATTGATGTACAAAGAAATATCTTTCTCTGGGTTTTCGCTTTCCAAGAAAAGCAATTGAGCAATCACCAAATTAGCAGATTGATCATTGACCTCACCCACCAAGAACACCACACGCTCTTTGAGTAAGCGTGAATAAATGTCATAAGCACGCTCGCCACGACCAGATGTTTCTACGACCATTGGGACCAAACCCAAGGCTTGTGTATCTAGTGCGCTATTTTGTGTGTGGTTCATATTCTTTTTGTCTCCAGGGTATCCATCAACAGCCATTCAAACCATTAAATCTTGCTGAGTTCTTCAAAGCTTACTGCTTTTTCTGATACTTTGGCTAGACCTGTCACATAAGCCACCACATTGTTCTCTAAAACAAGGGCTTCAACATCGGCCAAACGCTTTGGATCGCTGTAATACCAACGCATCACTTCTTTAGGATCTTCGTAGCTGGCTGATTGCTCTTCGATTTCGGCTTTGATTTGTTCTGGCTTAGCTTCTAGTGATTGTTGTTTGACCAATTCATTCAAGATTAAACCAAGCTTCACACGCTGCTCAGCTTGTGACGTGAATAGTTCTGCAGGAATCGGCGCATCTTTGGCATTAGGTACACCACGAGCTGCTAGATCTTGACGCGCATTGGCAATCAATCTTTCTTGCTCTTGTGCAACTAAACCTTTAGGCACTTCCATTTCGCAGGCTTTTGTCAAAGATTCCATCACTTGGCCTTTTAACAAAGTCTGTGTGCGACGAGCTACTTCACGTGTCAAGTTTGTACGAATTTCTTCGCGCATTTTGGCAACGCCTTCAGCAACGCCCAAAGCTTTTGCAAGCTCATCATTCACTTCTGGCAAATGTGGCCATTCAACTTTTTTCATTGTGATGGTGAAGTCAGCTGTTTTACCAGCCACGTCTTTACCGTGATAGTCGGCCGGGAAAGCCAATGGGAAAGTCTTCTCTTCGCCTGCCTTTAAACCCAAAGCCGCAGCTTCGAATTCTGGCAACATGCGGCCTTCACCCAACACAAAAGCAAAGTTCTCAGCTTTACCACCTGAGAACTCAACACCTTCAATCTTGCCCACGAAGTCAACGGTGACTTGATCGCCAGTTTGAGCCGCTGTGTTGGCACCACCATTGCCATGATCACCCGCTTCACCACGCACATGGTAGTGAACGCGCTGTTTGCGCAAGATGTCTAAAGTCTTGTCAATTTCTGAATCGTTCACATCTGTTGTGTGACGTGTGATTTCTACTTTTGATAGATCACCGATCTTCACTTCTGGGAATACTTCAAACTTGGCGTCATAAACGATTGGATCAGCTGTCATGTCGCTCTTTGGCTCAAGACTTGGCTGACCAGCAATTTTCAAACCTTCTTTTTTGCTGATATCAAAGAATAATTTAGAGGCATGGTCAAACTGAACTTCAAAGTCCACTTGCATACCGTATTGGGCTTCAACCATTTTCATGGGAACCTTACCCGGGCGGAAGCCTGCCATCTTTACTGTTTTTGACAGTTTTTGTAAGCGCGCTGCGCGTGCTTTTTCAGTATCAGCTTTTGGAAAGCTTAAAGTAATTTTTCGGTCTAAATTGCCGAGGTTTTCAATCGTTACAGACATGCTGGTATCCCGTTTAAGCTAATAAAATTAGGGGCTTAGGAATCAACCACTCAAGGGTTTTTCCGCAACCACTAGTGAAACACTACAAAAGCTCACTATTCTACATGATGGGCGGGCCAAAAGGACGTCTTATGATTCAGTGGTTTATAGGGCTTTTAGCGCTTATCTCCATGAAGCGGATTGGCATTCATTTCCAATCTAGCTAAACTACCGAGTTCATTGATTTAGCAGACAGAAAGAGCAGCAATATGAAGATGATTCAAGAATTCCGCGCCTTTGCGGTACGAGGCAATGTGATTGATCTGGCCGTTGGTGTGATCATTGGTGGCGCTTTTGGCAAAATCGTTGATTCTGTTGTAGGCGATGTGATCATGCCCGTGATTGCCTGGTTGATCGGCGGAAAATTAGATTTTTCTAATTTATTCATTGTTTTAGGCAAAGTTCCTGAAAATGTCCCAATGACCTTGGATGCCCTCAAAAAGGCTGGCGTACCATTATTTGCCTACGGTAACTTTTTAACGATCACCCTCAATTTCGTCATTTTGGCCTTCATCATCTTCCAAATGGTCAAAATCATTAATCGCATTAAACTTCAAGACGAAGCAGATTCACCACCACCTCCTGTACCTGAAGATATTCAGTTACTCAGAGAAATCAGAGACAGTTTGAAAAAATAAGGAAAGAAGATGATCACCACCCCATCAGGTTTGCAGTATGAAGACACAGTTGTAGGATCTGGCGCAGAAGCTACCAAAGGTCAATATGTGTCAGTTCATTACACAGGTTGGTTGTATGAGAACGGCCAGGCAGGTTCAAAGTTTGATTCAAGCAAAGATCGCAATGATCCTTTTGAGTTCCCTTTGGGCGGCGGCATGGTCATCCGTGGTTGGGATGAAGGCGTGCAAGGCATGAAAGTTGGCGGCACACGTCGCCTGGTAATTCCATCTGACTTGGGCTATGGCTCATCAGGTGCTGGTGGCGTGATTCCACCGAATGCAACTTTGCTATTTGAAGTGGAGTTGTTGGCTGTTTAAGAAATGATTTAATTTCTGATTCAAAAAAGCCTCGATTTTTCGAGGCTTTTTTATTTGAATGACTATTAAGCGTTGAAATAAAAAAGGTTCCACCAAATTCATGCCATCATGCTATAATGCAATCATGCTGCATGAATTGGAGAGAACCATGGGCGTAGTCATCGATCACCAAGTTATTAAATCTATAGGCTCAAGTGGACAAATTTCACTTGGGAAGGAGCATGCTGGTCGTCAAGTTCTAATTGAAAATCCTGAACCTGGTGTTTGGGTCATTAGAACCGCCACAGTAATTCCTGATAATGAGAGATGGATTCATACGCCAACAGTTAAAAAGAATTTAACTGCAGCCTTGGCATGGGCAGAAAAAACTCCGGCAAAAGCCAGCGATTTATCAAAGTTAAAGATATCAAAAACTCATGGCGCGAAACGTAAAGCCTGAGTTATTAGTAGAAATTGATCTTAATAGCCCCTCATTTCAATCAACCTGGAACGATCTAGAACAAATTGAACAGGAGAAGGCAATTGCTACCTTCGAAAAACTCACTCAACTGACCTGGAATCAAGTCTACAAAGATAAAGGTTTGAGGTGGGAAAAGATTCACAGCATTCAAGCGCCACAGGGTATTGATGCACTCTATTCATTCCGGGTTAGTAAATCAATACGCGGAATTGGGTTCAGACAAAATCATTTTTTAAGGGTTTTATTAATTGAACCTGATCATGACGCAGCCTATGGGAAAAAATAAAGGAACTCTTAGGATTTCCGAATCAAAGCAATGGCTTGCACAGCAATGCCCTCGCCTCTCCCTAAGTGACCCAGCTTTTCATTAGTTTTGGCTTTGACATTGATGTGATCGGATGCAACACCCAAATCACTGGCAATGTTCTTAACCATCTCAGGTATGTGTGGTGCCATTTTTGGTGTCTGACAAATGATGGTGGCATCCACATTACCCACTGAATATCCTGCTGCTTGAAGCAATGACATGGTGGCACGGAGTAAGACGCGGCTGTCTGCTCCTTTATAGCGATCGTCTGTATCAGGAAAATGTCTACCGATATCACCCAAGGCTGCAGCTCCCAAGAGTGCATCGGTGATGGCGTGCAGCAAAGCATCCGCATCCGAGTGTCCCAATAGACCTTTGTCATGAGCAATCTTGACGCCACCTAAAATCAAATCACGACCAGCCACCAATGCGTGAACGTCGTAACCTTGACCGATTCGAAATGCGCTGCTTGTCATTGATTCTCTTTCTTTTGAGAGTGATGAGTCAAAATTTGATCCATCAATGCCCAGTCTTGTGGGTATGTGACTTTGATATTACGCCATTCACCTGGCACCAAGAGTGGTTCACAACCAGCGCGCTCCATAGCGCTTGCCTCATCCGTGACTTCAAACTTGTTGTTAATGGCCGCCTCTAATGCTTCAGTCAACGCCATCAAACGAAACATTTGTGGGGTTTGGGCTAACCACAAGCCATCTCTTGGCAATGTTTTACCGATGCATTGAGGGTTTTGTGGAGAAATGAGTTTCAATGTATCAGCCATGGGCATCGCCAAAATGCCGCCACTGACATAAACGTGTTCAGTAACCGCTTGAATCAAACGTCTGGCCGCCTCGACTGTCAAACCAGGTCTGGCGGCATCGTGCACCAAGATCCAAGCATCTTGATCAATGCCGGCTTTTGTCATGGCTTTCAGGGTATTAACAACCGTATCAGCTCTTGTGGCTCCACCCGTTGTGCTCAGGTTAAAGCGCGAGTCCTTTGGCCAAGATGCTTTCGGCAGTTCTTGGGGCAGCTCTTTGTTTTCTTCTGAAACACCCACCCAAACAGACGCAATTTCAGGCATTGATAAGAAGGTATTGATGGCATGAAGGGCCATAGGCTGACCTGCCAACGACTCAAATTGTTTGGGTTGCTTCAAACCCATGCGACTGCCAGTGCCAGCACAAGGAATCAGAACATGCAGCTTGGGCATCGAATTTGGAGGGGTTTCGGCTAAGTTCATCCCTCAATTCTATAATGTCTAGCTTATGCAGAAGTTATCGGCTGAAATATTGGCCAAATCTAGTTTGGTGACATGGTCACCCCCCCTACCCGGACCAAGGGATGGGCAGCGCTTTACCCTAAGCGGCTTGAATGGTTCTTCTGATGCTGCGGTGATTGCCCAACAGGCCTTGAATCATCGTTCAGCCTTTTCTGTGATGGTGATCATTTGTGCCAGTGCTTTAGATGCAGCGCGTTTGCATGAGGAAATCCCTGTTTTTGCTCCCGAGCTGACCGTCAGATTGTTGCCCGATTGGGAAATCCTCCCATACGATGCTTTTTCACCCCATCAAGATTTGGTTTCTGAGCGCTTAGCCACCCTTCATGAATTATTGATTGGTCATTGCGATATTGTTTTAATGCCAGTGACCACCGCTATACAAAAGCTCGGCCCTCCAAGTTTCTTGGCTGCTCACACCTTCTTTTTTAAGAAAGGGGATAAGCTAGATGAGATGGCCCTGCGTTTGCAACTTCAGCAAGCAGGCTACGATCCAGTCAGTGCTGTGGTCCGTCCTGGCGAATACAGTTTGCGTGGTGGCTTGATTGATTTATTCCCAATGGGATCTGCCTTACCTTATCGCTTGGATTTGTTTGGCGATGAGATTGATCAAATCAGATCGTTTGATCCAGATACACAACGCAGTTTGTTTCCTGTTCAAGAAGTACGACTACTGCCAGGCCATGAATTCCCGATGGATGAAGAATCACGTACAGCGTTTCGTGGTCGTTGGCGTGAAGTATTTGATGGTGATCCAAGCCGCTGTAGTATTTATAAAGACATGGGCTTGGGTATACCTAGTGCGGGCATTGAATCTTATTTACCTCTGTTCTTTGAAAGCACTTCCACAGTATTTGATTACCTACCACTGGCCAAAGGCCCAGTGTGGTTAGGCATTCATGGTGAACTAGAAAATCAAATCAAAGGTTTTTGGCAAGACACACAGCAGCGCTATAACTTTTTAAGTCACGACTCTTCACGACCAGTTTTAGATCCTAAGCGACTGTATCTGCAGAACGATGAGTTATTTGCTTTATTGAAACCTCACGCACGCTTGGTTTTGCAGAAAGAAAGTTTTATAGAAAGCGCTGGCGAAAATACCGAAGTGAGCGAGCGAAGCTTTTGGACTTTGCCTGACATTGCTGTGAATCGCAAAGATGCTGATCCAATTTCTAAGCTCAAGCATTTGATCAACAATACCGAATCACGGGTTTTAATCAGTGCTGATAGTGCTGGTCGTCGCGAAACCATTCGTCAATTATTTGAAGAGAATCAATTAAAGACTCATTCATCAGATTCTTTGGCTGAATTCATCGCCTCTGATGTTCCCTTGTCGATCACTCACAGCGCGATTCATGATGGCTTTGTCGCCAGTCATGCCAAGGTCATTGTGATCACTGAATCTGAGTTATTTGCTGCGAGCGCCAGAACCAGACGCAAGGGTAAAGATAAGGAAGCCAGCAACGTTGATACCTTGGTCAAGGATTTATCCGAGCTCAAGGTCGGTGATCCGGTTGTGCATGCTGAGCATGGCATTGGTCGTTATCAAGGTTTGATTTTGTTGGATGTTGGGAATGGCGAAGAAGAGTTTTTGCATTTGTTGTACGCGCACGCTGCCACCTTGTATGTACCGGTGGCTCAATTACAACTGATCTCTCGTTATGCTGGCTCTGATCCAGAGACAGCCCCTTTGCATCAATTGGGCTCTGGTCAATGGGAACGCGCAAAGCGCAAAGCGGCCAAACAAATCAGAGACACTGCTGCTGAGCTTTTGAATTTATATGCCCAACGAGCATTGCGCAAAGGTCATGCCTTTGAATTTTCTGCTCATGACTATGAAGCTTTTGCAGAGAGTTTTGGCTTTGAAGAAACGGCTGACCAAGCGGCTGCAATTGCTGCTGTGATCCAAGATATGACCAGCGGTAAACCGATGGATCGTTTGGTTTGTGGTGATGTGGGCTTCGGTAAAACTGAAGTGGCTTTGCGTGCCAGCTTCTTAGCAGTGATGGGTGGCAAGCAAGTCGCGATCATGGCCCCAACCACACTCTTGGCTGAGCAACACGCCGAGACCTGGAAGGATCGCTTTGCTGATTGGCCCGTGAAGATTGTGGAACTGTCTCGCTTTAAAACCACCAAAGAGATCAATGCTGCTTTAGAGGCGATGGCCAAAGGTGAAGCAGACATTGTGATTGGCACACACAAGCTGTTCTCAGCTGATGTGAAGTTCCCACGTTTAGGCTTAGTGATCATCGATGAGGAACATCGTTTTGGCGTGCGCCAAAAAGAAGCCCTCAAATCTTTGCGAGCAGAAGTGGATGTTTTGACTTTAACTGCCACCCCTATCCCAAGAACTTTGGGTATGGCTTTGGAAGGTTTGCGAGATTTCTCGGTGATTGCCACGGCACCTCAAAAACGTTTGGCCATCAAAACTTTTGTACGCAGAGAAAGCGATGGGGTTATTCGTGAGGCGGTGCTTCGAGAAATCAAACGTGGTGGTCAGGTCTACTTCCTCCACAATGAAGTCGACACCATTGAGAACCGCAAACAGTCTTTAGAAAAACTATTGCCTGAAGCTCGCATCGTGGTGGCTCATGGACAGATGCATGAACGTGATCTAGAGCGTGTGATGCGTGACTTCGTCACACAACGTGCCAATATTTTGTTGTGCACCACCATCATTGAAACCGGCATTGACGTGCCAACCGCCAACACCATCATCATGCACCGTGCTGATAAGTTTGGCTTGGCTCAGTTGCACCAATTGCGCGGTCGCGTTGGACGCTCACACCATCAAGCCTATGCCTATTTAACAGTGCCTGATCCAGAGGCACTGACCAAGCAAGCCAAGCTGCGTTTAGATGCGATTCAGGCGATGGAAGAATTAGGTTCTGGCTTCTATTTGGCAATGCACGATTTAGAAATCCGCGGCGCCGGTGAAGTCTTGGGAGACAAACAATCAGGAGATATTTCTGAAATTGGCTTCCAGCTGTACACCGAGATGCTCAATAAAGCTGTTAATTCTTTAAAAAATGGCAAAGAGCCTGATTTGATGGCACCAATGGAAGTGATCACAGATATCACTTTGGGGGTTCCTGCTCTTTTAACCAATGATTACTGCCCAGATGTTCATGAGCGTCTTTCACTGTATAAGCGCTTAGCCACAGTGAGTTCATTTGAGAAGCTCATGGATATCAAAGAAGAATTGGTCGATCGCTTTGGTGATTTACCTGAACAAGCTCAATCATTATTTGAAACCCATCGTTTGCGTTTGAATATGGCTGTGTTGGGTATCAAGAAAATTGATGCCAATCCTGCTCAGATCACAATTCAGTTCATCCCCAACCCACCGATTGATCCAATCAAGATCATTCAGTTAGTTCAAACCAATAAACGAATTCAGCTCAATGGCCAGGATAAGTTAAAGATTCTGCCGGCTGATAAAGAAGCATTCATTACCTTGGCTCAACGCCTTGAGGCAATTCGACAATTACTCAAGCATTTGAGCGATACTGCTATAAAACCTGAAATACTAAAAACTTCATGATGAACATTGCCTTATTCCATCAAGACGCCATTGAAGATCAACTCATCCGTGAGATTGAAAAATCTCACGCGATAGTTTCTATTGAAAAAAAGACTCCAAGAACCGCAGTGCTCGAATTAAAAGAAGCATTGAATATCGAGCAACGTACCCATCTTCGCAATTTAGGTGTTTTACATCAAACCGATGTCGGTTTTTTACCAAAGCATTTCAAAGGCTCAGATATCAAGGTCTTGGCCATGGACATGGATTCAACCTTGATCAATATCGAATGCATCGATGAAATTGCCGATGCTGTAGGAAAAAAGAAAGAAGTATCAGAAATCACAGAAGCTGCGATGCGCGGTGAAATCATAGATTTCGGCGAAAGTTTGCGCAAACGCGTGGCCTTGTTAAAAGGTGTTCCTGCCTCCGCCTTCGATGAAGTCTTCTCTCAACGTCTGCGCCTCAATCCTGGCGCAAAGGAATTGATTGCTGGTGCGCACGCCAAAGGGATACACACCCTTTTAGTTTCTGGTGGCTTTACTTTTTTTACGCACAAGCTTCAAGTTCAATTGAATTTATCTGAAACTCACGCAAATCAATTAGAGATTGTTGATGGGTTTTTAACTGGGCAAGTATTAGGCAATATCGTGGATGGTGAAGCCAAAGCAGCTTACGTTGAAGCGCGTTGCTTAGCACTAGGTGCTAATAAACATGCTGCTATCACCATGGGCGATGGCTCGAATGATTTACAGATGATGCATGGCGCTGGTTTATCAATTGCCTACCGTGCAAAACCAGTTGTGAAAGAAAAAGCTGATTTAGCTTTTGATCATGTGGGCTTGGATGCTTGTTTAGATCTTCTTTGATTGAATATGCCGTAAACAATCTGAACACATAAACGTTAATTAATCAGAACCCCTGCTTTTATGAAGCGGGGGTTTTGTCCTTATTGGGCTTCATAAATTAACAAATATGTGAAAAGAGGTTTATTTGATCAATAAAGTACATCTTGACATAAGTAGTTCAATGGACTACATTAAGAAAAAAGAATTTGAGTGGGATGAAGATAAAAATTCAAAATGTAAAAAATTAAGAGGATTTCAATTTAAAGATATTACGAATGCCTTTTTAGACCCCCACCGTTGTATCACCCCAGATACGCGACATGATTATGGTGAAGAAAGGTTTGAGTTATTGGCCAAGCATGACGAAATATTGTTTGTTGTCATTTATACCTTCAGAGAAGAAGCCATCCGAATAATTTCAGCGAGGAAAGCAAATGAAAGAGAAAAAAAGAGATACAAAAATCACGCGCATTACGGTTGACTTTAATGATCCAAAGTCTTTTCCAAAATCAACCCTCAATAAGAAATTACTAAATGCTACAGGCGAAAAAGAAATTGCCAAACAAAAAGCTCAAGATGATTTAGAGGCCAAAATGGATGCTGCTTTATATGCAAAGAGCATTCGTGAAAAATTAGGTTTCACCCAAAAAGAGTTATCAGAGAGAATCATGGTGCCTTTGGATACCATCAGAAATTGGGAACAAGGAAAACGTTACCCAACTGGTCCAGCAAGATTACTTCTCAAAATACTAGATAAATCCCCTAAATTAGTTTTACAGGTGATTTAATAAAAAAGCCGCTCTGTTTGAGCGGCTTTTTGTTTGAGACTGTTTACTAATTATTGCTGATTGATTTTGATCAGAGACGCTCAAACACCACAGCAATACCTTGTCCACCACCAATACACATCGTGACCAAAGCATATTTGCCGCCAGTACGATGTAATTCATAGATGGCTTTGGTTGCAATGAAAGCACCTGAGCAACCCACTGGGTGACCCAATGCAATCGCACCACCGTTTGGATTGGTCTTAGTCATGTCAAGCTCTAAACCTTTTGAGACTGCAATCGCTTGCGCTGCAAAAGCTTCGTTAGACTCAATCACGTCCATCTTGTCGATGGTCAAACCAGCACGCTTCAAGGCAATCTTAGAAGCTGGAATTGGCCCTTCGCCCATGATGTCATTAGGTACACCCGCCAAGGCATAAGATACCAAGCGAGCCATTGGTTTTTGACCAGCCTTGGCTGCTGCATCAGCAGATGCTAAGACAAAGAATGCTGCGCCATCATTGATACCAGAGGCGTTGCCTGCAGTGACCGTGCCGTCTTTTTTGAAAGCTGGCTTCATCTTGCCCAAGCTTTCCATCGTGGTACTTGCCTTAACGTGTTCATCCGTATCAAACACCACATCACCTTTGCGAGTTTGCATGGTGATTGGTGTGATCTGTGACTTGAAGCGACCTTCCGCAATCGCAGCAGTCGCACGACGATGAGATTCAACAGCAAGAGCATCTTGCTCTTCACGTGTGATGTTCCACTTTGTAGCTAGATTTTCTGCAGTGATACCCATGTGACCTGCACCAAATGGGTCTGTCAATGTAGACACCATCAAGTCAATCATTTTGGTGTCACCCATACGTGCACCAGTTCTCATGGCAGGTGCACCATAAATACCACGTGACATCACTTCAACACCACCACCAACACCGTAGTCGCAATCGCCCAACATGATGGCTTGTGAAGTTGTCACAATGCCTTGCAAACCAGAGCTGCACAAACGGTTCACGGCCATCGCCACTGAATCCATTGGTAAGCCTGCTTGAATCGCTGCCACACGTGCAACATAAGGAAAACGTGATTCTGTTGGAATACAGTTACCAACGGTCACATAATTAATTTGTTTAGGATCAACACCAGAACGGTTTACTGCCTCTTTCATGACCGTACCAGCAAGTTCAGCTGGCTCCATGCTGCTCAATGAACCACCAAAACCACCAATTGCAGAACGAACTGCGCTAAGAACGACTACATCACGTGCCATCTGGAACTCCTTGAGTACTTAAGTACTTATTATGAATAGAAACAACTAGTCTGTAGGGCTAATCTTACGAGTAACTGTCTAGTGCCTGCTATTAGGGAATACTAGGGGTAATCACTCATGAAGTGCTCTAGAAATCTAGGGGAAATAATTACAACTGAGCGATGAGGTCGTGTCCTTGAGTTTGTAGCACTGTGGCTTTGACAAAATCACCCACTTTGTATTTTTTAGAAATCTTATCGGTTGGCAACAAATGCACCAAACCATCAATCTCTGGAGCATCGGACTGACTGCGACCAATGCCACCTTTTGAGCTGACTGAGTCAACCAAAACTTTGATGCGCTTACCCACTTTGGCTTGCAAGAGTTGAGTAGAGATTTCTTCAGCGACTTCCATGAATCTGGCTTGACGCTCGTTTCTGAGCTCATCAGGTAAGGCGCCTGCCAATTCATTGGCTTTAGCACCCTCTACTGGAGAATAAGCAAAGCATCCAGCGCGATCAATCTTGGCTTCACGCATGAAGTCGAGCAAGTAATTGAACTCTTCTTCTGTTTCACCAGGGAAACCAGCGATGAAAGTACTTCGAATCGTTAATTCTGGACATGCTTTGCGCCATGCTTGAATGCGATCAAGATTCTTTTCACCACTCGCAGGACGCTTCATGCGCTTTAAAACATCAGGATGCGCATGCTGCATTGGTATATCTAGATATGGCACAACACCACTGCCTTCATCGGCAAAATTTGCCATCAAGGGCAAAATGTCATCCACGTGGGGGTAAGGGTAAACATAGTGCAAACGAACCCAAGCACCATGCTGTCGGGCTAACTTACCTAAGGCCTCAACCATGTCAAATAGTTTCGCCTTGACTGGACGACCATCCCAAAACCCAGTGCGATATTGAACATCAACACCATAAGCGCTCGTGTCTTGCGAGACCACCAATAATTCTTTAACACCAGCCTCAAACAAATGTTGCGCTTCTAATAAGACATCGCCAATCGGCCTTGACACTAAATCGCCACGCAAGCTCGGAATGATGCAAAACGTGCAGCGGTGATTACAACCCTCAGATATCTTTAGATAAGCGTAATGTTTGGGTGTTAACTTGATACCAGCTTTTGGTACTAAATCTGCAAATGGATCGTGTTTTTTAGGCAAATGCTGATGAACCACTTCTAGAACTTCATCAGCAGCATGTGGGCCAGTCACTGCCAATACTTTTGGATGAACTGAAGTGACGACATCAGAACCATCAGCGTTTTTCTTAGCTCCCAAACAACCAGTGACGATCACCTTGCCGTTTTCTGCTAAAGCTTCACCAATCGCGTCCAAGCTTTCTTGAACAGCTGAGTCAATGAAACCACAAGTATTTACCACCACCAGGTCAGAGCCTGCGTAGTCTTTAGCGATTTCATAGCCTTCAGCGCGCAACTGTGTGACGATGCGCTCAGCATCCACTAAGGCCTTAGGGCATCCTAGCGATACCATACCTATACGCGGGATTTTATCTTTTATTTCGTTCATGGGGTGTAGTTTGACAGGTCTTGTATATAGCTATATGCGGTTCAGCGATCCGCGCCAGGCTTCTGGCCACAGCAGCGAGCGCCAAATGGCTTACGCCGCCCAGTGGGCCGCTGAGCACGACCTCCTTCTGGACGAAACGCTCTCGCTGCGGGATGAGGGTCTATCGGCCTACCACCAACGGCACATCAAGTCCGGGGCACTCGGCGTCTTCCTGGTCGCTGTCGAACAGGGCCGGATACCCACGGGGTCCGTGCTGGTGGTGGAAGGCCTCGACCGGCTTTCGAGGGCAGAGCCGATCCAGGCCCAGGCCCAACTGGCTCAGATTGTAAATGCCGGCATCACGGTGGTGACGGCCAGCGACGGAAAGAAGTACAGCCGCGAGCACCTAAAGGCCAACCCGATGGACCTTGTGTATTCGCTCCTGGTCATGATTCGCGCCCATGAAGAAAGCGACACCAAAAGCAAACGAGTACTGGCCAGCATCAGAAAACAGTGCGAGGGCTGGATCGCTGGCACAAACCGCGCGCTGATTCGAAATGGTAAAGACCCGGTCTGGCTGCGGCTGGTCGATGGCCAGTGGCAGGAAATACCAGAACGCGTGGCGGCCGTGCGCGAAGGCCTGCGGTTGTACCTGATCGGGTATGGAGCCACCAAGATCATTGAGCGGCTGACCGAGCAGGGGCTATCCCTGACAGGACGCGGCCCCCAATCGCTGCAAATCTACCGGCTGGTGAAACAACGGGCATTGATCGGCGAAAAAGAAATGGCCCTGGGCACCGATACCTACCGAATACCCGGCTATTACCCTACCCTACTTACCAAGGCCGAGTGGGACGGCCTGCAGATGGCCAACAGCGGGCGTGGCAGGCGCAAGGCCAAGGGTCCAGTGCCTCACATACTCACCGGCATCGGAATCACTGTATGCGGCTATTGCGGCCGCGCGCTGGTTGGGCAGAACATTGGCACCCGCAACCGGGACGAACTCGGCCGCATCCAGCCAGGCCACAGACGCCTGCACTGCACCAGCTACTCGCACGGCGGCTGCTCGGTCGGCGGGTCCGTCTCTGTCTATCCGTTCGAGCGGGCGCTGATGGAGTACTGCTCGGACATCGTCAATCTGCAGGCACTATATGGTGCAGATCGGTCGGCTGGACCTATGGCCAAGCTGACCACAGCCCGGCAAGACCTGGTGGACGTGGCCCGCAAGCTGGAAAAGCTCACTGACGCCATGTTGGCCAGCGCCGAGGATGGCGTGCCGCTGACCTTTGCCAAACGGGCCCGCGAGCTGGAGGCAGAGCAACAGCGGCTGGAGGCCACCATTCAGGAGGCCGAGCGCGATTTGGCTGCAACAGTACGCACCGACATTCAGGGCACTGACGAAGCGTGGAAGCGCCTTGCGGCCGGTGTGGAGGCGCAGGAATACGAAGCACGCCTGCAAACCCGCCAGCTGGTGGCCGATACTTTCGAACGCATCGTGATTTATCAGCGTAGTGTGCGACCGACACCTACCGAAGACAAAGGCCCAATGGACATGATGCTGATGGCGAAAGGCGGCACAGCACGCATGTTGCGAATAGACCGCAAAGGCCAATTGATCATGGCCGAGAGTCTGTCTGAACCTGTGGTCAAAAGCGGAAAATACCCACCACCCCGTGACAAGTGATGTGCTGCCCCCCCCGTGTCAGAGTAGTTGTCGCCTCCTTTTTTCAAGGCGGATGATCCGCTGGAGCGACAAACATGAACCGAAAACCACATTCCCCAGAATTCGAAGAACAAGCGTTGCGCAAAGTGCGTGAGCGCGGAAGTCGCACGCAGCAAAGCGTTGCCGATAAATTGAACATTTGCTTCTCCACTCTGAAGGGCTGGCTCCAAGGCAGCACGAAGACTGCAAAGGGTTTGCCGGGCGACGTAGCAGTGGCTTTATCAGCCCAAGGCCAGGGGATCGGCTTGGGTTTGTTACGAGGCGCCATCCGGCGAACCCTTTTGATTTCCGAACAGGCTGACATTCGCGCTATGCTGACCAACCCAATTGATGACAGTGCCGTAAGGTTTTACAAGCGATTCTGTTTATATTGCCTCGCCAGCGGGTGAGCAGCAACTCTTGTTGCTACTCAGATGCAAGGTGCTGGGTGGCTGGGTGAGCCCAAGGGGTTGTTGTGCAAAGGGGTCAAAATTTTGGTCTGCATCACCCTCCCAAGTCAAGCGAAGCGCGACGCCGCCATTTATTCGGGGTCTCGGGGCAACGCCCTGAGCAGGGGGCCGCTGCCACGTTTTTTGCGCAGCATAAAACGTGGGCACAAGGCCCTTACCCTGCACAGTGCAGTATCTGTTATTCCCACGCTGCTGGTGAATTAATTCGCCTGTCAGCACGCCTGTCGTTGGTTTTTGGTTATTCTGTCGATTCGGGTGTCGCCAGCAGCATTGACAGAGTTGGTTCGACTGTCAATATGCGTGTCGTAGCCTTTATATGTCACTGTCCTGCTCGACGTGACGGACATCTCTTGCTTTTTACCTGTGTTTGCCCATAACATCGCGCCAACATCCCACAGTACCCCAGTTGCCGTGTTCGCGCATGTAAGCAACGGCGAGTGCTATTTTCTCAATCCGGTATCCGCCTAACTGCACGTCTGGTGTACCAACGATTGCAGGCAAGGCTTCATCCCAACCGTCAAAGTTGGGCCACGGCATCATCATGTGAAACCCATCCACATGTTCTGTTCTGACCCATTTACTGCCGTCATTGAGCGTGAAATAGGCAATGGAGGACAGGGGTTTGGACCAAGGCCATGGCGTGTCAGACTTTTTCCATCCCTGCGGCAATCCGGGCGTCAGGCGGACTACGGCTGCTCGCATTTCAAACGCACTTTTCAGCGCTTTCAATTTGTCCCGATTTTGCAGATCGGCTTCTTTGCGCCTTTTCTCAATCTCTTCACGTTCCCGCTCAAACTTGGCGATCAGTTCTGCGGTGTTCTGGATGAGTAATTCGCGTTCTTCAGCGGTGAGTTCGCGCCCGGCTCCGCCGCCATAGGTGGCATTACCCAGGGCCAATGCTGTTCCAAAGCGTTTTTGAAAACATGTTGACCCAAGCACCAACAATCTGCCTGCTTCCTGCACAACATGAATGCGCCGATAGACCGAATGGCCGCATCCAGGCTGCTGGCATTGGACTCTTGCATCTTGGTCAACACCAACGATTGCAATTAATCTTGTTTGCTCACTCATAATTTATTTCCAGGAGAAGCGACAAGACATTTTTACAGCATAGGCAGAGCGCTCGTCATGATGGTGACCGCCATGGACACCAAGCGGGTGCCTATTGCTGTCGGGTATCCGGCATATCGTTGTGTTGAATATGGCCTGCTCCAACCCGCCGTTCGAGACCGACAACAGCAGATGGCCAGTCAACTCATTCGGCCACGTACCAGATATTCCCCACTCTGCACACTTCAGTCTCGGTGACTCCCACACTGCTGGTGAATTGATTCGCCTGTCAGGCGTACCTGTCAAGCAGGTTGTGCCGCCTGTCACGCCGTCACTTGCGCCCTGTCGGTATGGTGATCATGCAAAGCATCTGCTCAGAAATCGACTCAATTCTTCGTGAAGAAATTGTACTTGCCCAAAAGGATGACCCCGCTCTGATCGTGCGGTCGGCCTTCGAGGTCATTGAAGAATTTTTGGGTCAGGGCATGTCGCTGGAGAGAATCGCATCTGCGCTTCAAAAACATGACATAAAGATCACCAAGGGGCACCTTGTTCGCCACCTTGGCATTGTTCGGGAAGAACGCGGGCTTAAGCCGTTAAAAAGGGGCAGAAAACCAAGAGCCCCCAGCGAATCAGCCCTGGCCCCATCAATCTCAGGCCTTCAAAGTCAACCGCATGCACCGGTCAACACTGCAGGTGCTGCGCCCTCCATTGCACTGACTTATGAGGCCAACTCTGCGCCCATCGCAATCGGTCTGACTTGCAGCTCTGCAGAACAGGAAAAGTTGGTGGCCATGGGCACGGATCGGACAGTCAGAAAAAATGGCGCAACCCACCGAAATTTTGCAGGTCAAACCACATTTCCAGACGAAATCACCAGGCTCAAATTCATCGAGGTGAAAGGCGAATTGCTGGACGTCACCAGGATGAATATCGATGACTATTTGACGGTTTCCAAAACCATGCCTGACAACGCAAAAATTCCCGACGGCATGTTCGAAATCATTGCCGCAGAAAACAGGATACGTGGTTTGTACGAACGCGCACTACTCCAGTATGACGAAGCCATCGCCAAGTGGAAATCAAGTCAATAGCTTCTCGCACGAATTTAAACAACCCAAAGGATGGTCATGATCAAATCGTATTTTGTGGACGGTGACAAAGGCGGCGTGGGCAAAAGCTTTGTCTCCCGGTGTCTGGTAGACAGCTTCATCAACCATGAAGTCTCAGGCATGCCGAAGATTGACAAATTGATTGTCATTGACGCGGATCCCATGAACCCTGATGTTGTCTGTGAGCACGGCTACAAAAACGAGGTCGTCAACAACATCCAGGTCATTGGACTGCAACGCCCCATCAAATCAGAAGACGACTGGCTGAATCTGATCAATGAACTGGCTGAAACCCAGATCAATGAAACTGACGAAATCCGCCTTGTCTTTTCCTTACCGTCTGCGGCCGGTCTTTACATCACGGAGTCAGTTTTAAGTTTGATGGCATTGATGAATCCGACACCGATCTGGGTGATGGGCATTGATGCGTCGAGCACAAATCAGCTGGAGGCCCGCGTTGGCAAAAGCCCCATGTTTTACCAAAATGGGGTGGTGCTGATCAATCTGAAGCACGGGCCCGGCAAGTCTTTTGAATTCTGGGACAAATCAAGCATCCGGAAGACCCTCTTAAGTGGCGAGGACTACGCATGGTCGGAGCTGGAATTGCCTGCCATGATGCCGCGCGCGGCCGAGTTAATCGGGTCAATGCCTTTGCACACGGTGATCGACAAGGGCAATTTTCCGGGATCCGGTGTGGCCATCGGCACGCGCACGGTCGCTCAAACGTACCGTGGCATTGCCGGACGCAAACTGGCTGCCCTGGAGTCTTCAAGATGAGTGGTGCTGATGATGAAGATCGGCGCATCGGCAACTCCATTTCCGGGGTCATCTCGCCTTTGCCCGCCGCGGCGCTTGCACGCCGCGCTGGCACCTTGATTGATGAACTGGCGGCCCGGCTCGCGCCCTCTGGCCTGCCATCTGATGTGCAACACATTGTTGACGTGGCGGTGCGTGCCGGCATGGGTGAGAGTGATCCCAACTGGATCTGGCTCTTGCCAGTATTGTTGCGCCAGGTGCCTGCTGCAGCCATGCGTATCGAATTTGAAGCGCTGTCTGGCGCATTGGTCAAAGGTGCGCCGGAGCAGGCGAAAGGACCTGGTCACGATGATGACAGCCTTGAGTCAATTGTGGTCATGATGACTACCATGCGTGGGGAACTGCAAAAATTCCCGCGCCGTGTCGGTGAGACGCTGAAACCTGCAGTTGCTGAGGCGGTAGTGGATGCTTTGGAGGCTGCGCCTGGGCGGGTCAAAGTTGACCTGGATGATGCCAAGCTCCTGGCTGCAGCCCGCGAGGCATTCATGTCGCTTTACGTGTTGGCCGCTGTCGGGTTGGGTACGTTTTCAACCGTGACGGCTTTCATCATCGGCTCCAAATTTGGGTGACGGGGGGCGCCGTGCTTGAGCTCTTGATGATGTGTGCACCCGCCGTCGATCCGGTCACCATGGCCGCTGTTGTGAAGCAGGAATCCGGCGGCCAGCCCTGGGTGGTCAACAACAACACGACAAGAAAATCAATGGCCTTTGCGTCCAAAGCTGTGGCCGTGGCCGCTGCGGTGGCGGCTGTCGGCCGTGGCGAAAGTGTTGATATGGGGTTGGCGCAAATCAATAGCAAAAATTTGCCCGCGCTGGGGCTGACTGTGGAACAAGTGTTCGACCCCTGCACCAACATTGCTGCCGGGGCAAACATTCTGGCTGCGAGCTATGGAAGAGCCGGCTCGCTCGGCGGCGCCCTGAGCATGTACAACACCGGCCGGTTTGATTCAAAAATCGGCGCTACCTACGCCCAAAAGGTGTTTGGACAAGCCGGGGTAAAGGTACCCAGCATACCGGGTGGGCAACTGGCAAAACTGCCTGAAGCATCTTCTTTTGCAATCAACCCTGCCGCCATGGCGGCCGTGCGACTGACGGTTACGCCGTCGCCGTTTGCTGCCGGGCTTTCGCCCGTGAGGACGGCTTTACAGCCCGCAAGTTGGCGTTGAACCGCTTTTGGGCACTGGCGACAATTTGCTTTTTGAGTTGGGACAAAACGGCCCGGCCATTTGCACCCGTGAATCCAAAGGCATCGCCCAAGTCGCTACCGGCCAAATTGTTCAGTTCATCAATTTGGTCCAGTTCCTGGCAGAACACCTGCTCAAATTGCAGCCGCTTGTCGAGCTGATCGGCCTTTTCATCTGGCGATTCGAACTCGTCGTGAATGTCGATCTCGCCCGCATCGTCTTCATCACCCACGCCGCCCAATCGCCTGCCACTGCCACCCAGGCTTTCCAGGTTGTTGCCCCTGATTTTGTGCTTCAGCAGCTCAAAC